>OBXQ01000444.1_pt1 | contig 20896 bp, 17 predicted proteins | sample 1476641 | NCBI WGS metagenome assembly OBXQ01 (sample SAMEA2580174, study PRJEB22360) | human gut metagenome | biome: human gut; feature: human-associated habitat; material: faeces | place: Denmark | collected 2008/2010
AAAAACGGTATAAAAAAGAGCGATTTTAAAAAAGAATATATACAAAAAATGGAAATAAAAAGAGGTGGTGTCGCTTTAATCCACTCTTTTTTAGTTTTTGTATTTTGGCTTCTTTACAATGCCACAAGGGGATAAGCATAAAAGTTGGCATTTTGGATAAAACAACGTTTAAATCTGTTAAATTTAAGCAAGAGTTAAATGCAAAAATCCAAATGACATCAACAAAGCCAAACCTAAATTCTTTAGAATTTCTCGATTAAAAAGCCATAGGGAGAAATTTAGGGAATGGATATGATAGTAAATAAAAATGATAAGCAGCACCGTCTAACAAATGGACAGTTAGTGGAAAAGTGAAAAATAAATGAATTATTTAATAGGTTTTGTTATTTTTGCTGAAGGGCTGTCTATCCTAGTGGATCCGGCTCCACCGATAAATATTTTTGGTCTGCCAAAAGGAGATGTTATCCCTTATGGTCTAAATATACCAGTGGGATCTGTCATGGCGTTGCTTGGCTTGCTTTTTATATATAGGGAGATAAAAAAGTAAGGCTACAAATTTGGCTTTTATCGGCTTCAAAGTAATAGAAAATGAGTGATTTCCATATATCTTTTTTAAAATTTAACAAAAATTTTGCTGTATATCGGAGATGATCTCCTCTCCATACTAGACAGAGAGGAAATTTGTGATTAAATTAATTTTTTACTTTTCAAAAGCTTTTTGCAAGCTAAATGGAAACGCTTGATAGCCCATAGCATTTGTCATCTTTATCTCGATGCTAGGCTCTTTTGCGCCCCACTCAAACTCATCGATGTGTGGGCTAGGAAGTCCTACTGGGCGACCTTTTGCGATGTCAAACTGCATGCCAGCAACAGCTGAATAGACCATCACGCTATCAAGGTCATCTTGATACTGCGTAAGGCTAGTAACCGAGCTATACCACTCTTTGCCGCGCTCTTTGCCGTACTCCCAGATCTGCTCAACGGTCTTTTTGTTCTCATCGATCTTATAAACGACCGCACGAGAGTACTTCATGCCAGCGATAGCTGGTTGCTCCATGCCCCTTGTGTCGCCGTTGTCAAAGACACTTAGATAAATTTCGCCCTTTTTAGACTTGCTATCTATCCTAAATGCCGTGTGCTGCGTCCATTGCCAGTCAAAGCCACCTTTGTCGCTCTCGTATCCTGGGCATTTTGAGTACTCATCTTCGCAGACGATCTTATTGCCCTTGCTATCAACTGGCTGAAGAAGCTTATCTTTAAATTTATCGCTCCAGCCCTTGTGAGCGCCCATGATCCATTTTACTTGTTTGTCACGGCCGATCTTGATAACTGCGTCTTGGTGGCGGCTTGAGATGATAATGCTATCGTCACTTGGGTCGTAATCCACGCTATTTACGTGTGCCCAGTTGCGTCCTGGACCAGCACCAACTATGTCGCCCCATTTATCGTGTGTATCCATAGACTGAAGCTCATCAGAGCTTGCTGTGTGGCCTGCTTTTTTAGCGTCTATGTTTAAGCAAACTGCGCCTTGATCAAGTGTTTTTAGCACGATGTCGCGGTAAGGATCTAGGATTTCATATAGTCTAAAGTCATCAACTACGTTGCCGTCGCGGTCAAGCTCAACGATGACGTCGCGCACTGTTCTTACGTTTTTGCCATCAGCCCTTTTGTAGTCGGCATTTGCCACGCGCAAGAAGTAGTGTCCGTTTTGTGCTACGTCCATCGAGTGAGAGAAGTCGTTGTAGCTAGCTGGTAGCTCGCGGTTAAAAATTTCTCTACCCATGATGTCGTATTTTGCGTATCTTTGGCCATATCCCCAAGTCATCGCGCCGTCGTCATTTTGCTTAAAGCCCATCATAACGCCAGCGTGAAATGGCTGTTTTAGGTCGTAAATTTTACTTGGCTCAAGATACCATCTAACCTCGCCTTTTGTATCAAGGATGAAGTTATTTGGGCTGTAGTTCCACTAGATCGCACCGCCAGCTGGGTTGTTCCAAACGACTTTTGTGCCCTTGCCTGTTTTATTTACAAAGTTATTTACATAGTAGAGGCGGTTTGCAAATTTAGCACTTGCTGGCTTAGTAACTTCGATCTTGTCAAATAGTGCACCCTTTTGATTTGGCGTGCCAGAGCTCTCTAGATAGATAGCTGGAGCGTAAATTTTATAGCTCTCTTTTATATGCTCAGTCTTGCCCTTGTAGCTCTTGTCGTACTCGACCTCAACGGTGTTTTGATAGTCAGGATACATGCCAAAAACTGGGATGCCGCCATGTGTGCGAAGATGCTTGTCAGCCACTTTGTAGCTTATCACCTGACCGCCTTGCTTTGGCACGATGGTTACTTTTGCATTGCTTAGTGTGTAGCCGCCATTTTTGATGACTGCTGTAAGTGGGGCAGTATCGTATGGATTTACCACTACTTCGCCGATCTGTCCAGTGATAGCGTAGTCAAGTTTAGCTCCGCTTGGACCGCCTATCGCAAAAGCGCTCGAGCAAAGCACAGAGGCTAGTGCAACACAACTCAAAGTCTTTTTCATAACATCTCCTTTAGATAAATTTTATAAACTCTACTCATAAAGCTTATAAAATTTAGAAAAAGCCTTGGTTTAGCCAAGGCTTAAATCAGTAAAAGGAATAACAAAAATGATTTGCTTTGTGTGTAATTGTAGTAAATCTTTATAACATAAATTTCACGCTAAAGTTAATACTAGCTTAAAATTTAAAAATATATTTAAAATTTATTAAATAGCGTATCGAGCCTCGTTATCTTCGCCATTTATGAGCAACTAATAATATTTAGCGATAGAGGTACTGGTAAAATTTGAACGAATTCTTTTTTTAAATTTCAGCCAAAATTTATTCTAGCGTTAAAAGTGCGTTTGAGCTTGGTTGTAGAATAACTCAAAATAAATCATCCAAAGGAGATCATCATGAGTTTTCTATCTAAATTTAGTAAGGCTATCTTTGCTGTTGCCGTTGCTGGTGTGATCAGTGCTAGTGCATTTAGCGAGGGCGAGGACTACGTCAAGCTTGAAAAGCCACTAAGTGTGGGACAAAATACGCTAGTTAAAATTTTTAGCTACGCTTGCCCGTTTTGCTACAAGTACGACAAGAGCGTCACTCCAAAGGTAGTTGAGAAAATCCCTGGACTAAAATATGAGCCATTTCATCTAAAGACAAAGGGCGATTACGGCGAGGTTGCGAGCAAGGTTTTTGCCGTGCTTATCGTTATGGACGAGGCAAAGGGAGTGAGCTTATTTGATGAAAATTCGCTATTTAAAAAGGCTAAATTTGCCTACTACAAAGCTTATCACGACAAAAAAGAGCGCTGGGGCGATGGCAAAGACGCTGAGGGCTTTTTAAAGACTGGACTTGATGCTGCTGGCGTTAGTAAAGCAGACTATGAAAAAGAGCTGGCTAATCCAAAAGTGACTGAGCTACTTAAAAAGTGGGATGAGAGCTACGATGTGGCTAAAATTCAAGGCGTGCCAGCATTTGTCGTAAATGGCAAATATCTCATCATGACAAAATCAATCAGCTCACTTGACGGCATGGCAGCACTCATCGAAGAGCTTCTTAAAAAATAAGGCGCCACATGAGCTTTTTTAAAAAAATGGCTAAATTTCAAGACTCACGCATCTCTTGGGCGATCCTAGTCTTTGTAAGCGTCGCGCTTGTCGTTATCGCGCACTCGCTCTTTCAAAACTACGCCTATATGCCCCCTTGCGAGCAGTGCGTCTATATACGTTTTGCCTTTTTGTGTATGGCGCTTGGCGGCGTGATCGCTATCATAAACCCTAAAAATTTACTCTTTGCCTTAGTTGGCTACGTCTTTGCCTTTTGGGGAGCGGTGCAGGGCATAATGTATAGCGTAAAGCTAGCCAAAATCCACGACGCGGTGCATGGCGATGATCCATTTGGCGTGCAGGGCTGCTCGACTGAGCCACACTATCCATTTGGCTTGCCGCTTGAGAAGTGGGCGCCTGACTGGTTTATGCCAACGGGTGATTGTGGCTATGACAGCCCTATGGTGCCTGATGGCGCGGTGCTAAGCGATTTGCAAAAGAGCATAGTGGATCTTTACGCAGATGGCTGGTATCTTGTGCCGTCTTCTAAATTTATGTCAATGGCGGATTGCACGCTGCTTGGCTTTGGCATTTGCTTTGTTGTGCTTGCACTTATGCTTGTTTCAAAGCTCTTATCTTTTAAAAATTAAATTTTAGTTAGCCCTATTTTTGGGCTAACTTAGGATATACTGCGCGCATGGGTATTAATTTAAAATCACAAAATATTAAAATTTATGCGATCATCTTGCTAGCAAGCCTCTTTGTCGTGCTTCTTGGGCTAAACAGCTACAACAAAGCAAAAGAAAAGATCATCGAGCTATCTGATAAAAACAACATCGCAGTTAGCAAAAACATCGTTAGCAACTTTCAAATTTGGCTTGATGAGCGCTTAAATTCACTCATTCGTGCGTCAAAATTTATCCAAAACTCTAACATCATTGATGACGATACTAGGGTGGCAAATTTCATAAAGCTCTTTAAAGAAAATGCGAAAGAATTTGATCTCATGCAGCTTCTAAGAGAGGATGGCGAGATATTTGTGGATGGGCAAAAGATCTCAGAAGAGGTGATGTCAAAGCACGAGCGAGCGGGGCTTATCTGGTATGTTGAGACAAAAAATACAAATGCCCCAAGCGTAAATTTCATGCAAAATCACAAAATTTTAAAAGACTCAACTTTAAATTTATGCGTGCCAGTTGAAAAAGACGCGAAATTTGAGGCGGCACTTTGCGGCGTCGTGCGCATAGGCACTATCTTTGATAGCATCAAAAACTTTAGCCTTGCGCCAAATTCTTACTCATTTTTAGTAACTCACAGCGGTGAGATCCTCACATCGATGGCTGATGCGACGCTTAAAAGAGAGATCGAGGAGAAATTTAAGGAGCTATTTTTAAAAGATGAGGACATCACTAGCCTAAAGATAGGGCAAAATTTGATCCAAGTAGCCGAGATACCGACGATGAACTGGTTTATCGGAGCTGGCACGAACAACGAAGAAGAAATTTTAGCCATGACAAGAGAGGCGCTAAAAAACGCCCTAAATTTACTCTTTGCCTTCGTCGCACTTGCATTTTTGGCAAACAGCCTGCACAACTTCATGTATAACAAGATAAAAAAGGTGCAAGACGAGTACGAGACCTTGCTATCGCACAAAGCCAAGATGAGCGAGGCTGGAGAGCTCATAAGTGGCATAAGCCATCAGTTCATCCAGCCAGTAAATTCGCTAAAACTGATGCTAAGCTCGGCGATAATGCTAAAAAAAGAGGGCAAGCTAAGCGATGAGGAGCTTTTAAATTTACTAGAAAAAGGGCAAAGCTCGATCGAGCTACTTTCAAAAACAATCGAAATTTTTAGAAATTTTTACAAAAGCGCTGAAAATGTCAGCGAATTTGACATTCAAACAAGCGTTAGAAATTTAATAACACTTATGCACACAGAGCTTAGCCGTGCAAACGTGAGCGTGAAATTTAGCGGATTTGAAGAGATGAAGGTCTGTCAGATAGAAAACATCATCCAGCAAATTTTACTAATCCTAATCCACAACGCAAAAGACTCACTAGTTGAAAGCTACAAAGATGAGCCGCTAAAACGCGTCATAGAGCTTAAATTTAGAAGCTTTGAAGATAAGTGCTACATCGGCGTTTATGATAATGGTGGCGGCGTGAGCTACGAGATGAGTAAGAAAATTTTTACATGGCTAAACACGACTAAAAAGCAAGGAAATGGCATAGGACTTTACTTCGCTAAAAAACTCGCGCGCGAGAAGCTAAATGGCGACATCACGCTTGTGCACAACCTAAAGCCAACGATTTTTGAGCTAAGCTTTGATAAGAATTTAAAGGGTTAAAAGATGCAAGAGGCGCTAGAAATTTTAAAAAAAGTATCTATCTTAGTAGCTGAAGATGACGAGATGGCAAGGGAGCTCATCATCACTGGGCTTAAGCCATACTGCGGTCAGGTCGTAGGCGCAAAAGATGGGCAAGACGGGCTAGAGAAATTTAAAAAACAGGGCTTTGACATCGTGATGAGCGACATTCACATGCCAGTACTAAATGGCTTTGAGATGATGAACGAGATAAAAAAACTAAAACCTCATCAGAAATTTATCGTCTTTACTTCATACGACAGCGATGAAAATTTGATCAAGAGCTATGAGCAGGGGGCGACCTTGTTTTTGAAAAAACCTATCGATATAAAGGATCTTAGATCGATGCTAATAAGCCTAAGCTTTGAGCGAGATGAGAAGCTAGTGCGCCTAAGTGATGAGGTGAGTATAAATTTAAAAAGAGAGAAAATTTATAAAAACGGCAGCGAGCTATACCTTAGCTTCTTGCAAAATAAGATATTTTGGCTATTTGCCTACAACCTAAACAAGCTTGTGACTTACGAGATGATAGAGGAATTTGTCTATGATAGCACTGAGGTGAGCAAGGCTGCTATACAAAATGTCGTTTTACGCCTAAAACGCGAGCTTGGCGTGAAATTTAAAAACATCAGCGAGAGTGGGTATATCTTAGTTGTACCATAGTACAATTTACAAATCTTTTTCAATATATTAAAATACGTTCAAAATTTTTAAATAAGGAAGTAAAATGGCAACAAGGATAGGCGTAATCAAAAGCATCTCACAAGGATCAAGCGTAATCGCAACTGCAAAGGACGGCACACAAAGAGTGTTAAAAGTAGGCGATGAAATTTTTCTTGGTGAGACTATACAGACAACTGATTTTGACTCAAAAGTAGTCATAACTGCAAACGATGGCAAAGATATCGCGATCATCGGAAAAGATACCCTAAATTTAGACAAGAGCGTAGCTCACAACGATAGCTTTGGCGACGATAGCGTAGCTGATGTAAGCGCTATACAAAAAGCACTTCTTGATGGTGCAAACATTACAGATCTTGAAGAGACTGCAGCTGGCGGTAACCAAGGTGGCAACGCTGGCGGAGACGGCGTAAGCTTAGGTGCAGCTAGCTTTGAAGAGGGTGGTCACTACTCAAACATTACTGATGATTATAGAAATTTACCTGACTCAAATAGAGCCTTTCAAACTCCAGAAAACTCAATCGGCGGCTACAATGACGGCAATGACGCAGGCGATGCAACCCCTGTTGCCCCAGTCATACCTCCAATCAGCGTTGATATAAAAACTTTAACTGATGATTTTGGAACTATAAAAGGCGATTACAGCCTAGACGCACCAAGCGTACCTCGCACAAATGACGCTACTCCAACTATAAGTGGCACAGTTGAACCTACTGCTGTAAGAGCGGTTGTTAGCGTGCTTGACAAGGACGGACACGAAGTCTTTACAAAAACTCTAAATCCAAGCGATTATACTGATGGTAAATTTAAATTTACAACTAATGAGTTAAGCGTAAATGGTAGCCATGATGGCGACTATGAAGTAAAAGTAGTGGCTACAGGAAGAGACGGCAGTACTGCAACCGATACTGGTAGTTTCGTGCTTGATACAGTTGCAAAAATAACTATAAACGTTGAAACTGAGATGAGCCTTGTTAAAGAGTCTGAGATGAGCAGCGGACTAAAAGGAAATTTCTGGTTTAACCACATCTATGAAGAAGGCGTAAGAGGTACTGAGCTAAGACCTTATGCCTTTAATAATACAACATACGCTCATAACGGCATGAAGCAAAATGATTTTGTCGAATACTATATGAACAACACTAAGCCTTGGGCAAGTTTTAAAGCAAAAGAGCTAAATTTCCAACAAGGTAAAGGCGGCGATAGAGATAATGTTGATAGCGATGCTGGAACAGTCTCTGGACTTGACGGCGCTCATAATATGATAGGCAAGGTCGATCTTGACGGTAATGTAGTAACTCCAAATAATGAGTGGGTAGCTCCAAATTTCAAAGCGCTTGAGTACTTCATCGACAACGCAAAAGGTAGCGATATTCATATCGTAAGAGATGCTCCTAATGGTAAAAATACAACAGCTGGTGCGATGGTAAATTTAAAAGGCACTATGTATCTTGAGCCGGGCGATTATAAATTTGACGCAAAAGGTACTGATGATAGCGTGAGATTTAAGGTTGATGGCGTTACTATGGTTGATTATGACACTATCCACTCAGAAAATAGAGCCACAGTTACAACTTTACACGTTGATAAAGCAGGTTACTATGACTTTGATATGAGCTATGCAAACTACATCTACTGGGGCAAGCTAAAACTAACTGTTTCAAAAGATGGAGGACCTGAGAGCATACTTGGCTCAGAGGCAAGTGGTATAAAACTGAATTCAACCGACTTTGACAGCTACGTAGATACAGTAACAAGAAATGTCTATAAAGTCACTCAAAAGATCACAGGTACTGTCACTGACGTAGAAGATGGACAGATCGTAACTGTCACATCAAGCACAGGCGAGAGCCATACAGCTAAAGTGGTAGATGGCAAATATGAAGTTGAGTTTAAAACAAGCGATCCAAAAGCAACATATACAGCAAAAGTTAGTGACCTTGTAGGCAACGAGGCGCAGGCAACATCAACTAAGCTAAATGTCGCTAATACAGACCTAATAGATGCTACCGATGATGACGCAAGCGTTGTAAGCGCAAATACAAATACAGGTATAAATGATGCAACTAAATATTATAAATTTACAACTGATGACATCGCTCAAACTGATAAATTTTCATCTAATGCGCCACTACCAGTACTAAGCGACAAAACTCCGACATTTACAGGTAGTATAGACAGTAGCGCAACTAAAGCGATCATCACTGTTCTTGATAAAAATGGACATGAAGTCTTTACAAAAGAGCTTAGCCAAAGTGAATTTTCAAATGGTAAATTTGAAGTCACATCTGATAACTTAGAGGATGGTATCTATAACATCAAAGCAACTGCTGTCTTTTCAAATGGCGACAAGAGCACGATAGTTAGTGAATTTGTAGTTGATAAGACGCCAGTTACTATAGAAAACATCAAGATCATCGAAAATGATGAAGAGGGGCAACACCATACGATCAATTTTAAACTCAAAAACTATGAGGATGGCGATAAGATCGAGAGTATAAAAGTGGTAACAGCTGATGGAACTACTAATGTAATCTCTGTTGGCACAACTAAACCAACCAATGGTGTGCTAAGCTTTGAGTACGATCACAAGATAAAACTAGGCGATAAAATAGAAGTTGAGATGACTGATAAAGCTGGTACAAAATATACTCATGTAAATGAAATTTTAGTTCCAACTATGACGCAGTTTGAAAATGGCAACGATACAACTACAAACGCAAATAACCGCTCAGCTGAGAAGTTGTGGGGCACTATGGAGATGAGCGAGAGTGGCCTTAGAGCTGATGGCTCAAGGATCGTTTCAAACGACGCTACCCCATACCTAAGAGCTGTGATCCCAGAGGATACAACAGCTGGCAATGCTAGCAATAATCAAACTGTAAGTGAGTTTTTAAATAGTGGTAGAGGCATAGCATGGGGCACTGGCGATGTTAGATTTGTAGCAACTAACGTTGATACAGGTGTTTCAAAAGATCTATTATCTCAATCGATAGAAAAACCAATAGGCAATGTAACGCCTGATCATTACAACAGACTTACAGGCTATAACAACAGACTTGATGCCGCTGGCAAAATGACTGATGGCGTTTATAAAATTTCTATCGATGGTAAATATCAAGGTGGAGATGAGCTACTTTACAACTCTATTAGATTTACGATCGACGCAACAGCTGCAACGATAGACAACTCAAATTTTAACTACGATGCAGCTACAGATAAAACCACATGGAGTGGAAATTTAAGTGAAAATGGAGTTGGTGCAAGCTATACGCTAAAACAACACTTTGAAGAAGCGGTAAAAGGCATAGCTCTAAAGGATAGCATCACTTTAAGAGATGCAAATGGACACATCATAGCTGCAAATTCTGTAACGCTTGATGACAATGGAAATTTCGAAGCTGTATTTAACGGCGATGTAAAATCAAGTGATGTCTATCTACAAGTTTCTGATATCGCTAAAAATACAAGAGTAGTTGCAGATAATGACAACAATAACGTTATCACAACAAGTGAAGGCAACGATATCATCAATGTTGGAAACGGCGATAATATCATACATGCAGGACGCGGTGAAAATGAAATTCGTACAGGCAATGGCAACAATATAATCATCACAGGAGACAACAACGACGTCATAACCACAGGAAGTGGCAACGACTACATCGACGCCGGTAGAAGTGGATATACTGGCATGAACAAAGGCGATCTAGTAAATGCTGGCGCTGGCGATGATAAGGTTGTATTTACCTTTGATAATCCAAGAGCAGCTCTATCTCAAAGCCTTGATGGCGGTACTGGCACAGATACGCTTATCATGCGCCCAGTGGCAAAGGATGGCACTATCGACTTTGATAAGATAGACAACAAAGGCTTGAATAACGCGATCAAGAGTTTTGAAGAGATCCAACTTGGCATGGATGAGCATGGCAATGACAACCAAGCTGTTAAGCTACTAAATTTAAAAGCAGATAATGTATTTAGCATCACTGATGATGTAAATACTATCTTAAAAATAAGTGGCGATAACAAAGATAGCGTTTCATTAAAAGGATTTACTGAGGCTGCAAATCAAAGTGGTGTTGAAGCTGGATATACAAGATACGAGGGCCAAACAAGCTCAGCTACTCCGACAACTATCTACATAGATGTCGATAACGACATAAACAAACAACTTGTATAAAATTTGGGCTTTTTAGCCCAAATTTCTTCTTTTAAATTTCTATTTTTACTCCCAAAAAACGCCTTTAAAAACCATCTTTGTACCAAAGTACAATATACAAATTTAATAAAAAACACTAGAATAAATCAAAAATAAAAATAAGGAATAAAGATGGCAGCTGTAGCCGGCAAGGTAAAAAGCGTCACACCTGATGTTATAGCGATAGATAAAAACGACCGTGTAAGAGTTCTAAACGTAGATGATGAGGTTTATATAGGAGAGAGTATAAAGGGCGAGAGCCAAAGTGCTAGCGTGACTATCACAGCAGTGGATGGTAGCGACATATCTCTAAATGGATATGACACGATATGGCTTGATAGTAGCGTGGTAAGTGCTGATACTAGCGCTGAAAATAGCATCGATACTGATGCGCTTTTTAGAGCGCTTCTTGGAGAAAACTACGCTGAGATACTTGATCAGATGAATGAAAAAGTAGAAGATATGTTTGCAAAAACGCAGCCAAATGAGGCTGAAAATAGCTCAAATAGCCTTGAGAGTAGTGAAAATTTAGCGCACAAGCATAGCGCAAATGATGAGATTTTATCTGACTCAAACGAGCTAAAAGTAGATAACTCTTACGAGCATGCAAATTTTGACGCAACTACGATATATATCGAGATCGATAACGATCTAAACAAACTTTCATAAATTTTGAGCCTCTTGGCTCAAATCCTTTTAAAAACTCAAATTTAACTAACATCCCTTATAATAAGCCAAAATTTACAAAAGGAAAACGATGAAGAAAATTTTAATCATCGCAGGCTCATGCAATAGCGGCACAGCAGGACTTCAGGCTGATATAAAGACATGCGCTAGGCTAAACTGCTATAGCGCAACGGCAGTCACTTCGCTTGTTGCTGAGACCACAGACGCGATAAAAAGTGTAGTTTGTCTTGAACCTAGCTTTGTTAAAGATGAACTTTGCACGCTTGCGGATGAATTTAGCTTTGATGCCATAAAGATCGGTATGCTCTTTAGCGAGGAGATAATGGACGTGGTACATGAGTTTTTACTCACCCAAAAGGCAAAAATCGTGCTTGATCCAGTCTGCGTCTCAAAGAGCGGCCACAAGCTCATAAAAGATAGCGCAGTAGAAAAGCTAAAAGAGCTAATGAAGCTTGCCACCGTCGCCACGCCAAATTTAGACGAGGCAAATGTCCTTTTTGGAGGGAATTTTAAAGATCTGCCTTGCGATATCATCGTTAAAAAACATGTAAGCGAGGATAACAGCATAGATACGCTTTATAGAAAAGATGGCTCACTGCAAAATTTCAAAACTCCGCTTGCTAGTCCGCTTGTAATGAGCGGCACTGGTTGCACTTTCTCAACGGCGCTTGCTTGCTACCTTGCAAAGGGAAAGAGTCTAGAGGAGGCTATAGGGCTTTCAAAAGAGTATATCTGCTCCATTATAAAAGAGAGTATCGACACAAAGCTAGGCAAAAACCGCCTACTTTGGCACGGAGCGAAGTAAATTTAAGCTGCTTTTTGCACGGCGGCTGAGTGGGTTATGATGTCGTGTAAATTTAGCTTGTCTTTTCTAAAAAAGCAAAGGCAAAGTCCGATGACGCTAAAGCCAGCAAATGCAAAGCAAATTTGACGCAAGATCGCGTGAAGAAGGCTTAGTTTTTTGCCATTTTTTAAATTTATGAGATAAATTTCTTGCGCTTTATAGCCTGGAGTTTGCGCCTTTATGCTAAAAAAGAGGCACATTATAAATGAGATGATGCTATTTACCACAAAGATCGCAAGCTGGTTGTTTAAAAAGGCCTCTTTACCGCCAAGAACGAGATATGTGCTGATGTAAAATATCGGCATACCGATGATGAAAAGATCGATGATAGAGGCCTTTACTCTAGCCCAGATCGGTGCGATTTTCGCCTTTTGCTTTGCCAAGTTACTTTCCTGTATTTATGTAGATACGGCTAAATTTCTCCCAGTCATATAGATAGACTAGGTTGTCACTCTCGCCGTTATTATGCGTGACGCAGAGCATAGTAGAGGCGCGTGAGACCTTGCACCAGTGACTATAGAGATCAAGTTTTTTGATATCGCTTTCTAGTACATCAAAATAGCCTATATATTCATAAATGCTAAGATCAAAAAAGCTCTTATTTTCGGTCCTTAGCAGACGTTTTTTGCTAAAATCTTGCATCAAACTAGCTCAACGCCTTTGCCGCTTACCACTTCGCCGATCACGTAGCCATCGCTATTTGCTAGCACAGCATCAACGTTTTCTTTAGGCACAACAAGGATCATACCAACGCCCATGTTAAAGGTCCTCATCATCTCGCTATCTTCTACTTTTTGAGCTAGGATTTTAAAAATTTCAGGCGTTTTTATAGCGCTTTTTTGCACCTTCGCACCAAGTCCAGTAGGGAAGACGCGAGGCAAGTTTTCAACTATGCCACCACCAGTTATATGCGCCATTGCGGTGATCTTATCTTTTAAGTTTAAAAAGTCGCTCACGTAAATTCTAGTTGGCTCAAGAAGCACGTCGATTAGCTTGCGCTCACCCACTTTTTCATCAAATTTTAGCCCAAGCTCGCTTACTACTTTTCTTGCAAGTGAAAAGCCATTTGAGTGCAGGCCACTACTTGGAAGTGCGACTAAAACGTCACCAGATTTTACAAATTTGCTCCTGTCGATCTCGTCAGCCTCTGCGATACCCACGGCAAATCCAGCAAGGTCAAAGTCGCCCTTTTCATACATCGATGGCATCTCGGCTGTCTCACCGCCGATCAGCGCGCATTGCGCCTTTTTGCAGCCGTTTGCGATACTTTTTACCACCTCTTTGGCGCTTTCTATCTCAAGCTTTGCAGTCGCGTAGTAGTCGAGGAAAAAGAGTGGTGTGGCGAAGTTGCAGATGAGGTCATTTACGCACATAGCGACTAGATCCTCGCCAACGCCCTCAAATTTCTTAGCGTCGATAGCTAGGCGAAGCTTCGTGCCAACGCCGTCGGTCGCACCTAAAATGGCTGGATTTTTATATCCGCTTGGCAGTCTGACCGCACCTGAAAATGATCCGATGCCGCCTATGACATTTGGTGTTTGCGTAGATTTTACGAAAGGCTTGATCGCCTCAACAAAGCTGTTTCCAGCATCTATATCGACTCCGGCATCTTTATAACTTATCATTTTCACCCTTTTGGTTGTTTTTTAAAACTTTAGCCAAAAGTTGCTAAAATTGTTATCAATTTTCAAAAATGGAGCGAGTTTGCAGAATTTTCCAAACGCCTACGTCATCACAGGCTCGATCGCTAGTGGCAAAAGCACGGTTGTAAATTTACTAAAAGAGCGAGGTTTTAGCGTGATAGATGCGGACCTCATCGCGCACGAACAGCTTGAAATTTGTAAATGCGAGATAGTAGAAGTTTTTGGAGAGCAAATTTTAGATGAGACTGGCAGGATAGATCGCAAAAAACTGGGTGCTATCGTCTTTAACGAGCCAAAAAAGCTTAAAAATTTAGAGCAGATTTTACATCCAAAGATAAAAGCTGAAATTTTTTTCAAAGCTTCACAGTTTGAGCGATTGGGGCAAGTTTATTTTGTCGATATCCCTTTGTTTTTTGAAAAAAAGGAGCGCTACAGCGAATTTAAAAATGTAGCTGTGATCTACGCGCCAAAAGAGCTTTTACTAAGCCGTCTAATGAGCCGAAATGGTTTAAATTTAGAGAATGCAAAAGCTAGAATAGAGCTTCAGATGGACATCGAGCAAAAGAAAAAAATGGCAAAATTTATTATCGATAATAGCAGCGACATGGAGAATTTAAAGCTAGAGCTAGAGAAATTTCTAGGCCAAATTTGCGCTATTTCTTGATAAATTTACTAGCAAATTTATATGTTTGCAAGCTCTCTTTGCTACTCAAATCCCAGCTATCAAGCTCAGCTTTTACTAAATTTGGAAATTTCTTGCTTATATCTTTTAGAGCATTGCCAACTGACTTTCTAAGATACTCGCTCTCGTCTTCTTTTAGGCTGGCTAGACGCCTAATGGCCTCATCTGGGTTCTCTTTAAAATAAGGCCTATTTGTCCATATCCTAAGCCCCTCGCTCACGGCTCTTTTTGCATTTGCGTTGCCATTTTCTAGCCAGTTATCAATGGCAAAAAGTGCCTGCTCGTAGCCAATTTTTTTACAAAACTCATCAAACGCCTTTGCTAGCACCTCTTGAACCCTCCAGTTTTCATCTTTTGAGACTTCATCCCTTAAAAACGCCAAAATTTCTTCACTATCCGATAGGTACCCAAAGAGAAAAACCGCATACATCCGCACTTGATAGAGCTTCGAGCCGTATGCTAGGAGTGCAAGCTCTTTGCAGTGCGCAGCTCCCTTTGCTTTATAGTCAGCCAAAGCCCTTTTTTCTTGCTCTTTAAAGCCATTTTCTATTAAAGAAAACTCTTTTTCTAAATTTAAGATGTAGCTTTTCAAAGTGGCTCCTTTAAAATCACTAATAACTCTTATCTAAATTTTAGTAAAATCACGCAAAAAATAAAAGGATGGCTAATGCAAGTCTCAAAGTATAACGCTAGCGGCAATGATTTTGTCATATTTCACACATTCTTAAGCAAAGATAGAAGCGAGCTTGCAAGGCAAATTTGCAACCGAACAAACGGCGTGGGAGCTGACGGGCTCATCGTGCTTTTGCCTTACGAAAAGGGCGTAAAATGGGAGTTTTACAACAGCGACGGAAGCTACGCTGCGATGTGTGGCAACGGCTCGCGTGCGGCTGCTAGATATGCCTATCTAAACGGCCTTGTTAGTTCAAGCGAATTTGCCTTGCTAACTGGCAGCGGCGAGGTGATGGCAAGCGTGAAAGGTGAGTGCGTCGAGGTCGTGCTAACAAGTCCAAAAATCTTAAGCGAACCACTAAATGAAGGTGGCAAAACTTGGTACTTTTACGATACTGGCGTGCCTCATCTTGTAAATTTCGCACAAAATTTAGATGAATTTGACGTCAAAGAGTGCAGGGCGCTTCGTCAAAAATACAATGCAAATGTAAATTTAGCCAAATTTGATGGCGGAGTTTTAAAGGTGAGAACCTACGAAAGGGGCGTGGAGGACGAGACGCTAGCTTGTGGCACTGGCATGGCGGCTTGCTTTTACGGCGCTACTTTAAATTTAAATGCAGCGCAATGTCTAAAAGTCTATCCAAAAAGCGGCGAAGAGCTTGGTCTTAGGCTAGAAAAAGGTAAAATTTTATTTAGCGGAGCAGTGAAACACTGCTTTGATACGAGTATTGAAATTTAGCTTTTAGAGTGAGTTTTGTGCTTGTTTTGGGTTAGTCAGAGCAAGCAAATTTTCAAATTTATATCATTAAATTTGCACTCAACAGCCAAACTAAATTTATAGCGGTGCTGATTAAAATTTAAATACAAACTATTTAATGGTTTAGCTACTTAAATATCTCAAGAATAAATTTATATAAAATTTAGTGGGGTGTAAAAATCTCCGCCGAAATTTTATTTACTGAAGCTTTGAAATACTACTTTGATGTGAGTATTAAAATTTAGCTTTTTTGGTTGCTAGTAGTTAAATTTGGCTAGTAGTTTGTAAAAGTCGCGGGTAGTAAATTAAAACAAAGAGTTTTTAGAGATTTTGTTATTAAAATTTAAAGTGTATAAAAAAGAAGATCTCCGCCGAAGCGGAGAAAAGGTATTATTTCAAAGCATCTTTTGCTTGTTTTGCAAGTGCCGCAAATGCCTTCGCGTCATTCATAGCTAGATCAGCTAAAATTTTTCTATCAAGTTCTATGTTAGCTTTGTTTAAGCCGTTGATAAATCTTGAATAGCTAATGTCGTTTAGTCTGCAAGCTGCGTTGATACGAACGATCCATAAACGTCTGAAATCACGTTTTTTCTGGCGTCTGTCGCGGTATGCATAAACTAAACTTCTCTCTAGTTGCTCTTTAGCTTTTCTAAAGTGTTTATGTCTAGCACTGAAAAAGCCACGTGCTAGCTTTAAAACTTTCTTATGGCGTCTTCTTCTAACTACGCCTGTTTTTACTCTTGCCATATTTATCCTTTTACAAATTGGCGCTCACGAAGTGAGTCTTGCCCCTAAATTTGGGGGAGTTTGAATGACTTTTTGTCAAAAACTTAAATCTACAGCTGCTTATACGCCGAGCATTTTGCGAACGGCTGGGACATTTGTGCTGTCCACGTATTGTGGGCCACGCAAATCTCTCATACGCTTACTAGGTTTTTTTGTTAAGATATGGCTTCTAAAAGCAGAGCCTCTTTTTATCTTATTTTTACCTACTTTAAAGCGCTTAGCAGCACCGCGAACGGTTTTCATCTTTGGCATGCTAATCCTTTTTGAAATTTTATACGCAAGTGCGTAAGATTTGGATTATAGCGAAAAATCCTTTAGAAAATTTAAATTTCACTTAGACAAAATTTGCAATAAATTTACATTTAACTTAAAAAAGTTTTAAAATTTAGAATTAAATTATTAAATTTGAAATATAATCACATATAAGAAATTTATTTTACTAAAGGAGTAAAAATGAAAGGCAAAATTCTTGCATCAATCGTCGCTATGAGTGCGATTTTAGGCACAAGTAGCTTGGCATGCACTACCATTTTAGTAGGAGATAAAGCTTCAAACGACGGCTCTATGCTAGTGGCTAGAAGCGCTGATAGCAAGGCTATAAAAGCTCAAGTCTTTTTGATACATCCAGCTACGAAAAACCAAACTGGCATGCACAGTTCAAAGGCACATGACGGTGCAAATGACTTTACATATCCACTCCCAAAAGATGGCATGAGATACACAACTATTGCAAACTCACACACAAAACTTCACGGAGCAGTCGGCTACAACGAGGCTGGCGTTGGACTTAGTGGCACTGAGACCATCTATGCAAAAGATGAGCTTTTAAAGATCGACCCATATAACGAAGAGACCGGCATCACAGAAGATGACATCCCAGACGTGCTTTTGCCGCGCATCAAAAGCGCAAAAGAGGGCGTTAAGCTTCTTGGCGAGATAGTTGAGACAAAAGGCGCTGGCGAGGGCTTTGGCGTGGTATTTGTCGATGCAAACGAGCTTTGGTACTTTGAAACTGGCACAGGCCATAAGTGGATCGCTTCAAAGATCCCACAAGATGAGTACTTCGTCACCGCAAACCAAGGCAGACTTCACGCTTATAAAGAGAATGATCCAAATTTCATGGGCGCAAAAGATGTCATCAAATTTGCGATCGATAACAAGACTTATGACCCTGCAAAAGATGGAGAATTTAACTTTACAAAGGCCTATACAAGGGATGATGAGAGAGATGTGACTTACAACTACCCACGTGTTTGCTGGGTTCAAAGCATGTTTAACCCAAGTCTAAAACAAGACTTCGCCGATGGTCAAAAATTCCCAGTATTTTTAAAACCAGAGAAAAAACTAAGTGTAGAAGATCTAAAAGCTGCGATGAGAGCCCACTACAACGGCACCCCGTTTGATAATTACACTAGCAAAGATGAAGATAAGAAAAACATCTACCGTGCTATAAGCGTCTTTAGAACGTATGAATCTCACGTCATGCAGGTGCGCCCATGGCTACCAAAAGAGATCGGCCGTGTAACCTACGTCGCTCTTGGTATGGCTGATCTTAGCGTTTATTTGCCGTATTACGAGGGACTTGATGGCTTTATAAAAGGCTACTCAGATGGCTCATACGACGCTGATGATACTTCGATATACTGGGTTTATAGAAAGCTTCAAACCCTTGTGATGACTGATTATGAGAAGTATTCGCCAGTGGTAAAAGAGGCTTACGTTAAATTTGAAAAAGAGTTGGCGATAAAACAGGCTAAATTTGAAGATGAGTACGTAAAGCTTTATAAAAAAGATAAGAAAAAAGCGGACAAACTCTTAAATGAATTTAGCCAAAAGACTATGCAAGAGGCTAAAGATCTAACTCAGGAGCTTACAAACAAGGTCTTTACTATGCTTACAGCTGATATGGATGCTAAGCTAAAATCCCTAAATAAAGGCAAAAAAGACTAAAAACTCTGGGCGTGAAATTTAGTAGCGCCCAAATTTAAACAAAAATTTGGCAAAGAGCGTTTATAATGCGACAAAAATTCACTACAAAGGAAAAACGCTGATGCCTTGTCCCATGCGTAAAGCTCATTAATCTCGGCAAAAAACATATCAGCGATTTTCAAAAAACACGCAAATTTTTAAACGATTTTACTTTTTTTCACATTGATATTAGTCCATTTTTGCTAGCAGGTCCGCTGCATTGTAACTGCATTTTTAAAAATAAAACAAAGCAGTGTTTGAAATTTGGCAAGGATCTTTTTAGCAGGGTTTTTTATAAATTTTACTTTAGTCTAAGAAGAAGCGGGTGTCATCCACCGCATGTTGTGTAATCCAGACTTGTGCGCAGCGCAATAACATTGAACGTGCTGGGGGGGGTTTGGGTCGCAGGGATATACCTACATAAAAATATTCAAGGTGGCTGCGCCTTGCGCAGTTTTAATTAAAAAATAGAAATTTATAAAGGATAAAAATGATAAAAAGTTATGTTTTAGGTTTTCCAAGAATCGGAGAGAAAAGAGAGTTAAAGCGCGCGTTAGAGGGCTTTTGGGCTGGTAAAGAGGGCTTTAGTGAAGAGAATTTGCAAGAGACTGCAAAGACGCTTCGCCAAAGACACTGGAAATATCAACAAGACGCTGGCATTTCGGCTATTAGCGTTAATGATTTTTCATTTTACGACCTAATGCTTGATAACATCATCGCTTTTGGTGCTACACCTCCAAGATTTGCAAATTTAAGCGGCTTAGAGCAATATTTTGCTTGCTCAAGAGGCAACAAAAATGGCGTTGCGATGGAGATGACAAAGTGGTTTAACACAAACTACCACTATATCGTGCCAGAGCTTAGTAGCGAGAGTAAATTTAGCCTAAAAGCGGACAAAATTTTGGCCGAGTACAAAGAGGCGAAGGCTAACGGCGTAAAAGGTAAGGTAAATTTGATCGGCCCTATCACATTTTTGGCTCTTTCAAAGACGACTGACGGCAGCTGCCCATTTAAGCACCTTGACGCGCTTGTAGGCGAATATAAAAAGCTGCTTGAGCAAATTTCTAAGCTTGATGATGAAATTTTAGTGCAGTTTGACGAGCCGATCTTTGTAACTGACAAAAATGAAAGTGACCTTTTGCCACTTATCACAAAGGTTTATAACGAGCTAACAGGCGTTGCAAATAACATCAAAATCGTATTTGCGACATATTTTGAGCATGCGATCAAGGCAGTTAGTGAAGTGGCTAAAACTAAAATTTATGGTATCGCGCTTGACTTCATCCACGGCAAGAGAAATTTCGAAGCACTTGAGACTATTAAAAATAGCCACTTGACGCTATTTGCTGGCGTGATCGACGGCAGAAATATCTGGAAAAGTAACATCGACGAGAAAGTAAAACTTGTTCGTGAAATTTCAGAAAAAATAGGCGGCAAAGACTTTTATATCGGCACTTCATGCTCACTTCTTCACGTGCCATACACTCTAAAATATGAAGAGAATTTAAACCCTGAGATCAAAAGCTGGTTAAGCTTTGCGGTTGAGAAGCTTGACGAGATCAAGATCATTACAAAACTAGCAAACGGCGAGAAGCTTGATGAGAGCGAAACAAAAATTTATGAAGAGAACAAAAATGCCGTTAAAACTCGCGCCACTTCAAAGCTCATCCACTCTGAAAGTGTTCAAAATCGCGTTAAAAATTTAAGCAAATTTGAGCGTGACGAGAAATTTGAAGACCGCATAAAAATTCAACGCGAAACATTAAAATACGGCATATTGCCAACAACAACGATAGGCAGTTTCCCTCAAACGGTTGATCTTCGCGTACTTCGCCAAAATTTCAAAAAAGGCGAGATCGACGCGGCTGCTTATGAAGCTGGCATCAAAAAATATATCGATCACTGCGTGAAATTTCAAGAAGATATCGGCCTAGACGTGCTAGTACACGGCGAGCCAGAGAGAAACGACATGGTTGAATATTTTGGCGAGCAGATCAGCGGATACGCATTTAGCCAAAATGGCTGGGTACAAAGCTACGGCAGGC
>OBXQ01000446.1_pt1 | contig 20879 bp, 16 predicted proteins | sample 1476641 | NCBI WGS metagenome assembly OBXQ01 (sample SAMEA2580174, study PRJEB22360) | human gut metagenome | biome: human gut; feature: human-associated habitat; material: faeces | place: Denmark | collected 2008/2010
TATGAGTGTTAAATCATCAAATCACATTAAGGTGGCGATTATGCGATATAAAAAATTTTTATTAGGTGTTATAGCAAGCGTGCCTTGTTTAGGGCTATTGAATGGCTGTGGACATGAGGATGAGATTTCAATAAAAATTGAAACCTACTTACAAGAAGAATATGGAGAAGAATTTGAAGTATTGTCTTGGAATCAACCAAAACTTTTGCCATCAGACAATGGTGCAATCTATGCAACTTGTATTTCAAAAAATGACCCAAAGCATCCGTTTGAAGGCAGATATTTTTACGATGAAGATACGGGATTAGAAGAAGGAACTTTTGGTGATGGCTATGCGGAACGCCTTTTGGCAAAACAAATGGAGTCGATGACAGAAGAAGCTGTTTCACAGGTAGCAGAGAACTATTATATTCAAGGCGATATAACTGTACGAGAAGAATGGCAAGACATCCCAGTGGAGGAAATTTCAAAATGGGAAAACTATGTTAAACTTCGCAACCAGATGGAGCCAGATTATAAAACTTTAGGTGTAGTTCGGCTTTATATTGACACTTCTACAATGACTGGAAAAACTGATGAAGAAGAATATCAAATGTATGAAGAAGTCTTTCGTGATAAATTAGGTGGCGAGGCATTGTTTTATGTTTATTATTTAGACCATAAGAGATTTGAAAAAGCAGAAGCAATATTAGAAAGAATAGCCCCAGGAAATGGCGGAAGCGATTTAGATAAAATAGAAGAAGGTCAGCCATACTTCGGAACAATCATGCGATATGGTTCAGATAAGTTTGAGGATAGCTTAGAGATGTTCAAGGCTGCAAAGCAAGGTCAAGAACAAGAAAAATATCAGTAAGTGAAACAAATTTTGATTGATGGGGTAATAAAGGAGTGAAATAAAATGATTTACGAACCTGAAAATCTAAAAAATAAAAGAGCAATATATGAAAAAAGAGATAAATGGTTCATTAGATTAGCCTTTCTATTTTGGGCGGTACTACTATTCATTTATGTGAACATAGTAATTCCCTATGTAAAATCAACAATTGGTTTTTTAGGCATTATCGTTGGTGGTATTGCCGTTATTTCTATTGTTTATTTCTTTATCATGTTCTTTGTTTTAATGCGTAGAGGACATCAGTTCAGAAAAATGAACAACGATATTGTAAAAGAATATCAAGAAACCAAAAACGGAGAACTCTTTTTAGAAAAACTTCTTGCAATGGATATGAAGCCTAAAGATATGCAAGATGAAATGACATGGTATCTTAATATTGCAACTGCATTTAATGTATTAGGTAAACAAAATGAATGTATTGCTTTGTTTAAACAATTAGAAGAAGTTGCAACAGAAAAAGACAAAGAATATATTCAAAATAGCATCAAATTTGTGCAAGAACAATCAGAAAAAGACGATACTCATTAAGTGTTACAATAAAATTAAGAAAGACGGGAGATAGTCAGATATTTTGTACTATCTCCCATGCTATTTTTAGTGTCATATCAAGGCTCGTTCAATCGTGGTAAATTCGTGGTAAAATAAATGGTTTTCTATACTTTAAAACGCTTGAAAGTATAGTGTTTATGCGGATAATCGAAAATCAGATATATAATTTCTGATAAAATGTTTGTATTATTATATTACAAATTGAGGGAATTTGGATAAACAGTAACAAGAGTTGTATTGAAATTTGATTGCAAGATCAAACCGTTTCATTACAGCCAGATAAACAGTAACAGAAATAAGATATACCTTGATAGTTAGGCACAGAAAAGTAGTCAATGTTTAACTGCCAGGGTATTTTTCTGTATGTCATGACATTTTTACCAGTTCTGCGGCTTGCTGTCTCAGGAAGGTAAGATTTTCCAACTTTCAGCAAAGTCTCTCCAGCGGCCCGTTCGAAGGAACTTAATGAGCAGGAGCCGCAGGCGAAGTGCAAATTTGGTGAATCGAACCTCCCCTCCTTGCCTCTGAACCTTTTCTGAAAGAAGTAAACGAACCTTTCTTCAAATGCAATGCCTCCGAACTGGTAAAAATGGACATAATGTCTGATGGATAAGTATTCTCTGAACAAAAAAAGCTATCCAACGATCGTTTGATAAGTATTTATCCAGTAGATATTACGTCCATTTTCTACACGATTTCCGTTCGGCTCTTAGAATGTCTCACTCCAATCATGTGGAAAATGTAATACCCTTCGGGTGGACGCGCTCCGCCCAATAAGGTATAATAAAACTACTATAATGAAAAGGCAGGACATGAAAATGAATCAAAGAAAAAACAGCGGTGCAGCTGTATTGCTGTATAATTTAGACGGTTCCGAGCGGGCAAGAAAGATAAAGTTTATCCTGGTCCGCATGGGTGTACGGATAAAAAATATAAAAAAAGAAGATTATCTGAAACCGATCGGGGCACTGGCAGGAGTTCCCGGCATCGAACCGGGCGGCAGCTGCTATGACGGTCCGGGATTCACAGAAGAGATGCTTGTCATGAAAGGCTTCACAGGCCGCCAGATTGATGAGATGATTATGAGTTTTCGAAAAGAGAAGCTTAAAAAGATAAATTTAAAGGCCGTTCTGACGGATACAAACCAGACTTGGGACTCTATGACTCTATATGAGAATCTCAGGGATGAACATGAAGAAATGTCCGGGCAGTGATCGAATCTGGGGAGTTATGCAATGAAAATCAGAAACTATTATAGGGATCTTGGGAAATCGACAGCGATTTTATCGGTTAAGCAGGGGCTGACATTAGTCATCCCCTTTTTAATCCTGGGTTCCTTTGCACTTTTATTTAAGAGTTTTCCATATCCGCCGTATCAGGAATTTATAACCGCTTTCCTGGGAGGGCGGATTTTGAATATTTTGGATGCAGTATATACGATTACGCTTGGTTCCCTTGCTCTGCTTCTCACTGTGACGATCAGCCTGTCTTTCGGCAGAATGTCGGAGTCCAATGAGGCATTTTACTATGCAGTTACGGCCTTGGTATCCTATATGGCCTTCTGCGGGGGTATCATGGAGAATGAAGAGTATATTTTCGGGCCTGAATGGGTTTTTACGGCTATGTGTATCACGATGCTGTCCTGTGCGCTGTTCCGGCTGAGTGTCAGGGCGGCAAGGAAGTTTGAGGCGATGCATACGGTGGGAGCAGAGTATTTGTTCAACTTATCCATCCTGAATCTGCTGCCGATCGTTATAATTACCCTTTTGTTCGCTGGAGCCGGCGTACTGCTGAGGGAGTGGACGGGAGCAAGCAATATTACAAATTTCGGTTCGTTTTTGTCTATGAAGGCATTTCGTCATTTGTCAGGGAACCTGTCAGGGGCCCTGCTGTATGTTTTCTTTTCTCATGTTCTCTGGTTTTTTGGAATCCATGGGACGAATACTCTGGATGCAGTGGCAAAGAGACTGTTTGAACCTGGAGTATCTGTCAATCAGACGCTGATCGCAGCGGGGAAAATGCCTACGGAGATCTACTCCAAGTCTTTTATGGATATTTTTGTGTTTATCGGCGGATGCGGGGCAGCTCTCTGTCTTATTACGGCACTCCTTATAGCGGCGAAAAAGAGTCATAATCGTAAGCTCGGTAAGGTCGCGGGGATTTCCGTCCTCTTTAATATCAGTGAGATCGCTATTTTTGGATTTCCGGTGATTTTTAATCCGGTTATGTTTGTGCCGTTTATTCTGACGCCTCTTGTGTTTGTGCTTACAAGTACTTTTGCGATGACGATGGGACTGGTGCCCTATGTGACCAGATCGGTAGAATGGACAGTACCCGTTATTTTCAGCGGCTATGAGGCAACGGGATCTGTAGCAGGAAGTGTTCTGCAGATTGTGAATCTGCTGATCGGCACATTGATCTATATTCCGTTTATCAGATACAGTGAAGAGAAGCAGACGAGAAATTTTAAAGAGGAAGTCCGGCAAATGACAGAGGATATGGATCAGGGAGATGAGTCAGGCCGCAGACCGATCCTCCTTTCCGATGATTACATCCACAGCTATGCCGCAAAAACTCTGGCATACGATCTGAAGAATGAACTGGAGAGAGGATGCCTTACCCTTCACTATCAGGTGCAGATGTCGGCTGACGGGGGCATCTATGGCGCGGAGGCCCTGCTTCGATGGAATCACCCGGTGGCAGGATATATTGCTCCGCCCCTGATTATCCAGCTGGCTTCAGAGAGCGGTCAGCTTCAGGCTTTGGGGAATTTTATTCTGGAAAAAGCCTGTACGGATATACAAAAAATGAACCGTGTGTCGGACCAGAGTCTGAGGGTTTCAGTCAACATCTCCCCGAGCCAGCTGGAGCAGAAGGACTGGAGCAGACATGTGCTGGATCTCTTGTCACACTATGACTTTGGGAAAAAACAGATGGTCTTTGAATTCACGGAACGGGTATTTTTGGACCACTCAGAAAAGGTGACCGGAGAACTGGAAAATATCAGGCGAAACGGCATCGAAATCAGCATGGACGATTTCGGCATGGGACATGGGTCTATGGTATATCTTCAGGACTATTTTTTCGAGGAAGTGAAGCTGGACGGCAGACTTGTCAGACAGCTTGTGGACAATGAGAGATCCAGAAATATTGTCTCCGGAATCGTGGATATGGCACAGACGCTGAAGTTTCATGTAGTCGCAGAATTTGTAGAGACAGAGGAACAGAGAGACTTGCTGAAAGAAATGGGATGCAAAGTCTTCCAGGGTTATTATTACGGCAGGCCGGTCCCGCCGGAGGAATTTATTAAGACTTATCTTTAACAGTCCGAAAAGGAGTGAGAGATGTGCAGCAGATGATTACAGTCCTGGACTTTGACGATCTGTACGATAAGGAAGAGTTTTATCAATCAGCTCCTCATCAGCGGATCAACCTGAGAGAAGTTCCGGGGACCAACGGATATTGTGAGGATACTGCGGCGGAGACGATCAGAGAGAGAATCAGGGCAGGAAAGCCATCTCATATTTATTTTCTCGGTTCGGGAAATTACCACTATGTCTCCTTTCTTCTGCAGAAAGAGATATGCAGGGATTTTACGCTGGTGCTGTTTGACTGCCACACGGATCTTCAGAAGCCGCTGTTTCCTGAACTTTTATCCTGCGGATGCTGGGTGCGGAGGGCCATGGATGAGATGGAACATCTGAAAAAAGTAATCCTGATCGGTACTTCGGCCGCATATCTGCGGGAGGTGGAGCCGAGATACAGAAATCACATGGCGGCAGTGCCGGAGGAAGAAGCTGTATCCCCGGATTTTGACTGGAAGACATGGCTTCAGAGAGAGATCCGGACGGATGTCTATCTGTCTTTGGACAAGGATGTGCTGAGCCTGAGCGAGTTGTCTACAAACTGGGACCAGGGCAGCATGACCACAGGGCAGGTATGCAGAATATGTACTATGATTGCGCAGGACAGAAACATCTTAGGGGCCGATATCTGCGGAGAATATCAGGGCGGCCTGTTGTCCGGCAGAAGAGAGATCATGCAGAGTGACCGTGTCAACAAAGAAGTTTTGGAATGTCTGGACGGGATGATGCCCCTTCCCGATGATCCTCAGAGGTAAAAAATCATTATTTACACAGAAAAGGGGATAGGTGCAATGAAGAGAAGGAAGATGAAAAGGTGCTGTGCGGCGGTGCTTATCTGTATGCTGGTACTGTGCGGGTGCAGCAGCAAGCATACGGTCATGAATGAAGAAGCAGATTCTGAAGATGTCACGACGATTACGTTTTTCGGAACCAAATATGAGCCTGAAAATGTCAAAGTGATCGAGGAGATTATTTCAGGCTTTATGAAGGAAAATCCTGATATCAGAGTATCATATGAGAGCCTGAAAGGGACACAATACTTTGAAGCCCTGGAAAAGCGGATGGAAACAGGGAAGGGCGACGATGTTTTCATGGTCAATCATGATATCCTTCTGAAACTGAAGTCGAAAGGACAGGCTGCAGACCTGTCAGGCCTTCGCACGATTCCGGACTATACAGATCAAATGCTGACTCAAATGAAAGATGAAGGAAAGATCTATTGGGTTCCGACTACGGTATCTGCATTTGGGCTCTACTGCAATGAAGATCTTTTGAAAAAACATAAGCAAAAGACCCCGGGAAATTTAAAAGAATGGGAAAGTGTGTGCAGCTATTTTACGAAAAAGGGGATCACTCCGGTCATCTGTAACAATGATATCTCTTTAAAAACGCTGGCTGTCGGCAGAGGCTTCTATTCCGTCTATCAGCAAAATAACCAGAAACAGGTGTTTGAAAACCTGAATAATGGGAAAGAGAAGCTGAGCCGATATCTGACTCCGGGATTTGATCTGGCGCAGAGCCTGATCCAACAGGGGTATATAGATCCTGACAAGTCTCTGAAGACTGAAAAAACTTCAGATGATCTTGAGGAATTTGCCAAAGGGAAATCTCCGTTTATGCTCACAGGCGCATGGGCAGCAGGAAGAGTAAAGACGATGAACCCGGATCTGAAATTCAGTGTCAGCCCTCTTCCTCTGCTGGAAAATGGCTCGATGCTGGTCGTAAACGCAGACACGCGTTTAAGTGTGAATGCAGACAGCCGTCATGTAAAAGCTGCTGAAATGTTCGTGGAATACTTTACTCAGGCTGAAAATATCCAAAAATTTTCGGACCAGCAGTGCTCATTCAGCCCGCTGAAAGGGGGAAAATCGTCTTCCGTAGAAGAAATACGTCCCCTGCTGTCCTGCTATAAGGACGGTAAAACAGTGATCGGTACAGACAGTATGCTCAAACTGCCGATTTGGAACCTGACAGCGGAGGCATCGAAACAGATTCTTTCAGGAAAGCCGGTGAGATCCGTCATGAACCGTATGGACCTGCAGACAGAAAAAGAGAGGAAAGTACAGTGATGAAAAAAAGATACTCCGGAAATATAAAGAGGAAGATTGCTCTTGCCGCAGTTATCATTGGCATCATTTTAAGCTTTTTGACATTCTTTTTTGTAAGGGGAGTAAAAAAGCAGCTGTGGGAACAGTCCATCAGCACTATAAGAGAGAGTACTCAGCAAGGATTAAATACTCTGGAAGTACAGCTGCGCAATGAGTATGATTCTATGAGCACGATGACAGGCTATTTAAAGAAGTTTTCAAAGACGGAGAAGGGGAAACTGAGGGAGGCGCTGGAAAGCTATGCACGCGCGGATAAAGGAATCAGCCTGTATCTCCCCGACGGGAGCTGTTTTTCCACAGAAACAGAACCGGATGCGCACGTACAAAAAGTGCTGGATAAGACGACAAAAAGAAACGGTATCATTGAACCTCATATCAGCAGTGTGACCGGTGTCAATGTATTTCACCTGTTTGTGAGAGTGGAATTAAAGGACGGCACCGCGGGCTATTTGGTCAAAGAATATGAGGTGGAGAATATTGCCGACAGTTTCAGCCTGTCTTTTTATCATGATACCGGTTTTTCCTACGTGGTCCATAAGAACGGGGATGTCCTGATCCGGTCTCCTCATATAAACAGCAACAAAACGATGAAAAATCTCTTTGATATGCTGCCAAAAGCGCAAAACGATTCGGAGAGTCTTAAGCGCTTTGCCGATTCACTGAAACAGCAGAAGACGGGGTGGGCAGTTTTAAATTATCAGGGAAAGGATACGGTTTTTTGTTATGCTCCTCTGAAGCTTGAGACAGACTGGTATGTTATGTCTATTATTCCGAAGGACGTGGTGACTGCCCAGACCGGAGTCATTCTGAGACGTTCCATGGAATTGATCGGAAGTATCCTGGCAGGTATCTTTCTCTTAGTATTTTCTTATTACTGGTACGCAAATAAAACAAATAAAAAACTTTCAAACCAGGCAGATTACATAGGACATTTATATAATGCCGTTCCGGAAGGAATTGCACTTATATCTGTAGACAAACCATATCGGTTTCTGCAGCTGAACCGGCAGGGAATGCAGCTTTTGAAGTATCCGGAAGGTGATGTTGAGGACACAGTTCTCGGTGAGCCGATAGAGAATCTGATTCATCCGGACGATTATGACAGGCTTGTGAAGATGATTGAAACTGCCGATACAGATGGCCGGAAAAGTACATTTGAGTTCCGCGTTCAAAGGGCGGGAGGAGAATATTTCTGGGTTTCCGGTATTCTGGAAAGAACATTTGATGAAAATGGAGAACCGGTTTTTGTTGCCGCTTTTCATGATGTTACAGAGGAAAAGCTGGCAGAACAGGAAGCAGAGAGGGAAATACTGCAGGAACGCATCACACTGGTAGGCGCAATTTCCAACGCCTATCCGGTGATCATCAGCATCAATCTGACAGAGGATACACTGAATTTTATTTACGTAAAACCGGGCCTGATGATTGGCCTGGGGCAGCAGAAATCTTACAGCAGACTGTTTCAGGACATGGCTCTGACGGTACACCCGGAACATGCTGATGAGTTTCGGCATCGTTTTGGAACGGAGTATCTTACAGAAACGCTGGGGCATGAAAAGGATGAAGTTTTTCTTGAAGTCAGGCAGAAACTCACAGACGGCAGATATCACTGGATCTCGACTCAGATTATCAATGTGGATAATCCATATTCAAATGATAAGCTGGCAATTCTTATTTCGCGGCGCACAGATGAACAGCGCTATGAGGAAGAACAGCAGCGCCAGGCCCTCCAGACTGCTTTGGACAATGCAAATGCGGCGAATAAAGCCAAGGGACAATTTTTATCCAACATGAGCCATGATATCCGTACGCCGATGAATGCCATCATAGGAATGTCGGCGATAGCATCGGCACACTTAGACGACCGTGAGCGGATCATGGAATGTCTTGGAAAGATCAATCTTTCAGGGAAGCATCTTTTAAGTCTGATCAATGATATTTTGGACATGTCTAAGATCGAGAGCGGAAAACTGTCTCTCAGGAAAGAACCGTTTAATTTGGCTGAGCTGATTACGGATACGGTCGAGCTGATCCGGCCGCAGGCGGATTCCAGAAGGATCAGAGTGAAGGTCCGGCTGAGATCTCTTAAAAATGAAAATGTAATCGGAGATCCTCTTCGTATCCGGCAGGTCTGCATTAATATTTTAAGCAATGCTGTCAAATATACGCCTGAAGGAGGAAAAATTGATATTCAGGTCCGGCAGGAGGACAGTGTCCGCAGAGAGTATCAAAATTTTATCTTCTGCTGTTCAGATACAGGAATCGGTATGGACAGGCAGTTTCTCAAAAAGCTGTTTCATCCTTTTGAGAGGGCATCGGATTCTACGAGCAGCAAAATGACCGGAACGGGTCTCGGAATGGCCATTACAAAAAATATCATAGACTTAATGAGCGGTGACATACAGGTAGAGAGCAGTCCCGGAAAGGGATCGGTCTTCACAGTGACTCTTCCGCTGAAACTGCAGGATGTGTCTCAGGATGAAACTCCGCTAAAATGGATTGGGATTCACAGCCTTGTGGTGGACGATGACAGGGAGATATGTGAGAACGCTGCACAGCTTCTTGAGAGCATGGGACTCAGGGCCTCATTTGTCACTGACGGAGAGACAGCCGTCAAGTATGCTGCAGAGGCAAAGGATACCTCTGACCCGGTTGAACTTGCACTCATTGACTGGAAAATGCCCGGGATGGACGGTGTGGAAACAGCCCGCCGCATCCGGAAGGAGACAGGACCGGATATCCCGGTGATTATTTTGACTGCCTATGACTGGACGGACATCGAAAGTGAGGCCAGGGTAGCAGGAGTCACAGCCTTTTTGTCCAAACCATTTTATTGTTCTAAGATCTGTTATCTGCTGAAAGAACTGGACGGTGACGCAGAACCTTTGGAGCAGAAACGTTTTGGTGATAAGCCCGATTATACCGGAAAGAGAATCCTGATTGCAGAGGATAACGACCTGAACAGAGAAATATCCAGAACTATGGTCACAGAAATGGGAATACAGGCGGAGGAAGCGGTTGACGGCGGGGAGGCTGTAAAGAAAGTCGCGCAGTCCCCGGAAGGTTATTATGATCTGATTCTAATGGATATCCAGATGCCTGTGATGAACGGTTATGAAGCATCCAGGGCAATTCGTGCACTGGACCGGGAAGATGTAACATCTCTGCCTATTATTGCAATGACCGCGGACGCGTTTGAAGAGGATGTGAGAAATGCAAAGCGGGCAGGCATGGACCGGCATTTTGCGAAACCGATCGACGTGAAAGCGTTTGAACAGATGCTGTATGAATACCTTCTGGGTAATCCTTAGGTTGTAACCCTATTCTTTTCTGCATATACATAGTGCAGACAAGAATAGAGGATGAAGCGGATGAACAAAGCAAAAAGAAGTTTTTGGCTGGTTTGCACATTATTTTTCCTTGGGCTCTTGGTCACAGCCGAGAGTTTGGCTGTTGAAAGGATTCTAAGGCGGAACGAAGCCATCGCAGAAGAAAAGGCATATCAGGAATACCGAAATACCGGATGTAAAAACGGAAGACCGGATCCGCTGATACAAGGGGAGATCAAGGGAGCTCCGGTGCCGGATGAATATATACCGTTTGTAAATTATTCGGATTCCTGGAATGAGGCGAGGAATTTTGGCGGAGACAGGCACCACGAGGGCACGGATATTATGTCCGGTACGGTTTCAAAGAAGAGAGGGGAAATACCTGTGCTCAGTATGTCTGACGGAGTCGTTGAGCAGATTGGGTGGCTGAAGCTTGGGGGCTATCGTGTCGGTATCCGTTCTCCGAAAGGTGTTTATTTTTATTATGCGCATCTTTACAGTTATGCTCCCGGAATCAGACGGGGAACAAAGATCCGTGCGGGAGATGTGATTGGATATATGGGAGATTCAGGGTATGGAGAGAAAGAAGGAACCGTGGGAAAATTCCCGGTACATCTGCACCTTGGCATATATCGGAAAGACACAAAATATGGGGAATACAGTCTGAATCCTTATAAATTTCTGCAGGCAGTATTAAAAAGAAGAATGAAATAAATATTTCATAGGCTATGTCATTTTCTTTTGGTGAGCTTTCTGTTAAAATGTAGTAAAAGTATGTTTATTTTTATGGGGTTAGATCAAGGAAATAAAATTATCCGGAAAGGGGGGATCCGATTATGAGTGCCAAAAGAAATCAGAGAGTCCAGAGAGAAGATGTACTGACTTATTCTCCGATTCTAAAGTATATGATGATCTTTTTACTGCAGCTATGTTTATAGTCTTGGTGGGAGGCATCTTTATATCCGCACAGAGGATGAAAAAAGATGCCAGAGCCGCGCATAAGAGCGTGGAGACTCAGGTTACCAACAGAGTGAATGAGTCTTTGAAACTGCTGGAATCACTGGCAGTACAGCCGGAATATTATGATCCCTCGCTCCCTCCTCTGAAAAAGGTTGAAAAGCTGGACAGAATTACAGAAAAGTATGGATATATGATGATCTGTTATGTAGACGCTGATATGAACGTTTACACGATAGGTGAGGAGCCGGCCAGCCTGGCCAGCAGGGATTACATGCAGCAGTTGTTTTCAACAGGGAAACCACAGGTGACAGACAGCTTTTTAGCCGGTGCAGACGGGGTCACGCTGAATTATACGGTGGCGTATCCGCTGAAAAAAGGGAATAAAATAACCGGATGCCTTTTTTGCGCCATCTATTTTGACGATGTCGTGGATATCCTTAAGAAGGCTGTGGAGACCAGTGACGCTCAGGCGGTCCTGATCGGCTCCAAAGGACAGATCATGTCTTCTACGAGTAATCTGCAGTATGGAGAACCGTATATGGATTATGTGAGAGAAGCCCATAATATCGGTGTGACGGCAGACCAGCTGGAAACAGAACTGCTTGCCAAAACGCCGGGAACTTACTGGAGTTACAGAGACGGGAATCTATATTACACGATGTATAATAACATAGAAAATACCGATTGGGATATTCTCACTACCATCGACTTCTGGTCTATATACAGGACAATTATTTCAGGATTTTTAGTGATTGTAGCGCTGATGGCGGTACTCTGTTCTGTCATATTTTTCTTGGTGAAGCGTTTTATCAGCAAACAAAAAGAAGTGGTGGATATGCTCGTGCAGTCTATTCAGGAACTGGAGGAAAAGATCTACCAGGATGAGCGTCCGGATAATATGGATTTCAGGGAGATCATACGGCTTACCAGCAACGGCCTTTCCGACGGACTTACCGGCGTTGTCACGAGAAGTGTATTTTTAAAGCAGGCACAGGCCCAGCTTGATAAGATTCCCGGGGACAAAATCACAATTTTATGCTTTGTGGATTTGGATAATCTAAAGAAATTAAATGACACCTACGGACATAAAACAGGGGATACGGCATTAAAGAGTATAGGGTACATCCTGCGCGAATATGAGAAGAAATATGACGGTGTCGTGGGGCGGTATGGAGGAGATGAATTTGTAATGCTCCTTACAGATATCGACGATGAAGATGAGCTTAGAAGTGTATTTGAATCTCTTGTTCTCAGACTTCACTCAGATATCGGAACGAAGGGAGAGTCTCTGCCGATCCAATGCAGCGTAGGCGTGGCAGTGAGACAGCAGGGAAGCAGTTTGGAACAGATGATAGCCAATGCAGATGAGGCGCTGTATTTTGTAAAACAAAATGGCAAAGGATATTATAAAATTTATCAGGATTGAGGAAACGTATGAAAGTTATGAAAAAAAAGACGCTTCTGTTCTGCACCGTGACAGTTTTGTGTATCCTAATGCTTTCGGTGGGAACAGGAAGGATCATACAGGATCATTATTCCGGGCAGAGAAAAAAAGAAGTCAGCCGTCTTCTGAAAATGTATAAGGATAATTTGACACTGGTTATTCGGGATCAGCTGAATTATGCTGCAGAAACAGTGAAGGCGGAGCCGGATATTTTAAATCATGAAGCGTGGTTTCAGAGACGTGCCAAAAATCTTGCAGAGCAGGAGGGAGTAGAAAAGATCCTTTTATTTAAAGGAGATAAGGTTCTGAGTTCTTTTTCTGCGGATGGAAATGAGAAAGATAAAGGAAAAGATCTGAGGGACTTTTCATATATTTATACGATGGCTAAAGTTGTGAAAGAACCGGTGGTGGAAGGACCTGTTAAATTAAACAAAGATGGGGAAAAGGAAGTTTTTTTGTTTATCCAGCCTTTGCTGAAAGGACAAGTTTATGAGGGAGAAGTTGTGGCTGTCCTGGATAAAGAGTTTGTCATCCGCAGACTAAATTTAAAACGTCTGTGTGATCTGGGCTATGAGTATCACCTGTGGAAAGTGAACAGTCAGGACGGAAGCAAGGATGTAGTGGCCTATTCCGACAGGAACCTCGATTATTCCTACGCGTCTAAAATAGAGATTTATCTGCCGACCCGATGGACACTGAGCATTATGCCGAAAGACGGATGGATTTCAAAGAAAACGGAGACCGGCATCATGGGAACATCAGTTTTTCTTGGAGTGCTGCTGTCTGTATTATTTATGAGCGTGTTTGTCCTTGCACTTCGCGTCAGATATTTTAAAAATCTCAGTATTTATGACGAAAAGACAGGACTGTATAACAGGGAGGGATTCATCAGGGAAGTCCAGCGGTGGATGGTGTCTGAACCCTGTGTTTTTTCCATGTTTTATTTTTCCATCGAGGAGTACAGCCGAGTGGAATTAATGGCAGGGTTTTTAAAAGAGAATGAATATTTGGCGAGTGTTCCGGCTGTTTTAGACGAATACATAAAAAGCCCTTATGTGTCGGGCCGGATCGCAGGGGGGAAATTTGCGGTAGCGGTAAAAGAAGAAATGACAGATGAGGAAAGACTGGATTTTGCCAAAGGTCTTTCTTTGAAACTTATGTGGAAGATCCGGATTCGCGGGGAGAAACTTTTTTTAAGTGCAAATTATCAGACTGCGGTTTACCCGAAGGACGGCAACAGCGCGGAGGATCTTTTAAATAAGCTGATCACAGACCACTATATGAGACTTTATGTGGAATCCCCCGCAGAAGACTTGACGGAAAAGTGCCGCCTGCTTGCCGCAGGAAGGACAGATGTGGAGTTCAGTGAGTATGCGGATTATCAGCTGACGGAACTTTCTAAAGCACTGAATCAGTACAGAAAAAGTGTGGAACAGATTGCCTACTTTGACCCGGTATATCATATAGGAAACCGAATGAAGTATTTAAAAGATGTGGATATGCTGATATCTTATGATGCCAAGAGGTATTTTAGAGTTTACAGTATGGATATTCGTTCTTTCAGCAAATACAATGAATTATTCAGCGTTTCAACGGGAGATGCCCTGCTGATGGAGATAACCAGGAGACTTGAACATATCTTCGGCAATAACTTATACAGGATTAACGGAGACGTTTTCATAGGAATTTCTTTTGAAGCGGATAAGGACAAAGATCATAAAGTCGGCAGGATCCGGAATGCCTTTCAGAGTCCGATTGTGGTAGAAGATTCCACCTTTACCCTGGATGTTCTGATCGGCATATGTGATTATCCTCTTCATGCAAAAACATCGGAAAAATTGCTGGAAAGCGTCCAGATGGCAGTCAATTATGCTAAAACTTCAGGAGCGGGTATGGCCAATAACGTCATTTTATACGATGATAAGCTGCTGGAAGTGCGCCGGGAAGAAGCGAGGATTGTCAGGCTGCTGGAAACGAGTCTTAAAGAAAAAACTCTGGAGGTTTGGTACCAGCCTCTTTATCATCTTAAAAGAGAACGGTTTACAGGTACAGAAGCACTGGTGAGGCTGCCCCACGGAAACGGCGGATATGTTCCGGCAGGACAGGTTATCGAGATTGCGGAGAAGAATGGTCTGGTCGGACAGGTAGGGGAGTACGTGATACACAGAGCCTGTACTTTCATGATGGAAAAGGGGAAAAAACTTGGGATTGAATCTATGGGAATCAACCTGTCAGTACAGCAGCTTCTTGTGGAAAATAGTGTTCCTTCAATCATAGGCCATATAAAAAAGACAGGTCTTGATCCGAAATGTATTACATTTGAGATTACAGAGACGGTCCTGATCCAGTCGATAGAACTTGCAAAAGGGATTTTAGATGAACTTTCGTCATACGGTGTCCGCATAGCTCTGGACGATTTCGGCATCGGATACAGCAGCCTGAATTATCTGCTGAATCTTCCGGTCAATGTCCTGAAGTTTGACCGGTCCATGACCAAAAAGAGTGTGGATTCGGAAAAACAATATGCATTGCTGAAAGCAATGATTCAAATGGCGGATATCAGCCAAATGGATGTGGTGGCAGAGGGGGTAGAAACGAAAGAAGAATGGAAGATGCTGGCTTCAACCAGTGCTTCTTATATTCAGGGATTCTATTATTCGAAACCTCTGCCGGAGGAAAAGCTGATGCAGTTTTTGAGGGATAATAATCATATAGAAAATGTGAAACAATAAGGGGATTGGCAGGTGAAGAACAGTGAAGTGGAATATTGCCGCTGAGGCTATTTCTTTTGTAATGCTGGGGATTATATGGGTATATTCAAGGAAAGGGAGTCATCTCCCTACATTAAAAAACAGAATTTTTCAGGGATGCCTCCTTGTTACAGCCGGGGCTATTTTGACAAATATCTTATCTACGATTATGATTTATCGTCTTGATGAGTTTCCAATGTGGATGACCTGGTCTGTGACAATGGTTTACTATGTTCTGACACCGCTGATGGGGTTCGCGTATTTCCTTTATACCGTTTCTATAGTCTATACAGAGAGGAAGGAACTGAGGAAGGTCATAGGCTTTGGAGTCATGCCTGCTCTGGTGTATGGTGTGCTCGTTCTGATCAATCCATTGACGAAAAATTTGTTTGACATCAGCCTGGTGCAGGGGTATGTGAGGGGACCTTGGATTGTGTCCACATATTTGATCTTTTATGCTTACTGTGCTGCCAGCATTGTGGTCACAGTATTGAATAAAAAAAGGATTGACAGAAATATATACCACATCCTTGCGGCCTTTCCGATTCTGGCAGTACTGGTTATTTTGGTTCAGCAGATGTATCCGAATGTGATTCTGTCCGGATCTGCGGCGACCTGTGCCCTGCTGATCATTTATCTGCACCTGCAGAATAAACAGATCTCGATGGATTATCTGACCAATGTGCCCAACCGGAAAGAACTTCTCAATATGCTGGGGCTGATGATCAAAAAGTCACCTGAGAAGCAGTTTGTGCTTGTCGTTGTCTCTCTTAGGGACTTCCGTCAGGTAAATAATACATGCGGGCAGCAGAAGGGTGATGAATTTCTGAAAAATGTCTGTGATTTTCTCTATGAGATCGGGCCGAAGAATCATGTATACCGCTTTAGCGGAGATGAATTTGCACTTTTGTTTACACACAGCGATGAAACAGAGATCAAAAAGTGTATTACGGATATCCGGCAGCGTATGGAAAAACCATGGCAGATAGGGGATTACCGTTTTCTGCTCTCTGTTGTGATGGGGATCATATGGCATTCCGGTGACGGGGAAACCCTGGAAGAGGTCATCAATGCCGTGGAATATGCGGTTTTTCGGGCGAAATCAGGGAAAAGCGGTGAGATCTGCTACTGCGATAAAGAAATGCTGGATGGACTGGAGCGAAGACGAAAAGTCATCATGATCCTGAAAGAAAAAATCGCGGACCGCAGTTTTGAGATGTATTATCAGCCTATTTATTCCGTAGCCGACGGAGAATTCTGCTATGCTGAATCACTGATGCGGATACCGGAGTCTCCGATCGGTCCGATTTACCCGTCTGAGTTTATTCCGATCGCGGAGGAGACCGGACTGATCATTGACATAACTTATATCATGCTGGATAAAGTCTGCAGGTTTATCAGCAGGCTGTTACAAAGAGGGATTCCGATTCAGGCAATTCATGTTAATTTTTCTGCTGTCCAGTTTTCACAGAACGATCTCATGGAGAAGGTTCTGGAGATCATCCGGCGGAACCATACTCCCATGTCTGCCATTAAGATTGAGTTTACAGAGAGTACTTTGGCGGAGAACACACAGGTCGTATCAAAGTTTGCTGTGGAGATGGAAAAGCACGGAATCAAAATGGGCCTGGATGACTTCGGAACAGGCTACTCCAACATAGCAACCGTTATCAATATTCCCTTTGGCACAGTCAAGCTGGACAAGAGTCTGGTATGGGGTTCTGTCGAGAACAAAAAGTCTGCGCTTACCGTGAAAAATCTGTCGCGTACATTTCAGGAGCTGGGAATGACCGTTATCGCAGAAGGAGTGGAGACTGAAGAACAGAGCCGTTTGATTGCCAATTTTGGAATTGACCAGATCCAGGGATTCTATTATGCAAAACCAATGCCTGAGGATCAGCTGGAGATGTTTATGATAAAACACTGGACACCTGCTGACTGAAAGAGAGCTGTGCTGCTAAAGTTTTAGCGGACAGCTCTCTTTTGCTGCATATATTTATTTCCATTCTTGGAATCGGACAGGCTTTGATAGCTTTCCGAGCAGCCGTATATCAGGTCCACAGTTTTCAGGAAGTTTCACAGAGACGATATGGCTGTTATCATATGTCTTAAAGAAATATTCTTTTCCGGTAAGGCTTATGCAGGCGGTGTACTGGGTATAGTCAGAGGTTCCTCTGTCGGTTACCACTGCACCTTTTGGGATAGAGACTCCTTCTAATAGATGAAAGCAGGTGTTTACTGCCTGCTCTCTGTTGTCCGGTATCGGAGTGTGACTCTTTAGGTAAGCAGTTCTGACAAATCTGGCCGGAGGTGTGAAATCACCGGGCAGTCCAAAAGTGCCGGCGCCTTGCCCGAAAGGTTTCAAAGGAAAAGCCCCCCAGTTTTGTTCTGTGTGCTGAGACGGACTCATATTCATGTAATTCCGGAGGTTTGCCATATGCCATGGGAAGTCAGGGCTGTTGGAGAAGACACCAATAGGATTTTCCATGATCTTAAGACCTTCTGAGGTTGTTTCGATCACCATACATTTTCCGGATGAGTCTGCCATAATCCAGTGGAGAGGAGCAATGATTTCTGTGACCGGATCTTTGACTCCTGTGATCCGGACGGCGCGCAGCAAAGAAGCCGCCTGATCAGTGGATGCACATTGGCTTAGAAGAAATTTCACAAGCTCGGTGGAAGCCACTGCGATCTGCCTGGAGCCAGAAGGCGCCGGGGGATCATATAAGGCGTAACCTGGAAAATACAGCACAGCGGCTGCAAATCCCATTTCATTGACACCGTCCGCTAAAGTGACCGGAGAGAGATTTTGGCCGATTCCCATAAAACTATATTGATTTTTAATTCTGTGAGTATTCAGCAGATTTTTCCATTGATATCCTTTTGGTACGATATAAAATTCAGGGTCAAGGGGGTAGGAAAAATCCATCGTGCGGCCAAAATATACATCGCCCGCAGAATTCTGTGTTGTGAGTGCGGTACACATGGAGAACATCTCCTTAATCAGGCATTTAATTTTAGTATATGCTTCACACCAAAGAGTAGTATCCTGTTTTCGTCTGATGTATAATAAGACAGGGGAAGATAGGAGGAATGCATGAACAAGTTGTTTGAAGCTATGAATTTAAAGAATTTAAAAATAAAGAACCGTATCTGTGTGCCGCCGATGGTGTGCTATAACTGGGTGGAGGAAGACGGCTATGTAGTTCAGAGAAATATTGATCATTACAGAGCCATTGCCAGGGGCGGTGCCGGCCTGATCATTCAGGAGGCTACCTGTGTGGATCCGGAAGGGAAACTTTCCAAAGATCAGCTGGGCATCTGGGAGGATGGACAGATCGATGGGCTGAAAGAGATCGTAGATGCGGTGCATGAAGAAGACTGCCCGATATTTTTGCAGATCCATCATGCAGGGGTGAACGGCTCCGGTGAGTACCTGCTTTGTCCGAGTGATTATGAGATGGATAAAGACGGAGAAAAAAGAATCGGTCATGAAATGACGAAAGAACAGATACAGAAGGTGCAGGATCAGTTTGTGAAAGCTGCGGTGAGAGCTTATCAGGCCGGCTATGACGGGGTGGAACTGCACGGGTGCCACAGTTATCTGATGTGTGAATTTTTCAATTCCAGGGTCAACAAAAGGACCGATGAATATGGACAGTATCCGGAGAGGTTTGCAGTGGAGATTCTGGAAAAGATCAAAGAGGCAGTGCCGAAGGAGTTTATTGTGGGAATCCGGCTGGGAGCCTTTGAACCCGCTCTTGCAGACGGTATCCGTCATGCCAAACTTCTGGAGGAACACGGGATTGATTTTTTGGATATTTCCTATGGATTTTCCGGGGAAGATGAGCCTGGTGCTCCAAAAGATTTTCCATACAAAGATGTGATCCATGCCGCGGGGGAGATCAAAAAGCATGTATCGGTTCCTGTTTTTGCGGTCAACAGCATAACGGATGCCCGGATGGCAGAAGACATTTTAGAGCGCACCGGTGTGGATATGGCGGATATCGGCAGGGGTGTGCTGGTCAACTATAACTGGGCCATCGATGCGAAAGAAGGAAGAGATACCGGCAGATGTCTGCACTGCAAAGAATGCCAGTGGAGGATCGATGCCGAAAAATGTGCAGGAAGGGTCCTGCTGAACAGAAAAAGAAATATGGGAGAATAAAAAAACCTTTCAGTGTAAATTCATCGACACAGTCATCCCTTGAAAACCGCGGGAGAATGGATTAAAATGAAACATGTAAAATTAAATCGTGCAAAGATAAAAACACAGTCCCGGCCGGTAGTCCGGGCACAGAGATAGAATCTGTCAGTAACCTGCCTCCTCGGTTGTCCATTCTTTGCTGCCAAAAGCGAGGAGTGTTTTTTATGCAAAAAATTGAGAACAGGCTGACAGTATATTTTGATGAACCCTTTTGGGTCGGAATCTATGAACGTGTTCTGGACGGTGAGTTGGAAGTGTCCAAAATAACGTTCGGGGCAGAACCAAAAGACTATGAAGTTCTGGCATTTCTTATGGAGCGTCATGGAGAACTTCGTTTCAGTCCTCCTGTGGATGTTTCGGTGAAAGAGGTGAAAAACCTGAATCCCAAACGGATGCAGAGGAGCCTTAGAAGGCACAGAGACGCAGGGATGGGAACAAAATCCCAGCAGGCGCTGGCTGCCCAGAGAGAAGAACAAAAAGCCGGAAGGAAAGAGCGCAGGAGAGATCTGCGGGAAGAACGGAAGCGGCAGCAGTTTTTGATAAAACAGGAGAAGAAGAAACAAAGACACAGAGGAAGATAGGAGATAAAATGAAAGAAGTTCTAATGATGAAACTGGAAAGCTGTCCATACTGCCATCAGGCGCTGGATATGATGGAAGAACTCAAACGGGAACAGCCGGAGTATAAAAACATTCCTGTAAAAATGGTCAATGAGGATGAGGACACTGAACTTTCAGAGCCTCTCGACTACTGGTATGTTCCCACTTTTTATGTGGACGGAAAGAAACTTCATGAGGGGGTTCCCACAAAAGAAAAAATAAAGAAAGTTTTTGAAGGGGCATTAAAAGAATAAGCCCAGGAATTCCTTTTTTGACGGGTGCATATATTTAGAAAAAGACTGCAAAAAGGAATGAACTATGATATATGTAGTAAATGAAGGGGATACGATTGATTCTATCGCTGCCCAGTTTGGAGTTTCAAGGAGCAGGCTGATCTATGACAACCAGCTTTATGCCGGACGCGTTGTGACCGGTCAGGCGCTGCTGATTCTGGAGCCTTCTGACGTCCATACGGTACAGGAAGGGGATACGCTGACATCGATTGCACAGCAGTACGGCACTTCGGTTTCTTCGATTGTCAGAAAAAATCCATATCTGCTGAACGAATCAAATCTGATGCCGGGAGATGTGCTGACGATCCGCTATCGGCAGGGGCAGGTGGGGAACCTCAATGTAACGGGTTATGCATATCCATATATCAGCACGGAGATTT
>OBXQ01000448.1_pt1 | contig 20827 bp, 10 predicted proteins | sample 1476641 | NCBI WGS metagenome assembly OBXQ01 (sample SAMEA2580174, study PRJEB22360) | human gut metagenome | biome: human gut; feature: human-associated habitat; material: faeces | place: Denmark | collected 2008/2010
GCAAATATAATGCATTTAGATGGGATAATTTAAAATTATCCTATATATTTAAAAAAGAAAGCCGGTATATTCTGTAATCTATAACATGATATCGAAAGGATTCTGATATGCAAATTTCATAAAATATTTCATATGATATTTTAATTTATATGGTATGAGGCTTAGGGAATCTAAAGAAAATGTTATTGCTGTATCAGCCTTGGAAAGTGTTTGAATACGAGAAGGGAGTGTCATCCGAATGAGTTCATCGAATGATATGAAAAAAGCTGTCCTGATACTTGCGACAGAGCAGGGTGGAGATTGTTCTGAATTATGTGAGATATTTCAGCCGGTATATAATGTTGTCGAAGCAAAGGATATGAAGCAGGCACTTCATCTGATGAAGCAAATCGTGATCAGTGCCGTACTGTGTGATTCCTCTGTAGAGAATACCGCAGAGCTGATAACCTCCATGCATGATGGAATGATGCCGGAAATTCCTGTGATTGCTGTTATAGACAGCAGGGATGAGGAGGGCTATGTTTATGCGCTGGATTGTGGAGCAGCCGATGTGATAACAAAGCCTGTACGCCCTCAGATCGCACTTGTGCGTGTGAAAGCCGCCCTGTTGAACAGTAGCCGCCAGATTGATTCTCTTACAGGATACACAAGTGAGCTGTTTCAGCGTGCAGCGACAGAGCTGATAGCGAATCATCCCTCCTCCACCTATCTTATTTCCTGCTTTGATATTGATAATTTTAAGGCGGTCAATGCACAATAAGGCGGTCAATGCACAATACGGACAGAAAACCGGGGATTATGTACTTAAGAAAATAGCTGGAATCGTTATGGAATTTACATCTATGTATCACGGTATCGCATGTCATGTATCCGCTGATAATTTTGCCATGCTTCTTCCAAGCGGTACACCGGAGCACCTGCAGAAAAATATGATGTCTCTGGAAGATGATTTCAGAGATCGCGGGATCCATATCAGACTTCAATTAAGCATCGGCCGTTACATCATAAAGGATAAGCAGCTTTCATTCAGCGATATAATGAATAAGGCACTACTGGCTAGAAGAACGGTGAAAGGACGTTATAATGTTTCTCTTGCCTATTACAACGGGAAGATGCAGAAACAGATTCAGGAGGAGCAGCATATTATCAGCAGAATGGATTTTGTACTCAGCAGCCATCAGTTTGAAGTTTGGCTGCAGCCGAAATACAATCATGAAACAGGGGCGATGATTGGTGCAGAAGCGCTTGTACGCTGGAACAGCAGTGAGCATCATGTGATGATTCCCCCGAATGTATTCATACCTGTTTTTGAACGCAACGGCTTTATTTATGAATTGGATAAGTATGTATGGAATGAAGTATGCAAAATGCTTCGGAAATGGCTGGATGAGGGAACGTGCACTCTGCCGATTTCAATAAATGTATCCCGTATGGATATCTTACAAAGTGATGTGTATGAAGTGCTCACAGGACTTGTGGAAAAGCATGAAATACCGGCTCACCTGTTGCAGCTTGAAATTACGGAATCTGCGTTTTCCTTCGATGTTGTACGCATCATAGATGTTGTGGAAAGACTGCGGACATATGGCTTCACAATCGAAATAGATGATTTCGGCAGCGCATATTCTTCCCTGAATGTATTAAAGGATGTTACTGCGGATGTATTGAAGCTGGATATGCGTTTTCTTTCCGGAGAAGACAGTACCGGCAGGGATGGCAATATCATTGAATTCATCGTTCGGATGTCCAAATGGATTGGTATGCAGGTCATTGCCGAGGGCGTAGAAACACAGGAGCAGGCTGATTTTCTCTGCTCGATCGGCTGTCCATTTATTCAGGGATATCTGTATGCGAAACCGATGCCGTACAGGATTATGAATGCCTGCTGGAACAGAACAGCGGAATACATAAAAAGAATACCTTTGAAATGATCAATGCATTGGATGGAAACGCCTTTTGGAATGCTGAATCCATAGAAAGTCTGATTTTCAACAGCTATGTAGGCGGTGCCTGTGTCGTAGAGCTCACAGAAAAGCACTGTGAGATCATTCGTGCGAATGAAAAATTTCAGAAAGAGCTAAACACGAAGCACTCCGTGCATGAGCTGCTTAAGATCGATCTTTTTTCTCTTATGTCAGATGCGGAAATCTACCGGTTCCAAAACGAAGTGTACAACAGCAAGCAGAAGGGCTCGGAAATGCGTGGAGAAATGAGGGTTTTGATGCAGGATTCGCACAGCCATGAAGAATATCTTCGCTATTCCGGCAGGGTGATCGCGCAAAGCAGTACCTGTGATGTTATTTATCTGCTGCTGGAAAATATCACAGAACAGAAACAGATACAGAGCAAGGCTGCAGAGATGACCGAACAGCTGCAGTTTCTCAATGAGATATCTAAAAGCGTGCTGAGCAAATCCAATACAGAAGAAGCGATGAAGAATCTGCTGAAGCGGCAGCTTACATACTTCGACGCTGAGCGGGCTCTGGTGTTTGAACTGGACAGGAAACAGGAAGCGGGAACCATCTCCTATATGGTTTGCGCTGATGGTGCAAGCTCTTCTGATGTTACAGGGCAGCAGATTCGATTTACGGAAATGTCACACTGGGCTGAAGTACTGAAGTGTGAAGGCCATATCGTAGTTGAGGATGTTCACAAGCTGAAGGACAACGTCTCTTTCGAACGGCAGCAGCTGCTGAACCGCGGTGTCAGCTCACTGATTGCTGTTGCTCTGGTAAGAAACAATTTGTTGATTGGCGTGCTTTGTGTAGAACAGGTGCGGCGTGCGATGAATCACATCGAGCATCTTGCGGTACTCGGTGATTATGTGGCTGTATTGATCAATCGCCGTGATCTGCTGACAAAAATTGAAAATGACAATGTTAATATGCAGCGCCTGATGAATGACACACCTGGTGGATTTGTACGAATGAAAATGCTTCCTGAGGGAGGCGCAGTTCCCGTGTTTGTCAATGACGGATTCTGTCGAATGATGGGGATGAGCCATGATGAGGTAATGGAGTTATATGCAAATGATGCGTATGCCGGTGTACATCCCGAGGATCGCGCCGGATTGCGTGAAACGCTCATAAAAGCCATGGATGCGGATATTATCTTTTCTGCACGTGTACGCTTTTACCATAAAGAAAAGGGATATATGCAGTTTCAGGTGTATTACCGGACGACAACGGATATTCATGGTGCACAGTATATGAATGGCTATTATGCGGATATAACGGAAGAAAACGAGCAAGAGGAACGGCGCCGGGAGCTGTTGGATAATCTGCCATGCGGTGCAGCAGTATATGAAATGAAGGATGGTATCCTGTGTGTGCGGCATGTCAACAAGCAGTTTTTAAAGCTGGTATCACGCAATGAAGACCAGATTCATATGGATGATGCAATATCGGCGATATGTCCGGATGATCAGGAGCAGGTACTGCAGTTTATAAAAAATTCAAAGGACAAGGAGGGATTGGAATATGACTTCCGTATCCTGCAGGGAAATGGGGAATATCTTCCGATGCATGTTATTGGAAGGACGCAGAGACAGGACGATAACAGCATGCTGCTTTATGTTACATTTACTCCGATTTCAGAAGAGCAGCTGTCCATCAGCAGGGCACTTGCCGATCAGCAAAAGGCGGAGACACTGGCCGAGGAGGCGAACGAGCAGCTGCGATTCCTGAATGATATATCAAGGTATCTTCTGATTGATAAGGATCCGGATAAAGCCATTCATAAAGCGTTACAAAAGGTTCTCGAACATTTTGACGGAAGCAGGTCTTATATCTTTGAGCTGGATGATAAGCGGCAGATAACTACCAACACCTATGAAATATGCGCAAAGGGCGTTCAATCAGAAAAGGAAAACCTGCAGGCACTTCCTTATACCTCACAGCGCTATGTGCTAAGCGAGTTTCGCCAGGGAAAAAACATCTGTATTGAAAATGTGGCAGATATGCCGGTATTCTGCAAGGAGGAACAGGATGTGCTGACCCGACAGGGCATTCGTAAGGTGTTCCTGGTGCCAATCAAAAGCGAAGGCAGGCTGATTGGATATACGGGAGTTGATGACCCGCAGAAAAATATGAAGCATACTGATCAGCTTGTGGCAATCGGAGATTATATGGCAACTATGCTGATTCGCCGTGATCATGTAAGGAAGATGGAAAACGACAATGAACGCATGCAGCGCTTGATGAACGACACACCGGGAGGCTTCGTCCGAATGAAGATTTTATCAGGGGAAAGACCGGTACCGATCTTTGTTAACGACGGCTTCTGTCAGATGATGGGAATGAGTCATAAACAGGTTATGGAAATTTATGCGGGAAATGCCTATGCCGGGGTACACCCTGATGATATTGAAGAACTGCAGCACAAGGTCGAAAAGGCAATTGCGGAGGATTCCATCTTTTCCGCACGTATCCGTTTATTTCATACAAAAAACGGATATATGCATTTTCAGGCTTTCTACAGAACGGCAACGGAGCCGGATGGAGTCAAGTTTATAAATGCTTACTATGCAGATATGACAATGCAGGTGGAATTGGAGGAGCGCAGGAAGGAGCTGCTGGATAATCTGCCTTGCGGGGCAATCATATTTGAAGTGACGGCAGATGGGATTATCAATTCTCCACATATCAATAAGCGTTATGCAGAGCTTGTAAACAGACATGAGGATGAAATTGCAGATTTATGATTATATACAGGCTGTCCATGAAGATGACCGTGATGGTATGATGCGCAGTATCACAGAGGCGATTCAAGGGGATCATGAGCTGGAATGTGATATTCGCGTAAAAAAAGGCGGAGGAGGTTATATCGCATTTCATCTTGTGGGGCGAATTGTTTCCCGCAAGGATCAAAATACCGTTATCTATGCTACCTATACACAGATCAGTGAGGAAACACGACTACTCAGCACAGCGCTTGCGGATTAGCACAGAGCGGAAAAGCTTGCTTCGGAAAGCAATGAGCAGCTACGTTTCTTAAACGATGCAGCACGTTTCTTTTGATTAGCGGCGATCCGGATGAGGCGATTAACAAAACTCTGGAGAAAACAATGGAGTATTTTAACGGGGACAGGGTATATATCTTTGAACTGGATGATGAAAAACAGATAGCCAAAAATACGTATGAGCTGTATGCCGAAGGTGTTGCGTCAAGAAAAGACAGCTGGCAATGTGTACCGTATGCCCATCAGGAATACTCATTACAGCTTCTGAGAAGGAAGGAAAATGTATGTATAGAAAATTTTGATCTGCTGCATGTTGATCATGCGGCGGAAAAGAAAATTTTAATGAATCCAAGTGTTCACAGTCTCTTGCTTGTTCCTTTATGGATTGCCGATAGCTTAAGCGGCTTTATGGGAGTTGATAATCCGGGGCGGAATGCAACGCATGTGGATCATCTGGCCGCATTAGGCGATTATATGGCAATGATTATTTTGCGTAGAAATAATGAGGCACGCATTTTAAGAGATAATATGGTACTGCATGATTTAATGAACGATATGCCCGGAGGATTCATTCAGATGAAAATCTGCGCGGATGGAAGAATTGTACCGGAATTTATAAATCAGGAGTTTTGCCGTATGAGCGGTATGGATCATGATGAATGCATGACCTTTTACGGCAGCAATGCCTATGCCGGTGTACATCCTGAGGATCGAAGCCGGCTGGGGAACGAGCTGAGAGAAATGATAGCCAAACGGGATACGCGTACGCTGAAGGTGCGTCATTTCCGAAGTGATGGAACGTATATACCGATGCAGGTGTTTTACCGTGTAACCGATGATGGGGAGGATGTTCTTTATCTCAACGGCTATTATACCGATCTCACCGAACAGCTTGCACTGGAGGAACGAGAGCTTGCGGAGCATGATGAGCTTACGAATCTGTTCAACCGGACCAAGCTTGCCCGTATGAAAAACAAAGAATATCAGAAGCTGACCGCCTGCGGTATCCTATTCTTTGATGTGAATCATCTCAAGCAGGTAAATGATGCGCAGGGACATGATATGGGGGATACTCTGCTGAAGCTTGTGGCAAATGGTATTCGTTCCATTACGAGTGAACGGATTCACGGTTACCGCTATGGCGGTGATGAATTCCTTGTTGTTGTCTGCGATGGAGATGAGCTTGAGCTTGCTGCCTTGATTGAAGCCTGCAACAAACAAATGGAGGTCCTTGCAAAGCAAAGAAATATAGCTGTGACAGCAGCAGTCGGTTCCGCATGGGGGCAGGCACCTCTTACATTAAACGCTTTGATACGTCAGGCAGATCAGGCGATGTATGCGGATAAAAAACAGAGAAAGCGTTATTCTGATCTCGTATAAAAAAACAGAGCCAGCTCGAAATGACTCTGTTACATGCTGCCTGTGGATAGGCAAGGAAGCGAATCGCTGTATGATATGAGGGTTATAAGCAAGCCTTGTTTCACCTGCACAGCAAAAGTGCAAAGACTACCAATAGACCTTTCCAGATAATGAAGAATAGCTGAAGCTGTAAAAAATTGAAAGAAGAAATAAGTTCTGACTTTTTAGAAATTATTTCTTCTTTTCGTTATTTACACAGTATCTGTAAGCAGGGGAATGCCCTACAAGAAAATGACTGCTTTATTCTTTTCTTTCATGCGATACTGGCATAGTCTGCTTGTTGCACCGGTATTACAGTATTGTTTAAAGCTTTTCAAACATATCCTTAGGAACCGTACAGATCGGACATTTATAATCATCGCTTTCCTTTGTGATATCGCCCTCGTAGATATAACCGCAGATGGTACAGCGGTAGCGTATGCTTGCCTGTTCGATAACAGGCTCCTGTACAGGTGTGTCCTCCACCTTAACAAACATATCCTTAGGAACCGTACAGATCGGACATTTGTAATCATCGCTTTCCTTTGAGATATCGCCCTCGTAAATATAACCGCAGATGGTACAGCGGTAGCGTATGCTTTTCTGTTCAATAACAGGCTCCTGTACAGGTGTGTCCTCCACCTTAACAAACATATCCTTAGGAACTGTACAGATCGGACATTTGTAATCATCGCTTTCCTTTGTGATATCGCCCTCATACATATAACCGCAGATGGTACAGCGGTAGCGTATGTTCACAGTTGGCTCCTCAACCGGATTTTGTGTCGGAACATCCTCCTGAAACATGGCTTCATAGCGGGATGGATCCTCCTGTAAATCATTTCTTGCTTCATAATTTGTATGCAGCAGAGCCTCAGCAAGGTCACTGAGCGGCTTTCCATAGAACTCTTCATATACCTGTTGTATATGCGGATTATCATGGGAGTTGCGCAGTGTAATGGTGCTGTCCTTATCATACAGGGACTGAATTCTTGCCTTCCGAACAGTATCCATATCCTCGCCGATATGCTTTGTCTGTCCGCCGCCTGAAATACAGCCGCCCGGACAAGTCATAACCTCGACAAAATCAAAATGCTCACCGCTCTCTTTTATATGATGCAGAAATTTTCTGGCATTATCGGTTCCATGAACAACCGCCACCTTCAAAGGCAGCTCCTGAATCGTCAGTTCAGCCGTTTTAACACCCTCTAAACCACGCACAGCCTGCAGCTGGAGAAGATCTTCCTGCGGCTGCTTTTTTGTCAGAAAATAATATGCACTGCGAATCGCCGCTTCCATAACACCGCCGGTGTTTCCAAAGATAATGCCCGCACCGCTTCCTCTTGGCATTAAAGAATCATAATCGCTTTCTTCTACGCTTTCCAAATCCAGATTGCACGCTCGCATCCAGCTCGCCAGTTCCCTTGTAGTGACGACACGGTCGCAGTCCTGCGCTGGCTTGCGGTCCAGATAATTTGCGGCATCACTCAATTCCTCTCTCATGATTTCAAACTTTTTCGCTGTACATGGCGTGATGGCTACAACGTAAATATCATCTGCATCCAGACTTTCCTTCTCCGCAAACCATGTTTTGATGGTTGGCGCAAACATGGAAATCGGGGACTTGCTGGTGGATATGTTGGGCAGCAGCTCCGGGTAATAGGTTTCTGCAAATTTCACCCAGGCAGGGCAGCAGCTGGTAAACTGCGGCAGCGGCTGTTTCGTCTGTATACGCTCAATTAACTCACTTGCCTCCTCCATGATTGTTAAATCTGCGGCAAAGGTGGTATCAAACACATAATCGAATCCAAGTGCACGAAGACTGCCTACCATCTGCTCCTCTACATAGCTTCCCGGCTGCATACCGAATTCCTCTCCCAGAGAAACGCGGACACTTGGTGACGTGATGGCGATTACGGTTTTACTGCTGTCCTGAATGACAGACTGTACCTGCATCCAGTCCTGAATTTCTGTGATGGCACCGGTAGGGCAGACATTGGCGCATTGTCCGCAATGAATACAGATAGCAGTGTCACCGGTTTTTAAAAGATCGTAATGATGACCGACGGAAATCTGTTTCTGACATACGTCCCGGCACTGTCCGCATTTGATACAAAGACTTTCGATTCTGCGAATGGCCGGGTTTCCTTCCTCGATTGGAACCCGTACATCCATGGATAAATGTTTACTCATATGCTTATCTCCTCTATAACTAAATTAAGAATGATTCTTAATTGTAATTTAATTTTACCTTTTTCTGGAAAGGAAGTCAACTGTATTTTTATGTCTTTCGTGTAATCTGTAATCAGCTATTGAAATAGGTTGTGAATTTACCGCTGCACAGCGGCAAATGTAAATTTTTAATGAATGAAATAAAGGTGTAAGATAAAGGCAGTTAAAGAAGGAGTGAGATTATGATGATTGATACCGAGCAATATTCTTTTCAGCTGATATTACACAGCGGGAATGCGCGCAGCACTGCCTATGAAGCATTACAGCTTGTAAAAAGCAATGCATTTAAGGAAGGTGAAAAAAAGCTGAGCATAGCGAAAGAAGAAATGGTGGAGGCACAAAAGCTCCATGCGAAGCTGCTGCGCATCATGGCTAATCAGGAAGGTGAGCTGGATATGAATCTTCTACTGATTCACGCAGAAGATCACATTGCTTCCTCCTCCATCGCTGTGGAGATGAGTGGAGAGCTGATTGAGTTATATGAGAGGATGGAAAACTATGAGCGATAAATTTTTATGGGGTGGTGCGAGTGCCTCCTACCAATGTGAGGGGGCATGGAATCTGGATGATAAAGCAGAATCTATGTGGGATCATTACCTGCATGAAGAAGGGCTGGAAAACGGAGATATTGCAAGTGATCACTATCATCGGTTTGAAGAGGATATCCGTATGATGAAAGAGGGCGGGCAGAATGCATACCGGTTTTCGTTATCATGGCCTAGAATCATCAAAAATAAAGCAGGTGAGATAAATGAAAAGGGAATTGCTTTTTATCACCGGCTGCTGGATGCCTGTCATACATATGGAATTGAACCGTTTGTAACACTGTATCATTGGGATCTTCCACAGTATTGGGAGGATTGCGGAGGCTGGCAGAATGAAGAAGTTTGTGAGGCCTTTGAAACCTATGCCAGAGTATGCTTTGACAATTTTCATGAGAAGGTAAATCATTGGGTTACGTTCAATGAGCCGAAATGGTTTATAGCAAGCGGTTATTTAATTGGTAATTATCCGCCATGCAGACAGGATCCACAGGCGATGATTCATGCGGCTTATCATGTTATGTATGCCAGTGCACTTGGTGTTCGTGCATTCCGTCAGGGAAAATATCCCGGAACGATTGGTATTGTGCACAGCTTTACACCGGTGAACGGGGTCGATGACACGGTAAATACAAGGATCGCCATGCGCTATGCAGATAATTATTGCAACAACTGGATTCTGGATACTGCCGCCAAAGGAGAAATTCCGGTTGATTTGCTTAGTGAGCTGTCTAAAACGTATGATCTTTCAATGATAAAGCCCGCACAACTGCAGATTATCAAAGATTACACCGTTGATTTCCTGGGATTGAATTATTACTCGCGTACGCTGGTTAAGCCGTATACAGAAGGAGAAACCACCTTTATTGTGAACAATAGCGGAAAGCAGGGAAAGGGAAGCAGCAAAGTGATTGTCAAAGGCTGGTTTGAACAGGTTATGCATGATCCTGCCAGTACCTATACGGAATGGGATACTGAAATTTATCCAAAGGGACTAAAGGATGGTCTGCTTGAGGTGAAGAAGAAATACAATCTACCTGTCTATATTACAGAAAACGGAATCGGAATGTATGAGGATGTTACAGTGAAACAAGTGGAGGATGATTATCGTATATCCTTTATGAAGGATCATTTGCAGGCAATGCATGAGGCGATGGAGGCCGGTGCTGATGTACGCGGATATTTCGCATGGAGCTCCTTTGATTTGTATTCCTGGAAGAATGGTTGTGAAAAGCGGTATGGCCTGGTTGCCGTAGATTTTGAAAACGGGTTGCAGCGCAAACCGAAGAAGAGCTATTACTGGTTTAAAAATATGATTGAGCAGCAAAAGAGCTGAGACAGGGAGGAAAGACTATGAAAAAGATTATGCTGGTATGCAATGCGGGAATGTCAACAGGAATGCTGGCGAAACGTATTCAGGAGGCGAGTGAAGGTACGATGGAGGTTCATGCCTATGGGGAGGCAGAGTTCATCAATTATATGGATGGAGTGGATTTGATTCTGGTGGGTCCGCAGATTCGTCATCAGATTCCGACAATAGAAGCACAGGTAGCAGTTCCGGTTAAAGCCATTGCACCACAGCATTACGGGATGATGGATGGCAAGGGTGTATATAAAGAAATCAAAAAAATACTGAAAGACTGATGTATAGAAGGAGGAGAACAGTTATGAGTTTCGCTACATTTAACGAGAAGATAGAAAAACATATTCTGCCGCTGGCTAATAAGTTAAGTTCACAAAGGCATTTAAAAGCAATACGTGATGCATTCATTTCCTTAATGCCGATTACACTGATGGGTGGGGTGGCTGCCGTCATCGGTGCAGCACCGGTTACAGAGGAGACAACAAACGGCTTTCTTCTGGCATGGGCATCCTTTGCACAGGATAATGCTACGCTGCTGTCATGGATCAACGCATTAACACTGGGGGGAATGGCGGTTTATGTATGTATTGGTATTACCTATTTTCTGACGAAGCATTTCAAGCACGATGTATTGATGCCTACCATGCTTTCTGTATGTGGGTTTCTAATGCTCGTACTAACACCGCAGCAATTAGGCTGGGATGGAAAGATTGCGGAGATTTCCTATATGGATGGGCGCGGTCTCTTGCCGGCGATCATCATTGCGATTTTCACAGTAGAAGCATACCATTTCATGCGTTCCCATAATTGGGGAAGGATAACCTTACCGCCAAGCGTACCGGCATCATTATCTGAAACATTTGCATCACTGGTACCGGGCTTTATCATCATTTCATGCTATGTGGCAGTGTATGCTGTATTCCATGCGTTTAACACAACCTTTCCGGGGTTTATATACGGGGCGATGGCTCCTTCTTTCCAGGCAGCGGACAGTCTCCTGTTTACAGTGATTATGACCCTGCTGGTACACTTCTTCTGGTTTTTCGGTATCCATGATGCTGCCTTAGCTGGTGTATTGGGACCGATTCGTGATGGAAATCTGTCAATCAATGCAGCGGCGAAAGCTGCCGGAGAAGCTCTGCCACATGTATTTACAACACCATTCTGGGTATATTTCGTCATTATCGGAGGCTGCGGTTCTCTATTAGCATTAGCGATTCTGCTTGTCCGCTCAAAATCAAAGCAGCTGAAAACAGTGGGGCGTATTGGCATACTCCCATCCTTCTTCGGTATTGGTGAACCGATTATCTTCGGTGTGCCGATTATGCTGAATCCGTTTTATCTCATACCGTTTCTTATGACATCAACAGTGAATGCAGTCATAGCTTTTACCTTGATGAAGTATAACATCATAGGAAGAACATTTGCCATGCTTTCGTGGCAGATGCCATCCCTTCCGGGAGCATTTCTGTCAACGATGGATATTCGTGCACTGTTCCTGATTATTGCTCTGATTATTCTTGACATTGCCATGTATTATCCGTTCTTCAAGGCACATGAAAAACAGTGTGTTCGTTTGGAAGCCATGGAAGAAACAGAAGAATAAAACTATGTGAAAAGCACATCTCTGATGTGTTTTTTCGATATCTGAAATTTATGAAGAGGAGACTATTGCTATGAAGATATGTGAAGTTACAGCACTGCTGGAACAGGAGGGCACCTGGGTGCACCGCAATATGAAAACAAGAGATCATCTTCTGTTTGGAGATGATCAGCAGGAAGTGGGACGAATCGGAATATGCTGGGTAGCGAGCAAAGGCGCGATACTGGCAGCAGTGAAACAAAAGGTCAATTTCATCATAACGCATGAAAATCCGTTTTATCAATGCTCTACACAGATGCATACAGCTGCAATCAAAGCGGCAGAAGAAAAGAAAAGGATATTGCAGGAGCATGGAATCAGCGTTTACCGCTGTCATGATGTGTGGGACTGTATTAAGGAATACGGCGTTGCAGATCAATGGGCTTTCAGGCTTGGATTCAAATTTGAAGAGCGTATTGTATCCTCTTACTATCAGGCGGCATCCATACCTGAAATGACTGCGGAGGCACTGGCACATCATGTCGCTAAAGTCTTACGTCAGGATGGTGAACAGGGAGTTTATATGTTTGGGGATCCACAAAAAAAGATTCATCGAATTGCCATCGGATGTGGCGCCGCAACGAATCTTTATGAGCTTCTGGAATTTTATCCGGATGCGGTCATCGTTAGTGACGACGGCATCAACAATTATGATGCTGCACAGTATGCAATCGATCAGCATATTCCAATGATTGTTGTAAATCACGCAGGCTGTGAGATAGCGGGATGCAAGGCTATGGTGCCATGGCTGATGAGACATTTACACAGCAGTTCCATCTGTTATCTGGATGAAGGTTACACGATTCACTATTATACAACAAATAGCTAAAGTGAGCTGAAGGTATCCAGAAAGCCGGATAATGTGGTCTGACGCAGCAGCAGCTTGACGTTGCTGACATCATTGAGAAGACTTACCAGCTGTTCAAAGATATCCTCGAAATCACGATTATGCCCGGGACATAAGGAGAATAGAAAAATGATACGAACCTTCTTACTCTGCCATACAATAGGATGCTTAAGTGTACATACGGCAATAGCATTGCGAAATGCACATTTCTCAATGGGATGAGGTATCGCGAACAGGTTCCCATATGCTGTGGGGGCGATCCGTTCTCTTTCTATGACTTTGTCATAGAATTCTTCATCACAGCAGCCTGCTTCCATGAGTCGGTCGCATAAAAAACGGATTACATCCCGATCACTGGTAAAATCCATTTCTGTAAAAAAGAGCTGTTCATCAAAAAACTGTCCAAGCTGCTGCAACCGCTTGGAGGGATGTTCTTCCTTTGATAGCAGCATGAGAATCTGTTCGATTTCCGCATCATGCAAGAAATTACTGCAGGTGTATATCGGGATATCTGTATGCAGCTTCATAGGCATGGTTGAAACGATTAGATCTGCTGTAAGCTCGTCAATCTGAGATGTTTCAAAGATGGATACACATCGAATGACCTCAATAAGAAAATGACTGGTAGCATTTGTCAGCCTCGATATCAAATATTGATTTTGTGCTCTGCCCAAAGAGGTGATCAATATGATGTTTCTGGTCAGTTTCTGCTGGATTTTTTCTACCGCATTCATGAGGTGCAGTGTCAGATAACCTATTTCATCCTCAATCAGCGCACAATGAAATTTTTGCTGTATACGGGATGCTACATAAACACTCATATCATATAAAAATGGAAAATGCTGTTTTGTATCCTGAATGAGAGGATTGCTTAAAAAGGAATTGGTTTTTATACGTGCATCAAGACCCAGTAGGTGAACAAGCAGGCTGTCACGGAAGGATTCGTTCTGTGACAGGTCGATATCATAAATCTGCTTGATATCCCTTATAATATCCTCAATAAACTGTTCGTAATCCTGAATTTTTTCTGATGTAATCTGAGATATTTTCCCTGAAAACAGCAAGGCTAGATAATTTAATTCCGAGGAGGACAGGATGATATGCTGCTGTTCATATAAGCCTTTGTAAAATTCTTCAGCCAGCTTTTGTGATTTTTCTTCTGCTTGTTCTTTGGGGTTATTGATGTCCCAGCCCTTTGCAATGCGTTCCATCATAACAGCGATATGAAGAATAAATGAAAAAATCTCAAAATCCCGCATGCCCAGATGGTGCTTTCGATTAAAGCTTACGATGTAGCTTTTTAATTCTAAAATATTGCAGGAGCTGAAGAAGCCTGTGTAATTGCGGATATCAAAATCATATTCCTGAATCTCGTGAACGAGGAAGCAGGAATATACAAGTCTTCTCTGTTTCTCATCACAGTCTATCTGTACCTGACTGTTGATTCGCTGAATGCTAATGTTTTCGTATCGTGTATGTATGATGTGATTCAATTCCTGCAGGGTTTTATCTAGCGTTGATTCGCTGATGTAGTATGCATCTGCCAGTTCATAGTAATTCACCTGATCGCAGGAAAGCAGTTGCTTCAGAATATGAAACTTTCGGCTGCCACTATCAGACTCTACATCCATCACGTCGTCTGGAAGCTGATTATTTGGATTTAATTGATAGCCTTTTCCCTTCCAGGAGAGTATGAACGGTTCGTCGAACAGATCATTGATCTGCCGAATTTCATTGCGAATGGTACGCTGCGATAGCTGCAGATCCTTTGCTAAATCGTCCGCTCTGCGGAATTCACTGGGATGATTGTGCAGACATGCAACCAGTTTTTTCTGTCGTTTTGTCATTTGTAGCATTTATGCTCACCTCATATGTCCATTATACCGATTCATATATCTTTACACAAGCTATATTCCGCTTATCTGGGATAAGAGGGTGGAGAAGGCGGTAGTTCACGTTGAAAGAGATGCGAACACGTGAAAAAGATAGCTAGTTCATGTCTCTACCTATAATCATAGAAAGCGGATATACTGCAGATTAAACAATTATGAAGAAAAATATAAAAGCGTATTGACTTGGTGTTTGCCGTGCCCTGATGCTGGAGGATATTCAGCACTGCTTATTTATGAAGAAAAGTATCATGAATTTAAGCTTGCTGTCATGCATTTCGTCTGAGGCCTTCCCATCACTGTACAGCGTATGCGTAAGGATAGGAATCGTCAGATTGAATAGGTGCTGTCTTCCATTGATGAAGCTCCTGTAAAAAGGAAATGTCAGCCGCTCTGTCTGGTTTTTCCTTTCATAATATTTCTATGGATAAAGGAACCAAGATCGTATGGTTTTGAAAATACTATCCGGTTTCTTTTTTCATATGTTCTGTTTCTATGTGCGGGAATGTTTCTATTTGTAAGAGCACCTTGCGGCTGTCTTTCTAACTGTATCGCATACAGCTGCTTTTTACTTTCCATACAACCGCTGATACAATGAACTGTTTGCCGACTGGCTCTATGCCGAAAGAAGCGTGTTCTACCTGACTATCATTACTCCTTTGCAAACGTGTCTGATTTTCTTCAAAACAGATGCAAGCTTTCCAAAAAAAGGGTATAATGTTTATTGTATATGATTTTGGAGGTTGATACATATGTCCAGCATAGACAAGGCGATTGGTGTCTTTGACTCAGGTCTGGGAGGAATCAGCGTGTTGAAGGAACTGCGTTCTCTTATGCCGCAGGAGGATTACCTCTATTACGGTGATTCCAGCTTTGCTCCCTATGGTGTAAAAACAAAAGAGGAAATAACGAAGCGTTGTCGCAGCATCTGTGCGTTTTTTATCAGCCAGGGTGTCAAGGCCGTTGTCATTGCCTGCAATACGGCAACCAGTGCCTGTGTGAAGGAGCTTCGCACCCTGTATCCCGATCTTCCGATTGTCGGAATGGAACCGGCATTAAAGCCCGCTGTAAATGGCAGACATCAGCAGCATGTTCTTGTACTCGCAACACAGTTTACACTGAAGGAAAAAAAGTTTGAACAGCTGATGTCCCGCTTTGATGAAGATAATACCATTTACCGGCAGCCGTGTCCAAAGCTGGTGGAGCTTGTTGAGGCGGGCAGACTGGAGGATGAAGCAGCGGTAAACAGTGCGCTTCGTGAATACCTAAAGCCCTACGATATGGAACGCATGGACAGCATTGTCCTAGGCTGTACACATTTTGTGTTCTACCGCAGCCAGCTTCGAAATCTCATTGGTGATCATATCGCACTTGTGGATGGCAATGCAGGTACTGCACGTCATGTGCAGGAGCTGCTGCAGGAACGAGGCATTTGCAGAAAGCCTTCCTCTGCCGTAGGTGAGGTACGCATATACAATTCCCTGAACAAGGAGGCTATTCTGAAGCTTTCCCGCGAGCTTCTGGAAAGATAAGATAAATCGGCAGTATTGGAGTTGTCTTTATCATGAATACGAATTATAATAGAAGATAGTGAACAACGGAGGTAGACTATGAGAGAAAATGCTTGGAAAAAGTATGATGAAGCAGGATTGAAGGAAGTATTCGAATATTGTGAAGGATATAAAAAATATATTTCCGACTGCAAGACTGAACGTGAATGTGTAAGTGAAAGTATCCGGATTGCAGAAACCTACGGATATCGCAATCTGGAGGATGTCATCAAAAACAAAGAAACGCTGAAAAGCGGTGATAAGGTGTATGCCAACAATATGGGCAAGGGAATTGCACTGTTTCTGATCGGTGAGGAGCCGATGGCTGCCGGATGCAATATTCTGGGAGCACATGTGGATTCCCCGCGTCTGGATATCAAACAGAATCCTTTGTATGAGGATAAGGAATTCGCAATGCTGGATACGCATTATTACGGCGGTATCAAAAAGTATCAGTGGGTAACCCTGCCGCTGGCGCTGCATGGTGTAGTCGTGAAGAAGGACGGAACGGTTATCGAGCTGAATATCGGTGAGGATGACAGCGATCCAATCGTAGGAATCAGCGATCTGCTGGTACACCTGTCAGCGGATCAGATGAGCAAAAAGGCAAGCAACGTCATCGAGGGTGAAGACCTGAATGTAACCATCGGAAGCATGCCGCTGGATGGTGAGGAAAAGGATGCTGTCAAGGCAAACATTCTGAAGCTGCTGAAGGAAAAATATGATTTTGAAGAGGATGATTTTGTATCTGCGGAAATCGAGGTCGTACCTGCCGGAAAGGCAAGAGATTACGGCCTGGATCGCAGTATGGTGGCCGGATACGGACATGATGATCGCATCTGCGCCTATACCTCTATGATGGCACAGCTGGAAACAGAATCCGTTAAACGCACGGCTGTGACACTGCTGGTTGATAAGGAAGAGGTCGGAAGCATCGGTGCTACCGGTCAGCATTCCCGCTTCTTTGAAAACACCGTGGCAGAGGTTATGGATCGTCTTGGTGAGTACAGCGAGCTGAATGTGCGTCGTGCACTGAAAAATTCCAAGATGCTGAGCAGTGATGTTTCCGCTGCGTTTGATCCGAATTATGCAGCAGTAAACGAAGAGAAAAACTCTGCATTCATGGGACATGGTCTGGTATTCAATAAATATACAGGCTCCCGCGGTAAGGGTGGCTGCAACGATGCCAATGCCGAATATATGGCAGAGCTGAGAAACATCATGGATTCTGAAAATGTAACCTTCCAGACTGCAGAGCTTGGTAAGGTTGACCAGGGCGGCGGAGGAACAATCGCCTATATTCTGGCACAGTATAACATGGAGGTCATTGACAGCGGTATCGCACTGCACAATATGCACGCGCCATGGGAGATTGCCAGCAAAATTGATATCTGGGAAGCGACTAAGGGCTATAAGGCATTCCTGAAGCACGCATAAGCTTTCTATATATACCGTCAATGCTGTATGGATGATATACACTTGTATACTTCATCTGTACAGCTTTTTGTTACTCCATAATAGCGGATAAGAATACGGCAATTACCTGTCGGGGGATGAAGGAACGGTGGTTCCAATCAGAGCATACTATGAATACGGCTGATGTGGTTCCTGCAGTGTGTATTAACGATGCATCAGGGGACATGGTCATGAATAACCGGTTTGTAACATCTGATAGATACGCTTTGCTTTATATTCGCTATAAGATTATCTATGGTGGCGTGCCTTCAACAGAGCTTATGCCGCAAAGAAAAACGGCTGCTTTGACAGCCGTCTGATTTTCTATATGTATTATTGTATAAAGGAAGCTTTCCTGAACCCGCAAGAAGGGAGGGATGTTAATCGGCATAGGCTTCATCAAAATCCGCTTCCTGTACAAAGGGCTCCATCGTAAACAAATCCATGATTTCGTCCTTGCTCATGCTGGTAATGCTTGATTCACTGCTGCTGATGAAGGTGTCGCTCAGGATATGCTTTCGCTCCTGCAGCTTCATGATCTTTTCCTCGATGGTATCCTTCATAATCAGCTTATATACCTGTACATCCTTCGTCTGACCGATGCGATAGGCACGGTCAGTTGCCTGATTCTGGGCGGAAAGGTTCCACCACGGGTCATAATGAATGACGATTTCTGCATTGGTCAGATTCAAGCCGGTGCCGCCTGCCTTTAATGAAATCAGGAAGACGTCAGCTTCCCCGTTCTGAAATTTTTCCACATAGGCATGCCGCAGCTCCTTTTTGGTTTCCCCTGTCAGCTTCAGATACCGTATATTTTCTACACGCAGCTGTTCCTCAATCAGCTCCAGCATGGAGGTGAAGCTGGAAAACAGTAATACACGGCGGCCGCTGTTTCGGGCGTTTAGCAGCAGATCCATACAGCCGCGAAGCTTGGTAGAGGGCAGCGTGACATTTTCATACAGCAAACGCGCATCACAGCAGATTTCCCGGAGTCTGGTCATCATGGCCAGTACCTGAAATTTATCAACCTCCTCCATCTGCATTTTCTTTTGTAAATCCTGATTGATGGATACCAGATTGGCATAATAGATTTTCTTTTCCTCTGCATTGAATTCCTGAAAATATACCTGTTCCATCTTATCCGGAAGATCCTGCAGCACATCCTTCTTGATCCTTCGCAGAATAAACGGATCCACCATACGCTTCAGCTGTGTCTGTGCCTTCTCATTCCCGTTTTTGATAATTTCACGTTCAAACAGCTCACGGAAGCGATGATAGTTATACAGATAACCCGGCATTAGGAAATCAAAGATACTCCACAGCTCGGAAAGGGAATTTTCAATCGGTGTTCCGGTTAATGCAAACCGGTAGGAGCCCTTCAGCTGCTTCACTGCAATCGCATTTTTGGTTGTATGGTTTTTGATATACTGCGCTTCATCCAGCAGAATGGCGGTAAAGGTGTGCCCGTCATAGCGCTCATAATCTCTGCGCAGATAATCATAGCTGGTGATGATGACATCATATCCGTGCAGCTCTCTGATTTTCTGCTGGCGCTGCGTATTGGTTCCCTGTATGCAAAGGGCACGCAGATCAACGGCAAATTTCTGAATCTCATCCTTCCAGTTGTAAATCAAAGAGGCAGGGCAGATGACGATGGAGCAGGGAAGATCATGATCCTGATGCATGCTTTCCAGCCATGCAATGACCTGAAGTGTTTTTCCCAGACCCATATCATCAGCGAGGATACCGCCGAATCCATAGGCGCTCATTGTTTTCAGCCACTGGTAGCCTGTTTTCTGGTAATCGCGCAGGATGGCATCATAATGCGGGTTCAATGGATAGGCTCCGGCTTCCACACTGCGCAGCTGTTCCATCATCGTATGGAAGGCAGTTCCCCGCATGACCTCGACATGATCGCTGTGCTCTGCGAAATCATCCAGCTGAAAGGCATGGAACGTATCCACCTGCAGGGTATGATTTTTTAAATCCTGCGGTGTCAGATGCAGCTGCTGCAGCAGCTCGTCGGTTTCCTGCAGACCCTCGGATTGCAGATAAATGAGGTCGCCGTTTTTGAGTCGGTGATATTTTTTCTTTTTACGATAAGAACGCAAAACACTGTATAATTCATCTCTTGGAATATCCACACTGGTGACATCCAGCTCCAGCAGACGGTTTTTCATACGGACACCAACATTCATATGTACCTTTTTCGGTGCCTCCATCTGCTTCAGCGCATCACTGATATATACAGTGCACATCTGATTCAGGTATTCCAGACCCTGTTTGACAAAGGCCTGTGCATATGCGGCATGCTCATCAATATAGGCTATATGGGAATCCGGATCCAGACGTGTTGCATAGGTTTCGATATACTGGCGGATATGATCCAGCTCCAAAGAGGAATCGGCATGCGGTGCAAACGCATTCTGGGAGGGGCTGTCCTCGTAATGATAGAGCAGGCGGATGGAGATATCACCGTTATCCTCCAAATCGACATAGCAGTCAATCTCCATTGGATACGGCATAAAGGTATCCAGAGAAATACCTTCAAAATGCACGTATTCCCGTATTGCCGGGATGACATAGGTACAGAAGCGGATCATATCATCCTTATGTATCAGAATCTGGCGATCCTCACGCAGCTCCTCCAGCATATCATGCAGCTGTTCGCTCAGCTCTGAGGAAAAGCGCTGCAGAACACCGTCTTCCATATAATACCAGCGGTTTTCTCCACGCAGAAGCTGATCGAGGGACAGCAGCGTGGTGATGACAAAAAAGTCCTCCTGCATATCGATGCGCAGTCCGATTTCCTGCCGGTCCTCATCCGCAAACTGCAGATCGATGCACTCCGTGGCATCATTGCTGTAAAGCTCATAAAAATCATCCATGGATTTTGAATCAATTGTAATCTGCTTGCGGCTGGGGCGGCAGCGCACAGACAAGGTACAG
>OBXQ01000454.1_pt1 | contig 20319 bp, 18 predicted proteins | sample 1476641 | NCBI WGS metagenome assembly OBXQ01 (sample SAMEA2580174, study PRJEB22360) | human gut metagenome | biome: human gut; feature: human-associated habitat; material: faeces | place: Denmark | collected 2008/2010
CCGGGCAGCTGTACCGCTGCCGGCGGTGAGGAGCGCGATCGCGACGTCAGGCACGAGGTGTCCAACTGCACGGGCAGGATCGTCGGCCCACGTGTCCCAGTCCAGGACTCCCTTGCCGATTTGCTTGCCAAACTCCAGGGGATCCTTCTTCAGCGCGCTTAGCATCGCGGAGACGTCATCCAGAGGAAGCTGGAGCTTGGCAACCGCTTCGTCGGGTGTGAGGTCGCCGGTCGCCAGTTTGGTGAGGCTGTCCAGCATGAAACCTTGAGGGCCTGTGATGAGGTTGAGGAGGTCACCGACTGCCTCACCGGCGCCGACGAGGATGCCACCGACGAACGCCAGTCCACTTTCCAGCCAGTTGCGTTTTGCGGGTGCAAACTCGCAGGCGGAACGGATCGTCTGTGCGCATGCCTGCGCACATTCGTCCAGGCTGGCGACAGTCTGATTAAATGTATTAATCGCATCTTGGCGCATGGGTTCACCAGGGTCAACAAAGGGCGCAATTGTCACTGCGAAGGTGCCGAGCCCGTTGACTGCCTCCCAGGCAGCTTTCTCCTGCATTCCCCTGGCGACCTCAGCTTCATAAGCTGCGCGTGCCTGCTCGGTGACCCGGTTGCCTTCTTCGTAGAGCGCGCGGCATGCCGCAGCACTGTCCTGCGCATGAGTCAGGTTGTCCGCGTACGAATCCAACGCGCCAGCAGCTGAGGAGAATCCTCCACTTGCTTCCTGCCAGCGTTGTGGCTCCACGCTGAAACGCTCCCGGAATCGATCAGCTGCACGCCCTATCCACCCCTCGGTGGAAATCGAATCCAGCGCGCGGGCGATCTCTGAGTAATCGCTGCTGCGCGTACGTACAGTTGAGGCGCGTGATGAGATGGCTCCCGCGTTCCCTTCGATGGTGAAAACCGGTGCACCCTGATTCTCGACTCCCATGGCTTACTGCTTCCCTGCAAGCCCTGGCAGCTGGGCGGCTGCAGATGCGAGTTGTGACATCTCCTGCGCCGCTTTCGTGTCGTAATCAATGTAGTTCGAGGCGACCTTGCCCAAACGCCCTGCTACTTCCGTGATGTCGTCCGTCATGTTGTTGATGCCGCGTTCCCACCGTGACTGAAACTCATCAACTGCCGACCACATGATGTCATTGGCCAGATCAGCTTGGGTAGGAACGTAGTCGGAAATATCGTTGTCTTTTTTGAGCTGAACTGCTTCGCTCGTTTTCTGGGCGGCCGTAATGAGGGCTTCGATATCGACCTCAAAATCATGACTGGGCATGGGGGATGCTCCTAATCCAAAATTGCGACATTCTTCGTTTCAGTTTCATGGGCGAGGGTGCGGACGCGATCAACCGATGACGATGCGGCCTTCAGAACGTCACTGATGGTGCGGGCGTGGTCTGTCAGTTTGTCGAGGTGTTGGTCATGGGAGACGCGGGATTCGGAGCCTTCAACCCAATCGTGGACAGTTGAGAGCACATCTGCCGCCATTGCGCGGGAGTCTTGCGCAAAAGTGAGGGAAGCTGCTTTGCACGCCTGCTGCATAGCCTGGGCGGCATCATCGTGGAAAATTAAAGATGTGGTGCTCATTACGATCCTAGACGTGTGGAGATGCGCGGATTGAAGGTTCCAGTGGTGTGCGATTCAGTCGCCGCAGTCGTCTGGTCAACGGTGGTCAGCGCCTGCGCGTGCTTGCTGAGCGCTTCAGAAAGACTGGCAGCCGATTCCCCGATGGAATTGACTGCCGCCATAAAATCTTTCATTCCTGAGCCTGTGACGCGCGACGAATTGCACTGGATCGTGTTCGCGCAGTCAGCGAAAGCTGTGCGCGTAGTATCGAAACACTCGCTGACGATCCCGGCAGCGGCCGTTTGCTGGCCAAAAGTCATTCCCATTCCCTGGGACATAAGTCTCACCCCCTGACGAACGTAAAGGGTGAATCTATGTGAGACAAGACCCTCCTCTTTTCTGTGACTCAAGTCACTGCAAAAACCGACCTTGTTTACCTGACGGCAACGTGGTGGTCACCTCACTGTCCACGCTGTGGCCCTCCTGACGCACTGTCACCAGGAACTCTCTAGGCTAAGAACAACATCAAGAGGAGGGGTACTGATGGCGCGACAGCTTCGTTCAGCAACGTCGACTCAGGGACGCAACATGGCGGGCGCTCGCGCGCTGTGGCGCGCAACCGGAATGGGAGATTCTGACTTTGGCAAGCCGATCATTGCCGTCGTCAACTCCTTCACCCAGTTCGTTCCCGGCCACGTCCACCTCAAGGACATCGGCCAGCTGGTCGCTTCTGAGATTGAAAAATCCGGTGGCGTCGCCAAGGAATTCAACACGATCGCCGTTGATGATGGCATCGCTATGGGACACGGCGGCATGCTGTACTCCCTGCCGTCACGCGAAGTGATCGCGGATTCGGTCGAGTATATGGTGAACGCACACTGTGCCGATGCAATGGTGTGCATTTCCAACTGTGACAAGATCACGCCCGGCATGCTGATCGCAGCGATGCGCCTCAACATTCCGACGGTCTTTGTATCCGGCGGTCCGATGGAAGCAGGCAAGAACATTCCTGAAGACGCCATTGTCGGACCGTCGCACAGCGGTCACGGCAACCTCATCACCGTCATGAACGCAACTGCCAACGATGCAGTCTCTGACGATGAGCTTGGCCAGATCGAACGTCTCGCGTGCCCGACGTGCGGTTCATGCTCGGGTATGTTCACTGCTAACTCGATGAACTCGCTGACTGAGGCGCTCGGACTGTCCCTTCCCGGCAACGGCTCCACGCTGGCTACTCAGGTCGCGCGACGCGGATTGTTCGAGCGTGCCGGTCGTCTCGTCGTTGACTTGTGCCAGCGCTACTACAACGACGAGGACGACTCTGTTCTCCCGCGATCCATTGCGACGAGGGATGCATTCTGGAACGCCATGAGCCTGGACATGGCGATGGGCGGATCTTCCAATACTGTGCTGCACTTGCTGGCAACTGCCGTTGAAGCAAAGGTCAATTTCACATTGTCGGATATTGCTGAGCTGGGGCGCACCGTACCGTGTCTGTCAAAAGTTGCGCCGAACCACAACGACTACCACATGGAAGATGTCCACCGCGCCGGCGGCATCCCGGCCATCCTGGGCGAGCTGGATCGTGGGGGCTTCCTGCGTCACACGGTGCACGCCATTCACTCCCCGTCCCTGGAGCAATGGCTGGCAGATTGGGATGTTCGAGGCGGGCACGCCACTGATGAAGCAATCGCCCTGTGGCACGCAGCTCCCGGCAACGTGCGCACCACCGAACCGTTCTCAACGTCCAATCAGTGGACTGAACTGGATCTAGATACTGTGGAAGGCTGCATTCGCGATGTCGAGCATGCCTACACGGCCTCGGGTGGACTGACGGTGCTGACGGGCAACCTTGCTCCTGAGGGTGCCATCATTAAGGCCGCAGGTATCGATCCGTCCCTGTTCCACTTTGAAGGAACGGCGCGGGTCATGGAGTCGCAGGAAGAGGCGATCGAGAAGATCCTGGACAAGACGGTGCGAGCCGGTGACGTCGTGGTGATCCGTTATGAGGGGCCCTCAGGTGGGCCGGGAATGCAGGAGATGCTTTACCCCACCTCCTTTATCAAGGGGCGCGGTCTGGGCAAGGAATGTGCGCTGATAACCGATGGCCGTTTCTCCGGTGGCACGTCCGGTATTTCGGTGGGACATATTTCCCCCGAGGCTGCTGCTGGCGGCTTGATCGGCTTGGTTGAGGATGGTGACCGGATCATCATCGACGTCAACGAGGGAGTCCTGTCACTGGATGTGCCCGACGAGGAAATAGAGCGTCGCCGCGCCACGCAGGAACGCCGCGAGAATCCGTGGACGCCGGTCAATCGTGACCGTCAGGTCTCAGGCGCACTGAGGCTGTATGCCGCTACTGCGACCTCCGCATCGACGGGCGCGGCACGCGACATTTCCCTGATCAGACGCAAGTAGTTCACGTACCTGCGAAGCGGGGGAGTGCTGTGCTGTGTTCTGCCCCGTCGAGAACGTTAATGTCACGTTTCTTCTCTCAAATGAAAGGAGAGCCGTGGCTTTTTCGTTATGATTTTTATGTTTTTTTGTTTACTTTGAGATTCGTTTTTTTCGAAACGTTGTCACAAGTGTCTGCCGGCACCAATCCTGACGCTTCATTTAAGAGGAGAAAATATCGCCTGAGCCTCCCAAAAGTTGCGACAAATCGCACAGTGTTTCGAGAATGGTTTCCATTTGTCTCTTGCTAGAGGTACTGCATGGTAAGAGGTGGTGTGTTTGGATGTGTGGAAGCATCTGAGGGTGGGAGGCTTATAAAGTGCCTGTGACCTGCATCAATGCGAGTGCTAGAGATGGTGATCTTTCTTTAGAATTTGGGTTTAACACGAAAATCATTTTCGGCTTGTATTTGTTAGCTCATTGCTGATACCGTTACCGTTAACGGAAAGTTTCTTTTGCTTTTCGGATCAGTCGAAGATGACAGTGTTAATAAAGGAGTAATGATGAAGCGGATCAGCTCTGCAATCGGTGTAGTGGCTCTTCTGAGCGCCTGCGCATTGGCAGGATGCGGTGGCGGTTCGTCAGCAGACAGTGCGAACGCAATGTACACATGGATTTCCAACGATTCTGACCGTGCACAATGGCAGGCGTTCGTCGACGGCGTCAAAGAATCAGATCCCGAATTCAACTTGAAGATGGAAGGCCCGTCCTTCCAGGACTACTGGACAAAAGTCAAGACCCGCATGAGCGCATCAGATGCGCCCTGCATCATGACCACTCAAGCCGCACGCGCACAGGAGCTGAAGGAACTGCTCGCTCCCCTCGATGAGTTGGTCGCCAGCAATAACGTTGATATGAGCGCCTACAACGAAGCAATGCTCAAGGGACTTACCGTTGATGGGAAGCTTCGCGCGATTCCTTATGACGCAGCGCCGCTGATCCTGTACTACAACAAGGACCTGTTCGACCAGGCCGGTCTTGAACATCCAGGAAAGAACTACACGTGGGATCAGTTCGTTGCGGATGCAAAGGCATTGACGAATGGTGATGTCTATGGAGTGTCCATTCCGCCCATCTTCCAGACGCCAGCTTCGATTGTCTACGCCAATGGTGGGGCCGTCGTGGAAAACGGAGAGCTCAAGCTTACTGAGCAGACCACAGTCGATTCTATTCAGGACGTTTTTGACCTTGCCGCTAAACACAAAGTGATGAAAGCGCCGCTGGCTGCAGATGCTGAAGATATCCAACTACAGACCTTCCGTGCCGGCAAAGCTGCAATGATTATTGATGGCCCATGGGTTTATGACTCGCTCGTCAGCACCGAGGGACTGTCAGTAGGAATGGCAGTCGTTCCATCGCGCAGTGGAGAGTCGATTGGCATGGTGCAGGGATCAGGGTTCGGAATTTCTGAAAAATGCGCTGATAAAGAGACAGCCTTCCAGAACATCATGAAGATGACCACTCCGGATGTGATGCGCTATGTTGCTCGGTCGCACGGAAACGTTCCCGCCATTGACGCAGCATTCGACGGTTGGGCAGAAGGCAAGGATCCGAACGATGTCGAGATCGTCAAGTACATGACCGAAAATGCCAAGACCTACGAAACAACGGAGAACTGGCAGCAACTTGAAGTCGAGTTCACACAAAACGTATCAAACGGCTACACCGGCGAGAAATCTGCACAGGAAATTCTCACTTCATTAGAGAACTCCATTAAGTAACGGGTAGATTCATGGCTACTCAACTCACAAAGACTCGGGTCCCTGCCAAGGTCCCGAAGGGAACATCACGGTGGGATCCAAAGGCGTTTCCGTATCTGGCGCCTGGAATGACGGGGTTCTTCCTCTTCATCGTTCTGCCTTTGGTGTTCTCGCTGATTATCTCGCTTTTTGACTGGCAGCTTTACGGTTCTCCCACCTTCGTTGGTGTCAGCAACTACGTGAATCTGCTCAATGGGTCAGATCCTGCATTCTTTCGGGTCCTGTTGAATACGGCGATCTTCGCCATTTTCTACACGACTCTTAACCTGATTGTCTCCACACTTGTGGCCGTATGGCTCCAGAGTGTGGGAGGCCGTCTGGCAGGTTTCTTCCGCGTCATCTTCTTTATTCCCGTTGTGACACCGATGGTGGCCAACGCACTGGTGTGGCGCCTGATGCTGGATGAACATGGGGTGGTGAACTCCTTCCTGGGGGTTCTCGGAATCTCCGGACCGGCATGGCTCGCGTCCGAAACCTGGGCAATGGTTGCACTTGTCATGATGTCGTTGTGGCAGGTCGTGGGATACAACATCGTGGTTCTCGGTGCGGGGCTGAACAACATCAACCCCTCGGTGCTGGAGGCCGCTCGCGTGGACGGTACGGGGCCTGTCCAACGCTTCACGAAAGTGATCTTCCCGCTACTGTCGCCGGCACTGTTTTTCTGTACTGTCATGACGCTCATCGGTGCGTTCAAGATTTTCGCTCAGCCATACATGCTGACTAAGGGCGGGCCTGGAAACTCAACCACAACGATTGTCCTTTACCTGTACAACCAGGGATTCAGCTACGACAAGTTGGGATACGCCTCAGCTATTGCCTGGGTCCTCTTCGTCATCGTCATGTTGATTACCGCTGTGCAGTTTGCGGGACAGAAAAAGTGGGTGAATTATGATCAGTGAGAAGCGCATGACTATCGGCAGGGTACGCATCAGCAGGATTGTTTCGATCATCTGTCTGTTTATCGTCGGTGCAATCTTTGTTTTCCCGTTTATCTGGATGTTCGCGAGCGCCCTCAAACCTACTGCTGAAATATTCAGCTCTGGAGGATCGCTGTTCGGCTCACGAATCGCATGGGAGAACTTTTCGCTGGTCTTCACGGCAGTGCCATTCCTGCGGATTATTCTGAACACCTTTTTTGTTGCAGGTATTGGTGCTCTGATCGCATGCACAGTATCGGTGCTGTCCGCTTACGCGTTTTCACGCATCGAATTCAAAGGTCGCTTTCAGTTGTTCGCCGCATACCTAGCGACGCTGGTACTGCCTATGGAGGTTCTGGTTATCCCTCTGTATATTGGTGCCAATCAGCTGGGATTAGTCGATACTTACGTGGCGCTGATTATGCCGTTCGCATTCGGAGCGTTCGGAACCTTCATGCTGCGTCAGTTTCTCCTCTCCCTTCCTCGTGACTACGAGGAAGCTGCGAGGATCGACGGAGCCGGACAACTGCGAATCCTCGTGTCGGTGATTGTGCCGCTGTTGAGGGGTCCACTGTCAATCGTGGCCGCTTTCGCATTCATTGACTACTGGAACAACTTCCTGTGGCCATTGATCGTCATCAACAGTTCGGACAAGGCCACGATCCCACTGGGCCTCCAGATGTTCAGCGGCGAACGCGGAACGGACTGGGGTGCGCTCATGGCGGCGGCCAGTGTGTCGGTGCTCGCATCGCTGGTGATCGTCATCGTGATGCAAAAGCAGCTGGCACGCGGAATTAACTTGGGCGGCTTCGGCGGCCGATAGGAGAGATACTCATAATGTCAGGAAAGGACAACATGGACTGGTCAGATCTGGAGCGGCCCACACCGCAGTGGTTCAAGAACGCCAAGCTTGGCATTTTCGTTCACTGGGGGGTGTATTCACTTCCCGCATGGGCGGAGCCCACGGCAGAACTGGGAACTGTCGAGGATCCACTGGAGTGGTTCACCCACAATCCCTACGCGGAGTGGTACTACAACACGATCCGTATCCCCGGCTCGCCTGCAGCTGAACACCACAGGAAGGAGTGGGGCGGCTGTGACTATGACGACCTGCTGGATCAGTGGCACATGGACTCTTTTGACGCCTCCGAACTAATGGAGCTGTTCAAGGAATCAGGCGCTGACTACGTCGTACTGACGACCAAACATCACGACGGCATCACCTTATGGGACGCTGTGGGGACAGGAGACCGCAACACGGTTAAGCGCGGACCGCACCAGGATCTGGTCGGAGCCTACGCTGACGCTGCACGCAAGGCCGGATTGCGATTCGGCACATACTATTCCGGTGGCCTTGACTGGCATGTGCGACCATTCCCGCCTCATACGACACACGAATCAGTCAACGAAGGGGATCGTCCTCGTGATGAGGAATACGCCAAGTACGCGGCCGCGCATATTGATGAGCTGGTTGAGCGCTACCATCCGGACGTGCTGTGGAACGACATCAACTATCCCGATGCGGCAAAGAACACGACCGAACCATACGGACTTGGTCAGCTTTTTGCCCGCTACTACGAAGCCTGCCCTGAAGGCGTCGTCAATGACAGGTGGAAGGTGCCGCACTGCGACTATGTCACCAGCGAGTATCAGATGAACCTTGACAATGAGGACCTGGGTATCTGGGAAAACTGCCGCGGACTCGGATTGTCATTCGGTTACAACCAGGTTGAAGGCCCTGAAAACGGACCGCATCCGCGTACCTTGCTGCACACGATCGTTGACGCAGCAGTGCGTGACGGACGAATCCTGCTTGGCGTTGGCCCCAAGGCGGACGGAACCATTCCCGAGTGGCAGGCAGATTCACTGCGGGCGATCGGCCGATGGATGCAGGTTGCACATCCGATACTGGCTGGAATTGACCATCGTGGATCGGCGACTGCGTCCGCGTCTGATGGTGCATGGGCAGAAGTGGGATCAGACGGAACCACCGAGTTCCTCTTCGCTGCTCCGGAAGATCCGACAGTGGACAGCGCCGAATTCGATGTCGAGCTGACTGACGCTTCAGTCGCAACGGTTGTCCCGGTCCAGGGAGTACGCGTGGATCAGGACGGCACATGCCTGCACATTTCGTGCGAGGCGGGCTGGGCAGGGCCGGCGATTATTGAATTGAGCAAGTAGCGCCTACCGCTCCGCTGCAGCGAATAGTTGCACTGCGCACCGAGGGGGGAAGGAACAGCTGTTCCTTCCCCCTCAACGCGTGAGGAACTCACATCACGCTCTACCGATCGGCATGGCGACGGCGATTCGCCGACACTCCCATCACAAGAAGAGCGAAGAGACTGCTCAGCATCAGCAGGGAAGCAGTGTGCGCTCCCGTTTGTGCCAGCCCTGAAGCAGAGCCGTGCGACGACGTGATGCGACCAGTCGGATCAGACGCTGACGTCTGGCCGGCGCCGGGGGTGTTGACAGTCAAAGTCACAGGCACGTCACGGCTCTCCGTTTTGACGCCGTCACCCAAAGCCAATGCGTTCAGACGATCCCTGTTTTCCCTTGACCCGCAGCCAGAACGGTGTGACCAGCTGGAATCTCTTCCGTAGTGAGGCTCTGCGCAGTTTTGACCACGCGATGATCAGAATCGAGCCAGACTTCCACCGCGTCAGGATAGTTTTGCAGCGATGTTGAACCGCGTTGGTAATCACCCCATCGAGAGGTGTAGACAGTGATTGCATCGGAAGCAAGAGCCTGCGTGTTGACTGAAGAAATCGGTGCCGTCCAGTCCGAGGCAGAGACACTGCCCTTCAGTGTGACGTCGGTGATGGAGGCTAGCTTGTTGTGATCCATCACCAAGGACATTGCAGGCGCACCGGGAAGCGAGCTCTTGACGATTCCTTCAGAAGGATCCACACCCATGCCACGGGAAGATCCGGAGTTGTTGATGTCAAAGGCATCGCCATTTACTGCTGCCTTGATGTCATCTGTTACTTGAGACATTTCAACCAGGGTGGCCGTGTCGGCGGCAATACCTGAATCGAGGTAGTCCAGTGATACCTCAGGATTGATCAAGTCGACGTCGAGAACTGCGCCCTGCTGCCACCCTCGTGGTTAAAGGCGCTCGAACTCAGTCAGCATGATTCCCGGTCCAACCTGTGTTTCTTCCTGTCGGATCACGCTGGCTTGACCGCTCATTGTCAGGTCAAGGTATCCGGATGCCGCAGCATCTGCGGAAGATTCGGCATACGCAGCGAAAAGCGGATGGGAGCCGATCCCGATCCCTGCGATCGCCAACATCGACGCAAGCAACATGGTTGCCACGCGTGATGCATTTCGGAGCATCTTCTTGATTCTTCCTCTTACATAGCCGTGAAGCTTGCCGGAAAATTGCGCACGGCTCGATAGCGGCAACGTATTCGTGAATAAGGTCGCGTACTGTGCTGATGGGCAATAGTGCTGGCGCTGAATGTGAAGCTGCGCAGCGGTCAACCATCGTGGCGGGCTTCAATAATCACCATGGCACCTGATCGCGGTCGTAAGGTGATCGGACCGTGACGGGAAAGCGACGCCCTATCCAACTCATCCGCGGTGATGTCAAGCGGAACGGCAGCGATAGCTTCGAACTGAAGTGTTCTGGTTGTGTTCTTACCGGTTGCTGGTTGAAATGCACACCTGTTGATACAGGACAACGCCCAAGACTGAACCAAGGGATATATGAGAACACCAGGAGCTTGGAATCATAAGGTAACGAGCCCACACGACCTAATGAAATTGTGAAACCTGCTTCAGCATTCTCGCGCCAGCCCGACCGCCCGCCCTCATCGCCATTACTCTTAGTGATGTGAATAGCGATCGTTCCAGTTCGGTCGAGCTACCGGAGACTTGGCGGGCATGCTGGTGGCCAATCTACAATCTGTTGCGGCGATGGGGATGCCAAGCTGCGCCCTACTAGCGCGAGATGCGTTCGTGATAAATTGTTTGTTAAGAACTACGGAGTATTCATACGAAGGCTTCTGGGGCTGATGGGTGCGAAAAATAGGGCCTGCTGCCTGGCGTGCCGGCTGAAATGTTGCCCAAAACCAAGCTGTCAGGCTGATGAGATGTACTGAAAATCTGCGACGCTCCTAGAGGCTGCTCTCCTGCGACGACGTGGCCACGCACAGACATCCGACACGTGCTTTCGACCTAGGTGCAGCGCCGGTCTAAGTCAGACACAGCACAATGAACTGTGGCTGTTAGCCGGCAACTACCTAGGCGCGCACTTGCTGTGGTTCTTTGCCGTGTTTGGGACTGATTCGTTTAGTCGCAAAATCGTCAGTTAGGCAGGAAGATCAGCAATGAACAACTTAAGTCCCTCGGCTGGAGACTTCAGAACAAGAAGTGGAACCAGGCCCACGACACTTGACAATCTTGCTTGCTTCGTTCCTATTGCCCGCCCATTCCTGTTGTTGCGAATCCTTTGACAATCTGACGTTGGAAAATCATAAATACGATGACAAGAGGCAAGGCGCCTATGACAGCACTAGCCATCCCCTGAGCGTATTGCACGCCATAAGCGTTCTTGACAGTACCCAGACCAACGGGGATCGTCATGAGGTCAGGCGAGTTCGTAATGATAAATGGCCAAAGGAAATTGTTCCAGCATCCAATAAAAACAAAGATGGCCACGGCTACAACAATCGAGCGAGATAGCGGAAGAACCACAGAAGTGAGAATCTTGAAGTTCGAGGCACCATCTAGACGGGCAGCTTCCTCTAGCTCTACGGGCAGCTGATCGAAGAAGTTCTTCATCACGATAACCATTAACGGTGCCACCACTTGTGGCAACGCAACACCTGCCAAAGTGTCTGACAGTCGCATAAACCTCATCTGTTCGAATAGCGGAACAATGAGGATCTGTGGCGGAACCATGATCGCAGCAACTGTCAACGCGAAGAATATCTTTCTACCCGGAAAGTCATGACGAGAAAACACGTACGCTGCTGGAACAGAAACAAGAAGCGTAATGAGGGTGACGGCTGCAGAAACGATGAAGGAATTCCACAACCATAATGGAATATCACCTGCTTTAAACACCGCTATGTAGTTTTCAAAAGTCCATCCTTGCGAAGGCCAGAACTGAAGGGGCGCCGCAGAGGCATCGGTTTCCTTTTTGAAAGACATCTGAAGCGCAAAAAGAATTGGTATGGCCCATGCCAAAGCGGCAATTGCTAGTGCTGCAAAAGCAGAAATTTGCGCTGCCGCAGAATTTCCCAGTGTTAAGGAACGCGCCTTAGAGTTTTCAGAAGACTTAACCAAGCGGGGAGAACGACGCGTCGATGACGTCTGAGATAAATCGTTCATACCAATTTTGTTAGCAGTTTGGGTAGTGCTCATCGTTGCTCCTCTGGTTTGTGATTAACGATGGTGATTTGAATGATTGACACAAGCACGATCAGAGCAAAGAAAACATAAGAAACAGCTGAAGCGTACCCGACGCGGTATCCGCTGAAGCCGACATCATATATGTACTGAATAATCGAACGTGTCGCACCATCTGGTCCACCAGCGGTCATCAGGAAAATCTGATCGAAGACTTTAAGCGATGCAAGAATCTGCAATAGGACGATCATGATTGTTGTCGACTTCATAAGGGGCAGTGTCACTGAGATCAAACGTCTCCATGATCCAGCGCCGTCAACTTGCGCTGCTTCGTAGATTTGATCGGGTATGTTTTGCAGTGCTGACAGGTATAGGAGGAAATTGAATCCTATGGTCCACCACACGGTCGTAAGGGCAATTGACCACATTGCCACTTGTTTGTCGCTGAGCCAGCCGATTTGATCAATTCCCAGATGCTGTAAAAGCCCGTTGATAAATCCAAAGTCATTTGCATACATCACTCCCCACATCGCGGTAACGACAGATACCGGCAGGAGGTACGGAGCGAAGAATGTGAGTCTCCAGAGCCATTGGCCAGGTAAACCTGTGACAACGAGGTAAGCGAGGATGAAGGAGAGCATCACCAGAGGGATGGTCGAAATGAGGGTGAAAAAGATAGTATTACCAAGGCTGGACCACATTTCGGCGCTTGTGAGGGTTTCAATATAATTCTGAAGACCTACGAACTTAACGTTTCGTGAGGCTAGCGATTGGTTCGTGAAGCTCATCCAAATTCCCCAGATAATAGGAGTAATCAGGAAAAGAGTAAATACGACCATATACGGAAGTGCGAACCAAACTGTTCCGCGGGAAGCTAGTTTTGATTGTGTTTTCATGACGATCTTTACTCGGTTGGATTAGGTTGCTGGGCAATTGACGATGCGGTCTCAAGCATTTGCTCGATTACTCGTTTTGGCTCGGTGGTGCCTCGGAATCCTTCAATCAGGTGTTGGCACATGCGATTTTGGAAGTCAGTTCCTGCCCCGGCATACCAGACAGGTGGATCAAAGATCACGGTCTGTGCTGCATCTGCATATTGATTTTGCAGCTCTAGTTTCTGATAGTCCGGCTTTTCCTGAGAAGGCAGATATCCAGGAATGTGGCCGGCTTTGCCCCAGCGGTCGCCCAACTTCAGCATTGCTGCAACGAATTCATAGGTCTTTTGGCGAAGATCGTCAGTCATGCGGCGATTAGTCGGCAAAACGTAGGTATGCGAGTCGGCGTAGTTGGCAGGTTGACCAAACATAGTGGGAGTCGGTGAGGCTGCAAGCGCAGGTACGTTTTCAATGAATCCGTTTAACTCCCAAACCCCGGAGAAAATCAGAGCATTCCTGCCTCCGTTAAAAGCAGATAAAGCTCCGCCATAGTCTTGGTCTTTTGCCATGCACTTGCCGTCCATCCACATGTGAACGGCCTCAACTACTTGGGCCGCTTTGTCAATGTCCAGCTGTGCCCGCTGTCCGGCAGAAAAATCATATCCACCACCGGTTTGGTTATAAAGTCCCCAGAAAAGACGCCATGCTTGCGCAGTGTCGAGTTGGAAACCGAACGCCACGCCCGGGCCACCGATAACCTCACCCAGTTTGACGCCGACTTCATAAAAGGCCTCGGCTGAATCGACCTTGAGTCGTCCATCGGAGCCGAGCACACCGGCCTTGTCTGCGACATCCTGGTCGTAGAAAGTAATAAAAGGATGGGTGTCGAGAGGAATAGCGAACTGCTTGCCTTCGTATGTTCCTGCGCCAAATAGCGCATCAGTAAAGTACTCCGGACCTACGTCAAATTCTTGAAACAGCTTCATGTCCCACGGCTCAATAAGGCCTCCAGGTGCGAAACCAGGCATGCGCGAAACGTGCATGATCGCAGTGCTAGGTGGTGCGCCAGAAGCCGATGCCATCGCCAACTTGGTGTAATAAGGGTTTCCCCAGCTGAGAGTAGTGGGAGCAACGAATAGGCCAGGATGTTCTTGGACGATTGACTCGATCATCGCGCGCGTATTCGCGCCATCCGCTCCGCTGAACAAGTCCCACACGCTCACCGTTACTTTCTGCGATGCTGAAGACGAGCAACCAGAAAGACCGGATGTTAAGCCGAGTGCACTAAGACCCAAACCGAACAAGCCTAAAGCGGAACCCTTTATAAAAGAGCGCCGTGAGATTCCACTGCTAGAAAGCATATTGTCCTGATCATCCACGACCAAACATGCCACCTTCCTGATCAACGTTGATTGGCGGAAAAAGCTGCAATGGGATTGCAGATTGAATTCTCACGTGAGAGTATGGCACTTGACTGCAGTGAGGTCAAATGAAACAGCACCGAGGAGAGTCTGAATGTCGCTCATTGATGAGCGCCTAGAGAACCAGGAGTACCTGCCCTAAAGTGAAAAGAGCAACCATCAAAGACGTGGCAGCGCGCGCAGGTGTGTCGTGGAAAACGGTATCGAATGTCATGCACGGAAGACCATGCGTCAGCCCTGACACCAAAGATCGGGTAATGGCCGCAGTGAAAGATCTCAACTACATTCCGAATTTTTCCGCGCGCGATATTAGAGGCCATGCCACCAGAAGAATAGGGCTTGTAATACCACATTTGACTAACCCATATTTCGCAAGGTTGGCAGAAAAGTTTCATATCATTGCAAATCAAGCAAATTATACTATAGAAATTGAATTGAGTGGACAACATGGTGAAATAGAGCGTCGCTATGTGTTAGGCCAATTATCACGATCAATAGACGCCTTGATTATTTCTCCAACTTTACCCGATACGACGAAGCGTCTAGTAAAACGAGATGATATGCCGGTTGTTCTTCTAGGCGAAGCAGTTACCGATCGTGGGGCAATGCATCACGTATCGATTGACAACGTGGCTAGTGCTGCTGAACTGACAAGGCATCTAATTGGAAAGAACACGCAGAGAGTTGTTTTCTTAGGGGCTCAACATGGTGCGTCGTCCACCGGATCTGAACGCCTCATAGGCGTCGCCGCCGAGTTGGACAAAGCGCAGATTTCTCCTGATAGGAGGTTGTTCGTCTCCAGTGCGGAATGGAGTCGCGAAGAGGGATATCGGTTGACAAAACAATTGATCCAGTCCGAAAAATCCCTGGGGAAAGTTGGAGATGTCGTTATTGGAGGAAATGATCTTCTTGCCCTGGGTGCTATGGATGCATTTCGTGAACAACGCATTCGGGTCGGTGAGACAGTGCGTGTAGCCGGGTGGGACAATATTCCAGAGAGTGAAAGCTCGTTACCCTCACTTACTACTATTTCTCCTGATTTGGACTCCCTTGCACGTCTTGCATTGTTTCTGGCAGTTGGTGATGACCGATTTCTGGAGAGGGCAAGTTATAGCACGGTTACTGCTGTGGGGCCTGGCATTTCTTTTGTGGTTCAACATGAAATGATCATTAGAGAATCATCGTGAGATAGCTAAAGAATTTCACAATTTGCCGATTGAAATATGAGAGGAATTTGAAATGGTGAATAAGCAGGCTGAGAAAAAAACATCTCTGGATGACGTGCGTGAAAGAGCAAGAAAATTGGCCGCACTTCTAGATGGGCCCGCAGATAAGGAGAGTGGGTCATGTAAGCCTGAACACCCTAGACCTCAGTTTGCTCGGAAGAATTGGGTCAATCTCAATGGTCAATGGGAATTTGAGGTTGACCCTGGAGACTCTGGCCGTGAGCGGGGTTTGCTGGATCGGCAGTTAGCTGATTCTATCGAAGTCCCATTTGCGCCTGAGTCGAAAATGTCGGGAATTGAAAACACTGATTTCTTGAACGCGGTCTGGTATAGAAAAACGCTGACAGTTCCATCCGAATGGAAAGACGATGATATCCGACCGGTTTTGCATTTCGGAGCGGTCGATCACGATACGACGGTTTGGGTTAACGGAGTCGAGGTGGCACGGCATCGGGGCGGCTTTACACCATTCGACGCAGACTTGGATGGTGTGGTTGGTGCCGGTGAAGAGGCGACTGTTGTTGTTCGAGCTCGCGACTTACGCGGCATGCCTCAGGCTCGCGGAAAGCAGGCTACGTGGTATGACTCGACACACTGCCAATACACGCGTACGACAGGAATTTGGCAGACTGTTTGGCTGGAAGGCGTCCCGCGGGAGCATATTAAGTCAGTTAAGGTGTTTCCGAATATGGGAACGCAGAGCTTTGAAGTGACAGCTTCGGTTTCGAGGAGCGTATGTGATGGTCAACTGAAGGTCGTTGTGAGTGAGCCTGAGGGAGACTTTGTCGCGTCGGCCCACGTAGCAGTTGGGAAGGATCTATCTCCAAAAGTCGTAGTGGAGATTCCTGCTGAAAAAGTTCGTATATGGGGACCGGGAGATCCAGAACTATACCGACTGACGATACTGCTGGCAAACGAGGACGGATCGATCAGGGATGAAATTTCGTCGTATTGCGGTCTTCGTTCTATCTCAATTAAGGACAACGAGTTCCGGATAAATGGGAAGAAGATTTTCCAGAGACTGGTCCTGGACCAGGGATATTGGCCAGATTCCTTGATGACTGCACCGAGTGATGATGCAATTGTCGAAGATATTCAACTGGCTCTTTCTGCCGGGTTTAACGGTGCGCGGCTTCATCAAAAGGTTTTCGAAGAGCGCATGATGTTTTGGGCCGATATGTACGGCTATCTTCTCTGGGGAGAATTCGGAGACTGGGGAGTTTCTGGTCGAGGACCTCTTGGATACAATCAGGAGCCTACTGCGTCGTTCGTTACGCAATGGATTGAAACACTTAACCGGGATATTTCACACCCAAGTATCATCGGATGGTGCCCATTAAATGAGACGCACCAAGTGCTGCATGATCACATCACAGTGCTGGATGATGTCACGCAGGGAATGTACTGGGCCACAAAGCTGGCAGATCCGACTCGCCCCGTGCTTGATGCATCCGGGTATTCGCACAGAGTCCGCAGCGCAGATATCTATGATTCGCATTCTTATGAGCAAGATCCTGCAGCGTTTAAACGTGAACAAGCAGGTTTGAAAGACGGAAAACCGTATGTCAATCGAGTGGTCTTGGAAGACAACACGATGCCCTTTGCAGATGGGCGTTTTTCGATTGATTACGACGGCCAGCCCTTCTTCGTGTCGGAATTTGGCGGCATCTGGTGGAATGAGGAAGAGGCAAGAAATCGACGAGGAAACAACGATCAAGCTGAATCGTGGGGCTACGGAGATAGGGTGAACAGTCTGGAGGAGTTTTACGAACGATTCGAGGGATTAGTACAAGTTCTCAGCTGCGACAGCAACATGTTTGGGTACTGCTACACCCAGCTGACAGATGTTTTCCAAGAGAAAAACGGAATCGTCAATTTTGATCGCACGCCCAAATTCGATCATGAAAAGTTGCGTGCCATTCAAGAAAGAACGGCAGCATATGAAAAAGAGTGAGGCCACCGGAACCTTTGAGGTTATAGAACATTTTCTGTTGCTTTTGAGTTCCACGCGTTGTGGTGGGCGTATCGGGGGACGATCAGTGCCCTGTACTGGAGTGTCCTAGATTTCGCTCTGCTCCTTATGGGGATGCCTGGATGGTGGCACGGCGCTGAGTACATTTTCATGATTGGACGGTGTCCATCTTCGGATTGGTCAGATGACACGCGACCAAGGAGTTTTCCCGGATTGGTCGTCAGCCGGGAAGATAACATGAACGTGACAGTTCGCAACCCAAAGCCACTACTGAGCCTGCCCGCATGTCCACTGCGCATGGCCAACAAGGAGAGCCCGACATGAGCATGCATCATCTTGTAGGCGTTCTCGTGCTGGCAGGCGGAACCGCAGCCCGCATGGGTGGAGTGTCCAAACCGGACGTGATGGTCGCGGGAAAGAGGCTTCTCGATCATGCGCTTGCCGAAATCAGCCGCACCGCCCCTCGCGCACGCATCGTCGTCGTGGCGCCCCCCGAAGTGTCAGTGCCGCCCAGCGTCATTCGCATACTCGAGGATCCGCCTTTTGGCGGGCCGCTGGCCGGTTATGCTGCGGGATTCCATGCGCTCACGATTGACGAGGGCGCCCTCGTGGCATTCATGACGTGTGATGCACCACTGTCGGCGCGATTATTCCCGGCGCTGCTAGAAGCGTTCGAAGCAGAATCATGCGACGGTGCAGTACCGGTTCAGCACACGCCAGAAGGCGACATTCTGCAACTCACCCAGGGAATCTATCGATCCGAATTCCTGCAAGATGTCATGCGCGATCACGTGCGCAACAAGTCCTTGCGGCGAGCGTTTTCAGATGCGCATCTTGTCGGCGTACCGGATCAGTCGCAATGCGGGTTTGACGTGGACACGTGGGAAGAAGTCGCAACGCTCGAAGAATACCTGCTTTCCGATGACGGGCGGGAGGCACGGTCTGATCTTTGATGCCGAGCAGACTGCCTTAGTTGTGCGCAAAGAGTTCGCTGATCTGCGCTGCTAAACTAGGCTCCTTACACTAGGTGCATTGCGGAGGAGGTTTCTTGGGCATCGCATTGAATATGCCACTGATGCAGGCACGTCTTGATCCGGCAAAGCGCCCGGATGTTCCCGTGTTACTCGATCAGTTTGGGCGAGTCGCCAGAGATCTACGCATCTCGGTAACTGACAGGTGTAATTTGCGATGCCAGTACTGCATGCCTGCAGAAGGTGTGGAGTTTTCTTCCCCTGACCGAATCCTCACAGATGATGAAATCAAACGGATGATCCATATTGGCGTTCAGCAGTGCGGAATAGAAAAAATACGCTTCACCGGCGGCGAGCCGTTGATGCGCCGCAGCCTGGAAGAACTTGTGTCATACGCGGCGAGTTTGTGTACCTGGAAAGGGACGCGGCCAGATCTATCCATGACGACCAATGGTCTGGGCCTGACGCACCGAGCTGAAGCTCTGGCGCGCGCTGGCCTTCAGCGAGTCAACATTTCAATGGATTCGGCGACTCGCCAGGGCTATCGCATGATGACCCGACGGGACCGATTCGATGATGCGGTTCAGGGAGCTGCTGCGGCTGCCCAGGCCGGCCTTCGTCCAGTCAAGTTGAACGCGCTGCTGATGCCGGGTGTGAACGAGGATCAGGCGCCAGAGCTGCTTCGGCACGCGCTGCGTAACGGATACGAACTGCGTTTTATCGAATTCATGCCACTTGGACCGCGCGGATCGTGGAAGTGCGAAGATATGATCACTCGCGACGACATTCTGGACACATTGCGCCCACACTTTGATTTGGCTCATCGGCCCGATCGGGAACGAGGAGCCTCCCCGGCAGAAGAGTGGGATGTGATGTCAGGTGCCGATCACCCAAGCGGCAGATTCGGCATCATTGCGTCAGTGACACGACCTTTCTGTGGCGAATGTGACCGCACACGCCTGACCGCAGATGGGAATATCCGAACCTGTCTTTTTGCCCGCTCAGAAACTGATGTGCGCACGATGATGCGCACAGGCGCCACCGACGAGGACATCGCGCAGACGTGGCGACTTGCCATGTGGGGTAAACAACCGGGTCACGGGATCAATGACCCAGACTTCTTGAAACCGCGCCGCCCCATGAGCGCGATCGGAGGATAAATGACTCGAGCTCACGTCACGTACTTCGCTGGTGCAGCAGAAGCAGCTGGCACGCGCACCGAAACTGTTGACGTGCCGCAGTCAATAGACGCGGCCGAATTGCGGGCCTGCTTAGCCGTAGGAAAGTCAGCGCATTTTGCAGACCTCGTCGGGGTGTGTGCTCTGATTATCGACGGCCAGACCATCAGCGAGGCGGAGCGTTGTCAGCTCGGAGACAACATTCAGATCGAAGTGCTGCCACCATTTGCCGGCGGATAATTCTGACTCCGCGCCACGGGCGCAGCTGTTGGCACACGCACGCCGTCAGGATTCCGGTAGCTCGAGACTTCGCGCCACGTGCGCAGCTGTTGGATAGAGCGAGGACGGGACCTGTGCGTCACGCGCGCAGCCTTCGCACCCTACGTTCCCTACGCGCTGCCTGTCCACTCGTGTGAGCCGTCGACAAACTCCTGCTTTTTCCACACCGGCAACTCGGCTTTGACCTGTTCAACCGCACTTTCCAGCAGGGCGAACGCCTCGCGCCGGTGCGCCGCCGACGCCGCAGCCGCAAACGCCACGCCACCCACCTCAAGGTGACCGTAGCGATGCTGAACCGCCAGCTTGATCGCACCTGACCCGTGCGCACATCTTCGGGCAATCCGTTCAA
>OBXQ01000464.1_pt1 | contig 19917 bp, 20 predicted proteins | sample 1476641 | NCBI WGS metagenome assembly OBXQ01 (sample SAMEA2580174, study PRJEB22360) | human gut metagenome | biome: human gut; feature: human-associated habitat; material: faeces | place: Denmark | collected 2008/2010
ATGGGGCTGGCCCGCCGCTCGTTCGGGCGGGCCCCGGCGTCCCCGCCGGCCAGGCAGCCCGCCAGATGTCCCCCGGCGGAAAAGCCGCACACGGCCACCCGGTCGGGCCGGAAGCCCAGCTCCGGGGCGTTGGCCCGCATCCAGGCCAGAGCGGCCGCCCCCTCCAGGAATTGCCTGGGCCAGAGGGCGGGCAGCACACTGTAGGACAGCACAAAGGCCTGTATCCCTGCGGCCAGAAAGGCCAGGGCCACCGGCTCTCCCTCCGCCGGGGCAATGCGCTCGTATCCCCCGCCGGGGAGGATCAGTACCGCCCACCGCGCCCCGTCGTCGGCCAGCAGGCCGGTGCGGCCCCGGCAGTATATGTCCAGCCCCGTCTCCGGGGCGCCCCCGCCCAGCGCCGGATGAAGCTCCTCCAGAGAGACCCGTCGGCAGAGCATGCCCGCCACCCCTTTCCAATCCACTTTGATCCGAGTATACCAGCCGGGTTCCCCTTTGAAAAGGGGAAAATCAAAAAAAGTATTGACAAATAGAGCTTGTACGGATATAATAATCTACGCTGTCTGGACGATTAGCTCAGCTGGTAGAGCATCCGCTTGACGTGCGGGAGGTCACAGGTTCAAGTCCTGTATCGTCCACCAGATTAGCGGGGGACATGACCCACAGAGGTCATGTCCCCCCTTATTGTTTCGCGTGGAAAGAGCCGCCCCGATGGGCGGCTCTTTCCACGTCCGTTCACGCGCGCCGGGCGGCCATGTCCACGGCCACCTCCAGGGCGAGGGTGATCATCTGGGTGAAGGAGGTCTGGCGCTCGGTGGTGGAGAGGGCCTCGCCGGTCAGCAGGTTGTCCGAAACGGTGCAGACGGCCAGAGCCCGCTTGCCGGCCTCCGCCGCGTTGCAGTAAAGGGCCGCGCTCTCCATCTCTACGGCCAGCACGCCCAGCCGGCCCCAGGCCAGAGTATCCTCCGTCCGGCGGTAAAAGACATCGGAGCTGAGCAGGTTGCCCACGGCGGTCTCCACGCCCAGGCGGTGGGCCGCCGACACGGCGCTCTCCAGCAGCGTAAAGTCCGCGATGGGAGAGAAGGTGCCGTCCAGCCCGTACTGCCTGGGGTAGTTGGAGTCGGTGCAGGCGGCCTGGCCGAGCACCACATCCCGCAGCTTCAGCCGGGGAGAGATCGAGCCCACGCTGCCCACGCGGATGATGTTGTCCACGTCGTAGGTGTGAAACAGCTCGTAAGAGTAGATGCCCATGGAGGGCATGCCCATGCCTGAGGCCATGACGGACACAGGCGTGTCCCGGTAGGTACCGGTATAGCCCTGTACGCCCCGGACATTGTTGACCAGTTTGGCGCCGTCGAGAAAATGCTCCGCGATGAATTTGGCCCGCAGTGGGTCTCCGGGCATCAGTACGGTCTTTGCAAACGCCCCCTGGGCGGCCTCATTGTGTGGTGTACCCATCGTTCTTCCCCCTTATTTCTGGTGGTTCTATTATAAGCGGCCTAGCCCTTCTTTGCAAGGCGGAGGAGGAAGCTCAGTTGACATTGGGGCGGGATATCATTAAAATAAGAGGGCCATGCCGGCGGCGCGGCGCACGGCTCGACCGGATATGACAATCGACCTGCAGAGAGGAGTCGTCAAATGAAGCAAAAGAGGTGGAAAACGGACGGATATCTGAGGATATTCGCCTCTTATTACCGGCCCCACTGGAAGCTGTTTGCACTGGATATGGTGTGTGCCCTGTGCATCTGCCTGGTGGACCTGGCCTTCCCCATCGTCTCCCGCTTTTCCATGCAGACGCTGCTGCCCGGACAGATGTTCACGGCGTTTTTCGTGGTAATGGCGGTGCTGGCCGGGGCTTACGTGCTCAAGGGGTGCTTTTACTATATCATCACCTACTGGGGGCATCTGCTGGGGGTACGGATGGAGGCCGACATACGGCGGGATCTGTTCTCCCACATGCAGGATCTGTCCTTTTCCTTCTATGACAAAAACCGCACCGGCCAGCTCATGAGCCGGGTCACCGGCGACCTGTTTGAGATCACCGAGCTGGCCCACCACGGCCCGGAGGATCTGTTCATCTCCTCCATCACCATCCTGGGGGCCTTCTGCGTCATGCTCACCATCCGGTGGGAGCTGGCCCTGATCGTATTTGCGGTAATCCCCCTGTTCATCCTGTTCACCACCCTGTGCCGCAAGCGGATGATGCGGGCCTCCACTGAGGTGAAGGCCAAACTGGCGGGCATTAACGGGGAGGTTGAGTCCTCCATCTCCGGCATGCGTACCGCCAAGGCCTTCGCCAACGAGGCGGCGGAGAGCGCCAAATTCGACCAGGCCAACGACCAGTTCCGGGGGGCCAAGCGGGGCTACTACCGGGCCATGGCCTTCTATCAGTCGGGGATGGAGTTCTTCATGGGCATCCTGTCCGTGGTAGTCATCGCCTTCGGCGGATTCCTGCTCATGCGGGGGCGGATGGATCTCATCGACCTGACCACGTTCTTCCTCTACATCTCCACCTTCATCACCCCCATCCGCAAGCTCTCCGCCTTCGTGGAGCAGTTTATGCAGGGCATGGCGGGCTTCAAGCGGTTTGTGGCCCTGATGCGGGTGGAGCCCGACATCCAGGACGAGCCGGACGCCCAGGAGCTCACCGACGTGAAGGGGGACATCCGGGTGGAGGACGTGACCTTCCGGTATGAGCCCTCCGATCCGCCGGTGCTGGAGCACGTCACCCTCCACGTCCGGCCCGGCGAGACTGTGGCGGTGGTGGGCCCCTCCGGCGGCGGCAAGTCCACCCTGTGCCAGCTCATCCCCCGGTTCTACGATGTCACCGGGGGCCGGGTGCTGGTGGACGGAAAGGACGTGCGCACCCTCACCCAGCACTCCCTGCGGGCCAATATCGGGATCGTCCAGCAGGATGTCTTTCTCTTTGCCGGCACCATCTACGACAACATCCGCTACGGCCGGCCTGACGCCACCGAGGCCGAGATCGTGGAGGCCGCCAAGCGGGCGGAGATCTACGACGACATCCTGGACATGCCCGACGGCTTCCAGACCCAGGTGGGCGAGCGGGGCGCCATGCTCTCCGGCGGCCAGAAGCAGCGGGTGTCCATTGCCCGCATTTTCCTGAAAAATCCGCCCGTCCTTATTCTGGACGAGGCCACCTCCGCCCTGGACTCGGTCACCGAGGCCCGCATCCAGTCCGCCTTTGACGAGCTGGCAAAGGGCCGCACCACCCTCATCATCGCCCACCGCCTGTCCACCATCCGCTCTGCCAGCCGTATTCTCGTCATTGACGGCAACGGCATTCAGGAGGAGGGGACCCATGAGGAGCTTATGGCCAAGGGCGGAGAATACGCGCAGTTATATCTTGCGCAGAAATCGGTATCCGTATAGCATAACCTCCCCAAAACGGGACGGCCCTGGCGGGCTGTCCCGTTTTTTGTGCTGCCGTACATAAATGGGGCTTGCAAAAATCGAACAAATGTTGTATACTCAAATCGAACGAAGGTTCTATTTAACCCATTGGGTCTTTTTTTCGACCCAGCCCGTCTATACAGACAGAGCGCGGGACCGGGCCGGCCCGGTCCGGTCTATGGGACAGAGCATGGAGTAAAATCGGTTTGTCAACTGGAAAACCGATGCAGGAGGGAACGACATGGAGACCATCTATTACAGTCTGGATGCCAAACGACTCACTGTCTGCGGAGAAGCCGCGGGCCGCAGGGCCAGCGGCGGGCAGGAGACGGTCTGCTATGCCTTTGTCCCCCGGCCCCGCCGCCCGGTGATGCCTGCGGGCGGGAAGGTGGTGGATTTCACCGCCTACCGGCAGGCCGCCCACCCGGAGGAGTATGCCCCGCGGGAGGAGGCGCCCGGCCGGCCCCGGCCGGTCCGGCGGCGGCGCACGCTGGCGCTGACCGTGGATCTGGCGGCCACTGGCGCGGTGGTTGTGCTGCTGGCGGCGGTGGTGCTGCGCTTTTTCGCGGGATAGAACCGAAAAATTGCCCCGGTGCGGCTCTGCGCACCGGGGCAATTTTGTGCAGAGGGAAAAATATGCAGAAGACTATTGACAAATTGAGTTAGCGGGTGTAAACTCAATTTGTTTTAGGCGGTTAGCATTAGCTAACCGCCTGATAAAAGAAAATTGGTTAGCAGAAGTTAACCTGTAAGGGAGAGAAGCCACGATGATGCCTCTGACGCTGGCAAAGCAGGGCGAGACGGTGACCATTCGGAAGATTACCGGGAAGGATGAGATCCGCCAGCACCTGGCCGAGCTTGGATTTGTGGTGGACGGAACGGTTACGGTGGTCAGCGAGCTGGGCGGCAACTTGATTGTGCAGGTCAAGGACAGCCGCATTGCTCTGGACAGGACTATGGCCAACCGGGTTATGATCTGAGGAGAGGAGACAGAACATGAAGACACTGCGGGATGCAAAGGTAGGAGACACTGTCACGGTGGTCAAGCTCCACGGTGAGGGGGCGGTCAAGCGCCGGATCATGGACATGGGGATCACCAAGGGCGTGGCGCTGCACGTGCGCAAGGTCGCCCCTCTGGGCGACCCCATGGAGCTGAACGTGCGCGGCTATGAGCTGAGCGTGCGCAAGGCCGATGCGGAGATGATCGAAATCGCCTAGGGGGAGCGCTTCCCCGGATACGGCCGCGCCGCCAAAGGCGGCACAGCGGAGCGGTACTGCATCTGTGAATTAGTTATATCAAACTCGCGGAAAAGGAAGGGACTGAGAGGTTATGGAGCTCAAGATCGCGCTGGCGGGGAACCCGAACTGCGGCAAGACGACGCTGTTTAACGCCCTGACCGGTTCAAACCAGTACGTGGGCAACTGGCCCGGCGTAACAGTGGAGAAAAAGGAAGGCAAGCTGAAGGGCCACAAGGAGGTGGTCATTCAGGACCTGCCCGGCATCTACTCGCTGTCTCCGTACACGCTGGAGGAAGTGGTGGCGCGGAGCTATCTGGTGGGTGAGAAGCCGGACGCGATTCTGAACATCGTGGACGGCACGAACATCGAGCGCAACCTGTACCTGACGACGCAGCTCATCGAGCTGGGGATTCCGGTGGTGGTTGCGGTCAACATGATCGACCTGGTGCGGAAGAACGGGGACAAGATCGACCTCGGCAGGCTGGGGGAGGCCCTGGGGTGCGAGGTGGTGAGCATGAGCGCGCTGAAGGGCGAGGGCGGCATGACCGCGGCGGAGAAGGCCGTGGCGCTGGCCAAGTCCCACCGGGCGGGTGAGCTGCCCCACGTGTTCACGGGCAGCGTGGAGCACGCCATCGCCCACATCGAGGAGTCCATTGCGGGGCTGGTGGACGACCGTTACCTGCGGTGGTACGCCATCAAGGTGTTTGAGCGGGACGACAAGGTGATGGCCCAGTTGAAGCTGACGGGTGAGCTGAAGGCCCACCTGGAGGCCCACATCGCCGACTGCGAGAAGGAGCTGGACGACGACGCGGAGAGCATCATCACCAACCAGCGGTACGCGTACATCAACGGGGTTGTGAACAAGGCCGTGAAGAAGAAGGCGGCGGCCCACAGCCTGACCACCTCTGACAAGATTGACCGGATTGTGACCAACCGGATTCTGGCCCTGCCGATTTTCGCGGTGGTCATGTTTGCGGTGTACTATGTGGCCATCGGCACGGTGGGCGACTGGGTGACCGGTTGGACCAACGACGTGCTGTTCGGCGAGATTGTGCCGCCGGCGGTAAGCGGCTGGCTGGAGGGCATCGGCACCGCCCCCTGGCTGCAGGGGCTGATTGTGGACGGCATCATTGCCGGCGTGGGCGCGGTGCTGGGCTTCGTGCCCCAGATGCTGGTGCTGTTCCTGATGCTGTCCATCCTGGAGGATGTGGGCTACATGGCCCGCGTGGCGTTCATCATGGACCGTATCTTCCGCAAGTTCGGCCTGAGCGGCAAGAGCTTTATCCCCATGCTCATCGGCTCCGGCTGCGGCGTGCCCGGCGTCATGGCCTCCCGTACCATTGAGAACGAGCGCGACCGCCGGATGACGGTCATGACCACCTGCTTCGTGCCCTGCGGGGCCAAGATGCCCATCATCGGCCTGTTCGCCGGCGCCCTGTTCGGCGGTAGCGGCCTGGTGGCGGTGTCCGCCTACTTCATCGGCGTGGCGGCCATCATCCTTTCCGGCATCATCCTGAAAAAGACCAAGGCGTTTGCAGGCGACCCCGCCCCCTTCGTTATGGAGCTGCCCGCCTACCACGTGCCCTCTGTGGGCAACGTCCTGCGGGCCACTTGGGAGCGCGGCTGGTCCTTCATCAAGCGGGCCGGCACCATCATCCTGGCCTCCTCCATCATCCTCTGGTTCCTCCAGGGCTTCGGCTTTACCGAGGCGGGCTTCGGTATGGTGGAGGACAACAACACCTCCCTGCTGGCGGCCATCGGCGGCGCGGTGTGCTTCATTTTCCGGCCCCTGGGCTTCGGCACCTGGCAGGCCACCGTGGCCACCGTTACCGGCCTCATCGCCAAGGAGAACGTGGTGTCCACCTTCGGCGTGCTCTTCGGTCTGGGCGCCGATCTGACGGAGGAGGACCCCGGCCTGCTGGCCGCCGTGGGCACCCACTTCACCGCCCTGAGCGCTTACAGCTTTATGATCTTCAACCTGCTGTGCGCCCCCTGCTTTGCGGCTATGGGCGCCATCAAGCGGGAAATGAACAACGCCAGGTGGACCCTGGGCGCCATCGGCTATATGTGCGGCTTTGCCTATGTGGTCTCCCTCATCGTCTACCAGCTCGGCGGGCTTATCACCGGCGAGGTCTCCTTCGGCATCGGCACCATCGCCGCCGCCGCCGCCCTCGTCGGCCTGGTCTACCTCCTTGTCCGCAGAAACAAGTACGACGAGAACACCCTCTCCATTTCCGCCGTCGCCGCCGCGGCCAAGTAAGGAGCGCCTATGAATGCACCAACAATTATCATTGGCCTGATCATTCTGGCCGTGTTTGCGGCCATTGTGGGAAAGGGCATTTACAACCGCCGCCATGGCAAGAGCTCCTGCTCCTGCGGGGGCTCCTGCGGCGGAGGGTGCGGCCACTGCGCCTCGTCCGGGCTGTGCCACCCTGAGAAGCAACCGCCGACACGCCGGGGGCGGTGTGCCCCCGTAGACGCCACCCGCCGACACGCCGGGGCGCGGCTGGCGCCCCTTAGTTAAGGAGTCATACATGGAGCTGACCAATACCAACGTACGCTATCTTTTGACCATCTACCACCTCTCGCAGGCCCGGCTGGAGGTGTCCTCCAAGGATATCGCCCAGACCCTGGACGTGTCCCGCGCCTCCGTCACCAGCATGATGTCCATTCTGACAGACAAGCGCCTGGTGACCAAGGAGCGGTACGGCAAGGTACACCTGACCGACGACGGCTGCCGGTGGGCCCGGGTGCTGGCCAGCCAGACGGACAAACTGGCCGAGACGCTGCAAAACCGGATGGAGCTGTCCTATGAGGAGGCGTGGAAGGCCGCCTGCGCGGCAGTCTCCGAGCTGCCCCGCCACTGTTTTGAGCCCATCCATGTTCCAGACAGACAGAGAAAGGAAGTTTTCCAATCATGAAGTGGTATCAGAATCCGAAGATCCTCTGCTTTGCCGGCGGCGTGGCCGCCGCCCTGGTGGGAGCCAAGGTTGCCAAGTCCCCCAAGACCCGTGAGCTCTGCGTGGCCGGCATGGCCAAGGGCATGAAGCTCCAGCAGGACGCCAGGGTGACCCTCCAGAACATGAAGGAGGACGCTCAGGATCTGTGTGCGGAGGCCAAGCAGAAGGCGGCCCAGGAGACCGCCGAAGAGGCGTAACGCAGCCATGAGATATCGCATCGCATACGACGAGCCCGGCCGCCTTCGGGTGCGCTTCGGCCCGGATGCGTTTACCCAGGAGCAGGGCTACGGCATTGCCGCCCTGCTCCTGGGCCGTCCGGGCGTGCGGGAGGCCGTCACCTGTGCGCTCAATGGCAGCGTGCTGGTGTGCTACGAGGGGGAGGGCCGGGCGGAGGCCCTGGCAGTACTCCGGGGGCTCCGGCGGGGCGCGCGGCTGGTGCGGACATGACCGAGCCTGCCGGTGGGGCCCGCCGCCGACGATGACCAGCTCCGCCAGGTGGACAGCCAGTTTCTGGGCCGGCTCCTTTCCATGGCCGCCCGCCATTTCCTGAAAAAGTGGTTTCTTCCCTTCCCTGTCCGCTGCGCCGTGACTCTGTGGAACGCGGCGGGCTACTGGCGGGAGGGCCTGAGAAGCCTGGGCGGGGGGCGGCTGGACGTGGCCGTGCTGGATGCGGCCTCCATCGCCGGAGCCATCGCCCGGCGGGAGTGGTCCACCGCCGGCTCGGTCATGTTCCTGCTGGGCCTGTCCGCCCTACTGGAGGACTACACCCGCAAGCGCACCCAGACCACCCTGACCCAGAGCTTGGCCATCCACGTGGACACCGTGTGGCGGGTGGCGGAGGACGGCTCCGAGGAATCCATCCCCATGGGCCGCCTGGCTCTGGGGGAGCGTATCCGGGTGCGCTCCGGCGCCCTGATCCCGGTGGACGGCACTGTCACAGACGGCGACGCCATGGTGAATGAGGCGTCCATGACCGGCGAGCCCCTCCCCGTCCACAAGCGCCAGGGCTCCACCGTCTACGCCGGCACCGTGCTGGAGGAGGGCAGTCTGGTCATCCAGGCCGCGGCCCTGGCCGGCGAGAGCCGGATTCAGCAGATCGTGGGCCTTATCGAGAATTCCGAGGCGCTGAAGGCCGGAGCCCAGAGCCGGGCCGAGCGGCTGGCCGACGCCATCGTGCCCTTCAGCTTTGCCGGGGCCCTGGCGGTGGGCCTGCTGACCCGGAATGTGACCCGGGCCCTGTCCGTACTGATGGTGGACTACTCCTGCGCCATCAAGCTGTCCACCCCCATCTCCATCATCTCCGCCATGCGGGAGGCCTCCGCCCGCCGTATTATGGTCAAGGGCGGCAAATACCTGGAGGCCTTTGCCGAGGCGGATACCATCGTATTCGACAAAACCGGCACCCTCACCGCCGCCTGCCCCCGGGTGGAGGAGGTTCTGGACTTCACCGGCCGGGGGGAGGACGAGCTGCTGCGGTGCGCGGCCTGCATCGAGGAGCACTTCCCCCACAGCATGGCCCGGGCCGTCACCCGCGCCGCCGAGGAGCGGGGCCTCAACCACGAGGAGCGCCACGCCGAGGTGGAGTATGTGGTGGCCCACGGCGTGGCCACCACCCTGGAGGGGGAGCGGGCCCTCATCGGCAGCCGCCACTTCATCTTCGAGGACGAGGGCGTTGCCTGTACCGACGAACAGGCCGGGCGGATCGCCGCGGCCGCCCGCGGCCGTTCGGTGCTCTATCTGGCCATCGGCGGCAGGCTGGCCGGCGTGCTGTTGATCAGCGATCCGCCCCGCCCCGAGGCCGCTGAGGCCATCGCCGCCCTGCGGGCGCTGGGGGTGCGCCGGGTGATCATGCTCACCGGCGACCAGGAGACCGCCGCCCGGGCGGTGTGTGAGCGGCTGGGCATCGACACGTTCCGCGCCCAGGTGCTCCCAGCCGACAAGGCCTCCCTGATCGAGGGCTACAAGGAGGGCGGCAGCAGGCTCATCATGGTGGGCGACGGGGTCAACGACTCCCCCGCCCTGGCCGCCGCGGATGTATCCGTGGCCATGAGGGATGCCTCCGACCTGGCCCGGGAGGTGGCGGATATTACCCTCCTCTCCTCCGATCTGCGGGAGCTGGCCGCCCTGCGCCGCCTCTCCCAGCGGATGCTGGAGCGCATTAACCGCAACTACAGGTCGATTTTGACCATCAACACCAGCCTGCTGGCGCTGGGGATTTTCGGCATACTGCCGCCGACCACCACGGCCCTGCTGCACAATGCCTCTACCATGGCCATCAGCGCCGCCAGCATGCGGCCCTATCTGCCCGCGCCCGGCGGGCGCGGGGCCCAGGGAAAGGAGCCTGGCAATGAAACAGCATAGATTCTGGGCTTGGGGCGCCGTGTTCTGTATGCTCATGTGCATCTACACCGGCAAGCGCCGCAAGTAAAGCAAGGCAGAGAAGGCCCCTCCCCGCCGTCCGGCGGAGAGGGGCCTTTGCCGCCGCCGTGACAGGAGAGCGCGGGCATGCAGTCACCACGCCGGACGGCGGGACTGTCCGGCAGTGAGCTGGCGGAGGGATTGGGCGCACAGCGCGTCGTAGAACTTCAGATACTTCTTTTTTGCCTGGCGCTGGAGGCGCTGGCGCTCCTGAAAGGCCTTCCAGCAGGCGCAGCTCTTGTGGCAGCCGCTGTGGTAGGAGGGACATTGGCTCTGACAGGGAAGCATGGGGGTTCTCCTTTCTGCGGGGGCGGGAGGTACGGTTCCCGTCCAGTGTAGGCCGGATCAGAGCCCAACTGCCACCATGGTGCTGTAAAAGGGAGGTAAATAATTGGAGTTTACCGCATTTGTAGAGCATGCTCACTAAAAATAATGACAAATGAGAGGATAAATATATACAATCTAAACAAAATGGAGTGGCTGAAATCGGGCAAAAGGCAGAATAATGTGAGCATGGTTGCAATTGGAAGATGCTCATGGTATCATGCAAAACACCTTGCGGGGTCGGGGCTCTGACCACTGGAGACTCCGCGCCGGAGGACTCCTGGTCGCAAGGAAAGAAAAAGAGGAGGAAACATGAAATGAAATCCCATAAGCCATCCAAACTGATCGCTCTGGGGCTCGCCCTCACCATGGGCCTGAGCATTCCCGCGGCGCTGGCAGCCAGTTCTCTGGTGCCCGCCTCCACCAAGGTCACGGTGGACGGTAAGGCGGCCGCTGTCGAGGGATACAATATTGACAACGGCAACAACTATTACAAGCTGCGCGATTTCGCCAGCGCGCTGGACGTGGGCCTGACCTGGGATAAGGCCACCGACACTGCGGCCATCGACACCGGCTCCCACTACAAGCCCGACGCCACCCAGCTCATCACCGGCAACTGGGCCCCCGCTACCCGCGCCCGCATCCAGGCCGTGATTGACGAGAACGCCAACCAGGGCAAGTACGTGGTCTTTGACTTTGACAACACCTCCGTGATCTTCGACATTCAGGAGGCCCTGCTCATCTACCAGATTGAGAACCTGCAATTCAAGATCGACCCCGCCGACATGGAGGCCGTTCTGGAGACCGGCATTCCCGACCTGAACAAGTCCATGGGCACCAGCCTGGACGGCAAGAACATCACCCCCGCCACCCTGGTGGCCGACATCACCAGCGATTACGAGTGGATCTATGCCAACTACGAGGGCTTTGAGGGGGACAAGGACCTCAACTACATCCACGCGTCCAACCAGTACCAGGACTTCGCCGCCAAGCTGCGCTTCATGTACGGCAACCTGGGCGACTACTTTGATCACGCCGTCTCTTACCCCTGGGTTGGCTATCTGTTCACCGGCATGACCCCCGACGAGGTGCAGAAGCTGGCTGCCGCCTCCCACCAGTATTGGGCAGACTACGGCCGCTATGCCGAGGAAACCTGGACCTCTCCCGTGGAGCTGCCCGGCAAGACCGGCATTGTCTCGATTGACTTTATCACCGGCCTGACCTTTACCGACGAGCTGAAGGACCTGTATGCCACCCTCCAGGCCAACGGCATCGACGTGTATATCGTCTCCGCCTCCCCCATCGACACCGTGCTGGCCGCCAATGAGACCATGGGCTACAACCTGCCCGAGGACCACGTCTACGCCATGCGCAACAAGCTGGGCGAGGACGGCCGCTACATTAACGAGTATAACTACGACTGGGGCGGCGAGGGCAAGTACGCCCAGACCCAGGGTGAGGGCAAGAGCACCATTATCACCAACTTCATCGCGCCCCAGTATGACAACGCCGGCCCCCTGATGGTCTTTGGCGACAGCTCCGGCGACTGGAACATGATGACCGACTGGATGGAGAGCGGCGACACCGAGCTGGGCGTCATCTTCAACCGTTACCGCAAGCCCGGCAGCGACCCCATCTGGCAGGGCTCCAACGAGGCCGCCCAGTCCATCGGCGATCCTGACGCCCGCTTTGTCCTCCAGGGCCGCGACGAGAACACCGGCGAACTGCGCCCCAGCGAGAAGTCCATCCTGCTGGGTGAGACCGACGAGGTGCTGGTCCGCCCCGCCGAGTAAGGCAGGCATAAGCGCAATTTCATATACGGCGGCAGCCGGGAGTGGAGCCTGCGGGCTCCCTCCCGGCTGTTCTGATCAAACTTTAAGATTTTTTAATGAAAACCGGGAACCTTGCTCTGGACATTTCGTCTGTAATGTTGGATAATGGAATATATAACCAAGAAAAAACCTGCATTGGAAGGAGAGAATGAACATGAAGCGAACCCATAGAGGGCTTGCCCGGCTGCTGTCCGCGGGTATGAGTCTGGCCCTTTTAACGAGCCTGGTACCCGGGGCCATGGCGGCGAGCCGAAATGTAGAATACGAGGTGGATGCGGATGAGGTTCTCTACTTGGAAAAGGAGGACTTCGATAAATTTGTGTATGACGAAACGTCACAGGGTACCGAGGTGGATGAGCTCTGGTTTACAAGCTTACCCTCGTCCAGTAAGGGTGTGCTATATTTTGACTATGACGGCCGAGACGAATATGAGGTCGAAAAGCGAGAGAGCTTTACCCGCAGAGACCTAGATGATCTCGCCTTTGTGCCAGATGAGGACTACGATGGTTCCGTAACGATCGGTTTTAGCGGTGAGTCCGACCAGGGTGAGAATTTTTCTGGTACACTTTATATTGAGGTCAATGGCACAGGGCGTTCATCCTCTGACGGCGAAGTGACCTATGAGGTGGATGTCAACGACGCCGTGGATCTGGACGTGGACGATTTTGACGACTATGCCTACGACGAGTCGGACGGCACCGAGGTCGATTACATCTTCTTCACCGACCTGCCCTCCTCCAGCAAGGGCACCCTCTACTACGACTATGGCTACTCCAGTGAACGCGAAGTAGAGAAGGACGAGGAGTTCGACCGGGACGAGATCGACGACCTGACCTTTGTGCCCAAGCGGAATTATGAGGGGACGGTTACCCTGTCCTTCGAGGGCCGATCGGACGCCCGGGATAAGTTCTACGGCGACCTGGTCATCGAGGTGGGCGGCGGCCGGAGCAGCAGCGCCGCCAGGGGCGACGTGACGTACGATGTGGACGTCAACGACACGGTGGACTTCGACTATGACGACTTCGACGAGTTCGTCTACGACGAGACCAGCGGTACCGAGGTGGGACGGGTCTGGTTCACCGAGCTGCCCTCCTCCCGGGAGGGCACCCTCTACCGGGACTATGACAAGCGGGATCAGGAGGAGATTGACGAGGACGAGGAAATCCGCCACGACGAGATCGACGACCTGACCTTCGTACCCAAGCGCAATTTTGAAGGGGCGGTCACCATCCCCTTTGAGGGCAGGGCGGACGACGGCGACAAGTTCTCCGGCGAGCTGGTCATTCGGGTGGGCGATGCCGGCGGCGCCGACATTACCGTGGAGCTCCAGGCCGGCAACGGTTCCACCGTCAACTTCCAGACGGACGCGTTCAACGAGGCCTGCGTGAAGGAGACCGGCGCCAATCTGAACTATGTGATCTTTGATTACGACTCCGGCCGCGGCGGCTATCTGTACTACCAGCACGGCGAGTCCGGCGAGTCTGAGGTGGGCTCCGGCCGTTATTACCGCGCCTCCTCTCCCCGGCTGGACCAGGTTTCCTTTGTCCCCGGCAGCGGCACCGGCAGCTCCGTGCGCATCCCCTTTGAGGGGGAGGCCACCAACGGCAAGTCCTTCTACGGCGAGGTCAAGCTGACCTATGTGACGCTGAGTGAGCCCACCATCATCACCTACACCTCCACCGGCCTGGCCGTGGACTTCAACGCCGCCGACTTTACCGCCGCCTGCGCGGCCCGGGGCGGCAAGGCCCTGACCTCCGTCCGGTTCCCCGCCCCCGACACCACCGGCGGACAGCTCTACTACAACTTCCACACTCCCACCCAGTACCGCGGCGAGGTGGTTTCCACCGTGGACTACTCCGTGGGCGGCGTCTACCTGCTGGGCGAGGTCACCTTCCTGCCCAAGGCGGGTTACAGCGGCGTTGTAACCATCCCCTATGTGGGTACCGATGCCGACGGCATCGAGTATACCGGCACCGTTCAGGTGATGGTCACGCCCTCCGCCTCCTCCCGCTTCAGCGACATGGGCAGCTATAACAGTTGGGCGGGAGCCTCCGTGGAATTCCTGGCCGCCTACGGCATTACCACCGGTACGGGCGACGGCGCCACCTTCAGCCCCGCCTCCACCCTCACCCGCGGCGACTATATCCTGATGCTCTACCGCACCTTTGGCTTCAGCAGCACCGCCGCCGCAGGCAACTTTACTGACGTGGCCGCCGGCAGCTACTACGCCGAGGCCCTGGCCCATGCCAAGGCTTTGGGCATCGCCACCGCCGAGGCGGACGGGAGCTTCCGCCCCAACGACCCCGTCACCCGGCAGGACGCCATGGTGTTCCTCCTGCGGGCCATGCAGGCCGTCAACCGGTCTGTGCCCAACGCCTATGACAGCTACCTGAGCCGCTTCCCGGATGGGGCCTCCGTGGCGGACTACGCCCGCACGGCCATGGCCGCCATGGCCCAGGCCGGCGTGATCCAGGGCAACGAGCAGGGCAAGCTCAACCCCACCGGAACCCTGAACCGGGCGGAGATGGCCGTCATTCTCCACCGCGCCCTCACCCTGTAACCCAGCTCCCAAGCCGGGGCCGCCCAGCGGCCCCGGCTTTTTGTGCAAAATATGGGACAGGGAGGCTTGAAAAGGGCGGCTTGGGTATGATATAGTATCAAGGTATTGGTATCGGCTGCATCCCTTCGGATGTGGTCGTTTTTGTGAGACGGAACCGGGGGGATGGACGTGTTTGACGGACTTCTGTTTGATCTGGACGGGACCCTGTGGGATTCGGTGGATGCCATCTGCATCTCCTGGAACCGGGCCCTGGAGCGGCTTGCGCCGGAGTATGCCGGCACCGTGACCCGGGCGCGGCTGCTGCCGTGTATGGGGATGCTGCTGCCCGATATCCTCCAGCGCCTGGTGCCGGAGCTGGACCAGGAGCAGGTGAAGCCCATTCTGGAGGAGGTGCTGTCGGAGGAAAACGCCTATGTGGCCGCCCACGGGGGCGTCCTCTACCCCGGGGTGGAGCAGACCCTGGCGGTGCTCGCCGCCCGCTGGCCCCTCTTTCTCGTCAGCAACTGCCAGGACGGGTATATTGAGGCCTTTTTCCAGGCCCATGGACTGGGGCGCTATTTTACGGACTACGAAAACCCCGGCCGCACGGGGCTGCCCAAGGCGGACAACATCGCCCTGGTGGCGGAGCGGAACGGCCTGAGGCGGCCCCTCTACATCGGGGACACCCAGGGGGACTATGACGCCGCCTCCAAGGCGGGCGTCCCCTTCCTCCATGCCGCCTACGGCTTCGGGCGCATTGACCGCCCTGTGCCCTCGGTGGCTACCTTTGGGGATCTTCCCGATGCGATCCGCCGCCTCACTCCGCCGTAAGGCGGGGCGATGTAGGCATCGCCCCCTACAACGTCCAAATGCGGGTTTGTTCCCGCCGTAGGGGCGGATGCCCACATCCGCCTGGCACCCATGCACCAACTCTATCAAGGAGGACATTACCTTGTCACAATACGAGAAAGAAATCAATCGCCGGCGTACCTTTGCCATCATCAGCCACCCGGACGCCGGCAAGACCACCCTGACCGAGAAATTCCTGCTCTACGGCGGGGCCATTGCCCAGGCTGGGCAGGTCAAGGGCAAAAAGAATACCCGGGCCGCCACCTCCGACTGGATGGAGATTGAGAAGCAGCGCGGCATCTCGGTCACCTCTTCCGTCATGCAGTTCCAGTACGAGGGCTACTGCATCAACATCCTGGACACCCCCGGCCACCAGGACTTCTCGGAGGACACCTACCGCACCCTCATGGCCGCCGACAGCGCGGTGATGGTCATTGACGCGGCCAAGGGCGTGGAGGCCCAGACCCGCAAGCTGTTCAAGGTGTGCGCCATGCGGGACATCCCCATCTTCACCTTCATCAACAAGATGGACCGGGAGGCCCGGGACTCCTTCGAGCTGCTGGAGGAGCTGGAGAAGGAGCTGGGCATCGAGACCTACCCGGTGAACTGGCCCATCGGCTGCGGCAAGGACTTCAAGGGTGTGTACGACCGGGACAGCCGCAAGATTATCCACTTCACCTCCAATGGCGGAGCCAAGGCGGCCACCGCCACCGAGGTGGAGCTGGGCGACCCCAACCTGGACGGCCTGATCGGCGAGCGGCTCCACCGGCAGCTCACCGACGAGATCGAGCTGCTGGATGGCGCGGCCGCCGAGTTTGATCTGGACCGGGTGCGCCACGGCAAGCTCTCCCCGGTGTTCTTCGGTTCCGCCCTCACCAACTTCGGCGTGGAGCCCTTCCTGGAGCACTTCCTCCAGATGACCACCGCCCCCCTGCCCCGGCGGGCGGGCGAGCTGGTGGTGGACTCCCTGGACGACGACTTCTCCGCGTTTGTGTTCAAGATCCAGGCCAACATGAACAAGGCCCACCGGGACCGCATCGCCTTTATGCGCATCGTCTCCGGCCGCTTTGACGCGGATAAGGAGGTGTACCACGTCCAGGGCGGCAAGAAGCTCCGCCTGTCCCGGCCCCAGCAGCTCATGGCGGCCGAGCGGGAGATCATCGAGGAGGCCTACGCCGGCGACATCATCGGCGTGTTTGACCCGGGCATCTTCTCCATCGGCGACACCCTGTGCGCCCCGGGCAAAAAGTTCCGCTTCGACCCCATCCCCACCTTCGCCCCCGAGCACTTCAAGCGGGTGCGCTCCCTGGACACCATGAAGCGTAAGCAGTTTTTGAAGGGTATGGAGCAGATCGCCCAGGAGGGCGCCATCCAGATCTTCAAGACCCCCTACACCGGCATGGAGGAGGTTATCGTGGGCGTGGTGGGCACCCTCCAGTTCGACGTGCTGGAGTACCGCCTCAAGAACGAGTACAACGTGGAGCTCTATATGGAGGGCCTGCCCTACGAATACCTGCGGTGGATCGAGACCGACGACGGCGAGCCGGTCAAGGAGGAGGATCTCATCCTGGGCACCGACGTGAAGCTGGTGGAGGACTACAAGGGCAACCAGCTCCTGCTGTTCGGTTCCCAGTGGGCCATCGGCTGGACCGAGGAGCGGAACAAGAACCTCACCTTCCACGAGTTCGGGGGTACCAAGTTCTGATAAAATCAAAAACCGCCCCCCGGCCTGCGCCGGGGGGCGGTTTTTTGCCGCGTCGGTTACCGCACGGGGGTGTAGCTGAGGGGGGCTTCCTCATCCGTGGCCTCCAGCTTGAAGATTACGGGCCGCAGGCCGTCGTTGCAGCTGCAAATGGCCACGCCGGGCTTGCGAATCCAGTCTCCGTAGTAGAACAGCCCCTCCCCCGCGCCGTGGGCCAGGGCGAAGGCGTACTGGTAGACCGCCTTCCACGCCTCGTCACAGAAGCCCTCCGGCTTGGCGTAGTCGGCGTAAAAGACCTGCCCTTCCCGCAGCATGGGACAGGCCGTCAGCCCCTCGGCGCCGTATTCCTCTGCCAGCTCCCGGTCCAGGGTGGTTTTCAGAACGGTAATTTTCACGCGCTTCATAACAATCCCTCCTCGTGTGAGAATAGGATAGCACCGCTCAAGGGCATTGGGCAAGGGGAAGTTTTCCACACGGGGGACCAAACGGGTGGAAAAGTCAGCCCTGGCTGTGGGGAGCGAGCCTGGCTTTACCGCCTGCCCGGTCCAGGGCCAGCGCCAAGACAGTAAAGACCGCCCCGCTGCCCACCGCCTGTACCAGCGTGCCCAGGAACTGGGGCCAGAAGGCGTTGACGCCGCCCAGCAGCAGGCAGGCGGCCAGGCCGTACGCCGCCGGGGAGAGCAGGCAGGCCAGCAGAAGGGCCGCCCCGTTCCGGGGGCAGAGGAGCCGCGGTCCCCGGCTGGTAAACAGGAGGGCCACCAGGGCCTTGATGAGCAGCGTGGGGACCACCCACAGGGGCGCGGTGAGCAGATCCGCCAGCCCGGCCCCCACCATGGCGGCGCCCACGGCGTAGGGGGCGGGCAGCAGACAGGCCGCCAGGTAGATCAGCGCGTCTCCCAGGTGGATGTAGCCGCCGGTGGGGATGGGGATATGGAGCAGATAGGCGGTGGTGACCGCAATGGCTCCGGCGAACAGGGCGGCCAGGCAGAGCAGCCGGAGTTTTTTCGATTCGCGCACAGGGGCTCCCTCCTTTTTTTGTCTGTCCCCATTGTACGCTCCGTCTGACCTTGTTAAAAGTATCAGAATAAATCTATTTTAAAAGGTCAGGCGAGGCGGAGGAAACACACAAAACCTGCCCCATCCCCATAAAATAGGGCAGGGAGGTGGAAAAATGGAAGAGACAGTCCTGCGGGAGCAGCTCAGGACGGTGGATGAATCCCTGCTGTTTCTGTTGTTGATCGTACTGTCGGTGCTGCTCTCCTACTGGGGGGTGCGCATACAGCGGGAGGGGCTGTGCAGAACCCTCCAGGGGGATGCCGAGGGGGCGGCCGCCCTGCCCCGGGTGTTCCCCATCCGCCTGAGCGCCTCGGCCCTGGTGGTGGGAGCGCTGGGCTTTTTCCTCTGTCTGGCCCTCAAGACAGAGCGGGAGACCGCCCGGGGTGGGACGCCGGCGGCCCGGCGGTCGGCGTGCACCAACCTGTGGGCCTCCCTGTTTGTCTTTCTCGCCGCCCTGCTGCGGCTGGACGACCTGCTGGGCACCCGGGATGCCTCGGGGGAGGTCATCTGAAATAAAGCAGGCGCGCCCTGCGGCGCGCCTGTCGAGGATGCGGGTCAGTTTGCCGGCCCCTTGGCAAAAAAGGTATAAACCCCGGTGGCCACCGTCCGGCCCGTGTCGTCGGTGAGCACGGCCTCGTACACCAGGACGGTTTTGCCCAGCTTCCTGGGCGTGGCCGTGCAGGTGATGCGCGCTCCGGACGCCGGGGCCAGATACTGCATGGAGCAGTCCAGGGTGACGCACATGTGCCCGGTGGTGAAGGCCGCCGTGCCGCACACGGTGTCCGCCAGGGTGACCAGCGCCCCGCCGTGGACGATGCCCATGGGGTTGAGGCTGGAGGGCTGCACCTCCAGCACGCCCACGGCGCTGTGATCCGGCCGCAGCTCGGTGACGTACATGTGGTTGGCGGGGGCGAAGCAGCCGCTGGTATTCACCAGCTCCAGAAGCTTACTGTAGGAATCCATCGAGAATCTTCTCCTCCGCCTCCTGCTCGGTGAGGCCCAGGGTCATGAGCTTGAGAATCTGGTCGCCCGCGATGCGTCCGATGGCCGCCTCGTGAATGAGCTGGGCGTCCACATGGTTGGCCACGATGGCGGGGATGGAGGAAATTCTGGCGTCGCCCATGATGATGGAGTCGCACTGCACATGGCCGAAGCACCTGGCGTTGCCCGTCACCTTGGGGTAGAACACCTGCTGGGACTGGTCCTGGGCCACCGAGCGGGACACCACCCGGCCGTTGGCCCCCTCGCCGTCCAGAATGATCTCCATATCGCTCTCGGCGGTCTGCTCCCCGTGGGTGAGCAGCTTCTCGGTGATGATGGCCTCGGCGTCCTTCCCCACCACGATTTTCGTCTCCCGCTTGGTGGAGTCCACGCCGCGGATCTGGGTGCTCTCCAGATTGATGGTGGCCCCCTCCTCCAGATACACGACGGTCTGGGGGTTCATAATGCGCTTGCCGGTGCCGGGGCCCTCGCCGTAGTGGCGCTCCACATAGCGGACCTTGGAGTTTTTGCCCACGTAGAAGGTGTGCACGCCGTCGTGCTGGCTGGTCTCGCAGCCGGTGTTGTGGATGCCCGCATCGCGGAGCT
>OBXQ01000466.1_pt1 | contig 19849 bp, 21 predicted proteins | sample 1476641 | NCBI WGS metagenome assembly OBXQ01 (sample SAMEA2580174, study PRJEB22360) | human gut metagenome | biome: human gut; feature: human-associated habitat; material: faeces | place: Denmark | collected 2008/2010
GTCCAGCTCCCATGTCCTTTGAGTGGAACTACGGGGGCCTGTGCTGGGCCGCCGGGCTGGCGTGGCTGGCGGCGGCCACGGCAGTGGGCCTGCTGGCCTTCCGCCGGAAAGAGATCCGGTAGGGAGGGGAGCGCATGAAGCACTACCTGACCGCGGAATGGGGCAGGGCGGTGGCCCGCCCTTATTTCCGGGCGTTCCTGCTGGTCCTGCTGGCCCTGGCCGCCGGGCTGCCCCTCCTGTGGCGATTCGGCCTCGGCGACATGTTTCAGGGCAGCTTCGGAGATAGCCTGTCCCTGCTGACCCCCTTTTTCACGGTGGGCCTCTATCTGGCGGTGGTCGTGGCGGACGAGGTCTTTTCCGATCAATATAAGAATGATACCCTGAAGAATGAAGTCTCGTTCGGCCTGCCCCGCAGGCGCATCTATCTGGGCAAGCTGGTCACCGCCGCAGGGATTGGTCTTCTGCTGGCTTTCCTGACCCTGCTGGTCTATGCCGTGCTCTGCCGGGTACTGCTCCCTGGAGCGGTGGGAGACTGGGTTCAGATCCAGACCTTCCTCTTCCGCCTGCTGGGTGCCCTGCCCCTCTGGATGGGGGCCCTCTCCCTGACAGTGGCCGCCATGTTCAATCTCGCCCATACCATCCCCATGATGGTGGTGGTGCTGGGGTGCCTGGGTGGCCTGAGTTCTGTCCTGCGCATGGTAATGCGCACCGGGGTGGACTGGCTGGCCCGCGGAGCGGAGATGCTCTATCACCTGCTGCTCACCGCGCCCATGGACGTGATGGAGGTCCCTCTCTGGAGCCCGGCCTGGCTGGGCTGGACCTGGGGCGTAGGACTGCTGTGGACCCTGGGGGCCGCAGCGGCAGGGCTGGCGTTATTTGCCCGCCGGGACATCCGATAAATGGGGAAGGTGGGAGTCCATGCTCAACTATATTAAGGCGGAGCTGTGGAAGGTCCTCCACCGGCGCGGCGTCTATGTCCTGCTGGCCCTGTTGCTTCTGTGTACGGCCCTGTTTTTCATGCTCTACAGCTACGGCGGCTTTTCAAGCCTGGCGAAGGGGATTTCGGTCACCATGGTGGTGGGCATGCTGGCCGCGCCCCTGCTGGTGCAACTTGTGGATGGCGGCACGGCGGATACCTTGAAAAATGAGCTCTCCTTCGGCCTGCGGCGGGGGACGGTCTATTGGGGAAAGCTGTGCGCCGCCCTGCTGTTGGGGCTGGCCTTCTGCCTGGTGCTGGTGGGAGGGAGCCTGGCCGGCGGGTGGCTGTTCCTGCCCCGGGGGGAGCCGGAGGAGGCCCTGGAGGGGCTGGCTCTGGTGGGATTCTGCCTGGCCGGGGCCCTGCCTATCTGGTGCGGCATGTTTGCCCTGTGCCATATGTTGGCCCTGGCGGTGCGCAGTCCGGCCGCCTGGACCGCCGGGTATTACCTGATGTTTTTCATGGGACAGCCGGTGCTGGTGTTTCTGGCGATTCTGTTGTTCGGCGTGTACGAGGCGTCTGCGCCGTTCACCCTGTTCACTGCGGTTGTGCTGCCCTATTCGCTGCTGATGCCCGCACTGCTGGATGGCTGGCTCACCGCCCAGTACCAGCTCTGGTGCTGGGCCATCGGCCTGGGATGGATGGCGGCCAGCACGGGGCTGGGGCTGTTTCTGTTTGGCCGGAGAGACGTTCGCTAGGGAGGAGGTTTCCGCGTGCTGATCGTGTGTATACTGCTGGCCCTGCTCTGTGCGGGGCTGGCTTTTTGGGTGTGGGCCCAGCGGCGCTCCCTGCGGGAGGCCGCGTACCGGCTCCGGGCGCTGGAGGATACGGGGAGTACCGCCCGCGTACGGCTGGCCGTACCCAACAGCGCGGCGGAGGAGCTGCTGGACGAGGTGAACCGCCTGCTGGAGCTGCGCCAGGCGGACAGGGCCGCTTACCAGGCGAGGGAGCGCGCCCTGCGCCAGCAGATCGCCAATGTCTCCCACGACCTCCGCACCCCCCTGACCTCCATCCTGGGCTATCTCCAGCTTCTGGAGGACCCCGGACTGACGGAGGGGGAGCGGCGGGAATACCTGGCGGTGATTGCGGGGCGGGCCAGGACGCTCCAGAGCCTGATTACCAGCTTTTATGATCTCTCACGGCTAGAGGGGGGAGAGTACCTGCTCCAGCGGGAGAAGGTGGACCTCTACGCCTCTCTGTCCGGTCTGCTGGCGGCCTTTTACAACGATTTCACCGACAGGGGCTTCGACATGGAGGTGGAGTTGGCCGAGGGGCTGCCCCAGGTGTGGGCGGACGCCGGGGCGGTGCTGCGGATTTTCACCAATCTGATCCGCAACGCTCTGGAGCATGGAGAGGGGCGCATGGAAATCCGTCTGTACCAGGAGGGCGGGCAGGTGGTCAGCCGGTTTTCCAACGAAACCCACGCCCTGACTGCGGAGGACGTGCCCCACGTGTTCGACCGCTTCTTTACCTCCGACAAGATGCGCACCGGCCGGAACACCGGCTTGGGCCTGGCCATTGTCAAAGCGCTGGCCGGGCAGATGGACTGCCGGGCGGAGGCCGCTCTGGAGGGGGATATGTTTGCCATCACCCTCCGCTGGCCGGTTGAGCGGAGGTAACAGGCTGAACGCTGCCGTATAAATTATGCGGCGGCGTTTATTCTGTCTTGACAAAGTAAAAGAAAACTGATATCGTTATCGCGTTAAGACTGAGGAACCGGAAAGCCTTGCGGCAGTAAGGAATTTCTAAACCGGCCAGTCTTATTTTGACGTATGGCGTCACTTTCCATTTAGTAAGTTAGATCAGACCGTAGAGAAGAAGAGGTTGAAGTCACATGGTAAAAATCGTACATAAAAAAGTACTCAACCCCAGCGTTACCCTGCTGGAGGTGGAGGCGCCTCTGATCGCGAAGAAGGCGAAGGCGGGGCAGTTCATCATCCTGCGCCTGGACGAGCAGGGCGAGCGCATTCCGCTGACCATCGCGGACTATGACCGCGAGAAGGGGACGGTCACTATTATTTTCCAGAAGGTGGGGCTGACCACCGAGCTGCTGGCCGAGCTGAACGAAGGCGACTCCATCCGGGACTTTGTCGGTCCGCTGGGGCTGCCCACAGAGCTGCCCGAGGGGGCAAAGCGTGTCTGCGTGGTGGGCGGAGGCGTGGGCTGCGCCATCGCCTATCCCCAGGCCAAGACCTGCCATGCTGAGGGGCTGGAGGTGGACGTGATCGCCGGCTTCCGCTCTAAGGACATTGTGATTCTGGAGGACGAGTTCAAGTCCGCCTGCGACCACCTCTACATCATGACCGATGACGGCAGTTACGGCGAGCAGGGCTTTGTTACCGTGAAGCTCAAGGAGCTGATTGATTCCGGCATCCACTATGACGCCGTCATCGCCATCGGCCCTATCCCCATGATGAAGTTTGTCTCCAAGACCACCGAGCCCTATGGCATCAAGACCATCGTCAGCCTGAATCCCATCATGATCGACGGCACCGGCATGTGCGGCGGCTGCCGCGTCACCGTGGGCGGCAAGATGAAGTTCGCCTGCGTGGACGGCCCCGACTTTGATGGCCATGAGGTGGACTTTGACGAGCTGATGAACCGCAACTCCGTCTACCGCGCCCAGGAGGCCGAAGAGAAGGAGCGCCACGCCTGCCGCATGGACCAGTTGGCCCATGAGCTGATGGATCACTGAGGAAGGGAGCCGAATACCATGCCGAATATGAGTTTGAAGAAGGTTCCCATGCCGGAACAGGAGCCCAATGTCCGCAACCACAACTTCCAGGAGGTCTCCCTGGGCTACACCAAGGAGATGGCTATGGAAGAGGCGGCCCGCTGCCTCAACTGCAAGCACAAGCCCTGCGTGGGCGGCTGCCCGGTCAACATCCGCATCCCCGAGTTTATCGCCAAAGTGGCCGAGGGCGACTTCCAGGCCGCTTATGATATTATCTCCGACACCAACGCCCTGCCCAGCGTCAGCGGCCGTGTCTGCCCTCAGGAGAGCCAGTGTGAGGCCCGGTGCGTCCGGGCCATCAAGGGCGAGCCGGTGGCCATCGGTCGGCTGGAGCGCTTTGTGGCCGATTGGTACCGGGAGAACGTCAACGCCATGCCTCAGAAGCCCCAGACCAATGGCATCAAGGTGGCGGTGGTGGGCTCCGGCCCCGCCAGCCTGACCTGCGCCAGCGATCTGGCCAAGCACGGCTACGAGGTCACCATCTTCGAGGCCTTCCACACCGCCGGCGGCGTGCTGGTGTACGGCATCCCCGAGTTCCGCCTGCCCAAGGCCATCGTGCAGAACGAGGTGGACAAGCTCACCGCCCTGGGCGTGGATCTGGAGACCGATATGGTCATCGGCAAGACCTTCGACATAGACGAAATGTTTGAGGAGGGCTATGAGGCCGTGTTCATCGGTTCCGGCGCGGGCCTGCCCATGTTTATGGGCATCGAGGGCGAGACCCTGGCGGGGGTGTACTCCGCCAACGAGTACCTGACCCGCATCAACCTGATGAAGGCCTACCGGGAGGGGTATGACACCCCCCTGAAAATCTCCGGCTCCGCCGCCATCATCGGCGGCGGCAACGTGGCCATGGACGCCGCCCGCTGCGCCAAGCGCATGGGGGCCGAGCACGTCTACGTGCTCTACCGCCGGGATGAGGAGGAGATGCCCGCCCGGAAGGAGGAGGTCCACCACGCCAAGGAGGAGGGCATCGAGTTCATGCTCCTCACCAACCCGGTGAAGGTGCTGGACGACGGCACAGGCCGGGTGGGCGGCCTGGAGTGCGTGAAGATGCGCCTCACGGCCCCCGACGAGAGCGGACGACGCGCCCCCAAGGTGGTGGAGGGCTCCAACTTCACCCTGGAGGTGGACACCGTGGTCATGAGCCTGGGCACCAGCCCCAACCCCCTGATCCGCTCCACCACCCCCGGCCTGGAGACCAACCGGAAGGGCTGCCTCCAGGTGGACGAGGAGACCATGGCCACCAGCCGCCCCGGCGTCTATGCCGGCGGCGACGCCGTCACCGGCGCGGCCACCGTCATCCTGGCCATGGGCGCCGGCAAGAAGGCCGCCGAGTCCATGCACCAGTACCTTCAGGAGAAGCACAGCAAGTAAACAGACAGGCTGAAGAGGGCCGCCCCGATGGGGTGGCCCTCTTGATGCTGGAGCGGCGCGGGCATCTGCCCGCGCCGCATGCTTATGGATTTTTTACTTGGTGCCGAAGATACGGTCACCGGCGTCGCCCAGGCCGGGGACGATGTAGCCATGGTCGTTGAGCTTCTCGTCCAGAGCGGCACAGTAGATATCCACATCAGGGTGGTCGTGGTGGACCCGCTGAATGCCCTCGGGAGCGGCGATGATGTTCATAAGCTTGATATTTTTGACCTCATAATTTTTGATAAACTGGATGGCCGCAGAGGCAGAGCCGCCGGTTGCCAGCATGGGATCCAGAATGATGACCTCCCGCTCGGCGATGTCGTTGGGCATCTTGCAGTAGTACTCCACCGGCTCCAGGGTGTCGGGGTCCCGGTACAGGCCGATATGGCCCACCTTGGCGGAGGGAATAAGGGTCAGGATGCCGTCCACCATACCCAGGCCGGCCCGCAGAACGGGGACAATGGCCAGCTTTTTGCCTGCGATGGTTTTGAATTTGGCGGTGGTGATGGGAGTTTTGATCTCCACCTCCTCCAGGGGCAGGTCGCGGGTGGCCTCATAGCACATCAGCGTGGCGATCTCTGAGACCACCTCACGGAAGTCCTTAACTCCGGTGTTCTCATCCCGCAGGATGGACAGCTTGTGCTGCAGCAGAGGGTGGTCCAAAATGTGTACTTTTTCCATGTCCATGGCACGATTCCCCTTTGTGTTGTTCTTTTTCCAGCCGCTCCCGTTCCGCTTGGGAGAGCCGGTGGTAATTGGGCGTCAGTCCGGCCGCGTCGGTCAGCCTGCCCGCTCTGGTCAGCTCCAGTGCACACCGGGCAACCCCCCAGGCACTCTGATGCCGCAGGTGGGGAGGCGCCAGCCGGATGTCCAACCCCAGTTCCTTGAGGGTAGTATAGCATAAAAGTGCGCCGTCTCCAACCAGAAATTGTGGATTCCCGCTCTTTTTTAGCTCGTCGGCCAGGGCGTCCAGGCCCACGGCCCGGTCGGGGCACAGGCGCTCCAAGCGGCCGCCTGCCGCACGGAAGCGGGCGTTGTAGACCTGGTTCCGGCGGGCATCCATGACTGCACAGATCTCCCCGTCCAGGTGGGCCAGACACCAGGCCATGGACTCCAGGGTAGAGCAGGCCGCGCAGGGCTTGTTCCCCGGCCAGGCCAGCCCCTTGGCGGCGGCGACGCCCAGGCGCCGGCCCGGGGAGGGGACGGACAGCCGACGAGCTGGGGAGACAGCCGGGCCCGGCCGCCACGGCGATGAGCTCCACCGCGTCCAAGGCGGTTCCGCAGTTGTCCAGCAGGGATACGGCCATGGGCATGAGGGTGCGGGAGTGGGTCAGGCCATTGTTCTGGAAGGACTGGGCAATCAGAGCCTCATCCTCACACAGCGCCACCGAGCAGGCGGTGGCGGAGGACTCCAGGGCCAATATTTTCATGCGTCCGTCCCTCCCGTGATGGTAATGATGCGCTGTCCGTCGCCGACGCCCCGCCGTATGTCCACCCGGAGCACGCCGTCCTCCAGCGCGTCGCTGACAATCTCGCTCCACTCCACGGCGCACACGCCGCCCCGGGCCAGATAGTCCTCCCACCCGATGTCGAACAGCTCATCGGAGGAGCCCAGCCGGTACATGTCAAAGTGGAACAAGGGCAGACGGCCCCCCTCATATTCGTTGACAATGGTAAAGGTGGGGCTGGTGACCCGGTCGGGAACGCCCAATCCCCGGGCCAGTCCCCGTGTGAAAGCGGTCTTTCCCGCCCCGAGATCTCCGGTAAAGGCGACCACCGTCCCCGCCGTCAGCCGGGCGGCCAGCGCCTCGCCCAGCGCCTCGGTCTCTGCTGGGGAGTTGGATATATATTCCATATAACACCTCGAATGTGAAAATTCGCTTAAATATTATACCACACCCGTTTACCAAACGCAAAAAAGATGGTAAACTAAATTGATTTTAAGCACGGTTTTGGAAGGGAGGGATGTGGTTGAACTGGCTGACCGATTCGATCCGCGAATTTATACACCGGGGCGACCGGCTGTTGCTGACGCTCTGCCTGCTGGCCAGCGGCTTCGGAATGGTGCTGATTTACAGCGCCACCCGTTATATGAACCACTCGGCGGGGTTGCGCTGCATGCTGATCCAGGCGGTGGGTATCGTTCTGGGGGTGTTCGTCTATATCGCCATGTCCTCGGTTGATATTGAGCTGTTTACGGAAAAATCCTGGAAATGGCTCTTTCTGTTTGGACTGTTCATCAATTTGCTGCTCCTGACCCCACTGGGGATCGGCGCGGATGAGACAGGCAACAACAGTTGGCTGAGTATTCCCGGCTTTCCGGTCAATCTGCAGCCGGCGGAGCTGGCCAAGCTGACCTTCGTACTGCTGCTGGCCTGGCAGATGAACCGGCAGCGGGAGCGGGGACTCAGCCGCCCCTCCTCCGTATTCCAGTTGGCGGGCCACACCCTGGTCATGATCGGGTTGATTGTGGCGACCTCCGGCGATTTCGGTATGGCGCTGACCTATGCCTTTATCTTTGTCATCATGGCTTGGGCGGGTGGGGTGAAAAAACGGTGGTTCCTGCTGGCCATTGTGGTTTGTGTCATAGGGGCCGTGCTCATTTGGCCCCACATCAGCGACAAGTACTTCGCCCGGCGTATCACCGTGGTCATTGATCATATTATGGGCAATACGGAGACCATCAGCGAACAGACTCAGGGACAGGGCTTTCAGCAGACCCGCAGCATCCTGGCTATCGGCAGCGGGGGGTTGTTCGGCATGGGGTATCTCAAGGGGATTCAGACCCAGAGCCTCTCTGAGTCTGCCCTGCCCGCCCGGCACACCGATGAGATCTTTGCGGTCTGCGGAGAGGAGTTCGGCCTGATCGGGTGTATTGTTCTGCTGTTCCTGCTGGGAGCGATCATTGCCCGCTGCATTTGGGTGGCGCGGCGGGCCTGCTCGCCTCAAAGCGCTTTCATCGCCATGGGGTACGCAGGGATGCTGTTGGCCCAGGTTGGAGTCAACGTGGGAATGTGTCTCTATGTGTTCCCCGTTGTGGGGCTGACACTGCCGTTCATCAGCTATGGCGGCACCTCCATCGTCACCATGTTTGCGGCCATGGGCATTATCTCCAGTATCAAAATGCGCTCCCTTCCGAGCTGGCTGCGGGATCGGAGCCGTATTTGAACCAGTGGACGGGGGCTGTCCGATTTGGATGGCCTCCGCCGTATATTCTCCTTGATTTGGCAAAGACTACGGATGATTTCCAAACAAGGAGGTAATTGTCTTGAAACACCGCGTCCTTCTGCGCCGCGCTCTGCCGCTGGCAGTGCTGGCGGCGGTCCTGTACTCCGCTGGCTGGCCTGCATCTGCCTTTTTCTTCCAAAAAGATGAGGCGGTCCCAACCGTGGCGGCCATGACCAAAAACGGCCCGGCGGCGGAACCCATCTCCTTTTCCGAGGAGGACTTCGTTGTGGAAGGCTCCGGCAAGCTGGACAGCATTGTGATCACCACTCTGCCGGATGCCGCGGTCGGCTGTCTCACCCTGGGCGCTCAGGGCATCCAGGTGGGCGACGTGATTGCTATGGAGGCGGTGGACGGACTGCGCTTCACCCCTCTGGCCGCACCGGCCGGCCTGGAGGCTCAGTTCCAGTTCACCCCGGTCTTTTCCGACGGGCGGAGCGGCGATGCCGTCACCGTTGAACTCTACCTGCTGGCCGAGGCAAACGGCGCGCCGGTGGCGGAAAACCTGGAGCTCACCACCTACAAAAATGTGGCGGTGACGGCCCAGTTTTCCGCCGTAGACCCCGAGGGGGATCTGCTCACGTATCATATCCTCAACAAGCCCGCCCGCGGGGCGGTGACCATGCCGGAGGACGGCAGCAGCGAATTTGTCTACACTCCCTATGAAAACAAGACTGGCAAGGACTCCTTCACCTATGTGGCGGTGGATGCGGTGGGCAACTCCTCCGACCCCGCTACCGTTAAGATCAAGATTGAAAAGCCGAATACCAAGGTCACCTACGCCGACATGGACGGCGACCCGGCCCATAAGGCTGCCATCCGACTGGCAGAGGAGGGGATCTTCGTGGGCGAGTGCATGGGTGGGGCCTATTTCTTCCAGCCCGACGCTGCTGTGACCCGCGGGGAATTTGTGGCTATGGCCATGAACGCCGCCGGTATGGAAGCCCTGGAGGACGTAGAGCGCACCGGCTTTGCCGACGATGTGTCGATTCCCACCTGGGCCAAGCCCTATGTCTCCTCCGCGCTGAAGGCGGGACTGGTGCAGGGCAGCCGCTCCAGCGATGGGCAGGTAGTGTTCCAGGCGGAGGAGCCCATCACCGCGGCAGAGGCGGCGGTGCTCCTGGACCGGGCCCTTCAGGTGACTGACGTGTCCGCCGATACGCTGGCGGAGGAGGGGATTCCCACCTGGGCGGCCCAGTCTGCCGCCAATCTTGCCACCTGCGGCGTACTGTCGCTGGACGGAGGCCTGAGTGCCCCACTTACCAGGGGCGAGGCGGCCGAGCTGCTGTGCGGCGCGCTGGAGTTGCAGGACAGCCGGGATGGCGGCTGGTTCTGAACTCTGAACAGAGAGAATGGGCCGGTTCCGTAGGGAACCGGCCCATTGCCTATGTGCGGCGCACCAGAAGCGAGAGACCCAGGGCGGCCGAGGCGCCGCCCAGCAGGACGAAAAAGCCCCAGAGAAAATTCCAGCAGGGGGAGGTCACATCAAACATCCAGGCCAGCAGGGAGTGCCAAAAGGACAGGCCGGCGGCAATGGCAAGGAGATCGAACAGGACATAGCTGCCGCCGAAGAGGTAGATCCACCGCCACCAGGGATTGCGGCCCCAATTCCGAAAGAAGGTGGCGACGCCCGCCAGGCACAGCACGGCCAGAAGGCCCATCAGGCCGAAGTAGAGGGGACCCTTTTGTGTCAGAACCCCCAGCCAGAAGGCGGCGTAGCTCTCCCGGTCCGCCAGCCCCCAGACACGGTGCAGATGAAACGCCCCAAAGAAGAGGAAAAACAGCGGCTCATACCACGCGATTTTCACAGCGCACCCCCCAATCTCCGCTCTACTCTACCACAGAGGAGGTGCTTTTGCAAGAATTGGACGGGGAAGGTTCGAAAGAAGGTTGAGAATAGGCCGGAACCGTGCTATAATATACCACTAGTGCGTATCATATTGTATCAAACTCCCGAGTGAGGTGTGTTATGAAGATTGTTGTGCTGGCAGGGGGACTGTCTCCAGAGCGGAATGTGTCCCTCTCCACAGGAACTATGGTGACCGAGGCGCTGCGGGCGCTGGGCCACCGGGCGGGCCTGATCGACTTATATTTCGGCCTGGAGACGGGCGGGGCGGACGAGGCATTTTTTGACGCGCCTGTGTCCGAGGCCTACAAGAAAATCAGCCGCGAGGCTCCGGATCTGGATCAGGTGCGGCGCGGCCGGAAGGGGGACAGCCCCAGCATGTTCGGCCCCGGGGTGCTGGAGTTGTGCCGGATGGCCGACATGGTATTCCTGGCCCTCCACGGCACCTGCGGCGAGGATGGGCGGGTGCAGGCCGCCTTTGATCTGATGGGAATTCCCTACACCGGCGCGGGCTATCTGGGCAGCGCCATCGCCATGGACAAGGATCTGACCAAGCGGATGGTGGCCGACGTGGTGTCCACCCCCGGCTGGAAGACCGTCACCTACACCGCCGCAGATATCGACCGACTGGTAGAGACTGCCCGCTTGCCCCTGGGGGTCAAGCCGGTGGCCAGCGGCTCCTCCATCGGTGTATCCATCGCCTACACGGCGGAGGAGCTGCGCCGGTCCCTCACCGAAGGCCTGTCTCTGGGCGGCCGCACGGTGCTGGAGGAGTACATCAGGGGCCGGGAGATCCAGGTGGGCATCCTGGAGGATAAAGCCCTGCCCTCCATTGAGATTATCCCCAAGCAGGGCTTTTACGACTATGCCAACAAGTACCAGCCCGGCGCCGCTCTGGAGGTCTGCCCGGCGGAGATTACTCCGGAGGAGGAGGCGTGTGTGCGGGCCGCGGCCCTGCGGGTGTACGAGACACTGGGGCTGTCGGTGTACTCCCGCGCGGACTTCATCCTCACGGAGGACGGGGAGCCCTGGTTTCTGGAGATCAACACCCTGCCCGGCATGACACCCACCAGCCTGCTGCCCCAGGAGGCCGCGGCGGCGGGCATTGACTACAACGAGCTGTGCCAGCGCATTGTGCACGCCTCTCTGGAGGCCCGAAAACAGGGAAGATAAGGAGCGGAAACGGATTATGGAGCCGATGACCATACGTGAAATCATGGACGCGGTCGGCGGTAAGCTGCTGGGAGAGTTTGGGGATATCAACCGGATGGTGGGACGGGTGGAGACGGACAGCCGCACCATCCACGCTGGGTCCCTCTTTGTGCCCCTGGTAGGGGAGCGATTCGACGGCCACGCCTACATCAACGCCGCCCTGGAGGGGGGCGCTGCGGGCTGCTTTACCCAGCGGGAGCGGGAGAGCTATCTGCCGGGCAAGTTCTATATCAAGGTGGACTCCACCCAGCGGGCCCTGCGGGATCTGGCCAAGTATTACAAGAAAAAGTTCCCCATACCCGTGGTGGCCCTGACGGGCTCGGTGGGTAAGACCACCACCAAGGACATGGTGGCGGCGGTGCTGGGGGAGAAGTACCGGGTGCTCAAGACCGAGGGCAACCTGAACAACGAGATCGGCGTGCCCATGACCCTGCTGCGCCTCAGCGGGGAGCACGAAATTGCCGTGCTGGAGCTGGGCATGAACCACGCCGGGGAGATCGACTACCTCTCCGCCCTGGTGGAGCCCGACGTGGTGCTGATGACCAACATCGGCGACTCCCACATCGAGCACTTCGGCTCCCGGGAAAAGATCCTGGAGGCCAAGAGCGAGATCTTCCACCATGTCAAGTCCGGCGCCTTCGTGGTCATCAATGGGGACGATCCCTTGCTGAACACCCTGCCGGGGAAGCTCCCCTATGCGTTCACCCGCGTGGGCGCCGGAGAGGGGCTGGACTATCGGGCGGAGGGGCTGGTCAGCGACGGCAAGAGCCATATGACCTGTGAAGTGAAAACGCCTCACAACTCTTTCCGGGTGGAGATTCCCGCCCTGGGCGACCACATGATCTACCCCACGCTGATGGCGGCGGCGGTGGGGGAGCACTTTGGCCTGACGCAGACGCAGATTGCCGACGGCGTGCTCCACTTTGCCCCCACCAAAATGCGTATGAACCTGCTCCACCGGGGCGATGACATCACCATCCTAAACGACACCTACAACGCCAACCCCCAGTCCATGCGGGCGGCGGTGGAAGTGCTCTCCAGTGCCCGGGGAGCGTATAAGGTAGCCGTACTGGGCGACATGTTCGAGCTGGGGCCCCTGGCCCCCGCCCTCCACGCCGGCGTGGGCGACTACCTGGGCAAGGCGGGCATCGACTGCCTGGGCGCGGTGGGCGAGCTGGCAAGGCACATCCATGACGCAGCCCAGGCCGCCGGCGTGCCGGAGTGCTATTACTGCCCCACAAAGGCGGAGGCCAGGCCGGTGCTGGACGGCGTGGTGCGGCCCCATGCCACCATTCTGGTCAAGGCCTCCCGCGGCATGGCGCTGGAGGAGCTGGTGGATTATCTGCTCACCATCACAGGGGAGGCATAAAAGGGCCGCCGGGTGTCCGCCCGGCGGCCAGCAGGGGCCGGTGCTCCCATCGGCCCGTCTTTATCCAAACAGCTTTTGCAGATTCTCCTGAAAGGGCGGGTAGATGACCCCCTTCTCGGTGATGATGCCGGTGACCAGACTGTGGGGGGTCACGTCGAAAGCGGGGTTGCAGACCTCCACCGACTCCGGGGCGGTGCGGGTGCCGTACAGGGTGCGCACCTCGTCCCTGTCCCGCTCCTCGATGGGGATGCCGCTCCCGTCGGCCAGAGACAGGTCGATGGTGGAGCAGGGGAGGGCCACATAAAAAGGAATGCCGTGGTAATGGGCGTTGACCGCCACGGAGTAGGTTCCGATCTTGTTGGCAAAGTCGCCGTTGGCGGCCATGCGGTCACACCCCACTACAGCCAGGTCAATCTTCCCCTTGGCCATCAGGCTGGCGGCCATGTTGTCCGCGATCAGGGTGGCGGGGATGTGGTCGGATACCAGCTCGTAGGCCGTCAGGCGGGCTCCCTGGAGGAGCGGTCGGGTCTCATCACAGTAAACCATATTTACTTTACCAGCTTCATGGGCCGCGCGGATGACACCCAGTGCCGTGCCGTAGCCGCCGGTGGCCAGGGCCCCGGCGTTGCAGTGGGTGAGGATGCGGGCGTGCTCCGGCACCACCGCCGCCCCGTGGGCCCCCATGGCCCGGCACATGGCCACGTCCTCGGCGTGGATGGCCTTGGCCTCGGCGATCAGCGGTTCTGCCGCGCCGCCGCACTCCTTTGCCTTGCGTTCCATGCGCTCCAGGGCCCAGAACAGGTTGACCGCTGTGGGCCGGCTGGCGGCCAGTGTCTCCTTGGCCTCGTCCAGCCCCTCACCGGCCAGGGCGGCCAGGCAGTAGGCATAGGCGGCGGCCACACCGATGGCGGGGGCGCCCCGCACCACCATGGTGCGGATGGCATCGGCCACTGGCCGGTAATCGGTATAGGGGAGCCACACTTCGGTCACGGGGAGCTTGGTCTGGTCGAGCAGGTAAAGGGTATTTCCTTCCCATCGGATGGCGTCCATAGGGAAAACCTCCATTCCTTGATTTCGTCTTTCACTATATCACAACGGACAACAGGAGTAAACAAATGATTGATATCTCCATCTCGAACCTGTCCAAGGAGTTCGAGGTAGGCAAAAAGATACTGGACGGCCTGACCTTTCAGGTAGACCAGGGGGAGCGGGTGGGCCTGCTGGGCAAAAACGGCGCCGGCAAGACCACACTGTTCAAAGTCCTCACTGGGGAGCTGGACTGGGATGAGGGCGAAGTGCATGTGGCCCCCGGCAAAGGGGTGGGCCTCATCTCACAGATCCCGGTTTACCCGCCCGCCTACACCGTGGAGGATGTGCTTCAGACGGCCTTTGACCGGCTTCACGCCATGGAGGCCGAGATGGCCCGCCTCGCCGAGCAGATGGGCGCCGACACAGACCCCGCCCTGCTCAGGCGGTACGACGCCCTCACCGCCGCTTTTGAGGCGGGGGGCGGCTACGATACCCAAACGGAGCTGAATAAGGTGTGCAATGGCCTGGAGATTTCCCAGGACATGCGGGGGCAGCTTTTTTCCTCCCTCTCCGGCGGGGAGAAGACCCGGGTCAACCTGGCCCGCCTGATTCTGGAGGATACCGACATCCTCCTGCTGGACGAGCCCACCAACCACCTGGATCTCCGGGCCACCGAATGGCTGGAGGAGTATCTGGACCGTTACAAGGGCACCGTGCTGGCCATCTCCCACGACCGCTGGTTCCTGGACCGGGTGGTACGCCGGGTCATCGAGATCCACGATGGCAAGGCGGAGTTTTACGCGGGCAACTACAGCTTTTATGTGGAGGAGAAGGAGCGGCGCTACGAGGAGAAGCTCAAGCAGTACGAGAAGGAGCAGGCCAAGCTTGAGCAGCTCCAAGAGGCGGTGGACAAGCTGCACCTGTGGGCTTTTATGGGCAACGACAAGCTGCACAAGCGGGCCTTTTCCATCGAAAAGCGCATGGAGCGCATCCGCACCACCGACAAGCCCACCAAGGAGCGGCGCTTAGACATAAAATTCGGGGAGAGCGAGTTCCGGGGGGACGAGGTGCTCACCATCAAGGAGCTGAAGAAGTCCTTTGACGGGCGCACTCTCTTTGACCACGTGAACCTGGAGGTCATCGGCGGCGAGCGCATTGCCCTGCTGGGCGACAACGGCACCGGCAAGTCCACCCTGCTGAAGATTTTGCTGGGGGAAGAGGAGCCGGACTCCGGAAAGCTGCGCATGGGACCGACTGTAAAGGTGGGGTACCTGCCTCAGATCATCCGCTTCTCCCACCCGGAGCGCAATCTGGTGGACACCATGATCTACGACCAGGACTGCTCCACCCAGACGGCCCGCAATCGGCTGGCGGCCTTCAACTTCCGGGGGGAGGACGTGTTCAAGCCCGTGTCCGCCCTCTCCGGCGGGGAGCAGAGCCGCCTGCGCCTGTGTATGCTCATGGACGAGAAGATCAATCTGCTGATCCTGGACGAGCCCACCAACCACTTGGACGTGGCCAGCCGGGAGTGGATTGAGGAGGCGGTGGAGAGCTACGAGGGCAATCTGCTCTTTGTCTCCCACGACCGCTACTTCATCAACCGCTTTGCCACCCGTATCTGGATGCTGGAGAACGGACAGATCATTGATTTCCGGGGGACCTTTGAGGAGTACCGGGCCGCCCAGGAGCGGAAACGGCTCCAGGCCGCGGTCCTCGTCAAGGCGGAACCGGAGAAGCCGAAAAAGGAAAAGCCCCGCCGTCCCGGCGGCACCAAAGAGCTGGAGAAGCAGGTGGCCGCGGCGGAGCGGGCGGTGGCCAAGGCGGAGGAGCGGCAATACGAGCTGACCCTCAAGGCCGAGGAGGTGGCCTCCAACTATCTGGAGCTGCAGAAGGTCTATGACGAGCAGAAGGCCCTGGAGGAGGAGATCGCCGCGCTTTACACGAAGTGGGAGACGCTGGCGGCCGAGCTGGAGGAGGCCCGAGGGTGAACCGGAGAAGGAAGAGCTGCTACCGTCCCTATGAGGGGAAGCGGTGGCCCTTGTGGCGGAAGGCCGTGCTGGCCCTGCTGCTGGCGGGGGCGCTGGCTTTCGGCACCCTATTCGGCGCGGTGATGTATGGTGCCTATGACCACATACAGGGCGAGCCCAGGCTCATGGTCATCCTGGGCTGTCAGGTGAAGCCCTGGGGGCCGTCCATTCTGCTCCAGGACCGGCTGGACAAGGCGCTGGATTACCTAGAGGAGCACCCGGACGTCCAGGTGGTGGTCTCCGGCGGCCAGGGCCCCGACGAACCCACTACCGAGGCGCAGGCCATGTACGACTATCTGGTGGAATACGGCGTGGAGCCGGAACGCATCTGGCAGGAGGACCAGTCCCACAACACCTGGCAGAATGTCCGGTATACCCTGGCGCTGCTGGAGGAGAAGGGGGCGGACACGAGTGCCGGCGTGGTGCTGGTGTCCAGCGGCTTCCACCTCACCCGGGCGCGTATGCTGTGGGAGCGCGCCTCCGGCGGAGCGGGAGAGCTGTCCACCCTGGCGGCCCCCTGCACCCATGTGCCGTCCCGGCTGAAGATGTATATTCGGGAACCCTTTGCACTGGTAAAGTCCTTTTTGTTTGACAGGTGATATGACTTGGAAATGATGGAAAAGCTGCGCGCCCTGGATCTCCACTATGCCGATGTGGAGGCCCGCCTGAGCGCGCCGGAGACCTATGAAGACCCCGCGCTGGTGGCCAGGCTCAACAAGGAGCAGCGGGAGCTGGAGCCGGTGGTCATGGCCTACCGGGCCTACCAGCGCCGCCGGCAGGATCTGGAGGATGCCGAGGCCCTGATGGGCGACCCGGATATGAAGGAGCTGGCCCAGGAGGAGTACCAGCAGGCCAGGGAGGAGCTGGCCCGGCTGGAGGAGGAGATCAAGGTGCTGCTCCTGCCCCGGGACCCCAACGACGACAAGAATGTCATCGTGGAGATCCGCGCCGGAGTGGGCGGGGAGGAGGCGGCTCTGTTCGCCCACTCCCTGTTCCGCATGTACTCCATGTACGCCGATGCCCGCCGCTGGCGCGTGGAGGTGGACTCGGTCAACGAGACGGAACTGGGTGGCGTGAAGGAAATCTGCTTTACAATTGAGGGAGACGGAGCCTGGTCCCGTCTGAAATTCGAGAGCGGCGTCCACCGGGTGCAGCGGGTACCTGAGACCGAGTCGGGTGGGCGTATCCACACATCCACCGCCACCGTGGCGGTGCTGCCCGAGGTGGACGAGGTGGACTTCGAGCTCAACCCGGCGGACATCGAGATGCAGGTTTTCCGCTCCTCCGGTGCGGGCGGCCAGCACATCAACAAGACCTCCTCCGCTGTGCGGCTCATCCACAAGCCCACCGGCACGGTGGTGGAGTGCCAGCAGGAGCGCAGCCAGTTCCAGAACCGGGACCGGGCCATGCAGATCCTGCGCTCCCGTCTGTACGAGGAGAAGGTGCGGGAGCAGGAGGAGGCGGTGACGGCGGAGCGCCGCAGCCAGGTGGGCACCGGCATGCGCAACGAGCGTATCCGCACCTACAACTTCCCCCAGGGGCGGCTGACCGACCACCGTATCGGGCTGACCCTGTACCGGCTGGAGAGCGTCATGGACGGCGATCTGGATGAGATTATCGACGCGCTGGTGACCGCCGACCAGGCGGAGCGGCTGAGGGCTCGGGAGCAGGACGGCTAAGGCGGGGACGGCCAAAAAACAGCGCACAAGGCTGAGAAAAGGAGTAAGAAAGCGTGGAATTGATCATTCACTTTACCGCCCTGCCGGAGAAGCTGACCCTGGATATGGTGAAGTCCGACCTGGCGGAGCTGCTGGAGGACGACGGCTGGCTGACCGGCTCAGGGGCGGACTATCTGGAGCTGGAGCTGGAGGACGAGAAGGTGAACCCCAAGTACGGTATTCTCACCGTGAAGGGTTATCTGCAAAAGGCCCGGTTCGCCCCGGACACCACCATCGAGCTGGCCGGGACGCCGGTGGGCATCTACGAATAAGCAGGGGAGGGTATTTTTATGAAAAAAGCCATCGGCATTTTACAGATTGTCTCTGGCGCGGCCCTGCTGGCCGCGGGCGTGCTGACCATCGTGGAGGGAAGCGCACGACGGAGTGCCCGGGTTCGGCATGGAAGGGGAGTTCGTTTTTGAGCAGGGAAGATGCCGCGCTGTGGGAGCGTCTGTCCCGCTTTTGGGCGGACGTGGCGCGGCAGGATGCCGCAGCCCTGCGGGAGTGGTTCGCGCCGGAAGCAGAGGTGTATTGGCACTGCACGGACGAGCGCTTCACGGCGGAGGAATACATTCGGGCCAACTGTGAGTACCCAGGGGACTGGGAGGGCGCGGTGGAGCGTGCGGAATGGACGGAGGACGGTTGTGTTTCGGTCGCAGCGGTGTGGCCGAAGGACAGGAGCGCCCGTTTTCATGCGGTGTCTTTTTTCCGTTTCGCGGGGGGCAGGATCACCCGCTTAGATGAGTACTGGGCGGACGATGGGCCCCCGCCCCAGTGGCGGAAGGAAAAGCACATCGGCAGTTCCATCGGGAGAAGCTGAACCATCGGGAAGGTGAGCACATTGCACACACAAAGACTACAGCCGCGGGACACGGCGGAGGCGGCGGAGATTCTCCGCCGGGGCGGCCTGCTGGGCATCCCCACAGAGACGGTGTACGGCCTGGGGGCCAACGGCCTGAACCCGGACGCCGTGGGCCGCATCTTCGCGGCCAAGGGGCGGCCCCAGGATAACCCGCTGATTCTGCACATCCCCTCGGCGGACTGGCTGGAGCGCTACTGCGCGGACATTCCGGACACGGCTTATGCCCTGGCGGAGCGCTTCTGGCCGGGGCCGCTGACCATGGTGCTCCGGCGGAAACGCGTGGTGCCCGACGTGGTGACCGCCGGGCTGGACACCGTGGGGATGCGCTGTCCGGCCCACCCGGTTTGCCGGGCCATTCTGGCGGCCGCCGCCGTGACGGTGGGCCGCCCGGCGGCCCGCCCCCAGATGCGGCCCGCGGCGCCGCCCCGTCGGGCAACGCCCCCGGCCGGCCAAGCCCCACCAATATGGCGGACATGCTGGAGGATATGGACGGAAAAATCGACGGCATCGTGGACGGGGGACCCTGCGCGGTGGGGGTGGAGTCCACCATCGTGGATCTGACGGTAATGCCCCCACGGCTTCTGCGCCCCGGCGGCGTCACCCTGGAACAGCTCCGGGACGCGCTGGGTGAGGTGGCGGTTGATCCTGCGGTGACCCGGCTCATGGGGGCGGGGGAGCAGCCCCGGGCCCCTGGCCCCAGATGTGTCCGCCATAGGGGTGCGGGGCGCCCCGGCGCCGGCGGCCCGCTATATCCAGGCCCACATGGCCCCCGGCGACGGGGTGATCTGCTTCGACGAATACGCCGGGCTGTTTGCCGGCCACCCGCTGGAGCAGCTGGGGCCCAGCACCGACGTGCCGGAGCAGGCCCGCCGGGTCTTTGAAGCCCTGCGCTGGTTTGACGGCACCGGCGTGTCCCACATCTGGGCCCAGTGTCCCGCCGCCGCCGGCATCGGCCTGGCGGTATCCAACCGGCTGAACAAGGCCGCCGGCTTCCACATCGTGCGGGCGGAGTGAAGCCTCTCCTGCGGTGGAAATTTACAAATACATAACAAACCCGGAACGAGATATGCTATACTGAACCACGGAGGCGAAGCCATCCATGAAACGCATCGGCATCACCGGCCCCACCGGGGCGGGGAAGACCACCGCGCTCCAGGCTCTGGCGGAGCTGGACGCCCATATCATCGACGCGGATGCGGTGTACCACGCCCTGCTGGAGTCCAGCGCCACCCTGCGGGCGGAGCTGACCGCCCGGTTTGGCCCTTCCATTCTGGACGGGGAGGGCCGTGTCAACCGCAAGGCCCTGGGCGGGGTGGTATTCGGCGATCCGGCGGCCCTGGCCGATCTGAACGCCATCACCCACCGCTTCATCCTGGCCGAGATCGACCGGCAGGGGGCGGGGGGGGGGGGGGGCGGGGGGCGACAGTTGCTT
>OBXQ01000467.1_pt1 | contig 19812 bp, 20 predicted proteins | sample 1476641 | NCBI WGS metagenome assembly OBXQ01 (sample SAMEA2580174, study PRJEB22360) | human gut metagenome | biome: human gut; feature: human-associated habitat; material: faeces | place: Denmark | collected 2008/2010
GGTGGTCTCCCGCGCCCAGCCAATATCTGGAAAAACAGGTGCCCGCCACAGAGGGGGAGAACACGCCCGCGACAAGCCCGGCAGCCCAATAGGAAAAATAAATATTAAAAAAATATAAACTATTTATAAAAAATATATAAAATGACAGGGCGGCAGCTCGGGATCAATCTCCCCGCTGTCGTCCTTTTTTTCATATTTATATATAAATATTGTTAAAAAATTAATTTTTATAAAAATTTAAGCTGGTATTTTTTTTGAAAAGTAGTAGAATGATATGAGCTTAAATACAAGAGAATAGTCTTTAGAAAAGCTATTTTTATATAGCAATAAGAAGGGCTTATCTTAAATATGGAAGCGATCAGATCAAAGAACAAGGAGGAGCGATATGGATACTGTGATTGACAAGCTCTCTGAGATTGAGGCTGCGGCTCAGGCCATTACGGACGAGGCGAACGTCCGCAAGAAGGCGTTTGCCCAGGAGATGGATCAGAAGACCAAGGCGTTCGACGCTGAGCTGGAGCAGGAGACATCCGCCAGAATCCGCAAGGTGCAGGAGTCAATGGAAGCGGATATGAACCGTAAGCTGGCCCAGCAGAAGGCGGATTCGGACGCCCTGGTCCGGCAGATAGCGGAAAATTATGAGAAAAAGCATGAAACGTATGCAGAGGCTCTTTTTAAGGCCATGATAAAGGAGTGAGGATATGGGAAGCCTGATTGCTTACAGTGGGATCACCACGAAAGTAAAGGCGATGGAACGATGGCGTATAAGCGACAGCCAGTTTGAGGAGATGGGGCTGCTGGAGTCCGTTCCCGAGGCAGTGGAGTACCTGCGCAGGTTTCCGCCCTATGGGGATATCTTTAACGGGCTGGAGGACGGGCAGCTGCACCGGGGAGACATCGAGCAGCAGCTGAACCTGTCCCAATACCGGGATTTTGCCAAACTTTATAAGTTTGCCAACTTAAAACAGCGCAGATTCCTGGATCTTTACTTCATGCATTATGAGATCGGGATCATCAAGACCTGTCTGCGAAACGCGGCGGGGCACCGGGACCAGCGGCAGGACCTGTCCATGTTCCGGGAGTTTTTTGACAAGCATTCCAGCCTGGATTTAATCCAGCTCTCGGAATCCCAGAATATGGATCAATTCGTCGCAAATCTAAACGGATCACCGTATTACGGGCCCTTAAGCCGGCTCCAGCAGAAGGGAAAGCTCACACTTCCGGAATGTGAGAATACATTGGACATGATCTACTTCCGGAATATCTGGCGCATCAAGAAAAAGTATTTGACGAAAGGTGAACAGAAGATTATCGCCCAGTGCTTCGGCACCCGGATGGATGTATTGAATCTGCAGTGGATCTACCGGTCCAAGAAGTTCTATCACCTGGCTCCGGCGGATATCTACGCGATTCTGATTCCCATAAACCTGCACCTGACCAAGGAACAGATCAACCGTATGGTTGAGGCGGAAAGCGCGGACGAGTTTCTGACGCTGTTAGAAACCACCTGGTACAAGCGCAGCCTTCCGGCTGGCCTCAGGGACGAACCGGATTTAAAGTCCGTGGCCGATGAGATCAACGACCGCATCTACCTGCTGACCAGCCGCAGGGAACCGTACTCCATCGCCATCCTGAATTCCTACCTCTACTTTAAGGAGAGGGAAATTGAGCGGATTATCACCACCCTGGAAAGCATCCGCTATGGCGTAAAAATAAGTTAAAGGGGGTTTACAAGTGATTGAGAAAATGAAGTTCTTGAGCATTACCGGCCCCAAGGCGGATATCGACCGCGTGGTCGACACCTATCTCTCCCGGTATGAGATCCATCTGGAGAACGCCTTGTCGGAACTGAAAACGGTAAAGGACTTGAGACCTTATATTGAGACGAATCCGTATAAGGAGGAGCTTTTGAAGGCCCAGGCCATGATGGAGAGCTACCACGAGCTGCTTCCCGGCGGCAGTGAGCGGCGGGTTTCCCTGGAGACGGCCCTTGAGACCGTCCGCAGTCTGGACCGGAAGCTCTCCGAACTCACGGAGCAGAAAAATGAGCTGTTGTCCCAGCGGGCAGCCCTTCAGGACTCCATGGACAAGGTGGTTCCGTTCTCCGGGCTGAATTACGACGTCAGGCGGATTCTGGGGTTTCAGTATATCAAGTTCCGCTTTGGCCGCATATCAAGAGAGTATTACGAGAAATTCTCCGCGTACGTTTACGACACCATCGACACCATCCTCTTTAAGTGCAAGGAGGACGACCAGTACATCTGGATCGTGTACTTTGTGCCGGAAAAGCTGGAGGACAAGATCGACGCGATCTACGCTTCCATGCATTTTGAGCGCATGTTCCTGCCGGACGAGTACGATGGAACGCCCACCCAGGCGGGCCACAATCTGGAGGATCAGATCCGGGAGCTGGAGGCAAAGATCCTGCAGGTGGATCAGGATATCGTGGCTGCCATCAACAGCCGCAAGGACGACCTGACCGCCTCCTACCAGCGGATCAGCACCTTTTCCACCAACTTCGACGTGCGTAAGCTGGCGGCCTGCACCAAGCACGACGACCATACCTTTTATATTCTGTGCGGCTGGATGACGGAGCAGGATGCCAGAAGCTTCCAGAAAGAGATTGAGAACGACGACAATACCTTCTGTATCATTGAGGACGACCACGCGAACATTATGAGCAAGCCGCCCACCAAGATGAAGAACCCAGGGCTGTTTAAGCCCTTTGAGCTGTATGTGGAAATGTACGGTTTGCCGAATTACAACGAGATCGACCCCACCATTCTCATCGGTCTGACCTACTCTTTCCTGTTTGGCTTCATGTTCGGGGATGCGGGCCAGGGATTGTGCCTTTTAATCGGCGGATTCCTGCTCTACCGGTTTAAGAAAGTCCGCCTTGCGGGGATCATCTCCTGCTGCGGTGTATTCTCCACCATCTTCGGCCTGCTCTTCGGCAGCGTGTTCGGGTTCGAGGATTTGATTCCGGCCATGTGGCTGAGGCCCTCCGAGGCCATGACCAACCTGCCCTTTATCGGCAAGCTGAACACCGTGTTCGTGGTGGCCGTCGGCCTGGGAATGCTGATCATTCTCATGTGCATGGTGTTAAATATCGTCAACAGCCTGCGCTCCCACGATACGGAGAAGGTTTACTTTGACACCAACGGCGTGGCGGGCCTGGTATTCTACTTCGCCCTGGCCTGTACCATCGTGCTCTACATGAGCGGAAAAGCCCTTCCCGCCACCGTGATTCTGGCGGTGATGTTCGTGGCGCCGCTGCTGGTGATGTTTTTCAAGGAGCCTCTCACCGCTATTGTGGAGAAGAAGGCGGAGAAAATCGAGGGCGGCGTGGGAATGTTCATTACCCAGGGATTGTTCGAGCTGTTCGAGGTGCTGCTGAGCTATTTTTCCAACACCCTGTCCTTTGTCCGTGTGGGCGCTTTTGCGGTGAGCCACGCGGCCATGATGCAGGTGGTGCTGATGCTGGCGGGAGCCGAGGCCGGAAGCCCCAACTGGGCGGTGGTCATCGGCGGAAACCTGTTTGTCTGCGGCATGGAGGGCCTGATCGTGGGCATTCAGGTGCTGCGTCTGGAATACTATGAGCTGTTCAGCCGGTTCTACCGGGGCAGCGGCCGGGCCTTCAAGCCCTACGGCGAGGCCGCAAAGCAGCAGTAGCGTTTATAAATCGTATCTGTTCAGTACCTTTACAGATACGAGCAAAAATCCATTAAAAATCGACTTCGTCGATGGGATTTTGCCTGCAGGCTTAGATTTCCATACGGTCAGCGCAGCAAGTGCGCAGGCCTGCTGAACCGTTACTATAAAAATCAATATTTAGGGAAAGAGGAGAATGAATCATGAGCGTAATCGTAAAAATCACATTGGTTGTGGCACTGTTGTTAAGTATTGTTATCCCCTTCGGAGCCTTTGCGGCGGGGGAGAAGACCAAGGGCCGCTATAAGACCGCCCTGGCCGTGAACCTGTTTCTGTTCTTCGGAACCATGGTGTTCGCCGGAGCGATGATGTTCTCCGGAAATGCGTACGCGGCGGAGGCAGCCTCAGGGGCCGCTTCCTCCGCGGGCATGGGCTATCTCTCCGCGGCGCTCTCCACCGGCCTGTCCTGTCTGGGCGGCGGAATCGCCGTTTCCGCAGCTGCCTCCGCGGCTTTGGGAGCCATCAGCGAGGACAGCACCATTCTTGGTAAATCGTTAATCTTCGTTGGCCTTGCCGAAGGTGTTTGCTTGTATGGTCTGATCATTTCCTTCATGATCTTAGGTAAGCTGTGATCCTATGAAAATGTACCTGATCAGCGACAACGTGGACACGCTGACCGGCATGCGGCTGGCCGGCGTGGAGGGCGCAGTGGTACATGAGAGGGAGGAACTGAAAGCGCAGTTGGATAAGGTCCTGGCCGACAAAGAGATCGGTATCATCCTGCTGACTGAGAAATTCGGCAGGGAATTTCCCGAGATCATCGACAACGTGAAGCTGGAGCGTAAGCTGCCGCTGATCGTGGAGATCCCGGACCGACACGGAACCGGCCGCAAGCCGAACTTTATCACTTCTTATGTAAACGAAGCCATTGGATTAAAACTGTAAGACCATAGAAAGCAGGTGAAGAGTTTGACAACAGAGGAGAAACTGAAGCATTTTCAGGATATCTGTATGGAGGACGCCAGGGACAGAAGCGCAAAGATGCTGGACGACTACATGGCTGCCCTTGAAAAATCCTTCGAGGAGCACACCGCTGATGCCAAACGGCGCGCTGATATGCAGGTGGCGATGGAGACTGAAAAGCTGGAGCGCGAGATGAACAAGCGCCTTTCCATCGCACAGCTGGATTTGAAGCGGGAAGTCAGCCATAAGCAGGAAGAGCTGAAGGATAAATTATTTGTGGAGCTTAAGGATCTTTTGGAGAACTTCATGGATACCGCCGACTACCAGCGCCTTTTGGAGTGCCAGGTCAAGGCGGCCAAGGAGTTTGCCGGGGACGCGGAGCTGATCATTTACATGGACCCCTCGGACCAGGATAAGCTCCAGCGCATCGCCCTGCACCACAACGCCACCATCAAGGTCAGCGAATACTCCTTTATGGGCGGCACGCGGGCGGTGATCCCGGCCAAACATATTCTCATCGACAATTCCTTCGAGACAAAACTGAAGGAAGCACGTCATGAGTTCAAATTTGATTTAGGAGGTAAGTAGAGTGGCTAAGACAGGTGAGATTTACGGCATCAACGGACCCGTCGTCTCCATCCTGGGCGATCCGGGATTTCAGATGAACGAGATGGTTTTCGTTGGTAAGGAAAATCTGGTGGGCGAAGTCATTGGGCTGACCTCGGAAAAGACCACGATCCAGGTGTACGAGGAGACCAGCGGGATCAAGCCGGGGGAGGTTGTGACCGGAACCGGCGCGCCGGTGTCCGTCACCCTGGCGCCGGGTATCCTGAGCAGTATTTTCGACGGCATCGAGCGCCCGTTGAACGAGATCGCCAAGACCAGCGGCCACTATATCAGCCGCGGCGTCAGCGTGGAGAGCTTGGACCCGGATAAGAAATGGGAAACCCATATGACGGTGAAAAAGGGCGACCGGGTGTTCCCCGGCTCCATCATCGCCGAGGTTCCGGAGACCAGAGCCATTACCCACAAGGTCATGGTTCCGCCGGATGTGGAGGGGTATATTCTGGATGTGGTTCCGGACGGCTCCTACACCATCCGCGAAGAGCTGGTGACCGTGCAGCTGATCGACGGCACGGAGCGGAAGCTGACCATGACCCAGAAATGGCCCATCCGCGTGCCCCGGCCCATTGCCAAACGTTTTCCGGCCACCAAACCGCTGATCACGGGGCAGCGGATTCTGGACACCATGTTCCCCCTGGCAAAGGGCGGCACGGCGGCGATTCCCGGCGGTTTCGGCACCGGCAAGACCATGACCCAGCACCAGATCGCCAAGTGGTCCGACGCGGATGTGATCATCTACATCGGCTGCGGGGAGCGGGGCAACGAGATGACCCAGGTGTTGGAGGAGTTCACGGAGTTGATCGATCCCAAGAGCGGCAACCCGCTGATGGACCGCACCACCCTGATCGCCAACACCTCCAACATGCCGGTGGCCGCCCGTGAGGCCAGCCTGTACTCCGGCTTGACCCTGGCGGAGTATTACCGGGACATGGGATACCACGTGGCAATCATGGCGGACTCCACCTCCCGCTGGGCGGAGGCTCTGCGCGAGTTGTCCGGCCGTCTGGAGGAGATGCCTGCGGAGGAAGGCTTCCCGGCCTATCTGGCCTCCAAGCTGTCCGCGTTCTACGAGCGGGCGGGTATGGTGCAGAACTTAAATCAGACCGAGGGGTCCGTGACCATCATCGGCGCGGTGTCCCCTCAGGGCGGCGACTTCTCGGAACCGGTGACCATGAATACCAAGCGTTTCGTGCGGTGTTTCTGGGGGCTGGACAAATCCCTGGCCTACGCCAGACATTTCCCGGCAATCCACTGGCTGACCAGCTATTCGGAGTATATAAACGATTTGGCGCCCTGGTACACGGATCATGTGAGCAAAAAGTTTGTGGATTACCGCAACCGCCTGATGGCCCTCTTAAACCAGGAGAGCAACCTGATGGAGATTGTGAAGCTGATCGGCGCGGACGTGCTGCCGGACGACCAGAAGCTGGTGCTGGAGATCGCCAGGGTGATCCGCCTTGGCTTTTTACAGCAGAACGCCTTCCACAAGGACGATACCAGCGTGCCCATGGAAAAACAGTTTAAGATGATGGAAGTGATTCTCTACCTGTACAAGAAGTCCAGGGCTTTGGTGGGTATGGGTATGCCCGTGTCCGTGCTCAGGGAGGAGAAGATCTTCGACCGGATCATCTCGATCAAATACGACGTGCCCAACGACCGCCTGGACATGTTCGATGATTATATGAAGCAGATCGACCAGTTCTACGACCGGGTCGTGGAGCAGAACGCGTAAGGAGGACGAAAGGATGGCAGTTGAATATTTAGGTTTAAGTGAAATCAATGGCCCGCTGGTGGTCCTGGAAGGCGTTCAGGGAGCTGCTTACGACGAGATCGTGGAGATGACCGTGGGAGGAAATACCCGTAAGATCGGCCGGATTATCGAGATTTACGGGGATAAGGCAATTATCCAGGTGTTCGAGGGCACCGAGGGTATGGCGCTGCGCAACACCCACACCCGGCTCACCGGCCACCCCATGGAGATCGCGGTGTCCGAGGAGATGCTGGGGCGCACCTTCAACGGCATCGGCGAACCCATCGACGGTCTGGGGGACATCATCTCCGACATCAAGCTGGACGTGAACGGCAAGCCCTTAAACCCGGTGACCCGGGAATACCCCAGAAACTATATCCGCACCGGAATCTCGGCGATCGACGGCCTGACCACCCTGATCCGGGGACAGAAGCTGCCCATTTTCTCGGGCAACGGACTGCCCCACGACCAGCTGGCGGCCCAGATTGTGCAGCAGGCCTCCCTCGGGGACAATTCCGACGAGCAGTTCGCCATCGTGTTCGGCGCCATGGGCGTCAAATACGACGTGGCGGATTTCTTCCGCCGGACCTTTGAGGAGAGCGGCGTTTCCGAGCACGTTTCCATGTTTATCAACCTGGCCAACGATCCCGTGGTGGAGCGTCTGATCACCCCCAAGGTGGTGCTGACCCTGGCGGAGTACCTGGCCTTTGAGAAGGGCATGCACATCCTGGTAATCCTGACGGATATGACCTCCTACGCCGAGGCCATGCGTGAGGTCTCCTCCTCCAAGGGCGAGATTCCGTCCCGTAAGGGTTTCCCGGGTTACTTGTACAGCGACCTGGCTTCTATCTACGAGAGAGCGGGCATCGTGGCGGGCCGGGCGGGCAGCGTGACGCAGATTCCCATTCTGACCATGCCCAACGACGACATTACCCATCCCATCCCCGACCTGACCGGGTACATCACCGAGGGGCAGATCGTGCTGGACCGCCAGATGCACGGCCAGTCCATTTACCCGCCCATCAACGTGCTGCCCAGCCTGTCCCGTCTGATGAAGGACGGCATCGGCGAGGGCTTCACCCGGGTGGACCACCAGGACGTGGCCAACCAGCTGTTTTCCTGCTACGCCAAGGTGGGGGACGCCAGGGCGCTGGCATCGGTGATCGGCGAGGATGAGCTTTCGCCCATGGACAAAAAATACCTGGAATTCGGCAAGGCTTTTGAGGAGCAGTTCGTGGGCCAGGATCCCCATGAAAACCGGAACATTCTGGAGACACTGGAGATTGGCTGGCGGCTTCTGGGAATGCTTCCAAGGGAGGAGCTGGACCGGATCGACACCAAGATTCTGGATCAGTATTACAAGCCCACCGAAGAGGTTCAGTAGCAGCGTAAATGGCGCGCTTTGGCGCGCCGGATCAGGCGGGAGCGCGGGCCGGCACTTTGGGCCGGGCGGCGTTTTCCACACAAGGAGTGATGTAAATGGATCCGAATACATTTCCCACAAAAGGCAATCTGATGCGGGCGAAAAACTCCCTGGTGCTGGCCAGACAGGGTTATGGGCTGATGGACAAAAAGCGGAATATTCTGATCCGCGAGCTCATGGGCCTGATCGACGAGGCCAAGGGTATCCAGTCGGAGATCGACTCCACCTTCCGGGCCGCCTACGCGGCGCTGCAGAAGGCCAACATCGAGCTGGGAATCAACTATGTCCAGGAGGTGGGGGCCTCGGTGCCGGTGGAGAAGGGCGTGAAGATCAAGGCCCGAAGCATCATGGGGACAGAAATTCCCCTGGTACAGCACGAGGTGAAGCCGCTGCAGCTGACCTATGGATTTTACAATACGACCCAGTCTCTGGACGAGGCGCGCTACCATTTCGAGCGGGTGAAGGAGCTGACCATCAAGCTGTCCATGGTGGAGAATTCCGCCTACCGGCTGGCAAACAGCATCAAAAAGACCCAGAAGCGCGCCAACGCCCTGAAAAATATTACCATCCCCAAATATGAAACTCTGTCCAAGGACATTTCCGAGGCTCTGGAGGAGAAGGAGCGGGAGGAGTTCACCCGCTTAAAGGTGATCAAGCGGAACAAGGAAAAGACGTGAGGAGAAGCGATGCACACATTTGACGATCTGATTGGTATCATAGCCGAGCTGCGCTCGGACCACGGCTGCCCCTGGGATAAGGAGCAGACCTTTGAGAGCCTGAAGAAGTGCCTGGCCGACGAGGCCCAGGAGGTCTTTGAGGCGGTGGACAACAAGGATATGGAAAATCTCTGCGAGGAGCTGGGGGACGTGCTGCTCCAGGTAGTGCTGTACAGCCAGATCGCAAAGGAGGCGGGCGCCTTCACGATTGACGATGTGATCGACGGAATCAGCAAGAAAATGGTGCGCAGACACCCCCACGTGTTTGGCGATATAGAGGTCAATTCACCGGAGGAAGCACTGGCTCTCTGGAAAGAGATAAAATTGCAGGAAAAAGCCAAAAAACCTTGACAAAACGTAGAGAAACGGCTATAAATGATTAAGTACACCAAGACTCGTAAGGGTAAAAATTCCGGCCTTTGTCCGGATCATATTTTAGGAGGAAGAATTGATGAACAAGACAGAATTGATCGCAGCAGTTGCTGAAAAGGCAGAGCTTTCCAAAAAAGATGCAGAGAAGGCTGTAAAGGCATTTACGGACGTGGTAACGGAAGAACTGGTAAAGGGCGAGAAGGTTCAGCTGGTTGGCTTCGGCAACTTTGAGGTCAGCGCAAGAGCCGCCAGAGTGGCCAGAAATCCGAAGACCGGCGAGCCGATGAACGTTGAGGCTTCCAAGACTCCGAAGTTCAAAGCCGGCAAGGCCTTAAAGGATGCGGTTAACAACTAATCCATGAGACTGGACAAGTTTTTGAAGGTTTCCCGTCTGATCAAGCGCAGGACTGTCGCCAACGAAGCCTGCGACGCCGGGCGCGTTCTTGTGAACGACAAGCCGGCCAAGGCTTCCCTGAATGTCAAGACCGGGGACGTGATCGAGATCCGGTTCGGGGAAAAGGCGGTTCGGGTAGAGGTGCTGGACGTGCAGGAGACCGTTAAGAAGGACGAGGCAAAAGAGCTGTACCGTTACCTGTGATCGACATTCATTATGAATAATGGCATATATTGGCCAACCTCCTAATATATTTAACATAGGTTAGATATGTTAGGAGGTTTTTGCATGGAAGAAAAACTGAACGGCCGTCTGCACAAGCTGGTGTTCCAGAACCGGTCTGCGGGCAGCATCACCGGTATCGCGGACGTGGTCTCTTTTGATGAGAACACCATTGTGCTGGACACGGACATGGGGCTTTTGACCATTAAGGGAAAGGAACTTCATGTCAGCCGTCTGACCCTGGAAAAAGGGGAGGTGGACGTGGACGGCACCATCGACAGCATGACCTATTCCTCCAACGAGGCGCTGCGCAAATCAGGGGAGTCCCTGTTCTCCCGCCTGTTCAAGTGACGGGGGCGGTCTTATGAGCGGGGTGATTCGCTACGAAGCGTGGCTTTTGATGCTGAGCCTGGCCACCGGCGGGTGGCTGATGCTGGTCTACGACACCATCCGGGTGTTCCGGCTGATGATCCGTCACAGCGCCTTTGCGGTGGGACTTGAGGACTTTTTTTACTGGATCGGGGCGGGGGTTGTGACCTTCAATCTCCTGTACCAGCAGAACGACGGAGGGCTGCGCGCCTATGTGATCGGCGGGGTTCTGGGCGGTATGATTTTATACGACCGTTTGATCAGCAGAATTTTTTTTAAAGGCTTGAAAAAGCTCGGTAAAAAGTTTACAATAAAATCAGGTAAAAATACCCGGAACGTGACGGGCAAAGAACAGACGGAAAAAGTTGGTGATTGATCAGGATGAAAACATATGGAAAATCTAGGCGTCTTCGGCGGGACAAGTGGGCCAACCGTATGGCGCTGCTCGGGATTACGCTGGTAGTCGCATGTCTGGCGGTCGTGATCAATGCCAAGGGAGCCAGTCTCCGGCGTATGGACCTGGAGTACAAGGTACGCCAGGAGAATCTGCAGGCCCAACTGGAAGCGGAGAGCAAGCGCGCCGAGGAGCTGGAGGACTACAAGGTCTACGTCAAAACGAAAGAATATGCGGAGGAAGTGGCCAAGGAGAAGCTGGGCCTGGTGAATCCTGACGAAATTTTGCTCAAACCCAGCGAATAATGGAACTTGATGATTTTCCCTGTCGAAAGATTTTGTGGACAGGCCTGCAAAATATGACAGATATTTCCCTCCTGCCTGCGTATACTGGACAGTACGCGGTGAGGAGGGATTTTTGTGTTTGAAAAAAGGAAAGAAAAACGACGCGTTTGCGATGTGAATTATTATACGGCCCGGAGACTGGGAGACATGGCGGATTCCCTGGGACGGCTGGCTAAGGCATTTGACGATGAGATTGAAAGCGGGCGGCAGCTGACAAGAGAGGACGGTCTGGCGGCCATGCAGACCTCGTCGGCCCTGGTGTGCGACGGCTGCACCAAATGCAGTCTGCGCACGGACACGGAGAAGGAGGACAGCTATTACCTGTATTATCTTCTGCGGGCTTTTGAGCAGAAAGGCCATATCGACAATGAGGACATGCCCCAGATGTTCCAGTCCAGCTGCCGGAAAAAGGACAAGTATTTAGGGCAGCTGAACCGCAACCTGGGCCGGGCCACCATGAATCTGTCCTGGAAGAACCGGTTTATGGAGAGCCGGGACGCGGTGGTGGTGCAGTTTCGTGAGATGTCCATGATTTTGGAGGAATTTTCCCACCAGATGGACCAGGCCAGGGACGTGACCGAGGATTACGAGGCGGAGCTGCGCAAATTTTTCAGGCGGGCTCACATAGCGGTACAGAACCTGCTGATCCTGGAGTATGAGAACGGCCAGAGAGAGGCATACATAACCGCGCGCACCACCAACGGGCGCTGCATGACCAGCCGGGAGGCCGCCGGAATCGTGGGACAGGCCATGGAGGACAGCTTCTGGAGCCCGGCCAGGGACAGCCGGACGATCATCACCCGCCAGTACGCCACGGTGCGTTTTCTGGAGGACGGCAGCTACCACATGCTGTGCGGGGCCGCCAGAATCCCCAAGCAGGGGGAGAGCATCAGCGGGGACAATTACACCTTTGTGGAGAGTCAGGGAAGCCAGGTGGTGATGAGTCTGTCCGACGGTATGGGCAGCGGGGAGCAGGCGGACCGGGAGAGCCGCCAGGTGGTGGAACTGACGGAGCAGCTGGTGGAGACGGGCTTTTCCGCCCGATCGGCCTTAAAGCTGGTGAACACGGTGCTGCTTCTGGCGGGCCGGGAACAGCATCCGGCCACCCTGGATTTGTGTTGCGTGGATCTGCACACCGGTGTGCTGGAGTGTATGAAGCTGGGAGCCGTGCCCACCTTTATCATCGGCGAGGACGGCGTGGAGCTTCTGGAGGCAGGAGAAGTGCCTATGGGGGTGTTGACTGCGGTGGAGCCGGAGCTGATGAGCAAAAAGCTGTGGGACGGCAGCCGGATCATCATGGTCAGCGACGGAGTGCTGGACGCTCTGCCCGGGGACGACAAGGAGCAGGTGATGAAGGAATATCTGGAGAGCGTGGAGAATATGCCGCCCCAGGAGCTGGCGGAACAGATTCTGGAGTTTGCGTCCTCTTTTATCCCGGCGGCCAGGGACGATATGACGGCGTTGGTGGCGGGAATCTGGAAACGGAGGTAAGGACGCTGGGGGCCGGGGCGTCCGGCGCGGTTTCGCGGGAGGAACGATCGCGCCGGATTGCGGCAAATTAGCCGTTGCAAACCGCCGGGTTTGCGGTTATAGTAGAGTCATCGGCAACAGGCGACGGCAGACCGCGGGGGTTTAGGACTCCCGTAAACGTTGGCTGCGGGTGTTTTTTGGATATCCGGAACCGGCGCGAGGTGGAAAAAAATGGAATATGTACAGCGGAAGTTTCTGGAAACCATTGAACAATATCATATGCTGCGGCAGGGCGGCCGGGTGGTCGCGGCCGTGTCAGGAGGGGCAGATTCCGTCTGCCTCTTAGCGTTGTTATGCGGTCTGCGCGGGGAGCTGGGAATCCAGGTGCGGGCGGTCCACGTGCACCACGGGCTGCGGGGGGACGAGGCGGACCGGGACGCAGAGTTTGTACGGCAGCTGTGCGAAGGTTTTAAGGTGCCCTTCGCGCTGCGCCGGGTGGACGTGCGGGAGTTCGCGCGGGCAAAGAAGCTGTCCGAGGAGGAGGCCGGAAGGCTGCTGCGCTACCGGGTGTTTGAGGAGTGCGCCGGGGCTTGGGAGCGCGGAGCGTGGGCGGAATGGGCTGATGAAGGCACGATAGGACCGGAAGGGGCCGGTGGAGGCAACGCGTGGCTGAAAGCGGACCGGGCGGCCGACGGCGTCAGGGTCGCAGTGGCCCATCACGGCGACGACCAAGCGGAGACCATTCTCCACAACCTTTGCCGCGGCAGCGGGCTAAAGGGCCTGGGCGGCATGCGTCCGGTGAGGGGCAGGATCATCCGGCCGCTGATTGCGGTGAGCCGGAAGGAGATTTTAGAGTGGCTTGCAGCCAATGGCCTGTCCTTCTGTCAGGACTCCACCAACGACACGGATCACTATACCCGCAACCGCATCCGCAGACAGCTGATCCCCATGCTGCAGGAGCAGGTGAATCCAGGCGCGGTGGAGAGCATTCTGCGCGTGGGGCGTTTGGCCGGCCAGGCGGACGATTATCTGAGCGGTCAGGCCCGGGAATGGACCGGACATCACGTGCGGGAGGAGAACGGGCGGATTCTGGTTCCCGGGGAGGCGTTTGAACGGCTGCCGGAGATTCTGCGCGCCTATGTAATTTTCCAGGTTATGACCCGGGTGGGCGGCCGGGCGAAGGATCTCACCTCCGGGCATGTGGACCAGGTGATGGGATTGTTTGGGATGCAGGCCGGGCGCAGCCAGGATCTGCCCTACGGGATCCGCGCGGTCCGGGAGTATGAAGGGGTGGTGATCGGCCGCCGGGAGACGGCTTCCGGACAGCCCCGGACAGAGGCGGTTTTTCGGTATTTTTCTTATAAAAAAGGGACAGAAATTCCCAAAAACCAGTATACGAAATGGTTTGACTGTGGTAAAATAAAGGGTACGCCCGTGGTACGGAGCCGGCAGTCCGGCGATTATATCACGCTGGCGGACGGCAGGACAAAGACGGTCCGGCGCTTTATGATCGATGAAAAGATTCCCAGGGAGAAGCGGGACTCCGTGCTGCTTTTGGCGGACGGGAGCCATATCCTGTGGATCGTGGGTTATCGGATCAGTGAATATTACAAAGTCGGGCCGGATACGGTCCGGGTGATGGAGGTCCGTATGGGGGCCCCGGCCCGGGATGATCCGGCCAGTGATGTGATAAAAGAGGATGAAAACGGAGGAAAAGACCATGGCAGATAAGATTCGTGTGTTGTTGACGGAAGAGGAAGTAGATACAAAGATCAATGAGATCGCAGCTAAGATCAGCGAGGACTATGCCGGAAAGCAGATTCATCTGATCTGCATTTTAAAGGGAGGCGTATTCTTTACTTGTGAGCTGGCAAAGCGCCTGACCGTTCCGGTTTCCATGGACTTTATGTCCGTATCCAGCTACGGCGCGGGGACGGAGTCCAGCGGCGTGGTAAAGATCATCAAGGATCTGGATGAACCGCTTGAGGGCAAGGATGTGCTGATCGTGGAGGATATTATCGACTCCGGACGTACGCTTTCCTACCTGATCGAGGTTTTAAAGCAGCGCAAGCCCAACAGCGTCCACCTGTGCACCCTGCTCGACAAGCCGGAGCGCCGGGTGAAGAAACAGGTGCACGTGGATTACACCTGCTTTACCATTCCGGACGAATTCGTAGTGGGCTATGGCCTGGACTATGACCAGAAGTACCGGAATCTGCCCTACATCGGAGTGGTGGAGCTGGGCTGAGGACGGCCGGATCAGACCGGCATCATAACAATCGAGGGTTTAAGGAGGCAATTCGTTGAGACAGCAGTCGACATTTAGAGGATTTGGATTTGTGCTTCTGATGCTCATCCTGATCGCCATGGCGGCGATGCTGCCCCACCAGGGAGCGGCGGATAAGATCACGCATCAGGAATTGGTAACATTACTGTCGGAGGACCACGCCGGGATCGCGCAGGTCACCATCAACCAGAATCCCCAGGTGCCTACGGGCGAGGTGATTATCAATATGGCGGATGGCACCGAGAAGCAGATGTATGTTACGGACGTGAATGAAGTGGAGCAGCTGCTGCGGCAGAGTGGGATCGACAGCTACAACGTGACCAACGTGCCCCAGGAGAATATTCTGCTGACCGTTGCCCTTCCCATTCTGCTCTCCACCGTGGTGGTGGTGATCATTATCATGGTGATGAACCGCAGCGCCGGAGGAGGCGGGGCCAACGCCAGGATGATGAATTTCGGCAAGAGCCGCGCGCGGATGAGCCGGGACAACAAGGTGAATTTCAGCAATGTGGCCGGACTGGAGGAAGAGAAGGAAGAGCTGGAGGAAGTGGTGGACTTCCTGCGCAACCCCCAGAAGTACACCAGCGTCGGCGCCAGGATTCCCAAGGGCCTGCTGCTCGTGGGACCGCCCGGAACGGGCAAGACGCTGCTTGCCAAAGCGGTGGCCGGGGAGGCGGGCGTGCCCTTTTTCTCCATTTCCGGTTCCGACTTTGTGGAGATGTTCGTGGGCGTGGGCGCCTCCCGTGTCCGCGATCTGTTTGAGGAGGCGAAGAAGAATTCGCCCTGTATCGTGTTCATCGACGAGATCGACGCGGTTGCCAGACGCCGGGGCACCGGAATGGGCGGCGGCCACGACGAGCGGGAGCAGACGTTAAACCAGCTGCTGGTGGAGATGGACGGCTTCGGCGTGAACGAGGGAATCATCGTCATGGCTGCCACCAACCGGGTGGATATCCTGGATCCCGCCATCCTGCGTCCGGGCCGTTTCGACCGCAAGGTGGCGGTGGGAAGGCCGGATGTGAGAGGCCGCGAGGAGATTTTAAAGGTGCACGCCAAGGATAAGCCTTTGGGCGAGGACGTGGACCTGCGCCGAGTAGCGCAGACCACCGCCGGATTCACGGGCGCGGACCTGGAAAACCTGATGAACGAGGCGGCGATTCTGTCCGCCAGAGAGGGACGCCGGTTTATCCGTCAGTCCGATATCGACCGGGCCTTTGTGAAGGTGGGCATCGGAGCTGAGAAGCGCAGCAAGGTGATCACCGAGAAGGATAAGCGGATCACGGCTTACCACGAGGCAGGGCACGCCATTCTGTTCCATGTGCTGCCCGACGTGGGGCCGGTTCACACGGTTTCCATCATCCCCACCGGCGTGGGCGCTGCGGGCTACACCATGCCGCTGCCGGAGCGGGATGAGATGTTCAACACCCGGGGCAAGATGCTCCAGAACATCATGGTGGATCTGGGCGGGCGGATCGCCGAGGAGCTGATCTTCGACGACATTACCACCGGCGCGTCCCAGGATATCAAGCAGGCGACCCAGATCGCCCGCTCCATGGTGACGCAGTACGGCATGTCCGACAAGGTGGGTATGATCCAGTATGGAAGCGACGACGACGAGGTGTTCATCGGCCGCGACCTGGCCCACACCAAGAGCTACGGCAACGGGATGGCGGACACCATCGACAGCGAGGTGAAGCGGATCATCGACGACTGCTATCAGAAGGCCCGTTCCATTATCAAGGAGTACGAGTATGTGCTGCACTCCTGCGCCGGGCTGCTGATCGAGAAGGAAAAGATCGGCCAGGATGAGTTTGAGGCGCTGTTTAACGCGCCCACGGTTACTGCATAAAAATAAAACGCCGCGGCTTTGCCTGGCGCCTGAAAAGGGCCTGCAACGCCGCGGTTTCATATTTTAAAAGATAAAAGACATTTGTTTGTAACAGTTTTTTGAGTTGGAAGAAAATGGGGGATACGTGTGCTGTGTATCTTGCATAGAAAAGAAAATCAAAAAAATGTATGTTTGTGCACACTTTTTTCGAACCTCATGCTATTATAATACATGTAACCCCCCCAATACATTATATAGTTTTTGCTACACCCCATAAGAAACGAAATACCTTCTCCTGAAAAACCCGGCCCCCCCGCCGGGTTTTTCGTTGTCCTATCTGCATATGCGGGGCAAAGAAATGCGAATACCCCTCCCGTGTGTGAAGGGACTTCTTGTAATTCTTCGAAAATCCCTATATAATAAATAAAAATTCTAATTGTGACAAAATCCGCGGCAACTGCGCGGAGGGTGTTCCATAAATGTTGCGGAACAGGAGGAAATGGAAGATGAGGCAGTATCATATTCTTCTGTGCGAGGACGAACAGGAAATACAGGCGTACAACCAAGAACAGCTGGAGAGCAGGGGGTATCGGGTCACTGCGGTCAGGACTCTGGGAGAGGCGCGCAGATCGTTTGAGCGGGGCGTTCCGGACCTGATCGTGCTGGATATTATGCTGCCTGACGGATCGGGCATCGAGTATTGCCGGGAGATCAGGGAGGATTTTAGGGGGCCGGTGCTGTTTCTGACAAGCCTGGCAGAGAGCAGCCAGATCGTGCAGGGGCTTAGGGCCGGCGGAGACGACTATATGACAAAGCCCTACGAGGTGGAGGAGCTGATCGCCAGGATCGAGGCCCATCTAAGGAAGATGGAACGGTTCAGGACGGATATACGGCAGGCCGCCGGAGGCAGGCTCTATCTCAACGGCGCAACTCAGAGAGCCTATCTGGACGGCAGAGATATGCTGTTAAAGCCCAAGGAATTTCAGATCCTTTATCTGCTGCTGGAGCAATTCGGGCGTTGTGTCACCGCCCAGGAGCTCTATGAAGCGGTCTGGGATATGGACGGCAACCAGGATATCCGCACGGTATGGGTACATATTTCCAATTTAAGGAAGAAGTTGAAACGCGAAGACGGGGTACGGGTGGCGGATATAGTCAGCGAGAAATCCAGGGGGTATCACCTGGAATTGTACGATACGGATATGATAAGAGGAGAATAGATGAGGAGACGGATTTTCAGGTGTTCGGCGGTTCTGTTGATGGTTCTGCTTTTCACGGGCGGGGGCAGAGCGGGTATAGCCAGAGTGAATGCAGAGACCGGGACCTGCGGGGAGGCAGGGGCCGCGGCCTGCGCAGATGCAGATGCCCGGGCGACGGATTCCAGCGCCCGTAGGAAGGCCACGCCTGATGAGGCAAAGCGGGACGAGACGGAGGATGAGGAGTGGGACGAGTGGGCGGACATGGTGCTGTTTGACGAGGAGGCCACCCCATCCAGCGCGTTGTTGGCAGATACAGGCTGCGGTTCTGTGGAGGAGCTGTGCGGGCTGTTGGAGTCGGGAGCTGAGGACATCCGTCTGTCCGGGGACATTGAGCTGGAGCCGGGACAAAGTTTTACGATCCGGGCGGAGGAGGCCCGGCAGGTGGATATGAACGGATATGGGATTGTGGTTCCAGGGGAGGCAATGCTGGAAATCTCCGGCCCCATTCTGTTTGAGGGGGAGCCCGGCCCCGGCGGCTTGTTTCGGACCGGCGGCCAGCTTATGTTGAAGAACGGCGCAGAGATTTGGGCAAAAGGGTCCGGGGCTGTGGGGATTTTATGCGTTGAGCAGGACGGACAAGTGCCGGAGTTTCATGGGGAAGACGCATTCGTACGGGTATCCGGCCCGGAGAGCGTGGGAATCGACTGGCAGAGCGAAGCGGAAATACAGGTCGAAGGGATTTACATTTTGGCGGAGGGCGCAGAGAGCGTTGGGGTCCGCTGCGGAGGAGACGTATTTCTGAAACGGTGCAGGGTGACGGCGGAGGGAGAGGCGGTGAGCGCCGCCGGTGAGATTCGCGCCGACCTGGCCGAGCTCGTTCCGTTTCCGGAGGTGACTCAGGCGATTCACAGAAAGGCTATGGGAGATGCCAGATTGCAAGAAAATGGAATCAGCCTTGAGGCTGGAAGCACTCTTGAACAGCTGCGGCAGGGATTGGGTTCGGGGGCGAGTTATATTTTTTACGATGTGGACCGGACGCAGGCGTCTTTTGGCCAGGAAATGGCGGTTGTCTGGGAGAATATTCCACAGGATATCAGCAGGCCCGGGGTATACACGGTAGTCTGCCGGCCTGCCGGGATACCGGATTGGCTGGCTGTGGAGCTGCCGGAATTCCAGGTACCCATTCGGGTTGTGGAGCCGGGCCGGCCGCATATACAGGAAATATTCCGCATGGAAGAGACGGTGGCGTTCCGCTATTTCCGGCAAATTACAGGGGCTGAGAGCATCCGCCTGCTGTGCTCCGCGGACGACGGAAAGACATGGGGGGATGTGGCGGACATGCAGGGATGCGAGGCGATTGTCACTTCCGATCTGGCGTCGCTGGAGGGCTTGGAGATGAACAACCGGTATCTGTTCAAGCTGTCTGTGACCGGGGGACCGATGGAAGGAGAGTCCATGGCCGTGCCGTTTTCATTTTTTGAACACGATGCGGACCGCAATGGCCAGGGGGACAGGGACGGGGACGACCGGGACGACAAGGGAGACCAGCTTCCCGGCGGCGACGGCTGGGACGGGCCGGAAGACGGGGGCGCGCAGAAGCCGGAAAATGGCGGCGGCCCGAATCACAACGGCGGCGGATCGAACCAGGAAAGCGGCGGTGAGCCGAACCAGGAAAACGGCAGCGGATTAAACCAGGAAAACGGCGGTGAGCCGAATCAGGAAAACGGCGGCAAACCGAACCAGGAAAACGGCGGCGGATCAAACCAGGAAATCGGCGGCGTGCCGAACCGGGAAAACGGCGGCGGG
>OBXQ01000484.1_pt1 | contig 18907 bp, 16 predicted proteins | sample 1476641 | NCBI WGS metagenome assembly OBXQ01 (sample SAMEA2580174, study PRJEB22360) | human gut metagenome | biome: human gut; feature: human-associated habitat; material: faeces | place: Denmark | collected 2008/2010
CAAAGCGTAGGCGGAGGGGCCGGCATCAGGCCGGCGCCGGAGCTCGGAGCGGTGCCCGTCTTTCCCGTCCCCTTGGGCCTTAGACTCTCCTACCGCGGAGCTTGGAACCGCCCACCCTGTTCTCCCGCCTCTCACGAACGGATGCATCCCTCATCTTCCTTGCAATTCCCACCCTCCTCCCGCATATGATTATAGTAATGCGGTTGAACGCAAGAATCTGCGGGTGAAGGGACGTGAGGCATTGTGAGGAGAAGAGGTCTGGCGGGAGGTATCCGGTGGTTTGCGGCCGGTACCGGGCTGATTCTGGTCCTTTTGCTGGCAGGTCGGGCTGCCGGGACGGCGGCGGAGAATCTGGACCGGGACGCCTGCCGGCGCGCTGTGGAAACCGGCGGCCGGTGGCTGGTGGACTATGTGTGGCATCAGGCCCGGCCGGGGAGCGGCGGAACGGGTGGGCGGACCGGAGACGGATGGGAGACCGGCGATCCGGATCCGGCCTACCGGCAGTATGAGGCGGTGAAAACATTTTACGAGGAACACCAGTACCTGGCCTGGTATGGCAACGAGGAAACGGGGGAAACTAAGGCGGAGAACGGCGAAACACAAAACGGCGAAACAACGGCCGGTCAGACGGGAGACAGCGGAACGGACCAGAGCGCGGGCGGGGCGCAGGCGCTGGCCCAGGGGGAGACGGGCGCGGGAGCCGTGCCTGCGGGTGCGGCGTTGGTGGGGGTTACCTCGCGTGCGGTGACCGGGCCTACCTATGTGATGGAGCAGCTGGCGGACTACGATTTTCTGATGAAGCATTTTTACAGCGTTCACACCTCCACCACGGCGGGGCGGGATGAGATAAGCGCGGCGCGGCTTCTGGGCGAGGATCTCTCCATCGGGGAGGACAACAGCAAACCCCAGATTCTGATCTACCACACCCACTCCCAGGAGGCGTTTAAGGACTCCGGGCCGGGGGAGACCGTGGTGGGGATCGGAAATTATCTGACCGAGCTTTTGACGGCAAAGGGGTACAACGTGATCCACGACACCTCGGTGTACGACCTGGTGGACGGGAAGCTGGACCGCAGCAAGGCTTATACATATGCGTACGATGGGATCAGCAAGATTCTGGAGGAAAATCCGTCGGTGCAGGTGGTGCTGGACATCCACCGGGACGGCGTGGGGGAGAGCCTTCATCTGGTGACGGATGTGGACGGAAAACCAACCGCGCAGATCATGTTTTTCAACGGCATGAGCCAGACGCCGGAGGGGCCCATCGAGTACCTGCAAAACCCTTACCGGGAGCAGAATCTGGCCTTCAGCTTTCAGATGCAGCTGGACGCCCAGGCATATTATCCGGGATTTACGCGCAAGATTTATTTGAAGGGACTGCGCTACAACCTCCACCTGCGCCCCCGCTCCGCGCTGGTCGAAGTGGGAGCGCAGACCAACACCTACGAGGAGGCCAGAAACGCCATGGAGCCGCTGTCAGAACTTTTGGATATGGTGTTGCAAAGTAGCCGAAAAAATGATACTATTCAGTAAGCGGAGGGCACGCTGCCCTCCAATCCAGGCAACAGTTCAGACGGCGGAAAAGTTGGTTTTGAGCGCTGCGTCTGAACCGTTCCATTTTTAAACCATAAGAAAGAGGATAAAACATGTCAATCGTTGACCAGAGCAAAATTCGCAACTTTTGTATCATCGCCCATATCGACCACGGCAAATCCACCCTGGCGGACCGGATTATTGAGAAAACCGGCCTTCTGACCAGCCGGGAGATGCAGGAACAGATTCTCGACAATATGGACCTGGAGCGGGAGCGCGGCATCACCATCAAATCTCAGGCCGTGCGCACCGTTTACAAGGCCAAGGACGGCTGCGAGTATATTTTCAACCTGATCGACACTCCGGGACACGTTGACTTTAACTACGAGGTGTCCAGAAGCCTGGCGGCCTGCGACGGCGCGATCCTGGTAGTGGACGCCTCCCAGGGCATCGAGGCCCAGACTCTGGCCAACGTGTACCTGGCCCTGGATCACGATCTGGACGTATTTCCCGTGATCAACAAGGTGGATCTGCCCAGCGCCCAGCCGGACCACGTGGCGGCTGAGATCGAGGACGTGATCGGCCTGGACGCCAGCGACGCGCCCAGGATTTCCGCCAAGACCGGCGAGAACGTGGAGGCGGTGCTGGATGCCATCGTGGAGAAGATTCCGGCTCCCAACGGCGATCCTGAGGCCCCGCTTCAGGCGTTGATTTTTGATTCCATCTACGACTCCTACAAGGGCGTGATCATTTTCTGCCGCGTCATGGAGGGCACGGTGAAGAGGGGCACTCCCATCCGCCTGATGGCCACGGGGGCCGAGGAGGACGTGGTGGAGGTGGGCTATTTTGGAGCCGGCCAGTTTATCCCCTGCGACGAGCTGTCGGCGGGAATGGTGGGTTATATCACCGCCAGCATCAAGAACGTCCGGGATACCCAGGTGGGCGACACGGTGACCAACCGGGACAACCCCTGCGCGGCTCCTCTGCCGGGATACAAGAAGGTGACCAGCATGGTGTACTGCGGCCTTTATCCCGCGGACGGCGCAAAATACAACGATCTTCGGGACGCGCTGGAGAAGCTGCAGCTCAACGACGCCTCCCTGTTCTACGAGCCGGAGACTTCCGTGGCTCTGGGCTTTGGCTTCCGCTGCGGCTTTTTGGGACTGCTGCATCTGGAGATCATCCAGGAGCGGCTGGAGCGGGAGTACAACCTGGATCTGGTGACCACCGCGCCCAGCGTGGTGTACCGGGTGCACAAGAACAACGGGGAGATGATTGAGCTGACCAACCCCACCAACCTGCCCGATCCCACGGAGATCGACTACATGGAGGAGCCCATCGTCAGCGCGGAGATTATGGTGACCACGGAGTTTGTGGGATCCATCATGACCCTGTGCCAGGAGCGCCGGGGCGTTTACCTGGGCATGGAGTACATTGAGACCACCCGCGCCCTGCTGAAGTACGAGCTGCCCTTGAACGAGATTATTTACGACTTTTTCGACGCGCTTAAGTCCCGTTCCAGGGGGTATGCGTCTTTCGACTATGAGCTGAAGGGCTATGAGCGCTCGGAGCTTGTGAAGCTGGACATCCTGGTGAACCGGGAGGAGGTGGACGCCCTTTCCTTTATCGTCCACGCGGAATCGGCTTATGACCGGGGCCGCAGGATGTGCGAGAAGCTCAAGGACGAGATTCCCAGACATCTGTTCGAGATTCCCATCCAGGCGGCCATCGGCGGCAAGATCATCGCCAGGGAGACGGTGAAGGCCGTGCGCAAGGACGTGCTTGCCAAGTGCTACGGCGGCGACATTTCCCGTAAGCGCAAGCTGCTGGAGAAGCAGAAGGAGGGCAAGAAGCGCATGCGCCAGATCGGCAACGTGGAGATTCCGCAGAAGGCGTTTATGAGCGTTTTGAAGCTGGACGACGAGTAGAGACAGAACTGAGAAGATGAGACATATATGACAAAAAAACAGAAAAAAACGTTGGAGCTGTACATTCACATCCCATTTTGCGCCCGGAAATGCCTGTACTGCGATTTTCTTTCCTTCCGGACGCTGGCGGCCGTCCACGAGACGTATGTGGAGCAGCTCATACGCGAGATCGAGGCGGAAGGTGCCTCCTGCCAGGAATACCAGGTTGTGACCGTATTCATTGGAGGGGGCACCCCTTCTGTCCTGGAGCCGGAGTTGATCCGGGACGTCTGCCTGGCCGTGCGCCGGGCCTTTGACGTGGCCCAGGACGCGGAGATCACCATCGAGGTGAATCCCGGAACCCTGCTGCAGAACAAGCTCCACATCTACCGGGCCGCGGGGATCAACCGGGTCAGCATCGGCCTTCAGTCCGCTGACAACCGGGAGTTAGAGAATCTGGGCAGAATCCATTCCTTTGAAGAATTTTTAAAGAGCTTCCAGTGCGCCAGGATGGCGGGCTTTGCCAACATCAACGTGGACCTGATGAGCGGCATCCCGGGCCAGACCCTGGAGTCCTGGCGGAATACCTTAAAAAAGGTGACCATGCTGAAGCCGGAGCACATTTCCGCCTACAGCCTGATCATTGAGCCGGGCACGCCCTTCTGGGACCGCTACGGCGCCGGAATTGAGAAAACGGCTGCAAAAAGCGCGCCCCAGCCTGGGACCTGCCCGGGGGAGGCGCCGGACCGGTTCGGCCTGCGCCGGAGGGATTACCCGGAGCTGCCGGACGAGGAGGAGGAGAACCGGATCTACCACCTGACCCGCACGTTTCTGGCGGAGCAGGGTTACGAGCGGTACGAGATTTCCAACTATGCCAGGCCGGGCTTTGCGTGCCGCCACAACGTCGGCTACTGGACCGAGGTGGAGTATCTGGGCCTGGGGCTGGGAGCTTCCTCCTTTCTGGGCGGCTGCCGCTTCTGCAACGAGCGGGACCTGGAGCGGTATCTGGGCCTCGATTTTGCCGCGGAGGGCTGGGCGGAGCGCCTGCGCCCGCAATTTACCCGCCTGAGCCGGGAGGCGCGGATGGAGGAATTCATGTTTCTGGGGCTGCGGATGATCCGCGGTATCTCAGAGATCGATTTTGTGGCGACCTTCGGGGTCAAGCTGGACTCGGTGTACGGCCCGGTGATTGAGCGCCTGGTGAAAAACGGCCTGTTGAGGCGGGAGGGCGTGTGGCTGTCGCTGACCGAGTGGGGAATGGACGTGAGCAATTTTGTGCTCAGCGAGTTCCTGCTCACATCCGCGTGAGGAGAATACGAATGACATTGGAACGGACGGAGATTCGCCGCCGGCTGGAAGAACTGGCGGAACCGGGATACCGGGATTTCAACCGTAAGCTGCTGCCCGGCGTGGAGGATATGCTGGGCGTCAGGACGCCCGCTCTGCGCAGGTTGGCGCGGGAGATCACAAAGGGTGACTGGCGCGGTTACGTGGGCCAGGTGAGAACCGCCTGGCGGCAGGGCGAAGCCTGCCACGAGGAGCGCCTGCTCTGGGGGATGGTGGTGGGCATCGGAGCCGGAGCGTGGGAGGAAGCGGCCGCCTACATACGGGACTTTGTGCCGGTGATCGACAACTGGGCGGTGTGCGACAGCTTTTGCGGCACGTTAAAGATCGCCGGAAAGCATAAAGAGGAGATGTGGGGACTTCTGGCCCCCTATCTGGGCTCGGAGCTGGAGTACGAGTGCCGGTTCGGAGCGGTGATGCTTCTGGACTATTATATCGACGAGGACTATGTGGACCGGGCGCTTTGCGCTCTGGACCGGATTCGGAGCCAGGCGTACTATTCCAGGATGGCGGTGGCCTGGGCCGTGTCCATTTTCTATGTGAAGATGCCGGAGCGGGTTATGCCCTATCTGCAGAAGAACCATCTGGACGACTGGACTTACAACAAGGCGCTGCAAAAGATCTGCGAGTCGCTGCGGATCGATGGGCAGACCAGGGCGCTGATCCGGAGTATGAAGCGGTAGCGCTACCGGGCGGCTGTCAGGCCGGATCTGCCGGCGGGATTGACAAACGAGAAATGCCTTAGAGGCTGGAGGGGGTAATTAAATGAAATTGGTGGAATTAAAGTGTCCGGCCTGCAACGGCACGGTAAAACTGGACCCGGAGCATCCGGGCGAGGCGGTCTGCGAATACTGCAAGACCCGCTACATCGTGGAACAGGAATCCGGGGATGAGTATAAATTGGGGAATTTTGGAAGCCGTAGTGTGGGCGACCTTCCGCCTCATTCTTTTCAGGAGGTAAAACCCAGGACCGCACTGCCTCAGGAGACGCAGAAGGTTCATGAGGAGGAGCGGAAGCGGTTTGTGATCATCGCCGTCGCGGCCGCCGTGGTCTTTGTGGCCGCTATCGCTGTGTCCGCCCGGGGTTCGGCCGGAAAGAAGAGCTCGGCCAGGGCCACCGGCGCGGTGGTCGAGACGGCGATAGCCGCGGAGCCGACACAAGCTCCCGAGAAGCCGGTGGTGTGGTCTCAGGGCATGGAGCAGGTGATTTTAGGCATCTATGGGCGCACGCCGGACCAGGTCAGCGAACAGGAGCTCATGAAGCTGCGCTATCTGGAGCTGTCGCCCGGCCTTTGGGACACGCACACCGACCGGAAATATTTCCGGGTGTCCTACGGTCTGGACGGGGATCTGGGGGCGGACGGCGAGATGGCGATCCACACCTTTGAGGGGGACCTGCCGGCCGGTATGACCATGGGCTGGGAGCTGTTCGACGATTTTTCCAGCTTAAGGGCGCTGAAGGGTCTGGAAACGCTGTCCCTGCACAGCACCCTAAAACCCGGCGACCTGGAGGGCCTGGACAATTTAAGGACGCTGGGCGTGCAGTATATTTCTCCGGACGAGGTGGCCGCCCTGGTGGACGATCCGGGTCAGCTGACCGGGCTGATCTACGATTACAATCAGACCTCCCTGGAGGGAATCGGACAGTTCACGGGCCTGGAGCGGCTGGAGCTGCACGGAAGCGACGATCTGACCGACATCAAGGACCTGGCGTCCCTTAAGAATTTAAAGTCCCTGTCCATGGAATACTGTCCCAACCTGACGGATTTCTCCGTGTTCTTCACCATGAGCGGGCTCACAGAGCTGCGCCTGGACCTGGAACATGTGAAGGACATCAGTTTTGTGAACAGCATGCCGCAGCTGGAGCGCTTTGCGCTGGACGACAGCCAATGCATCTCCATCGCCCCGCTTTCCTCCTGCGAAAATTTAAAGGAGCTGAGCCTGACCAGCAACTACGAGCTGCCCGACTACAGCGCCATCACCGGACTGACGGGCCTGGAGTCCCTGAACATCGATAAATACTCCAACCAGCCGGACCCGGATCTCTCGGGCATGACCAACATGAAAACGCTGACCCTGGCCGGTTTCAACGGCTGCTCGTTTTTGCGCAGCATGGGCGGGCTTACGGAGCTGACCATCGCGGGCTATTGCATCGACGATCCCGGCGCATTTTCCGGTTTGACGCAGCTTGAACGTTTAAAGGGGACCAAGAGCTGGGAATACTTAAACAGAGTGGACTTTTTGGCGAACCTTCCGGCGCTGACCCAGCTGGATCTGTCCGGCACCACGTTCTACACGGACATTTCCGCGCTGCTCAACAAGGAGGGGCTGGTGTCCCTGAACCTGAACGGCGCCAGTATGGAGATCAACTTCAGCCGGTTAAAGGACAATCCGGGACTCCTCTCCCTGTCTATGGACGGCGTGAAGCTGTACAAGAACGTGAAGGCGGACCGGTACGGCGGAATCAGCATGGTGAACTGGGACGACGTGACATTGGACGCGGAGCTGGGATTTTTATCCCACTATCCGGGGCTGACGGACCTCTCCCTGGCGGACAACAAGCTGGCCCAGATTCAGCCGGTGGCCGCGCTGCCCCTGCTGGAGACCCTGGACATCAGCAAGAACTACGTGACGGACTTAAATCCCCTGGCCGGGCTGGAACACCTGAAAAAGGTGGACGGCCGGGAGAACCCGGTGAGCAACTGGCAGGTGGTGGGAGAGAAGGTCACGGTGATCCGATAATTCAAACAGAGCGCGCAAAAATACCGCAGCCGGTTTTCGCCGGCTGCGGCAGTATTATGGGACACTTTTATGGGGATGGCGTGGGCGCGTTCCGGCTCAGTCCGTTCCGGTGACGGTGACCACCATCTTGTTGGGCAGGCAGACGATGGTGTCCGTGCTCAGGTGCTTTTTCCCCTGTTTGACGCAGAGCTTGTCCGGGCAGGAAGCCTCGCTGCACCAGATTTCCCCGTCCTGAACCACCAGCACGTTGGTGCCGCCTCCCGCGCCGGTGATGGTGACGGTGGCGTCCACGCTCAGATCCAGGGTTTCCACCAACTTGCCGTCCACCGTGACCTGGGCCACCTCGGAGGGACCTTTTAAGGCCTGATAGCGGGTGATGCAGTACCAGATTCCGGCCACCGACAGGATCGCCAGTATCAGGATTAAGTCTCTGCGCGGCAGGGACCGGCCCTTCGCGTTCATGGATTACCGGATGGCTGCCTGGTCCAGGCAGTCGGATAAGCCATTGACAAAGGGATAGGCGTTGATGCTCACGGAGGACACGGCATCCATTGCGTAGCCCTCTTCGTTGATCAGACCGCCCGTGGTCTGGTGGTGAAGCACGTAGGAGGCCAGGGCGTCGGCCTGATCCTTCCAGGTGGGGCCGTTTTCCGTCATGACATAGTGGCCTTCCACGGAGAGCTGGCGCTTCCCGATATTTTCATCATTGACACAGTCCCAGGTACAGGCGGTGATGCGCCCGTCCTGCACGGTCACGGTGACAACGCTGTAAAAGCCGTTGTCGTCGGGCTGCTCGTCCTTGTAGGTGTAGACGCCGTCGGCCAGGGGCATGTCCGGATGGTTGCTCATGGACCGGTACAGGGGGCCGGAAACAACGATGACCAGTGCGGAAAGAATGGCCATGATCCCCAGGCCCAGATAGTTCTTTTTGACAGCACTCATTTGTGTCTTGCTCATACTTACACTCCTTATGGTTAAATTAGTTAGGACAGTTATAATTTTAACACAAATGCAACATTCGCACAAGAGGATGGAATGGGAATTAAAGGAGGTTTGCTCGCGATGGAGCGAAGGAAAAATATGGCTGCCAGGGATGTGGCGCTCTACGGGCTGCTGATCGCCCTGGCCTTTGTTTTAAGTTATGTGGAGAGCCTGATCCCCATCTCTTTCGGGGTGCCGGGCGTCAAGCTGGGATTGGCCAATCTGGCGGTGATCGCGGCCCTCTACACCGTGGGGGCCGGCGGGGCGGCGTTTATCAGCCTGGTGCGCATCGTGCTCATGGGCTTTACCTTCGGAACACCGTCCATGATCCTCTACAGCCTGGCGGGCGGGATTTTGAGCCTGCTCGTGATGGCGTTTCTGAAGCGTTTTAAGGTGTTCGGAATGGTGGGTATCAGCGTGGCCGGAGGCGCGGCCCACAACATCGGCCAGATCGCGGTGGCGGCCGCGGTGGTGGAGCAGGCGGCGCTGTTCGCCTACCTTCCGGTGCTGCTGGCCGCGGGGACCGTTGCGGGCAGCCTGATCGGCCTTTTGGGCGGGATGGTGGTCCGGCGGATCAGGCGGGCCATATCCAGGTAAAGTGCGTAGAATTTTGCTAGAACACATAAAAAATTGCCATTGTGTTCAGGCCCGGCGGGGCATATAATAAAGAAAACGTTGGAAAAGAACACTTTGAAAAGCAGGAGGGGACTTTTGATGATTGATGATGCGATCAGGGGACTGGTGGAGTACGGCCTGGAGACGGGGCTGATTGAACGGGAGGACGCCATCTACGCGCGCAACCAGATTCTGGATGTGATGGGCCTTTCAGAGTACCGGGAGCCGGAAGCGCCCAGGGCTTACGCCGGCCTGGAGGAGATTCTGAAGGAGCTTTTGGACGACGCCTGCGCCAGGGGACTGCTGGAGAGCGACAGCGTGGTGTACCGGGACCTGTTCGACACCAGGCTGATGAACTGCCTGATGCCCAGACCCTCGGAGGTGAACCGGGAATTCTGGAAACGCTACGGGCAATCGCCGGAGACCGCCACGGAGTATTACTACAAGCTGAGCCAGGACTCGGACTACATACGCCGCTACCGCATCAAAAAGGACATGAAGTGGACGGCGGACACCCGTTACGGCCGGCTGGATATCACGGTGAACCTTTCCAAGCCGGAGAAGGACCCCAAGGCTATCGCCGCCGCCAAGCTGGCCAAGCAGAGCGGGTACCCCAAATGCCAGCTGTGCATGGAAAACGTGGGCTACGCGGGCAGAACCAACCACCCGGCCCGGAACAACCACCGGGTGATCCCCATCACCGTCAACGGCGGGGAGTGGGGATTCCAGTATTCCCCCTATGTATATTATAACGAGCACTGCATCGTGTTCAACGGGGAGCACATTCCCATGAAGATCGAGCGGGCCACGTTTGTGAAGCTGTTCGATTTCATCAAGCTGTTCCCCCACTATTTTCTGGGCTCCAACGCGGACCTGCCCATTGTGGGCGGCTCCATTTTGAGCCACGACCATTTCCAGGGCGGACATTACACCTTTGCCATGGCCAAGGCGCCCATCGAGAAGCATTTTACACTGGAAGGCTTTGAGGACGTGGAGGCGGGAATCGTGTTCTGGCCCATGTCCGTGCTGCGCCTGCGGTGCGGGGATTCCGACCGGCTGGTGGAGCTGGGGGACAGGGTGCTGGCGGCCTGGAGAGGTTACAGCGACGAGGCCGCGTTCATTTTCGCGGAGACGGACGGGGAGCCGCACAATACCATCACCCCCATCGCCCGCAAGGTGGGGGACAAGTTCGAGCTGGACCTGGTGCTCAGAAACAACCTCACTACCGAAGAATTCCCACTGGGCGTGTACCATCCCCACCAGGAGCTGCATCACATTAAGAAGGAAAATATCGGCCTGATCGAGGTCATGGGCCTGGCGGTGCTGCCCTCCAGACTGAAGAAGGAGCTGGCGGACCTGGCTGATTTCATAGCGGAGGGCCGGGATATCCGCGCAGATGAGGAACTGGCAAAACACGCGGACTGGGTGGAAGAGTTTCTGCCCCGCTACGCGGCCGCCGGAGTGACGGTTACCCGGGAAAATGTAAACGGCATCCTGAGAACCGAGGTGGGAAACGTGTTCGCCAGAGTGCTGGAGGACGCGGGAGTCTACAAGTGCGATGAAAATGGACGGGCGGCCTTTGGCCGGTTCCTGGCCAGCGTGGGATTCGCGGAGGCGTAGAGATCCGGCCTCTTTGGCGGAAAAATAGACCGGCGGCTGCCCCCCCCCCGGTCTATTTTTCCGTGTGGGGAAGCCGTCCGCGCAGGAACCGCTTTTTCAGCTCGGAGAGGCTGAAGGGGATTAGCGGATAGATGTAGCTCTTCCCGGCGATGGTCTTGTTGAATACGATGGCGCAGACGGACAGGATGACTCCGACGGCGAACCCCCAGATGTTGAAGATGGCCGTGAGAATCAGGATTAGAATCCGCATGAATTTCATGGCGTAACCCAGCTCAAAGCTGGCCTGGGAGTAGTTGGCAATGGTCACGAAGGCCATGTACAGCATGGTCTCGCTGTTGAACCAGCCGGATTTCACCGCATACTCGCCCAGTACGATACCGGCGATGACGCTTAGGGGCGTGGTCAGCATGTTGGGAGTGTTTACCGCTGCCAGCCGCAGGCCGTCGATGGCGAATTCCAGGATCAGAAGCTGCCAGATCAGGGGTACGTTTAACGGGTCCGACAGCCGGATGAAGGCCAGCCAGGAGGGGATCAGCTCCGGGTTCTGCATGAGCAGCAGCCAGATGGGCGTCAGCATCAGGGAGAGCAGGGAGATGAACATCCGGGACAGGCGCAGGTAGGTGCCTGTGATGGGCGGAAAGTAGTAATCGTCCGCCTCCTCGATGATGTCGAACACGGAGGAGGGCAGGATCATGGCGGCGGGGGAGTTGTCCACCAGGATGATGATGTTGCCCTCCAGCACCGAGGCCGCCGCGGTGTCCGGGCGCTCGGAGAACTTGAACTTGGGAAAGGGATTGAACCATTTGTGGGGGTAAAGGCACTCGGCCAGGCTCTCCTGGTTCATGGTCAGGGCGTCCACCTTCAGGTTCTGAATCCTCTTTTTGATCATTTCAAGCAAGGGCTGGTCCACCCGGTTCTGCATGTAGCAGATGGCGATGTCCGTGTGGGAGCTTTCGCCCGCGGTCATGATCTCCATGGTCAGCCGGGGATCGCGGATGCGCCGCCGGATCAGGGCGGTGTTGAATACCAGAGTTTCCACAAAGCCGTCCCGGGAGCCGCGCATGACCTTGTCTTTCTCCGGCTCGCTGACGCCCCGGGCGGGGTAGGTGCGGGCGTCGATGGCGATACAGGTGTCGTACCCGTCGATCAGCAGGCAGGAGACGCCGGAGAGCAGCTGGACGATCATATCGTCGTCCTTTTTGATCAGGCCGACCTCGCCGTAGGGAACATAACGCTTGGTGAACCCGTGGGCGTCACCGGGCATGTCCTCCTCCTTTATGGTGCTGAACACCTGGAGGATTTTCAGCAGAGTCTCATCCTTCGCAAAGCCGTCTATAAAGTACAGGCAGGCCGTCCGCCCGCCGATGTGAAGGGTCCGGTAAACCACGTCGAAGTTGTTCTGCACATTCAACTTTTTGTGGAGATAATCGATATTATCCTGCAGGTTCGTTGAGAATTCCATGAAGTTCCTCCTTAAAAGCGTGTCAAAAATAAGTCTAAAATGAGTATGCGCACACCCCGGGAAATTATGCAAAAAGACAGATGTATTTCATGGGAGGACATGCACAGGGAAATTAATCGAAAAAATAAAGTCGAAAGATGTCGCAATTCACTAAATTGCACAAAAAATATTGACAAAATACCCCCGCGATGCTATAGTGTGTCTGTAAGAAGCACAATGATGTGCCTTACAACGTTTTGTTTGGTATGGGGATGCCAGATAAACTAAATAGTGTGACGGTTTAAGATCGTGACCAGAAGCTGCTTTCTGTGGGGGAAAGGCAGCTTCTCTTTGTATATGGATTAAATTTTCTATCAAGGGTTCCCTGCTTAAAACTCCCTATTGACATATTTCCTACAGGAATAGTATGATATTCATAACACTGAGAAGAATCACAAAAGGACGTGACAAACTATGCTGATATCCACCAAAGGGCGCTATGCCCTCCGCACGATGGTTGATCTGGCCCTCCACGCGGACGGGGAGCCTGTGAAAATAAAAGACATCGCGAAACGCCAGGAGATTTCCGGCAAATATTTAGAGCAGATTATATCCATACTATCCAGAGCGGGTTATGTCCGCAGCATCCGGGGAAACCAGGGCGGCTACTATCTGGCCCGCCCGGCGAAGGACTACACGGTGGGCATGATTCTGCGCGTCACCGAGGGAAGCCTGGCGCCGGTGGACTGCCTTACGGGGGATGACAACCCCTGCGCGCGCCAGCAGGAATGCGTGACGTTAAAGCTCTGGAAGGAGCTGGACGGCGCCATAAGGGATGTGGTGGACGGCTACACCCTGGATGATCTGGTGCAGTGGCAGAGAGCCATGCAGGACAATTACGTGATCTGATCCAATCCGGTCCGCCCGCAGTTTTCCCGAAAAAAGACAAACAGGAGTTCTGCTCATGAATCGAATTCGTATGATCAGCGACTATCTCGAACAATTAAAGCACCGGAGAGAAGTCCGCTACACCATCACACTGCTTGCGGTCATTCTCTCCGCTTTGGTTCAATCCTATGTATTGCAGGTGTTTGCGAGGCCGTCCGGGATCATTTCCGGGGGCTTTACCGGGTTGGCCATGCTGGTGGAGCGCCTGGGGGAGCTGCGGGGCTATCATATCCCCATGCAGGTGACCATGCTGCTGCTCAACATCCCGGTGGCCGTCCTGTGCTGTAAGGGAATCAGCCTGCGCTTTACCGCCTTCTCGCTGGTCCAGGTGGCGCTGTGCAGCCTGTTTCTTCAGGTGTTTACCTTCCGGCCCATTTTCAACGACGAAGTGCTGAACGTCATTTTCGGCGGCGTGATCTGGGGAGCTTCCATTGTGATCGCCCTGCGGGGAAACGCTTCCACCGGTGGCACGGACTTTATCGCGCTCTACATTTCCAATCGGACGGGCATGTCCATCTGGACCTGGGTGTTTTTCGGAAACGCTGTGATGTACTGCATCTACGGGAGCGTGTTCGGGTGGAAGTACGCAGGGTATTCCATTATTTTCCAGTTCATTTCCACCCGCATGATCGGCGCGTTTCATCACCGGTACGATCAGGTGACGCTTCAGATCACCACGGTGAAGGGCCCGGAGGTGATCGACGCCTACATTCATCATTTTCACCACGGCATCTCCTGCGTGGAGGCCTACGGCGGATACAGCAAAAAGAAGATGTATCTGCTTAACACCGTGCTCTCATCCTACGAATCCACGGACGCGATTCACCTGATCCGTCATGTGGATGAGCATGTGATTATCAATGTTTTAAAGACCCAGCGGTTTGTGGGGCGGTTTTACCGGAAACCGTTGGAGTGACATGGAGTAAGGCGTGTCCCGGCGGGGCGGCCGGGAAAGAGGAGGAAGCGGCGAATGAAGCATTTTTTTGAAGCATTGGCAAGTGAAGGGAAACATAACGATTTACCTGAAGAGTTTGACTATTTTGGAAAACTGATTGGCAGTTGGAAAATTGACTATATCGACAACCGCGATTTAAGCGTGATGAAAGGCGAGTGGCATTTTTCGTGGATTCTCGAGGGAATGGCGGTGCAGGACGTGATCGTGCTGCCCGGATTTGAATATGGGACAACGCTTCGTGTCTACAACCCGGGAACCCACGCCTGGGATATTGCATATTGCTATACCGGAAAGATTATGCGGTTTGAAGCGAGAAAGCAGGGGGATCAGATCGTTCTCACAAACGTTGAGGATGAACGGAGAAAATGGGTTTTTGCGGAGATTCAGGACAATTATTTTCATTGGCAGGATGTTATGGCAGATGAGGACGGCAGGTGGCAGGTTAATTTTGATCTGTATGCCCAGCGTGTTTGAGGGGAAACAGTTTGTACATAAGTTTAATGGGGACTGCGCAAATGCGTTTTGAGGCGGTTATTCCGAACGAATTGGGATCGTTTTTAATACTTCCTTTTTGGGGGCAGCTTTGGCGCTGCCTCCTTTTTGCTGTGCTGGAAAATGCGTTGGTGGCGCAAGTGGGGATTGGGGGAGAATTGAACGCTTTTTGGGGGTGGAAACAGGGGGAAATATTTTTTTATTAGGTACCTTGACATTTAAAGGGTGGAGCTGTATACTGTAAAATGTTAAGGCACCTAAACAAAACCTGGTAACAATGTTTGTACGAAAAGGAGTGGATTTTATGAATCAGAATATGATGAATGAGAATACGGCAGGAAATATTTGCCCGGGCTGCCCCAGCCGCTGCCCGAAGGAGGCGTTGCAGTGTGGGAAGGGTAGGCGGTATTTTGAGCGTTACGGTGATGTGGACGAGGGGGATGAGTGCGCAGGACGCGGAAGGCATGGTGAACATGCAAAAGATGGGGAATGCACCGAGCAGTCGCAGGAAAAATGCCGGGAACCGTTGACACTGGACGAGAGGCTGGTCCGGCAGCTGCGGGCCTGTATGCACTATTTTCACTATGGAATGGGCCGGAAATCGGGCCAGCAGCGGATTCTGTCCCTGTTAAGAGAGCGTCGGGGCATGACGCAGCGGGAACTTCAGGATGTGCTGGGAGTTCAGCCCGGATCTCTGAGTGAGATTCTGAATAAGGTGGAAGCGGGAGGCTACATCAGACGCCGCCAGAATGAGCGCGACCGGAGGCGGTTCGACCTGGAACTGACAGAGGCGGGGGAGAACGCCGCCCGTGATGTTCGGGAAGAACACCGGCAGATGATCGCAAACATGTTTAGCGCCCTGTCGGAGGAAGAAAAGCGACAGCTGTCCCAACTGCTGGAAAAGATGACGGAGAGCTGGCCCCACCCGGACGAGGCGGGCCGGCGGCATGGGGAATGCCGGGGAGGATTCGGGTCTCACGGAGGAGAAGGCCGAGGGGGATTCGGGCCTCACGGTGGAGAAGGCCGGGGAGAATTTGGGCCTCATGGCGGAGAGGGCCGGGGAAGATTCGCCCATCACGGCGGCGAAACACCGGAAGGGCGGTTCATGGAGAGAAAAAGAGGCCCCAAGGGCGGATTAGAGTAAGGTCTACTCCAACCCGCAAAGGTCCCGCACAATCTTCCCCGCGATCAGCAGCCCGGCTACCGGCGGAACAAAGGCGATGCTGCCCGGCGTGGCCCGGCGTGCGCCGGTGTCCTCCTCTGTGGGCCCTGGGGTCAGGGGAAGCTCGGGGGACCAGCAGACGGTCAGTTTTTTGACCTGGCGCGCCTTCAGCTCTCTGCGCATGACCTTGCACAGGGGGCAGACGCTTGTCTTATAGATGTCGGAGATTTGGAACAGCTCCGGGTGAAGCTTATTTCCCGTGCCCATGGAGGCGACGATGGGGATATCGTGGCTCTGGGCGTAAACGATGAGGGCCAGCTTGGCGGTCACGGTGTCGATGGCGTCGAGGATGTAGTCCACGGGGCCGATCTGCCCGAAGAGCTCTTCCAGATTGTCGGGAAGGACGAAGGTTTCAAAGGTGGAAACATTGCATTTGGGATTGATGTCGGCGATTTTCTCCTTTATCACCTGGGTTTTATAGCGTCCCACGGTGCTGTGCAGGGCGATGGACTGGCGGTTTATATTGGTGAGGGACACGGTGTCGTTGTCCACAAGGGCCAGTCTTCCCACGCCGCTTCTGGCCAGGGCCTCGATGGCGTGGCTTCCCACCCCGCCCACCCCGAAGACCGCAACGCGGCTTTCCTCCAATGCCCGCAGGCCCGTTTCCCCGATCAGCATTCCGGTTCTGGAAAATTCATGAATCATATATTACTCCTTTCGCCTGCCGTCAAATGGCACAGCGTCTATTTTTCACAGTATCCAATGTACATCATTTTTCCGAAAATGTAAATCACGCCTTTGTTTTTGGAGAGGATAATGATATAATGTCGCTAGACTTATATCGCGCCGGTTCGGTTCCGACCAGCGGGAGGAAAAACACGGACCGAACCGTGTGCATCCCCCGGAGGGAAGCCGGCAGGGCCGGCGTAATGTCGCTAGACTTATATCCGCGCCGGTTCGGTTCCGACCAGCGGGAGGAAAAACACGGACCGAACCGTGTGCATCCCCCGGAGGGAAGCCGGCAGGGCCGGCGTAATGTCGCTAGACTTATATCCGCGCCGGTTCGGTTCCGACCAGCGGGAGGAAAAACACGGACCGAACCGTGTGCATCCCCCGGAGGGAAGCCGGCAGGGCCGGCGTAATGTCGCTGGACTTATATCGCGCCGGTTCGGTTCCGACCAGCGGACAAGCAGATAGATGGAGGCAATGATCAATATGAGAGATGGATTTATCCGTGTCGCAGCGGCGACACCCAAGGTCCGGGTGGCCGACACCGTGTTTAACGGGGAGCAGGTCATCCGGCTGATGGAGGAGGGGTACGAAAAGGGCGCCAAGCTTATGGTGTTCCCGGAGCTGTGCCTTACCGCCTACACCTGCGGCGACTTGTTCTCGCAGCAGACGCTGCTGGACGGCGCATTGGAGGCGCTTCGGCAGGTGATCCGGGCCACGGCCGGGAAGGACATGCTGGTTTTTGTGGGGCTGCCCTGGGAGCGCGGCGGCAAGCTGTACAATGTAGCGGCCGCGGTGAAGGACGGGAAGCTTCTGGGTCTTGTGCCGAAAACCAACCTGCCCAACTATCAGGAGTTCTATGAGGCCCGCCACTTCTGCCCTGGAAATGAGATTCCGGTGGAGGCAGCGTGGGAGGGCGGGACGGTGCCCATGGGCGCCAACCTTCTGTTCTCCTGCAAGAACGCCCCGGGCCTGATGATTGGGGCGGAGGTCTGCGAGGACGTGTGGGTTCCCTGTCCGCCCAGCATCCGCCACTGCATGGCCGGGGCCACGGTGATGGTCAACTGCTCGGCCAGCGATGAGACCACCGGCAAGGACGCCTACCGCAGGGAGCTGATCTGCGGCCAGGCCGCCCGCCTGGTCTGCGGTTATGTGTACGCCAACGCCGGGGAGGGGGAGTCCACCCAGGATCTGGTGTTCGGCGGTCAGAACCTGATCGCGGAGAACGGCACCTGCCTGGCCCAGTCCCGCCGGTTTGTCAACGAGACCATTTATGCGGACCTGGACCTGGAACGTCTGACCGGGGAGCGCCGCAGGATGACTACTTTCCCGGCCGGGGAGGAGATACGCCGGGCGGACCACTATCAGGTGGTGGAGTTTTCCTTCTCGGAGCCGGATTGTTCCGGAGCGCTTCTGCGGACCGTGGACCCGGCGCCCTTTGTGCCCCACGATCAGGGACAGCGGAGCCGCCGCTGTGAGGAAATCCTCTCCATCCAGGCCATGGGCCTGAAAAAGCGCCTGGAGCACACCAGCTGCAGCCACGCGGTGATCGGTATCTCCGGCGGGTTGGATTCCACTCTGGCGCTGCTGGTGACGGTGCGCGCCTTCGACATGCTGGGCCTTCCTCGGGAACAAATCTGCTGCGTGACCATGCCCTGCTTCGGCACCACGGACCGGACCTACAGCAACGCCTGCACCATGACAAAGCGGGTAGGCGCTTCCCTGCGGGAGATCAACATCCGCCGCTCCGTGACCAGTCATTTTGAGGACATTGGCCAGGACCTGGAAAATCACGATGTGACCTATGAGAACGGCCAGGCCAGGGAGCGGACTCAGATTCTCATGGATGTGGCCAACCAGGTGGGCGGCATGGTGGTCGGAACCGGCGATATGTCCGAGCTGGCCCTGGGATGGGCTACCTACAACGGCGACCACATGTCCATGTACGGCGTCAACGCCTCGGTGCCTAAGACGCTGGTGCGCCATCTGGTGCGCTACTACGCGGACACCTGCGGCGAGAAGGAGCTGGCGGACGTGCTCTACGACGTGCTGGACACTCCGGTGAGCCCGGAGCTTCTGCCCCCCAAGGACGGCGAGATCGCCCAGAAAACCGAGGATCTGGTGGGGCCCTACGAGCTTCACGACTTCTTCCTCTATTATATCCTGCGCTACGGCTACGCGCCTTCCAAGATTTACCGCCTGGCGCTGATCGCGTTTGAAGGCCAGTATGAGGCGGATGTGGTATACAAGTGGCTGCGGGTATTTTACCGCCGCTTCTTCTCCCAGCAGTTCAAGCGCTCCTGCCTGCCGGACGGTCCCAAGGTGGGGTCGGTGGCCGTGTCGCCCAGAGGGGACCTGCGGATGCCCAGCGACGCGTGCAGCCGCCTGTGGCTGGAGGAGCTGGATCGGATTTCCGGGGCGGGGGAACCATGTAGTTC
>OBXQ01000490.1_pt1 | contig 18652 bp, 20 predicted proteins | sample 1476641 | NCBI WGS metagenome assembly OBXQ01 (sample SAMEA2580174, study PRJEB22360) | human gut metagenome | biome: human gut; feature: human-associated habitat; material: faeces | place: Denmark | collected 2008/2010
GCCGTGCCGAGACGGGGATCTGGTGCTGCTGCGGCGGCAGGATACGGCGGAGAACGGCCAGATTGTGGCCTGTCTGGTGGACGGGGAGGACGCCACCCTCAAGCGCTTCCGCCGCCAGCGGGACATGGTGCTCCTCCAGCCGGAGAACCCCGCCTACGAGCCCAAGCTGATCCCCCTGTCGGATTTTGAGACCGGCGCGGCCCGCATCGTGGGCGTGGCGGTGCGCCTGGTGCGGGAACTATAAAAAGGAGAGATGCGGAATGCTGACCGAGGATTGGATGATGCGCCAGGTGGACGCCCTGGCCCGCTCCATTGCCTATCTGGTGTTTCAGAAGGAGTCCACGGGCTATGTGCCCGCCGGGGCGGCGGAGGACGCCGCGCTGGACGAGCTCCACCGCCGCCTGCTGGAGAAGGTCAACGCCGGGGACATCGGCGGGGCGGAGGATCTGCTCTTTGCGGAGAGCGATCCCGACGACCGGCGTTATCTGGAGCTGGCGGTGGACTTCTATGCCCGGCTCAACGACCTGACCGACGCCCAGCTGGAGGCGGCGGGCTTCGGCCGGGACGAGCTGGAGGAGGGCCTGCGGGATATGGCGGGCCGGTTCGGCGTATCGCTGCTGTAGTCAGAGGAGGAGTTGGAATGAAGGTGGAATTCGGAGCCATAGAGGAGACTGCCATCCCCGGGTTCAAGGGCGGCGAGGGAGTGACCCACGCCAGGATGTTTGCGGACGGGCGCAACCGCATCATGCGGGGGCGGCTGGAGCCGGGGTGCTCCATCGGCCTGCACACCCACGAGGGGAGCAGCGAAATTGTGTACGTTCTCTCCGGCACAGGCAAGGCCCTGTATGGCGGCGGCGAGGAGCGCCTGGCCCCGGGGGACTGCCATTACTGCCCGGAGGGACACGCCCACTCCCTGATCAACGACGGGACACAGACGCTGAAGTTCTTCGCGGTGGTGCCCCAGCACGGGTGAACGGAATATAGGAAAAGGCCCGGCGGACGCAAACGCGTCCGCCGGGCCCTGCTTCGTCTGCCGCCGGGCGGCTATTCCCCGCGCCCGGCGCGGAATTCCTCCATGAACTGCTCGTCCTTGCGCTCCAGGCCCCGCTCCCCGGCGCGGCCCTCGATGTGGTGGGTGAACTCGTGGGCCAGGGTGGTGTAAAGCTCATCCTCCCAGTCCTCCTCCGTCCAGTCCTCCTGCTCGGCCAGGGCGGCGAAGGAGCCATAGTAGAGGTTGATATATTTGCCCATCATGTCGTTGCAGTACTCGCCCATGATGTAGAGCTCGCCGGGCTCCCCCTCGGAATCCTCCTTGGCCTCGGGCAGCAGGGCGATGCCGCCGTTGAGCTCGTCGTAGAACTCCGGCGGGAACTCCTCCGCCATCTCGTCCAGCAGCGCGCCCGCCTCGTCAAAGCTGAGAATCATACCGCTCCCCCTTTTGGCTTCTTCATGGTGATGGAAATCCGCTTTTTCTTCTCGCCGCCCCCCGCGGCCATGGCCGCGCGGGGGCCCCTCATTTCCCTCAACTCGCCCGAAGTGAATTCGGGCGAGTTCAAGGTTCCGGCCTGCCAGCCGGAACGCTTGGCGCGGCATGCGCCGCGTCCCGCCTGCGGCGGGGCCTGTCAAGGCCGGTTCAGCCCTTTGGCTTCTTCATGGTGAGGGAAATCCGCTTTTTCTTCTCGTCCACCTCCAGTACCCAGACGGTGACGATGTCGCCCACGGCGCACACCTCGGAGGGGTGCTGCACCCGGCGGCCCTCCCGGAGCTGGGAGATGTGCACCAGCCCGTCCTGGTGGACGCCGATGTCCACGAACACGCCGAAGTCGATGACGTTGCGCACCGTGCCGGTGAGCTCCATGCCGGGCTTCAAATCCTTCATCTCCAGCACGTCGGTGCGCAGAATGGGGCGGGGCAACTCGTCCCGGGGGTCCCGGCCGGGCTTCACCAGCTCGCCCACGATGTCCCGCAGGGTGGGTACACCCACGCCGCATACCTCCGCGGCCTTCTCCTCGCCGTATGCGGCCACCCGCTCCCGCAGACCGTCCAGGCCGCCGGCCTTCACGTCGGACAGGCCGTAGCCGCACAGGGCGAGCAGGGCCTCCGCCGCGCCGTAGCTCTCCGGGTGGACGCCGGTGTGATCCAGCACATTGCGGCTCTCCTGTACCCGCAGGAAGCCGGCGCACTGCTCAAAGGCCTTGGGCCCCAGCTTGGGCACCTTGAGCACCCCCTTCCGGGTGGTGAAGGCCCCGTTCTCCTCCCGGTACTTGACGATGTTCCTGGCGGTGGTGTTGTTCAGCCCCGCCACGTAGGACAGCAGGGGGGCGGAGGCGGTGTTGAGATCCACCCCCACCGCGTTGACGCAGTCCTCCACCACGCCGGAGAGGGTCTCGTCCAGCCGGGCCTGGGGCATGTCGTGCTGGTACTGACCCACGCCGATGCTCTTGGGGTCGATCTTCACCAGCTCGGCCAGGGGATCCTGGAGCCGCCGGGCGATGGACACGGCGCTTCGCAGGTTCACGTCGTAGTCGGGGAACTCCTCCGCGGCCAGCTTGGAGGCGGAGTAGACCGAGGCCCCCGCCTCGTTGACGATCATGTAGCTGACGCCGCCGCCCAGCCGCCTGATGAGCTCCACCGTCATCTGCTCGGTCTCCCGGCTGGCGGTGCCGTTGCCGATGGCGATGTGGGCCACGCCGTGGCGGCGGATGAGCTTTGCCAGCGTGTCGATGGCCTCCTCCTTCTTCCGCTGGCTGAACGTGGGGTAGACCACCGCCGTGTCCAGCACCTTGCCGGTGGCGTCCACCACCGCCACCTTGCAGCCGTTGCGGTAGCCGGGGTCAAGCCCCATGGTGACAAAGCCCTTCACCGGCGGCTGCATCAGCAGGGGCTTGAGGTTGAGGCCGAACATTTTGATGGCCCCCTCGTCGGCCTGCTCAGTGAGCAGGCCGCGCATCTCCCGTTCCACCGAGGGGAAGATCAGCCGGTCGTAGGCGTCCTCGGCGGCGGCGCGGACGAAGGCCATGGCGGGGGCGCCGGGGTTCAGCACCGCCCGGCGGACGGGGATCAGGGCCGCCTCGCGCTCCATCTCCACGCTCACCTTGAGCACGCCCTCCCGCTCTCCGCGGTTGATGGCCAGCACCTGGTGGCCCTGTACCCGGTTCAGGGGGGAGCGGAAGGCGTAGTAGAGCCGGTAGACGGTGTCCTCCGGCTCCTTGGCCGCGGCGGCGGAGACCAGATATCCCTTTTTCCACACCAGCTCCCGCAGGCGCTTGCGGATGTCCGCGTCGTCGGAGATGCGCTCGGCGATGATGTCGCTGGCTCCCTGGAGGGCGTCCTCCGCCGTCTCCACCCCCTTCTCCGGGTCGACGAAGGCGCCGGCGGCCTCCTCCGGCGCGGGGCCGTCCGCGGCCTGGGCGAAGAGCAGCTCGGCCAGAGGCTCCAGACCCTTCTCGCGGGCCACGGTGGCGCGGGTGCGGCGCTTCTGCCTATAGGGGCGGTAGAGATCCTCCACCTCTGCCAGGGTGGCGGCGGCGTCGATGGCGGCGGAGAGCTCCTCCGTCAGCTTGCCCTGGCCCTCGATGGCGGACTTGACCTCCTCCCGCCGCTTGTCCAGATTGCGCAGGTATTGCAGCCGGTCGGCCAGGGTGCGCAGGGCGGTATCGTCCATGGCCCCGTGGAGCTCCTTGCGGTAGCGGGCGATGAAGGGGATGGTGTTGCCCTCGTCAATGAGGCGCACCACGTTTTCCACGTGGGCCTCGCTCCGGCCCAGCTCCCGGGCCAGTATCTGAATGATGGTATCCATAGTGGTACTCCTTACAAGATTGGGATAAGGCTATTTTACGCGAATTTGACGGGGAAGTCCAGCGGATTTCCTTGCGCTTTCCCTTCGGAAGCCGTAGAATAAAGGAAAAGGAGGGGAACGGCATGGACGAGCGGCTGAACGAGATCAACAGGGAGCTCAAGGAGCTGAACGAGGCCCTGGCCCGGCAGGGACGGATGGAGGCCCAGTGGAAGGATCTCCAGGACCAGCGGGCCGAGCGGGACCGGCGGGTGATGGAGACCGGCCGGGTGTTCCGCAAGGAGCAGGACGACGTGGACCGGCTGGAGAAGGGGGGCCTGCGGGCCCTGCTGCTCTCCCTCACCGGGGACAGGGAGGTGCGCCTGTCCAAAGAGCGGCGGGAGGCCCTGGCCGCCAAGCTCCAGTACGATCAGGCCCAGCGGGATCTGGAGGATCTCGACGGGCGCATCGGGGTCCTGCTGCGGGAGAAGGACGGCCTGCGCATCGACCGCATCCGGCGGGACGCCCTGCTGGAGGAGAAGGGAGAGCTGCTCAAAGCCCTGGGCGGGGAGACCGGCGCCCGGCTCGCCCGGCTGGACCAGCAGTTGGACGAGCTGGAGCACCAGCGCCGGGAGGTGGGGGAGGCCATCTCTGCCGGCCGCACGGCGGAAAGCGCCCTGTCCGCCGTGCTGGACAGCCTGGACAGCGCCGAGGACTGGGGCACCTGGGATATGCTGGGCGGCGGCCTGATGGCCACCATGGCCAAGCACGAGCACCTGGACGACGCCCGGGCGGGCATCGGCTGGGCCCAGCAGTGCCTATCCCGCTTCCGCACCGAGCTGGCAGACGTGCGGGACATGGAGATTCCCCAGGTACAGATCGGGGAGTTCGCCACCTTTGCCGACTACTTCTTCGACGGTTTTTTCACGGACTGGTACATCCAGTCCCGGATCAACGACGCCCAGCGGGGGGTGGAGGCGGTGGATTCCCGTGTATGCGAGGTGCTCAATCGCCTGCAATGGATGGATCAGAAGCTGGCGGAGGAGCAGGACGGCCTGAAGCGGGAGCGGGAGGGCCTGCTCCTCAGGAGCAGCGGTTCGGACTGAGGACGGGACAGGTTCGGCGCGGCTGTGGGAAGATATGCAAAACGGGAGGTGCTGACGATGGTGGAAGAACTGGATTCCAGACTGAAACGCTGCCCCTGCTGCGGGGGCGAGACCGTGCTCGGCTCCCTGTACGGCTGCCGCCCGTGGGTGACCTACTGGCTTCCCAGGTACCGGAGCCTGCTGAGTCCTTTTTTCTCCAGGCGGAACATCGAGAAGAGGGGGGGCTTTCTCCTGGCCAAAGGGCGGGAGTACTGGTACCGCACCCCGCCCGCGCCCAACCAGAGCTATTACTGCCCCAACTGCAAGCTGCTTCTCACCCGGGTGGACGAGTTCCACACCCCGTAGCCACAACATGGCATAGTACGAAAAAGCGTGCGCGCCTCTAGTGAGGCGCGCACGCGGAGACTGTCGATAAACCCTCCGGCGAAAAGGATTCGGAGGGAAGGATAGTGTGAAAGGGAACCGTCAGGGTTCCCTTTCGCGTTGGATCAAACAACTTTTGAAACTTTTCTGAAGTTTCAAAAGTTCAACAGCCTGTCGAAAAGGTCTTTTCGACAGGCTGAGCGGCGCCGGTTCCATATGGGAACCGGCGCCGCCTCTTGTATCTATCAGGCGTTGAATACATACTTGTCCAGGCGGGCGAAGGCCTCCTGAACACGGGAGAGGGGGAGGGCAAGATTCATGCGGATGTGGCAAGGGCCGTGAAAACGGCGGCCATCCTGCCAAGCTACCCCTACATCAGAGCCAGCCTTTTGCAGCTCTTCAATGGTCTTCCCATGTGCTTCACACCATTTGGTGCAGTCGAGGAAAAGCATATAAGTGCCCTGAGGCTTGGTGACCTGAATACCTTTGTATTGCTCCCAAATGTGTTCGCAGGCGAAGTCCACATTATTCGCGAGTACCTGGTTCAACTCATCCACCCACTCGTAGCCCTCCGGCTTGTAGGCGCCGATCAGGGCGTGCATGGAAAGTACGTTTATCTCGTTGTAGTGGCACAAGGAGCTCTCCTTATCCACCCGATCTCGGAGCCACTTGCTGTAGATGATGTGGTAAGACCCGATCAGGCCCGCCAGATTGAACGTCTTGGAGGGAGCATAGAGGGCCACTGTGTGCTCCTTGGCGTAGCTGTTGACCATCTGTGTGGGGATGTGCTTCTGACCGGGGCGGATGATATCAGACCAGATCTCGTCCGAGATAACATAGACACCATGCCGCTGGAAGATCTCCATGGCCTTCTCCAGCTCCCAACGCTCCCAGACCCGGCCTGTGGGGTTGTGGGGGGAGCAGAATAGTGCGGTGTGAATGTGGTTGGCCACGATCTTCTTCTCCATGTCCTCGAAGTCCATGCGCCAAATGCCTTGCTCGTCCTGAACCAGTGGAGAGAGGACGATGGAATACCCGGCATTGGTCAGACAGGATGTAAAGCCGCTGTAGGTGGGGGAGTGAACCAGCACGTTGTCACCCCTGGAGCAGAGTACATTGAGTGCGCTGACCACACCACCCAGCACGCCGTTTTCATAGCCGATGTGCTCCTTGGTTAGGCCAGTGACACCGTTGCGCTTCTCGTGCCACTGGACGATGGAATCATAGTATTTGTCGGTGGGAAAGAAGTACCCGAAGGAAGGGTGCTGAGCCCGGGCGATAATCGCCTCTGTGATGGTGGGGACCACAGGGAAGTTCATATCTGCCACCCACATGGGGATTATATCAAAGCCTTCCTTTGGCCTTGCGGGCGCAATGACATGGGCACCCACATTGTCATAGGCCGCTGCATCCTTTCCGCGGCGGTCCAATATGCTGGTGAAATCATACTTCATTTTGTAATCCTCCTTCGTCTTTTTTACGACCGATGCCAGTCAAAATTGCGGCCCAGTATACTACAATCAGGCCAATACAGAAAAAGTTGTAGGGAATAAAATTCAACATGGTAAAGTCATCGCCCACAACACCGGTTCCCATTGCAACCGCCAGTGCGGTCAAGGTGTTGACGCCGTGGGGAACCATCCAGGAGATGCCGCTGGCAAAGCCCGCGATATAGTTGGCGGCGCGGGTTCGGGCAATATGGAAGGGCTTCATGATGTTGCGGACGATGGGGCTGATAAAGGCGATCGTGGACATACCGCTGCCAATGATCGCACAGAAAATACAGGTGAACACCCCGGAAACCGTTTCCGCCATTCTGGGGGTCTTGGCGTGTCTGACCATAAAGGTCTGGAAACTGTCCAGCACGCCCACCTCCTCAGTCAGTGCGAGTACTACGAAGATCAGGGCCATAAAGACTAAAACATCCATCAGGCTGAGGGTACCGGAGGCCAATAGGCCGTCAGCGGCAAAGATGCTCGCCACGTCCGAATAGCCCAGGATCAGCAACAGGATGATGCCCAGCAGATCGCCTACCACAAGGGCTACCAAGAAGTTTGTCTTGCGCAGGATGAGTACGGCCACCAGGATGGGAATGATGATAAAGATAAGGCCCAGGGAGGAGGAACTGTCCACACTTAGGGAGGCCAGATCAACCCCCTTGGTTGTTGCAAGACCAAATACAAAGAACAGGATGAGGGCGGGTATCCCTGCGGCCAGACTGTACCAGACACGGGTGCGCACCGCGGCGATGATATCCACCTCCTGTCCGATGGAGGAGGTGATGGTCACGTCGGAAATGGGGGAGAGGTTATTACCGAACTCGGAGCCGGAACAGATGGCACCCAGGACTAGGCCGGCGGGACAGCCCATCTGCACACCCATTGGGAACAGCATGGGCATCGTGGCCAAGAGGGCGGCCGCCGAGCTGCCCGTCACAGTGGACATTACCGCACACAGTACGAAGGTCACGCAGGGGATAATGGCAGGTGGGATATTGACCAGACTCACAAGATAGACCAGGCCATCCACCAGGTGGGCGGCCGTTAGGATCTGTGACAGGATACCGGCCGCAATGAAAATGGGAAATAGCATGGTGAAGGACGGATTAGCAAAGCCTTTCATAACTGCTTTCGCATAGCGGTTTTTATCCTTAAACACGAGCAGACCAATGACCATGGCCATGAAGCCTGCTCCCCAGAAGTTTCGTAGGGAACTCATTCCGGTAAAGCAGAGGACAACGATTGCTGCGATCATTCCCAGCAGTGGAAGTATCCCGCCGACCTTCCCTCCATAGGTTTCTGCGTACTTTTTTTCAGCTTCCATTTGACATCTCCCTCTCTTGGTGATTTGCTAATTCCTTAATAATTAAGCATCTTTATAATATGACAAATAAGAAATAAGTCAAGAAAATTTTTATATATTTTAGATACTTCTTTATAGTGAATAAATATTTGGCTTTTGTTTTGTGGATTATCCACAACAAAGAAGCCGGGCGGTCATACCCCCGGCTTCTTTTGTGTCTATCCTAAATAATCCCGGCTCCGCCTCACATCATCCTGATATGCCTCGTTCAGTTTCCGCTGTACCATCAGATGGTGTTCCAACTCCTCGGGAGAAAAATTGCTCAACAATTGAAAGGTGGCCTCCTGACAGGACTGGTTGAAAGCTGTGTGCGCCTGGTAGACCTGTTTGCCGCTCTCGGTCAGGTATAGATTATAAATCCGGTTGTTCTCTGCGTTGCGTACCTGCTCCACCCAGCCCTTGGCCCGCAGCTTGCGCACGATCTGGGAGCAGGCGCTGGGAGTCTTTTTCAGAATGGCGGCCAGCTCGGTGACGGTAATCTCCGGGTGCTCACCGATGAGGTCGATGATATGGGCCTCCGACTGATAGAGAATGTGAGCCCCGTAACGGTGGGGGAGGGAGTCGTATTCATACATCAGGTCATAGGCCTCGTCCTGGGCCGCCCAGATTTGCCCGAGCAGGGCCTCCCGCTGCTGTTCCATTGTCCGCGTCCTCTTTTCTGTCAAACTGTTCCTATTATAGCTGGTTTAGGCCGGGGATGCAAGACGGGACGGGCGTTCATTTGCCGTCGTGGCTGACGGCCCGGTTGATGGCGGAGAGGATGCCCTTGAGGGGGGCCAGGTTGATGTTATGGCTCATGCCTACGCCGAACCAGTCCCTGCCGTTCTCGTCCTGGAGGTGGATGTAGGCCACGGCCTGGGAGTCAGAGCCCTGCTTGACGGCGTGCTCCTTGTAGTCGATGAAGGTGAAGCGGTCCATCTTCTGGCCGTGGATGGCGTTGAAAAAGGCGTCGATGGGGCCGTTGCCGGAGCCCTGGACCTGGAACACGGTGTCGGTGTGGCGGATGGCGCCGGCGAAGGTGACGTGGGAGTGGCCCTCCTCGTCGGTAAACTCGGCGAAGGAGTGCTGCACCAGCTGATAGGGCTTTACCGCGTCGATGTAATGGGCCTTGAACAGGTCGTAAATGGCGTTGGGCTTCAGCTCCTTGCCCACCCGGTCGGTCTCCACCTGGACGATGTGGCCGAACTCGGGGTGCATGGCCTTGGGGAGATCGAAGCCGAAGGAGTGCTGCATGACGAAGGCGGAGCCGCCCTTGCCCGACTGGGAGTTGATGCGGATGATGGGCTCGTACTGGCGGCCCACGTCGGCGGGATCGATGGGCAGATAGGGCACCTCCCAGTACTCGGTGCCGCTCTCCTCCATGTAGCGGGTACCCTTATTGATGGCGTCCTGGTGGGAGCCGGAGAAGGCGGTGAACACCAGCTCACCCACATAGGGCTGCCGCTCGCCGATCTTCATCTTGGTGACCCGCTCGTACACGTCGCGGATTTTATTGATGTCGGAGAAGTCCAACTTGGGGTCCACGCCCTGGGTGTAGAGGTTGAGGGCCAGGGTCACCATGTCCACGTTGCCGGTGCGCTCGCCGTTGCCGAACAGGGTGGCCTCCACCCGCTCGGCCCCGGCCAGCAGGCCCAGTTCAGCGGTAGCCACGCCCTCGCCCCGGTCGTTGTGGGGGTGCAGGGAGATAATGGCGCGGTCCCGGCCGGGCAGCCTGGAGATAAAGTACTCAATTTCGTCGGCGAAGTAGTTGGGCATACAGTTCTCCACGGTGGTGGGGAGGTTGAGGATCACCTTGCGCTCCGGCGTGGCACCGATGGCCTCGATCACCGCCTGGCAGATCTCCACGGCGGCGTCCATCTCGGTGCCCATGAAGGACTCCGGGGAGTACTCGTACCGCAGATCCATCCCCGCGTCGAGGGCGGGCTGGCTCAGCTCCCGGATGAGCCGGGCGGCGTCCACGGCGATCTTTTTTACGCCCTCCACGTCGGTGTGGAAGACCACCTTCCGCTGGAGGGTGGAGGTGGAGTTGTAGAAGTGGAAGATCACATGCTTGGCCCCGTCAATGGCCTCGAAGGTGCGGCGGATGAGGTGCTCTCTGGCCTGTACCAGCACCTGAATGGTCACGTCGTCGGGGATGTGTCCACCCTCGATCAGGGTGCGGATGAACTCGTACTCCGTCTCGGAGGCGGAGGGGAACCCCACCTCGATCTCCTTGACGCCGATGTCCACCAGGGTGTGAAACAGTTCCAGCTTCTCCCGGACGTTCATGGGGTCAATGAGGGCCTGGTTGCCGTCCCGCAGATCCACCGAGCACCAGACGGGGGGCGCCTTCAGCTCCCTGTCGGGCCAGGCACGGCGGGTCATCTTGAGAGGGACGAAGGGGATGTACTTCTCGTGTGCGGGCTTCATAACAATTCCTCCTGTTTACTGGGGCCAGGGTACGAAAAAACGCCCCTGACCAAATTCCTGGTCAGGGGCGTAAAACTTACGCGGTACCACCCTGCTTCCGCCCGTTGTCGCCAAAGGGCGCTCATGGCCTCCAACAAGGCCGCGGCCGGTAACGTGGCCGTGACGGCCCGCCCTACTGCCTGGGGTTCGGACGGGCGGCTCCGGGCTCAGTATCCGCGCGCTTCCCCGCGCCGGTTCGCACCAACCACCGGTTCTCTGAGCGGGACGGGACGCGCCTTCTTCCCATCATTGCCTGTTTGGGATGTAATTGCACTTATTTTAGCCGGGGAAAGGGAATTTGTCAAGAGGCAGTTTCCGTGCCGGGGAGGGAGGGCTCCAGCGCGATGGAGCGGCAGCTTCCGTCCTGCCAGGAGCCCCAGGGATAGCAGTCCGGGGGGTGGTTGCCGTACAGGCTGGAGGTGTAGCCCCCCAGGTATTCCAGGCCGTCGGCGGTGTAGACTGCCAGGAAATATTCCGATTTCGTGCTCGGACAAGGGCCAGTGATGGCCAGCCGGGTTCCGTCATAGCACAGGCTGAGCCTGGAGGAAGGGGTGCTCAGGGGGCAGCCCAGGGAGGACTGGAGGGAGGTGTCCGCCGTAAAGTCCACCAACCATGCGCCGCTCCGACGGTTGAGCACGGCCAGAAAGTCGCCCGCGGACAGGAGGCAGAAAGAGCCGTCAGACTGTGGGAACACCTGTGGGTGGGGCGCGCCCTCCGCCGCGGGAAAGAGCTCCTGGGTGGCAACAGGGGTGAGTGTGTCTACGTCCAGCAGGGTGAGAAGAAACGCGCCCTTCTCCTCGGTGAGAAGAAAGAGGGTACCGTCCCCATCCGACCAGAAGGCCATGGCCCGGCCTCCGTTGGGGATGGAGTAGACGGTCTCCAGGTCGCCGCCGGGGGAGAGGCGGTAGATCCCCCAGCCGCCGGGAATTCCGCTGCCGTCCAGAGCCTTGGCCATGGAGCCGCCGGCGCAGAGGGCAAACAGGACGCCTTCCCCGGTGCTCACGCAGTCCGCCTGAAGGGTGAGCAGGCTGCTGTCCAATGTGAGAAAGCAGGCGCTCAGCAACTGGCCGGAGGCGTCCGGGGTCATGCTGATCTCCATGGCAAGCCCTTCGGGCACCGGAATGGGAAAATAGGCGCGAAAACGGCGGGTCAGCTCCTCCGCGTTGATGGAGGTATCGTACTGGGAAGTTCCAAACTCACGGTCAGCCGCCCAGGCTGTGTACACGAGACGATCCACAGAGAGGGGGAAATCGGTCAGATAATCGGCCAGTTGGATCTCACGTTTAATACTGATGAGACCATTGTGTTCGGTATAGGTCTCGTCTCCGGGCAGGGGAGAGGTCTGGGCGGAGAGCTCCGCCCACAGCGCCCGCAGCCCGGCGGAGGGACTGTCCGGCGCAATATCCAGGAGATTCAGGCCGGGAGAGAGCTCCAGCACATCCTCGTCCAGCTCAATGATCCAGCTCTGCTTCTGGCCGGAGTAGGAAAAGCGGGTTTCGGCCTCCTCCGGCGCGGCGGCGGGAAAGGTGCTGTGCCAGAACAGGTGATAGCCGCAGGTGGACACCCAGGTGAGCTCCACACCGTCGGCGGCCGTGGGATCTCCGGCCAGTGGCTCCGTCCGGTAGGATACCGTCTCCCGGCGGCCCTGCACGGCGGCGCAGGCCCCCGCCAGCAGGCCGGCGGACAGAGCGACCAGGAGGAGAAAGAGCAGCAGAGATTTCCGCATGGCTATTCCTCCCCTCTGCCGTCCATCCGCTCCAGCGCCTGGAGCACCCGGCCGGGCTCATAGCCGCAGGCCGACCGGACATAGTCCATCAGGCTCTGGCTCCGCTCCTCCAGCGCGGCGGTGGTCACGTCCCCGGCAATCCGCCCCGACCGGAGGAGCACCGCCCGGCTGATGAAGTGCTGCACCTCCTCCAGCAGATGGGTGGACAGGAGGATGGTCTCGGTGGGCTCCAGGATGCCCAGCAGCACCTTGTAGAAATCCTCGCGGTTGAACACGTCGTTGCCGGCAAAGGGCTCGTCCATAAGAATGTAGTCCGCCCCCTGGCACAGGGCCAGAATCACCTCAAACTGGTTCTTCTGTCCGGTGGAGAAGCCGCGCAGGGCCCGCTTTTCCGGCAGGCGGAAGAAGTCCATCAGCATCTGGAAGCGGCCGGCCCGGAAGGCGGGGAAGTGTTCGGCGCAGAAGTCCCGGTGCCCGGCGGCAGTGAGGCCGGGGAAGAAGGAATGCTCACAGGTGGCGAAGGAGAGGCGGGCGATGTTTTTGGGGGTGATGGGCTGCCCGTCCAGAGTAACCGACCCGAACCCGTACCGGAGCAGGCCCAGAATGCACTTGAGCAGGGTGGTCTTGCCCGCGCCGTTGGGGCCGAAGATACCCACGATCTCCCCGGGCCCCACAGACAGGCTCACATCCTCCAGGGCCTGCTGACAGCCCCGGTACTTTTTGGATACATGGCTCACTTCAAGCATGGTTGCCTCCAATCCAGCCCAGCGGCAGGCCTCCCCAGGGCTCCGGGGGCAGGTGGCCCGCAGGTGTCAGGTGGTAATAGCACAGTGCGCACAGCAGGATGACGGCGGCCGTCAGTGCCGCGCCCAGCAGCAGGGCCAGGGCGGGGGCGGACAGGCAGCGCCGCCACAGCTCTCCGAACTGGGGGAGCAGCCGCATCCGGTAGATGCTCCGGCCGCCCTGGTAGTGGCAGAGAAAATGGTAGACGGCCACCCCGGCCAGGGAGAGGGCCAGCGCCAGAAAACAGAGCAGCAGCCCATAGAGCAGGTGGGGGAAGGGGGGCATCAGGGTGCCGGGCAGGAGCACCCGCACCATCGCGCCGTCCGGCCCCACGGTGCCGTTGTAGCCGTAGAGGGCCCGGCGGGCCGGGAGGTACTGGCACAGGAAGAGCACCAGTCCGGCGCCGGCGGACAGGAGAAGGCCCGTCCAAAGCAGAAACCGCTCCTGCTTCCAGGGGATGCCGAGGGGAAACCAGGACTCATTCTTCATAGGGATCCCTCCTCAAAATCTGGCAGAGGGAGGCGGCCAGGGCGCACAGGCTGACAAAAAGCAGGACGGGCCCCAGGACGGAGGGCAGACCGTCCGCGGAGTAGAAAATGCCGTCGTAGAGATAGGGGCGGAGGAACTCCGCCGGCCCGCCAAATTCAAAGGAGCCCATGGACAGGGGAAAGCAGAGGGCGGAGAGCGCCGCCAGGGGCAGAACGGCGAAGGCCCGGCGGCCCATGCGTCGTTGGAAGGAGAAACAGGCCGCCGACGTCCCCAGGGCGGCGCACATGGACAGGTTGCGCGCCCAGAGAGGCCAGTCATCCAGGGGCAGCAGGCTGTGGAGATAGGGGTCGCGGTAGCAGGCCAGGAACAGAGCCTGGGGGCCGGAGAACTCCGGTGCCAGACGGGGGAGGGCGGCGGCGCAGAGAGCCAGCAGGGTGCCCAGGTGGGCCGCCCAGAAGAACAACAGGCAGAAAAAGCCGTAGCCGGCCCACAGCAGGGTGAGGGCCCTGTGCCCCACTGACAGTCGCCGCAGGGTATAGCTCACCCGGGAGGAACCCTCCCACCCCAGAAAGGCCAGCACGGCGCACACCAGCACCAGCCCGATACGGAAGCACCAGGACAGGGGATATTGCATCAGCAGGCCCTCCAGGCCCATGGGGTTGGAGTATTCGTAGTAAGCGGTGCGGACGGTGTCCTGCCAGCCGGACAGGGCAGCCAGGAAGAGCCCCGCCTCCGTCAGACAGGAGGCCAGAGTAATCCCCGCAGCTTTCCAGAGGGTGCTCCGCGCGGCCAGCATGAGCAGGGATGCGATACGCTTCATGGCTTCTCCTCCTCCAGTTCCGGGCTGTCCCACAGCCGGTCGATGAGCGCCTCCGCCTCTGGTCGGGTGAGGCCCATCTGCCGCAGGGAGCGGACCAGGGCGGCGGCCTCCCGCTCCATCAGGCGGGTGCGGACGGCGGCCACAGCCGCCTCGTCCAGGGTAAATTCGCTCTTGGCCCCCGAGCGGGAGGTGATGAGCCCCGCCTCCTCCAGCATACGGCAGGCCTTCTGCACGGTGTTGGGGTTGACCCCCAGCTGGGCGGAGAGCACCCGTCGGGAGGGAAGCCCGTCTCCGTCCCGGATGGTTCCGGCCGCGATGCCCTGCTCCAGATAGCGGATGATCTGCTGGTAGATGGGGCTTCCGTCCTCCAGGCGGAAGCCGGAGAAGGAAAGCATGGCCGGACACCCCCCTTTGCATACTGTATTATGGGACTAGTACAGTTTATAACTGTATTATATAAGTAATACGGATGTAAGTCAAGATGGAACTGCGTCTTCTTCCAGGGCTTCCGCTGTGGCGGACAAAAAAGAAATACCGTGGGCGGAATACGCCAGGCCGCGGTGTCCACTCTGTTTTCTGTCGTGGCTGGTGTGGACGACATCATCTTGGATGAGGGCACCGGCTGTGGCCAAAAGAGAGCGCCTCCGCCCATCGGGCGGAGGCGCTCTGGGTTAAGGCGCGGTCTGTACTGGGTCGAGGAGGAAAAACTGGGTACCGTCGCTTCCGGCCACCAGAGCGCCCAGGGGGAGCTCCCCTTCGGCCTCACTGGCCACCGCCGCCACCGCATCTTCCAGATCGCTGGTGAACTGGAGGGAGGTGTCGCCGTAGTCCACCTGGAGGGAGAGCGTCTGTGCGGCGGCGTCGGTCTCCACTACCGTCACCTGGGCGTCCCCCAGGGGGAATACCGAACCGGCCTCCGGGACGGCGGGGGAGAGGCCCTGGGCCTCGGTGTAGCGCCGGAAATCCGCAAATACCGGGCTGCCGGCATCCTCCACCGGGGAGAGTACCTGCCCCACGGCGCAGGTGTAAAGGGGGCCGGAAAGGCCGCCCATATGGGTCTCATCCGCAGACGTACACACCACATAATCGAGGTAGGTGATCCCCTGCTGGCTCAGGTAACCGGCCACCTGGCTGCCCCGCTCGGCGCTGCCGCCGTCAATGAGCATGGCCTGTCCGCCGCACAGGAGCAGGGCGGAGCTGGTCTGCCCCGGGTCGATGAAGTGGATGGACAGTCCGGCGCTGTCTCCGGCGGCTGTGCTTTGGCAGCCGGACAGGGCGGCGGCCAGGAGAAGGACGGCGAGGATCGGGAATGTGCGCTGTTTCATAAAGGCTCCTTCAAAATGAGATAGCGCCTTAGGATACCATATTTTTTCCCATTTGCCAAGAGCTTTTGTCCCAGCGGCTGCACAGAGAGGCGGCTCAGCCGGGATTGAACTGATAGCCGAGCCCGGCAACGGTGCGGATAAAGTCGTGCCCGCCCGCATGGGGGCGGAGCCGCCTCCGGATCTGAAACACGGTGTTCTCCACGGCGTGGAGGCAGTGGTTGGACGGCGCGCGCCAAACGGCCTCATAGATCTGCTCTTTTGTGATCGGAACGTCCGGGTGGGTATAGAGCAGGTAGAGGACACCAAACTCCTTTTCAGACAGGGGGATTGCCTGCATCCCTACCACCGCCCGTCGTCCTGCGGGCTCCATGGACAGCCGGGGGGAGCCGGGGGAAATCCCCCAAAAGGACTGGGCGGAGAGGCAATCCAGCCGGAGCTGTGCCGACAGCAGGGGAAGGTTGTCAAAGGGCTGACAGCGGCGGAGCCTTTGGCGGAGGCGCAGCTCCACCGCCTCCCCGCAGGGCGCTTCCCCACCGTGAAAGAAGAGAAGCTCAATGGAGGGCGCGCCGCCGCCGGGCGCGATATGCGCCAGGCCGCAGAGGCGGCGACCGCCCAGAAGGATCTCCGCGGCGTAGACGCCGGGTTCCGGCGCCGCCTGTCCCCGGTGCAGGCGCAGGCCCGCGGCGGGCAGCCCCGCCAGCCGTCCCAGCCCGGCGCCGGGCACGGCGGTTCCGTACAGGGGGATGAAGGGGGCGTCCCCGTTTGCCTTGTCCATGGGCCGCCTCAGAGAAGTCCGTTTCTGGCCAGGAGAATGAGGACGCAGGTGGCCACCAGAACGGCGGCCAGAAGCAGCAGCCCGACGGGGGCCGCGCCTGTCGCCGGCCTGGCGCACGGCGCCCGCCGGGCCTGCGCGCCGCCGGTCCGGACGGCGCGTCAATCAGTCCGCTTTTCCGCAGAGAGGAGACCACTGGCTTGTAGAGCAGGAAGGTGATGCCCGAATTGAGTCCGCTCTTGAGCAGATTGAAGGGGAGAAAGGCGGGGAGCAGCAGCTCCGCAACCGCCTCCCGGGGGTATCCCATGTAGAGGGGCGTAATGAGGTAATTCCACAGCAGCATGGCGCTGACCATCACCGCGCATCCGGCGGCCAACCCGGCGACAGCCCCGGCCAGCGTGCGCTTTTTCCGGTAGATGGCGGAGGCGGTACAGGCAAAGGCGCAGGTGGACAGAATGTTCATGATACAGCCCAGAATGCCCGTGTCGCTGACAGTGAACATCTCCAGAACGGAGACGAGAACCGAGACAAGGCAGGCGGTCATCGGCCCCCAGATCAGGCCGCCGAGGGTGATGACCACATCCTTCGGGTCGTACTTCAAAAAGAGCACGACCGGCACGCGGCCGACGGCCATGACCACATAGGCGAGCGCGCACAGCATGGCGATGGTGGTAATCCTCTTTGCTTTGACATTCATACTTCCGTTCCCTCCTAAAAAATCACACCGAAAAGGGGATGCCTTTCCGGTGCGAAAAAGAGGAATCGGTCGCAGAACGGCGGGGGCCGTCCTGCGGAAACCGATGGTATCTTCTTTCATCCAGACTGTCACTGTTGGTTTTGGAATTGCACCAAATCATGCGTATCACGCGCGCGGACTGTACCGCCAATCGGGAATTTCACCCTGCCCTGAAGACATCTCGATTCAGTTGTGCCCCCAGTATACGGCATCCCCGAGCGGTTGGCAATCCCCGCGGGACATTTCGGAAGCAATTCGGAAACAGGCCCCGGCCGGAGGGGGCTTTCTTTTTTTCACAGATTCCGCTATACTGGGAGATAACTTGACAAAAGCGAGGGACGTTCATGCTGCTTTCTGTGGAACAAGTGACCAAGAGCTACGGCGACCGTGTCCTGCTGGACGGGGTGTCCTTTTATCTGGAGCGGGGGGACAAGGTGGGGATCATCGGCGTCAACGGCGCCGGCAAGTCCACCCTCCTCCGCCTGCTGGCGGGGGCGGAGGAGCCGGACGGGGGGACGGTACGCCTGGATCCCGGCGTGCGGATGGAGTACCTGCCACAGAACCCGGTGTTTCAGGGGGAGCGCACCGTGCTGGAGCAGGTGCTGCTGGGGCTGAACGACGCCGACCGCTCCCTGGCGGAGTATGAGGCCAGAACCATCCTCAACCGTCTGGGAGTATCCCGCTTCGAGCAGAGCGTGGGGAACCTCTCCGGCGGGGAGCGCCGCCGGGTGGCCCTGGCGGCGGTGCTGGCCCGGCCCTCGCTTGCGCTCCTCCGCGGTGCCCCGGGCGGCGGTGCTGGCCCGCCCCTGCGACGTGCTGATTCTGGACGAGCCAACCAACCACCTGGACAACGACATGGTGCTCTGGCTGGAGGACTATCTGCGCGCCTGGAAGGGGGCGCTGGTCATGGTGACCCACGACCGGTATTTTCTGGAGCGCATCGTGGGCCGCATGGCGGAGGTGGAGGACGGCCGCCTGTTCACCTACGAGGGCAACTACGACAAGTATCTGGAGCGCAAGGCCGCCCGGCTGGAGAGCGAGCGGGCCAGCGAGCGCAAGCGGCAGGCCATCCTGCGGCGGGAGTACCAGTGGGTGATGCAGGGGCCCACCGCCCGGGGGACCAAGAGCCGGGAGCGGCTGGAGCGCTACGAGGCCCTGAAGGCCCAGAGCGGCCCGGCGGAAAAAAGTACCTTGGAACTAAACGCGCGGGCCAGCCGTCTAGGTAAGAAGACCATCGAGTGCAGAGGCGTGACCAAGGGCTTCGGCGGACGCACCGTGGTACGGGACTTCGACTGCATGCTCCTGCGGGACGACCGCATCGGCATCGTGGGGGCCAACGGCAGCGGCAAGTCCACCCTCCTCAACCTGCTGGCCGGGGAGCTGGCCCCCGACGCCGGGGCGGTCGAGACGGGGGGGACCGCGCGGGTCGGCTCCGTCATCCAGATCG
>OBXQ01000491.1_pt1 | contig 18616 bp, 18 predicted proteins | sample 1476641 | NCBI WGS metagenome assembly OBXQ01 (sample SAMEA2580174, study PRJEB22360) | human gut metagenome | biome: human gut; feature: human-associated habitat; material: faeces | place: Denmark | collected 2008/2010
ACGATCCGAACCCCAATGACGGCAGCCCGGACAAGCCGGCCATGCCGCCGGTTAAACCCCGGCCGCACCACAACAGCGACCAGGACCCGGAACACGGGCCGGGCGTGAAATAGGCTGTTGCGAGATCGCAACGGTTGTGACGTCACAACTTTTTGGCCCTGGGGCAGCCTGGGGCCTTATTTTGATTGGAGGTATGCGATTATGAGAGATATCACATTATGCCATCCCCGCCTGCAGCAGCTGGCGGCCAAGTGGATCCAGGCTTGCGCAGCTCAGGGGATTATTGTTGGGATCGCGGAAACCCTCCGCACCGTTGAAGAGCAGGAAGAGTTATATGCGCAGGGTCGCACCAAACCCGGACAGATTGTCACCAACGCCCGGGGCACGTCCTATCGCTCACAGCACCAGTGGGGCATCGCCTTTGACTTTTTCCTAATGATGGATGTTGACGGCGACGGCAAGACCAGCGACGACAGCTACAACGACAGCACAGGCCTCTTCGGCCGGGCAGCGGCCATTGCCAAGTCCCTGGGCCTCGCCTGGGGCGGTGACTGGTCCAGCCTCGTGGACAAGCCCCACCTGTACCTGCCGGACTGGGGCAGCACGCCCACCAAGCTGATCCAGACCTACGGCACCCCGGAGGCATTCATGCGCACGTGGGCGCCCACCGCGGGCTGGGTCCGCACCGGGATCGGCTACTGGTATCAGCGCGCCGATGGCACATACCCGGCGAACCAGTGGTGTATCATCAACCATCATTGGTACCTCTTCAACAGTGACGGCTACATGATGACCGGCTGGCACCGATGGGATGGCCATGTGTGCGACCCGGATGATGGATCGGGCGATTGGTATTTCCTGGACAACACGTCGGGCGGCCCCCTGGAGGGCGCCTGCTGGCATACGCGATCCAATGGGGCCCAGGAGATTTGGGAGGTTGATCTGGCCGACCAGATTTAAGCATAATAATAGCGGGCTTCCGGTCTCACGGCGGCCCGCCTAATTATTGCAGCCCTGAAAAGAAATCCTCAAAGGAGCAGTTGAAAATCTTCTTCATCGCAACCAGTTCGCTGACTTTGATATTCATGCGGTTTGTTTCAAGCTTTGCGTATGTGCTCTTTGAAAGATCAATTCCCATAGCTCCCATTTGGGCAATGACCATATCTTGCGTGAGCTTAGCATTTCGGCGTAGGGTCTGTATATTCTGTCCTATATCCATGTCTGGGCGCAATTTCTGCATGGCTTTCCCCTCCTGAAATTTCGCTATTGCGAAATATTATCTTGATTCTACAGTGCATAGATAATATAATGTTTCGTAATAGCGAATTATTTATTCAGGAGGGGATAGTAATGAAAAAACATTGGATTGATGACCTGTTACAGCGCCTATACCGCAATTCGGACGATGACCTGCTACGGCAATTCAAAGCCGCCGAGGCAGAGTCCAAAGCAGAAGGCGGCCCGCAGCCGGACCCGGCAGGGTTTGAACGGCTGTGGAAGAAACTGATCAATGAGCATGAGAAGGGCGGCGCCCGGGGATGACCCGGGACGTGCTCCGCCAAAGATTGAGATTGCACCCCCGTTTGCGGTTGGGGCCAGTTATATTATCTAACGAGAGAGGGGGTATAATTCCTCTCATAGTAGTGGGCAGTTTTTCACTTTGTGATGTTTGCTTATTGCTATTTCCTTCCTATATATACTACTTTCTTCCATTCTATTAGACACAATAAAGTCACAAGCAAACCCTGTAAGTACCGTAACTACGTTGTTTTTATGACCAAAATGTTAATTTTGTATTAACTTGTTGAATAAATTCCGGCTTAGTGCTACAATAAGTAAGATTGTATCGTAGGCGCAGCAGCTGCATCCATGTAAAACCAAGGAATAAGCGGGACTGAGATGACAAATACTAGAAATTATTGAGAAGCAGTGTGGATGCGCCGGTTGGAAATGTATTTTATATAAGGAAGAAGTTAGGAGAGTATACCATGAACGTAATTGAGAAAGTGTTCGGGACTCACAGTGAGAGAGAGCTGAAGCTGATCAGGCCTATCGTAGCGAAGATTGAAAGCCTGCGCCCGGAGATGGTGGCAAAGTCCGACGAGGAACTGCGCGACCAGACCAGGATTTTTAAGGAGCGGCTGGAAAAGGGAGCTACCCTGGACGATATTTTGCCTGAGGCGTTTGCCACTGTCCGTGAGGCGGCAAGAAGAACGCTGAATATGGAGCATTTCCCCGTGCAGCTGATCGGCGGTATTGTACTGCATCAGGGACGTATCGCAGAGATGCGTACAGGTGAAGGTAAGACGTTGGTATCCACCTGTCCCGCATATCTGAATGCGCTGGCGGGAAAAGGCGTACAGATCGTTACGGTCAATGACTATCTGGCAAAGCGTGACGCGGAGTGGATGGGACAGGTTCACCAGTTCCTGGGACTGACCGTGGGCGTGGTTTTAAATGATATGAATTCCGATGACCGCAGAAAGGCTTATGCCTGCGACATCACCTATGTAACCAACAACGAGCTGGGATTCGATTACCTGCGCGACAACATGTCCATTTACAAGGAGCAGCTGGTTCTGCGGGATCTGGACTACTGCATCATCGACGAGGTTGACTCCGTTCTGATCGACGAGGCGAGAACGCCCCTGATCATTTCCGGGCAGAGCGGCAAGTCCACCAAGCTGTACGAGGTCTGCGACATTCTGGCCCGCCAGCTGGAGAAGGGCACCGTTTCCAAGGAGTTCTCCAAGATCGACGCCATTATGGGCGAGGATGTGGAGGAGACCGGCGACTTCGTGGTGGATGAGAAGGATAAGGTGGTAAACCTGACCGAGGACGGCGTGAAGAAGGTGGAGGATTTCTTCCACATCGAGAACCTGGCCGACCCGGAGAACCTGGAGATCCAGCACAATATTATTCTGGCTCTGCGCGCCAACTACCTGATGTTCCGCGACAAGGACTATGTGGTGAAGGACGGCGAGGTTCTGATCGTCGACGAGTTCACCGGCCGTATTATGCCGGGCCGCCGCTATTCCGATGGTCTGCACCAGGCCATCGAGGCCAAGGAGCACGTGAGCGTGCGCCGCGAGAGCCGCACTCTGGCCACCATCACCTTCCAGAACTTCTTTAACAAGTTCAAGAAGAAAGCGGGTATGACCGGTACCGCCCAGACTGAGGAAAAGGAGTTCCGCAACATCTACTCCATGGACGTTATCACCATCCCAACCAACCGTCCCATGATCCGTAAGGATATGGAGGACGCGGTTTACAAGACCAAGAAAGAGAAGTACAAAGCCGTTGTGGAGTCCGTGCAGGAAGCCTACGACAAGGGACAGCCGGTTCTGGTGGGCACCATCGCCATCGAGACCTCCGAGCTGCTCAGCAACATGCTGCGCAAGCGCGGGATTCCCCATAAAGTACTGAACGCCAAGTTCCACGAGCTGGAGGCTGAGATCGTGGCGGATGCCGGTATCCACGGCGCCGTGACCATCGCCACCAACATGGCCGGCCGTGGTACGGATATCAAGCTGGACGACGAGGCCAAGGATCTGGGCGGATTAAAGATCATCGGCACCGAGCGCCATGAGTCCCGCCGTATCGACAACCAGCTGCGCGGACGTTCCGGACGTCAGGGAGACCCGGGTGAATCCCGTTTCTACCTGTCCCTGGAGGACGATCTGCTTCGCCTGTTCGGCTCAGACCGTCTGATGAAGATGTTCGAGGCCATGGGCGTGCCCGAGGGCGAGCAGATTGAGCACAAGATGCTCTCCAACGCCATTGAGAAGGCCCAGATGAAGATTGAGAGCAACAACTACGGCATCCGTGAGCAGCTGCTCAAGTATGACGAGGTGAACAACGAGCAGCGCGAGGTGATTTATCAGGAGCGCCGCAAGGTTCTGGACGGCGACAACATGCGCGATCTGGTTCTGAAGATGATCACCGACATCGTGGAGAACGCCGTGGATATGTCCATCTCCGACGAGCAGACTCCCGAGAACTGGGATCTGAAGGAATTAAATACCCTGCTTCTGCCTGTGATTCCGTTAAAGCCCATCACGCTGACGGAAGAGCGCAAGAAGATGAAGAAAAACGAGTTGAAGCACATGCTCAAGGAAGAGGCCATCAAGCTGTACGAGACCAAGGAGGCCGAGTTCCCGGAACCGGAGCAGATCCGCGAGATCGAGCGCGTGGTGCTTTTGAAGGTCATCGACAACAAGTGGATGGCTCATCTGGACGACATGGACCAGCTGCGCGAGGGCATCGGCCTGCAGGCTTACGGCCAGCGCGATCCGGCGGTTGAGTACAAGATGCAGGGCTATGAGATGTACGAGGCCATGATGGCTTCCATCCAGGAGGAAACCGTGCGCATCCTGTTCCACATCCGCGTGGAGCAGAAGGTGGAGCGCGAGCCCGCCGCCAAGGTGACCGGCACCAACAAGGACGATTCCTCTCCCAGCGCGCCCAAGAAGCGCGCCGAGCAGAAGATTTACCCCAACGATCCCTGCCCCTGCGGTTCCGGCAAGAAGTATAAGCAGTGCCACGGAAGAATCAAATAAAAGGGATTTTTTTCCAGATAGAAAAGGCCGGTATGCATTGGCATTTACCGGCCTTTTAAAATAAGGCGGCCCAAACCGGCCCCACAAATTAAATTTTATGAAAGAAGGTGAAGCTGTGGTTGAGTTAGATAATTTTAAGTATACGTTGTCAACGTATGACAAACCATTAGTGGAAGTGAGGGATTCACTTTGACCTGGACAACAAGGTCAGACGAATCGCTGAATTAGACAAATCCATGGAGGAGCCGGGCTTTTGGGACGACCCCGAGAAATCCACGCGTATGGTCCGCGAGGTCAAGAACTTAAAGGACGACGTGGAGACTTACCGGGAGCTGGAACAGGAGTACGACGACATCCAGGTGATGATCCAGATGGGCTACGAGGAGAACGACGCTTCCGTGATCCCGGATATCCAGGAAATGCTGGATCATTTTATCAAAACGCTGGAGGATATGCGCTTAAAGCTGCTCTTGTCCGGCGAGTACGACAAGAACAACGCCATTTTGCGCCTGAACGCGGGCGCGGGCGGCACGGAATCCTGCGACTGGTGCAGCATGCTCTACCGCATGTACTGCCGCTGGGCGGAGCGGAAGGGCTTCAAGTACGAGGTGCTGGACTTCTTAGACGGCGATGAGGCGGGCATCAAGTCCGTTACCATCCAGGTGAACGGGGAGAACGCCTACGGCTATCTGCGCTCTGAGCACGGCGTACACCGCCTGGTTCGCATCTCGCCCTTCAACGCGGCGGGGAAGCGCCAGACTTCCTTTGTGTCCTGTGACGTGATGCCCGACATCGAGGCGGATCTGGACGTGGAGGTCAACCCGGACGATATCCGCGTGGATACCTACCGTTCCAGCGGCGCGGGCGGCCAGCACATCAACAAGACCTCCTCGGCCATCCGCATCACCCATATGCCCACCGGCATTGTGGTGACCTGCCAGAACGAGCGGTCCCAGTTCCAGAACAAGGATAAGGCCATGCAGATGCTGAAGGCCAAGCTGTATATGCTCAAACAGCAGGAGAGCGCGGCCAAGGCCGCGGGCATCCGCGGCGAGGTGAAGGACATCGGCTGGGGGAACCAGATCCGTTCCTACGTGCTCCAGCCCTACACCATGGTCAAGGACCACCGGACCGGCGAGGAGAGCGGTAATGTGGACGCGGTGCTGGACGGCAGCATCGACTCCTTCATCAGCGCCTACCTGCGCTGGATGAGTCTGGGCTGTCCCAACAAGAACGCGTCGGTTGACGACTGACAAGCGCGACTTCAATACGCGAGATAAACCGTTTGCCGCGGCATCCGGCCCCTTTTGGGGACGGGGCCGCGGTATTTTGAATGGGAGGGCCGTCCGGGGGACAGTGGTGGCCGCGCCATTCCCTGGACGTGCGCTTTTGCGCGTACACGCTCATAAAAATGAAAAATCAGTTGCATTTTCATGGGAAATGTGCTAACATCTTCCACATGAGTACAGATGTATTTCTAATGCGGACATATGGACGGAGGCAGTTCACAGGCCGCCGGAGATCAGATTTCGTGAAAGGACGTATATGGAGGACAAGAGTAAATACTTTGTAGTAAAACAGAAGGCGGTGCCGGAAGTGCTTTTAAAGGTAGTTGAGGCCAAAAAGCTGCTGGAATCGGAGCGCGCGATCACGGTGCAGGAGGCCACCGACAAGGTGGGCATCAGCCGCAGCTCGTTTTATAAGTACAAGGACGACATTTTCCCGTTCTACGACAACACCAAGGGAAAGACGATCACTCTGGTGGTCCAGATGGACGACGAGCAGGGGCTGCTCAGCGACCTGCTGCACGTGGTGGCGGTCTACAAGGCCAACATCCTGACCATCCACCAGAGTATCCCGGTCAACGGCGTGGCCACGCTGACCCTCAGCGTGGAGGTCAGGGAGAACACGGGAAATGTGTCCAGTATGGTGGAGGAGCTGGAGGAGCTGGACGGCATCCACTATGTGAAGATACTGGCCAGGGAGTGAGAGACGGCCTTTCAGGGCCGGTATGATTTTGCCGCAAAAGGCGGCTGGACGGGCAGGGACTGCCTCATTTAATCAACGACAGGGAGTGTGTGGACATGATAAAAGTAGCGGTAATGGGATATGGGACCATCGGTTCCGGCGTGGCGGAGATATTGGATCAGAACCGGGATGTGATCGCCGGGCAGGCAGGGCAGGATGTGGAATTGAAGTATGTTCTGGATCTGCGGGATTTCCCGGACAGTCCGGTGGCGGATAAGATTGTCCACGATTTTAAGGTGATTGAGCAGGACGGGGAAGTTGAGATCGTGGTGGAGACCATGGGCGGGCTGAATCCGGCCTACCCCTTCGTGAAAGCCTGCCTGGAGGCCGGCAAGCATGTGGTCACCTCCAACAAGGCGCTGGTAGCCGCCTATGGCACAGAGCTTTTACAGATTGCCCGGGACAAAAACGTGAATTTCTTTTTCGAGGCCAGCGTGGGCGGCGGTATCCCCATCATCCGGCCCCTGTACCGCTGCCTGATGGGCGAGCGCATCGAGGAGATCACCGGTATCTTAAACGGCACCACCAACTTCATTCTGACCAAGATGGATAAGGAGGGAGCTTCCTTTGAGGGCGCGCTGAAGGAGGCCCAGAACCTGGGCTACGCGGAGCGCAATCCGGAGGCGGACGTGGAGGGACACGACACCTGCCGCAAGATCGCCATTCTCACCGCTATAGCCACGGGCCGGGAGGTGAATTTCGAGGATATCTACACGGAAGGGATCACGAAGATCACGGACGTGGACTTCAAATATGCGGAGAAAATGGGGACCTCGGTGAAGCTGTTCGGTACCAGCCGCATAAGCGGCGGCAGGGTCAGCGCCTTTGTGGCGCCGGTGATGATCGGCAAGGACCATCCGCTGTACGCGGTAAACGACGTGTACAACGGCATCATGGTGCGCGGTAATATGCTGGGAACGTCAATGTTCTACGGCAGCGGCGCGGGCAAGCTGCCTACCGCCAGCGCGGTGATCGCGGACATCATCGAGGCGGCTCAGAACATGAAGCGGAATGTCCGCCTGGGCTGGACGTCTGAGCGCCAGGCTGTGGAGCCGATGGACCGGGTTTCCTTCCGGTATTTTATCCGCATGGCAGGGACCTACCGCAACAAGGAGCAGGACGTACGCGCCGCCTTCGGACCGGTGGAGGTGGTGGAGCTCTACGGCATGGACGAATTTGCCGTGCTCACCCGGGAGATGACCGAGGGCGAAATGAAAGCCGCGGTTTCCGGCTACAACGCCGCAGAGGCCAAGCGCTCGGAGTATGGCGTCAAGCAGACGATCCGGGCCATGGTCTGAGACTTGCGTCCGGAGTGGAGTGAGCGAATTGAAAACGATCATACGATTTGTTGAATTGATGGCAGGGCAGGGGTTTCCCTGCCTGTTCCATCTTATGACGGGACTTTACTGCCCCGGCTGCGGCGGAACCCGGGCGGTCCGGGCGCTGCTCAGGGGCGATCTGGCCATGAGCTTCCAGTATCACCCGCTGGTGCTCTACATGGCGGCGGTGATTCTGGCCGAGGCGGTGAGCTTCGGGATCGCCAGGGCGACAAAAAACCCCAGATGGTTTCTGGGGCATGTGCTTGGCTTTGTTTATATCGGGGTGGGGATCATCCTGGCCAACTGGATGTTCAAAAACTATATGCTGGTGTTCCGGGGGATTGACCTGATACCGCTGTGGCCATACTAGACAATCTTGTCCGGCACCCCTTAGGGCATCGGCAGGGAATCCATAGGCACGCCGTAAACCTGCTCGAACACCTGCTTGAACTGTTTGATCATCTCGCTGAGATAGGGCCATTTCTCCGGCTCGCGGATGGCGCTGTAGTATGCGATCATGGCGTAGCAGACAAAGAAGGTCAGGGCCACGGCCACCGCGCAGAGCACCAGGCCGATGACGGCGTGGGTGCAGAAGGATTTCTTGGGACGGATATCCGCGTTCCGGGACATGATGGCCATGACGATGCCGATGGCGCCGCAGATCAGGCCGCTGGGGAAACAGCAGCAGGCGCAGAGCACGCCCACGATGCCGGCCACCATGGAACAGATGGCAAGGCGCTCGGAGGAATCGCCGGGCTGGGAGTTTTTCGGCTGTTTCTGGTCGGAAGCGATATATTTATTCTGAAGATCCGGTTTTTCATTCATAATGTATGCTGGTTGCCTTTCCTGGTGATTGAACGGTAAAAATGCTATCTTGGCTATTCTATCACGAAAATTGCAGGCTGTCCAGACGGGGAATGAAGGGAATATCCAGCCGTTACTGTTCAACGGTATTATCCTGCGAGGCGTTTTTTGTGAGTGGAGCGCAGCGGAAGTCACAGAAAACCCGGCCAGGCGCGTTTCCGGGCGCGGAGTGAACCGCAAGAATGTTGACAAACAGGGGAATTCAGGATATATTTGGAGCTGTGAGTTTGACAGAAGCCGTATCAATAAGAGGAAGAGCAAATGGATATTATTAAGACACTGGCAGAAGAACTGAAAATCGGCCGCGGCCAGGTGGAAGCGACTGTAAAATTAATTGACGAGGGGAATACCATCCCCTTTATCGCACGTTACCGCAAGGAAGTGACCGGTTCCTTAAACGACGAAGTGTTGCGCGATCTGGACGAGCGTCTGCGTTATCTGCGCAACCTGGAGGACCGCAAGGAGCAGGTGATCGCCTCCATCCGCGACCAGGAAAAACTGACCCCGGAGCTGGAACAGCAGATTCGCGCGGCCGCCACCCTGGTGGCGGTGGAGGATCTGTACCGCCCCTACAAGCCCAAACGCCGCACCAGGGCCACCATTGCCAAAGAGAAGGGGTTGGAGCCGCTGGCGGACCTGATTTTCATGCAGATGGCGAAGGAACCCCTTGAAAAGGCGGCGGCCCCGTACATTTCCCAGGAAAAGGGCGTGGAGACGGTGGAGGAGGCCATAAGCGGCGCAAAGGATATCCTGGCGGAGCGGGTGTCCGACAACGCACAGTACCGCACTTACATCCGCAGCGCCACCATGCGGGAGGGAACGCTCCAGTCCACGGCTAAGGATGAAAAAGCCCAGACGGTCTATGAGACCTACTACAACTACGAGGAGCCCATCCGGAAGGCGGCGGGCCACCGGGTGCTGGCGTTAAACCGCGGCGAGAACGAGAAGGCGCTGGCGGTGAAGGTGACGGCTCCGGAGGAAACCATTCTGCGCTACCTTGAAAAGCAGGTGATCGTGCGGGAAAATCCCTACACCACGCCCGCGCTGAAAGCGGTGGTGCAGGACAGCTACGAGCGCCTGATCGCCCCTTCCATTGAGCGCGAGGTGCGAAACGAGCTGACGGAGAAGGCCGAGGAGGGCGCCATCAAGGTGTTCGGCAAGAACTTAGAGCAGCTGCTCATGCAGCCTCCCATTGTGGGCCGCGTGGTGCTGGGCTGGGATCCGGCGTTCCGCACCGGCTGCAAGCTGGCGGTGGTGGACGGCACGGGTAAGGTGCTGGACACCGTGGTGATCTACCCCACTGCGCCCCAGAACCGGGTGGAGGAATCCAAAAAGATTTTAAAGAACCTGATCAAAAAATATAACGTTTCCCTGATCTCCGTAGGCAACGGCACGGCGTCCCGGGAATCCGAACAGATCATCGTGGACCTGCTGAAGGAGATCAAAGAGCAGGTGCAGTATGTGATCGTCAACGAGGCGGGAGCCTCCGTGTACTCGGCCAGCAAGCTGGCTACCGAGGAGTTCCCGCAGTACGACGTGGGGCAGAGGAGCGCCGTGTCCATCGCCAGAAGACTGCAGGACCCGCTGTCCGAGCTGGTGAAGATCGACCCCAAGTCCATCGGAGTGGGCCAGTATCAGCACGACATGAACCAGAAGCGCCTGGGCGAGGCCCTGGGAGGCGTGGTGGAGGACTGCGTGAACAGGGTGGGTGTGGACTTAAACACGGCCTCCGCCTCTTTGCTTGAGTATATTTCCGGCATCAGCAAGGCCCTGGCGAAGAATATCGTGGCCTACCGGGAGGAGAACGGAGCGTTTTCCAACCGCAGGCAGCTGCTTAAGGTGGCCAAGCTGGGCCCCAAGGCCTTTGAGCAGTGCGCGGGCTTTATGCGTATTCTGGGTGGGGAGAATCCCCTGGACGCCACCAGCGTGCACCCGGAGAGCTACAAGGCCGCGGGCGCGCTTTTGGAAAAGCTGGGTTACAAGCCGGAGGAGCTGAAGGCCGGGGGGCTCTCGGGAATCCGCGGCAAGGTGCGGGATTACCGGAAAATGTCCGAAGAGCTGGGCGTGGGAGAGATTACCCTCCGGGATATTGTGAGCGAGCTGGAGAAGCCGGCCCGGGATCCAAGGGACGAGATGCCAAGACCGATTCTGAGGACCGACGTGATGGATATGAAGGACTTAAAGCCGGGAATGGTGCTTAAGGGCACGGTGCGCAACGTCATCGACTTCGGCGCCTTTGTGGACATCGGCGTACACCAGGACGGTCTGGTACACATTTCCCAGATGACGGACCGCTACATCAAGCACCCCCTGGAAGCCGTCAGCGTGGGTGACGTGGTGGATGTGAAGGTGCTGGGTGTGGATCTGGCCAAGAACCGGATCTCCCTGACGATGAAAGGGCTGAAATAATGGTATATGAGTCGAATACGCCCCAGGAGACCTTTGAGCTGGGGAAAAGGCTGGCAGAGGCGGCGAAGCCCGGCCAGGTGTACTGCCTGGACGGGGATCTGGGCGTGGGCAAAACCGTGTTCACCCAGGGATTTGCCCGGGGCCTTGGCATCACGGGGCCGGTGAACAGCCCAACTTTCACCATTGTGCAGCAGTACGAAGAAGGGCGGCTGCCCCTGTACCATTTTGACGTGTACCGCATCGGCGACATCAGCGAGATGGACGAGATCGGCTATGAGGACTGCTTTTACGGGAGCGGGGTCAGCCTGATCGAGTGGTCGGAACTGATTGAGGAGCTTCTGCCGGAACGCGCGGTGCATGTGACCATTGAAAAGGATCTGGAGCGGGGCTTTGACTACCGCAGGATCCGGGTGGAGGGACTGGAATGAGAATACTGGGAATCGAGAGTTCGTCCCTGGTGGCCAGCGTGGCCCTGGTGACGGACGATATACTGACGGCGGAGTACACGGTGGACTTCAAAAAGACCCACTCGCAGACGCTGCTGCCCATGCTGGAAGAGATCATGAACATGCTGGGTCTGGAAATGGACACGGTGGACGCCATCGCCGTGGCCGGAGGTCCCGGCTCCTTTACCGGGCTGCGCATCGGAGCCGCCACCGCCAAGGGGCTGGGGCTGGCGCTTGACAAGCCGCTGATCCATGTGCCCACGGTGGACGCAATGGCCTGGAACATGTGGGGCGCGGCAGGCCTTGTCTGCCCCATCATGGACGCCAAACGGCGGCAGGTGTACACCGGCCTGTACCGGATGGAAAACGGCATCCAGGTGATTAAAAAGCAGTGCGCAATGGACGCGGGCGAGCTGGCCGCAGAGTTAAACGGCATGGGCCTGCCGGTGATCTTTCTGGGGGACGGGGTTCCGGTGTACCGGGAGCTGTTTGAAGAGTCGCTCACAGTGCCCTTTAAGTTCGCGCCCGCCCAGATGAACCGCCAGAGAGGCGCCTGCGTGGCGGCGCTGGGGATGTTGGTCATGACGGAAACGGCGGGCGGGTACGACGGAGCCTATGTGGTGTCCTCGGACGAGTTTACCCCGGATTACCTGAGAAAGCCCCAGGCGGAGCGGGAACGGGAAGCTAGAATCAGCCCCCAGGGAGCTGCGGCGCGGCTGGCCGGGGACCGGTAGAGAGCGGGAAAGGAATGGCGAAAATGGAACGGACCGGTGCAGTGCGCCCCATGCGGGCGGAAGATTTGGAGAGCGTGGCGCGGCTGGAGCAGACGTGCTTTTCGGAGAGCTGGTCGGAAAACCTGCTGAGATCCGGTCTGGACAACCGGCTGGATTCCTATCTGGTCTACGAGGAGCTGGGGACCGTGCTTGGCTACTGCGTTCTGCGCACCCTGGCGGATGAAGGCGAAATCCAGCGCATCGCGGTGGATCCGGCCTTCCGCAGGCAGGGGATCGCCAGGAAATTAATGGAGTCCATGGCAGCGGTTGCCAGAATGAAGGGGGCCCGGGAGGTGGCTTTGGAGGTGCGCGAGAGCAACGTAAGCGCCCGAAAGCTCTATGAATCCTATGGTTTCCGGCAGGAGGCGGTCCGCCGGGACTATTACCGCAACCCCGCGGAGGATGCCATCATCATGTGGAACCGCAGGATTTGAAACAATTTCCACTTAAATTCGACAGGTTTTGCGTATATAATGGAGAGGAATCAGACATTCCTCTCTATTTTTAGTGATACAGGCCTCCCCGCTTAACCGGCGGGAAAGCGGCCGGCCCTTACGGATCTGCGGAAAGGGGAGAGCGGATGGATGGAGGATTGAGAAAGGTGAGGGTAATCCATGAGAAAGTACAATAGGAACGGGCAGCTGGACACAGTAATCTGCAACTGCTGCGGAAAGAAATTGATTGTGGATCAGGGTATCTTGCGCGAGGGCTGCATCTGCGTTGACCACGCCTGGGATTTTTTCTCCGAGAAGGACGGGGAAATCCACCATTTTGACTTGTGCGAGAGCTGCTACGACGAGCTGACTAACCAGTTTAAAATCGCGGTGGATGTGGACGAACAGGTAGAATTTCTGTAGGAAATATTAAGAAGGATTAAGGTTGTTTAAGGCTTTTCTTAACGGTATTGAGCCGTGCCCGGTTCTATGGTAATGTTGAATTACACATAGACCGGGCGTTTTCATTTGCATACAATGGGCCGTCGGCGCAGCCGCCAGGCGGTTGTCCGATCCGGCGGTCCGGCGGCATTTTACATCCGCGCCAGGCGGATGGACGCCCCAGCGAAAAAGGGAGGAATTGTATTATGAAGAGAGGAAAACAACTGACAATCGGGCTGCTGATGTGCGCGCTGCTTGCCGGGCTTTTGAGCGGCTGCGGAGCCGGAGGCGGCAAGACGGCTTCGGCCACAGAGGCGGAGGTGAAGGCGGAGGCCGGTTCTTACGCCAGCGAGACCATGGCGGCGCAGAGCCAGTGGGACGGAGCGGTCATGGAGGCAGAGGGGCCCCCTTTAAGCCATAACACGGAGGAGTACAATTACATCGCTGAAAACGCATTTCTGGCGGTGGCAAACGCTCCGCTGTCCACCTTTGCGGCGGACGTGGACACGGCCTCCTACGCCAATCTCCGGCGAAAAATCCTGGAGGGAAACGAGGTGCCCGCGGACGCGGTGCGCATCGAGGAGATGCTCAACTATTTTACATACGATTATCCGGAGCCAACAGAGGACGAGCCCTTTTCCGTGACCACCTATATCGGGGACTGCCCCTGGAATGAAAATCATAAGCTTTTGCAGATCGGGCTGCAGGCAGAGAAGCCGGATCTGGAGAACCAGAAGCCGTCCAATCTGGTGTTTCTGATCGACGTGTCCGGCTCCATGGAGTCCGCGGATAAGCTGGGGCTGGTGAAACGGGCGTTTCTGCTGCTGACGGAGAATCTGCGGCCTGAGGACACGGTGTCCATCGTCACCTATGCATCCAGCGATACGGTGGTATTGGACGGCGTTTCAGGCGAAGAGAAAGCCGCAATCATGACCGCCATCGAGAATTTGACCGCAGGAGGCAGTACGGACGGCTCCAAGGGCATTGAGACGGCTTACCGGCTGGCTGAGGAGCATTTTCAGAAGGACGGCAACAACCGGGTGATTCTGGCCACGGACGGCGACTTAAACCTGGGTCTCACCAGCGAAGGGGATTTGACCCGCCTGATCCAGAAGAAAAAGGAGAGCGGCGTGTTTCTGTCCGTCATGGGCTTTGGCACGGGAAATATCAAGGACAACAAGATGGAGGCGCTGGCGGATAACGGCAACGGCCAGTACGCCTACGTGGACAGCCTGATGGAGGCGAAACGGGTGCTGGTGGAGGAGCTGGGCGGCACGCTGTTTACCGTGGCAAAGGACGTCAAGCTCCAGGTGGAGTTCAATCCGGCTAAGGTCAAGGGATACCGGCTGATCGGCTACGAGAACCGCCTGATGGAGGCCAGGGATTTTGACGACGACGCCAAGGACGGCGGAGAGATCGGAGCGGGCCACCGGGTGACCGCGCTCTACGAGCTGGTGCCGGCCGGATCGGACGAGGATTTGGGAGAGGTGGAACTCAAATACGGGGCGGGAAATGTCGCGGCGGCCGAAAACGGTGAGAATGGCGGGGCAGAGGCGAGGCCGGCAGAAGGGGCCCCCGCCCCGGGCGCGGATTCCGAGTGGCTGACGCTCAAGGTGCGCTACAAAGAGCCGGACGGGGAGCAGAGCCGCCTGCTGGAGTATCCGGTGGACGACAGCGCGGTCTGCCGGGAGCTGCCGCCTGACATGCGGTTCGCTTCCTGCGTGGCTCAGACCGGAATGCTGCTGCGGGACTCCGAGTACGCGGGCGGCTCCAGCTACAAGGCCATCGCAGCCGAGCTGGAGCGGATAGACGGCCTTCGCGGCGACCCGTACAAGGAAGAATTTCTCTATCTGGTGAAGCGGCTGGCAGCGATGTGAGGGGCTGCCTGCGGGAAAGTTTTGCCGGGAGAGCAACATTTCCCGGCGCCCACTTGATTATTTCCGCCCAGTTGTGTTATGATTCAGCAAGGAATATATGTAACGGTTCAGATGGCTCATCTTCTTGACCGGAAAAGATCGGTCAAGAAGCATCGGATATTCATCCGATGTGAAAATTGGCACGAAAATCCGCTTACAAGCAAGCTTGACGCGGCTTCCCGCGCCAATTTCCCCGCCGTCTGAACTGTTACGAATATATAGAGAATGAGGACAAACCTATGCTGGATATATGTTTATTGGGAACAGGCGGGATGATGCCGCTGCCCTACCGCTGGCTCACATCCATGATGGCCCGGTGCGGCGGCAGCAACCTGCTAATCGACTGCGGCGAGGGCACGCAGATTGCGCTTAAGGAGAAGGGCTGGAGCCCCAAACCCATCGACGTGATCTGCTTTACCCATTACCACGCGGACCACATCAGCGGCCTTCCGGGGCTGCTGTTGACCATGGGAAACGCTGAGCGGACCGAGCCGTTGACGCTTGTAGGCCCCAAGGGGCTGGAGCGGGTGGTGGGGGCTCTGCGCACCATCGCTCCGGAGCTGCCCTTTGAGCTGCGCTTTATCGAGCTGACGGAGAACCGGGAGCGGCTGCAGCTGGGGCCCTATGTGATCGACGCCTACCGGGTGAACCATAATGTGATCTGTTACGGTTACGCTGTCTCCATCCTCCGCACCGGCCGTTTCGACGTGGATAAGGCCCGGGAGCAGGAGATTCCGCAGAGATTCTGGAGCCGTCTGCAGAAAGGCGAGGAGATTGAGCACGAGGGACGGCTGCTGACGCCGGATCTGGTGCTGGGACCGGACCGGAAAGGGCTCAAGGTGGTCTACTGTACGGATACCCGGCCGGTGCCCGTGATCGCGGAGTACGCGGAAGGTGCGGACCTGTTTATCTGCGAAGGCATGTACGGCGAGAAGGAGAAGGCCGCCAAGGCCCGGGAGTACAAGCATATGACCTTCTACGAGGCGGCGGAGCTGGCCAAAAAGGCCCAGCCGGCGGAGATGTGGCTGACCCATTACAGCCCCTCCCTGACCAGGCCCGAGGAGTATATGAACGAGGTGCGCCAGATTTTCCCGCGGGCAAAGGCCGCAAAGGACGGCTGGACGGTGGAACTGGGATTTGCGGAAGATTAGCCGTTTGAACGGTTACAAGATTAGAATACCGGCCTGCGGGCAGATGGAGATAGAGAAATGAACGAAGATGTTTTAATACTGGCGATTGAGAGCTCCTGCGACGAGACGGCCGCCGCCGTGGTGAAAAACGGGCGGACCGTGCTGTCCAACGTGATTTCCTCACAGATCAGCACCCACACGATTTACGGCGGGGTGGTTCCGGAGATCGCGTCCAGAGAGCACATCAAGGCGATTAATTACGTGATAAGGCGCGCGCTGGCGGAGGCCGGCGTGGGGCTGCCGGAGATCACGGCGGTGGGCGTCACCTACGGGCCTGGGTTAGTGGGCGCTCTTTTGGTGGGCGTGGCGGAGGCCAAGGCCCTGGCTTATGCGGCGAAAAAGCCGCTGATCGGCGTGCATCATATTGAAGGCCACGTTTCGGCCAACTTCATCGAACATCCGGACCTGGAGCCTCCGTTTGTGTGTCTGATCGTGTCCGGCGGTCACACTCATCTGGTGATTGTGAAGGATTACGGCAAGTTCAAGATTCTGGGCCGCACCAGGGACGACGCCGCAGGGGAGGCATTTGACAAGGTGGCCCGTGCGGTGGGGCTGGGATACCCCGGCGGCCCCAAGGTGGACAGGACGGCCCGGGAGGGGAACCCCCACGCCATCGAGTTTCCCCGGGGCAAGGTGGACGGCTCGCCCTACGACTTCAGCTTCAGCGGCTTAAAGTCCGCGGTGCTCAACCACATCAACCACGCGAAAATGACCGGCGAGGAGATCCATGTGCCGGATTTGGTAGCATCCTTCCAGAATTCGGTGGTGGACTCTCTGGTGAGCCGCACCGTGACGGCGGCGAAGGAGTACGGTTACGGGCAGGTGGCCATCGCCGGCGGGGTGGCGTCCAACACGGCGCTGCGCGCGGCCATGGAGCAAGCCTGCGGCAAGGTGGGGATTAGGTGCTGCTATCCCTCCCCTGTTCTGTGCACAGACAACGCAGCCATGATCGGAGCGGCCGCCTACTATGAATACTGCAATGGAAATATTGCAGGCTGGGATCTGAATGCAGTGCCGAACTTAAAGCTGGGGGAGCGGTAATGATGGGAGCGGAGGCTAAGAATGCGGTCTGCACCGCGGTGGTGCTGGCGGCGGGCAGAGGAACCCGTATGGGGATAAGCCAGGCCAAGCAGTACCTGGAGATCGGAGGGAAGCCGGTGCTGGCCTATGCGCTGGAGGCGTTCCAGCAGTCCCCCGCAATCGACGGTATCGTGCTGGTGACGGACCGGGATCACATGGAATACTGCAGAACGCAGATTGTGGAGCCTTACGGAATCCACAAGGTTTCGGTGTATGCGGAGGGCGGGCGGGAGCGCTACGAGAGCGTCTGGAACGCCCTGAAGGCCATCGCCCCTACCCCTGACAGACAGTACGTGTTTATCCACGACGGCGCGCGCCCCTTTGTCACCCCGGAAATAATCGGGCGGGCGTATAAAGCGGTGCAAAAGTGGAAAGCATGTGTGGTAGGGATGCCGGTGAAGGACACGATCAAGGTGACGGACGCGGACGGGGACATAGTGTCCAGCCCGGACCGCCGTCTGGTGTGGATGGCCCAGACACCCCAGGTTTTTGAGCTGGAGCTGATCCGGGAAGCGCTGAGACGCCAGCTGATGGAGGACTGCAGCCGGATTACCGACGACGCCATGGTGGTGGAGCGGCAGATGGGCGTGCGGGTCCACATGGTGGAGGGCAGCTACGAAAACATCAAAATCACCACGCCGGAGGACCTGGATATCGCGGAAGTTTTTGCGAAACAGCAGAGAACGGGCCGGTTCTGAGCCACGGTTTTTCCCGTTAAATAAGGGAAAAACAAGGTTTTTGAAAAAAATTAAAAAAAGTTTTATAAAGTGCTTGACAAATAATGAAATATTTTGTATTATAGACGAGCTGGTTCACGAGAGCAAACAACGAACAGCACATGGAGAGATATCGAAGTGGTCATAACGAGGCGGTCTTGAAAACCGTTTGTCCGCAAGGGCGCGTGGGTTCGAATCCCACTCTCTCCGCTGGCAAGGTTTCATCGCCTGAGTTAATAACATAGAGCAACAAAGATTTAGCCAAGCAGAAGTACCCAAGTGGCTGAAGGGGCTCCCCTGGAAAGGGAGTAGGTCGTTAGTAGCGGCGCGAGGGTTCAAATCCCTCCTTCTGCGTTCGACATAAGCGCCCAGCGCGAATGTCAGACAGAACCTTGAAAATCAAAGATTGAACAGTATGTAAAACCCTGAAAATTCTAAAAA
>OBXQ01000492.1_pt1 | contig 18600 bp, 16 predicted proteins | sample 1476641 | NCBI WGS metagenome assembly OBXQ01 (sample SAMEA2580174, study PRJEB22360) | human gut metagenome | biome: human gut; feature: human-associated habitat; material: faeces | place: Denmark | collected 2008/2010
GCCTCCCCAGGATGGCGGTGCCGCCCCGCCCGGCCCGGCCGGTGCGGCCGATGCGGTGGACGTAGGTCTCCGGTACGTCGGGCAGGTTGTAGTTGAACACGTGGGAGAGCTCCTCAATGTCCAGGCCCCGGGCAGCGATGTCGGTAGCCACCAGGACCTGCACCGCGCCGCCTTTGAAGTCGGCCAGGGCCTGCTGCCGGGCGGTCTGGCTCTTGTTGCCGTGGATGGCGGCGGCGGAGATGCCCGCCTTGACCAGATCCCCGGCCACCTTGTTGGCCCCGTGCTTGGTGCGGGTAAACACCAGGGCGTTTTTCACGTCCAGCTCCCGGATGAGGGCGGCGAGCAGCCTGGTCTTGTTGCCGCGGTCCACGTAGTAGAGCTTCTGGTCGATCACCTCCACCGGGGAGGAGATGGGGTTGACCGCCACCTTGGCGGGGTTGTGCAGCAGGGAGTCCACCAGCCCCTGCACCTCGGGGGGCATGGTGGCGGAGAAGAAAAGAGTCTGCTTTTGGGCGGGCAGCCAGCCAAGGATGCGGCGCACGTCGTGGATGAAGCCCATGTCCAGCATCCGGTCGGCCTCGTCCAGCACGAAGATCTCCAGCCGGGACAGGTCGATGAGCTTCTGGCCGTAGAGGTCGCCCAGGCGGCCGGGGGTGGCCACCAGGATGTCCACGCCCTTTTTCAGCCGCTCCACCTGGGGAGCCTGCCCCACGCCGCCGAAGATGACGGTGGAGCGCAGGGGCAGGTACTTGCCGTAGGCCTCAAAGCTCTCCTGGATCTGGAGGGCCAGCTCCCGGGTGGGGGTGAGGATCAGGGCCCGGATGGGGCGGCCCTGGGCCTTGCGGCCGCTGAGCTGCTGGAGAATGGGGGCGGCGAAGGCGCAGGTCTTGCCGGTGCCGGTCTGGGCGCAGCCCAGCACGTCCCGGCCGGTCAGCGCGGGGGGAATGGCTTTTGCCTGGATGGGAGAGGGCTGCTCGTAGCCCTGGTCGGCCAGGGCCCGCAGGATGGGCTCGTTGAGGCCGAGTTCTTGAAAGGTCATGTTGTTCGTCCTTTACAGCGTTTTGGCCCCTCCTGCGCCGGGGGGCGGTTGCGGGTCATACCCCACCGCGCAGAGGTGGGGGAAAACGCGGCAAAGCCCGCCGGAAAACCAGCGGGCATTTCGCACGCGATATTCGTACTCCTAAAGTATACCACAAATTTGGAAAAATACAAGTGGGCGCGGCTCAGCCCTGGGCCTGGGCGGTGTTGAGCCCCAGCAGGCCCTGGAGCACGGCGGCCACCGTCTCCTCCAGCCCTCTCCCCTCCCCCACGTCCACGGTGAGATCGGCGTACCGCCGGTAGAGGGGCTCCCGGGCGGCATAGACGTCGGCCAGGGTCTGGCCCGGGGCCATGGCGATGCCCCGGGTGGTGATGTTGTGTATCCGCCGCTCCAGCTCCGGGAGGGGGACGTGGAGGTAGACCACCCGGCCCAGGGCCCTCAGGTGGCCGATGGCCCCCGCCCGGCAGACGGCGCTGCCTCCGGGGGCGATGACGGCGCCCGTGCAGGCCAGGGAGCGGACGGCCGCCTCCTCCGCGTCCAGAAAGGGCTCCACGCCCCGGGTGTCCAGCAGCTCCTGCAGGAGCGCCCCCTCCCGCTGCTGGATGAGGAGGTCCACGTCCACAAACTGAAAGCCCAGAGACTTGGCCAGCAGGACGCCCACGGTGCTCTTGCCCGAGCCGGGCATGCCGATGAGAGTGATGTTATTCAATCTGATTTGCTCCTTTTTACACGGTTCCGGCCGCGCCCCAGGGCAGCTCCAGGGGAATCTGATGGACGGCAGAGGGGGTGCTGCTGTCCGGCTCCCCCTCGTATAAAGCCAGCACGGCCCCGCCGGAGGCATCCTCGGGTACAAAGAAGATCATCTGGCCGTACAGGGGGTCCTCCCACTGGGCGTCGGAGAGGGTGACCAGATATACCCCCGCGTCCTTGAGCTGCCGGGCCAGGGAGGCGTCGTCCTCCGCCAGAAAGGCGGTGCCGTCCTCCAGCCGCAGCTCGGCGGGAAAAAAGGTCAGGTCGTCCCGGCGCTCGCCCCCCTCCACCCAGAGATCCACGGCCAGGCAGCGGAAGCCCTCCCGCCGGGCCAGGGGTACGTAGGTCAGATCCACCTCCCAGGGGTCCTCCACGGTCACCTGCTGGGTACCGTGAATGGAAAAGGGCTCCCAAAGGGCGTGAGTCCCGCCGGCGGGCTCCGCCTGGGCAACCGCCCCCGGCTCTGGGCGGCGGCCCGCAAAGGCTTCGGACAGGTTAAGCATAAGACCCAACACGAAGGGCAGGACAATGCAGAGGAGGAACAGCGACACGAGCACGAGCACCAGAAGCTTGAGCGGGGAGCGCTGCCTCCGTGCGGGGGGCTCCTCCCAGGGCGTCCCTCCCTGGGGGCCGCCGTAGGACACCGTCCGGGGGCCCACCGGTGGGGTCTTGGGCTGGGCCGCCGGGCGCGGCCGGTCCTCGGAAGCGGCCGGAACGCGGGCGGGCGCGGGACGCCGCCGCGCCGCAGGGCCGGCCCCTGCGCGGTCCGGCGGGGGATTGTAGCTGCCGCACTTGGGACAGAAGTCGTCGCTGTCGTAGTCGTAGGGTCGGCCGCAACTCGCACAGGTCACCTTCCGCATGAAAACGCCCCCTTCTCGGATTTTCCTCAGAGTTAATTCCATTATAACAGAAAGCAGACCCGACGGCAACCGTCCTCCGGCCATGACCAAGGCTTCATACCGCACTTGACGGCCGGCAGTGGTTTATTATACCATAAGAACAATGATGACAGGCCCTGCGGGCCCTGCCGGTGAGGAATACCGGCCGCAGGCCGGAGCACAAGACCGTTTGAAAGAGAGGACATCCGCCCATGACCAACCGCCTGGACCGCGATTTCCACCTGCCGGGGCTGCTGCGCTTTGCCCTGCCCACCATTATCATGATGCTGGTGGTCAGCCTCTATACCATCGTGGACGGGGTGCTGATCGCCCGCCTGGTGGGGGAAAATGCCCTAGCCGCCGCAAATGTGGCCTATCCCGCCATCAGCGTCACCCTGGCCATGGGGATCATGCTGGGCACCGGCGGCTCCGCCGTGGTGGCCCACAAGATGGGGGCCGGATATCTGGAGGAGGCCCGGAGGGACTTCGGCTTTCTGGCCCTGGTGGCGGTGTGCATCGGCCTGGCGGTCTGCCTGGCGGGGGCCCTGTTCGCCGGGCCGCTGGCCCGGCTGCTGGGGGCCAGCGATCTGCTGCTGGACGATACGGTCACCTACCTGCGGGTGCAGCTCTGCTTTGCACCCATGGCCATGCTCCAGCTCCTCTTTGAGAGCTTCTTTGTCACTGCCGGGCGGCCCGGCCTAGGCCTGGGGCTGGCGACCGCGGCGGGCGTCACCAATGCGGTGCTGGACTATCTCTATATGGGGCCTATGCAGATGGGCATACTGGGCGCTGCCCTGGGCACTGTTACGGGTTACTCGATTCCCGCCGTGGCGGGGGTGCTCTTTTTCCTGCTCCGCCGGCAGGGGCTCCGCTTTGGCCGCCCCCACGGGGATCTGCGCATGCTGGGCCGGGCCTGCTTCAACGGCGCGTCCGAGATGGTGACGAACCTGTCCATGGCGGTGACGACCTTTCTCTTTAACGCTATTATGATGGCCTACCTGGGGGAGGCGGGCGTGTCCGCCATCACCATCGTGCTCTATGCCCAGTTCCTCCTGGTGGCCCTGTATATGGGCTTCTCCATGGGGGTGGCCCCGGTATTCAGCTTCAACCGGGGGGCGGGGCGGTATGACCGGATGCGGCGTATTTTCGGCTACTGCCTGCGGTTTATCCTGGTTTCGTCTGTGGCTATTCTGGCGGTGGCCCTGGCCCTGTCCGGGGTAGTGGTGGGGATCTTCTCCACGCCCGGCTCCCAGGTGTACGCCATCGCCCTGGACGGCTTCCGCCGGTTTGCCCCTGCTTTCCTCTTCGCCGGGGTAAATATCTTCTCCTCCGCCCTCTTTACCGCCCTGTCCGATGGGCGCACCTCCGCCATTATCTCGTTTGCCCGCACCTTCGGCTTCCTGCTGCTGGGGCTGCTTCTGCTGCCCCGCCTGCTGGAGGTGGACGGCGTGTGGCTGGACAGGGCCAGCCTGCGTGCTGTGTGTCTGGTTCCCCCGCCGCAAGCGGGCCGACTTCGGCTTCGGCGGTGGGGATCTCCCCCGACACGGTGGACGCGGCGGCGGACGGACCTGACGGAAGCGAAGCCATTATAAAAGCCCCCGGCGCAACGCGCCGGGGGCCTCTCATTGTACTTTTTAGAAGGTAATAATGCCCTTTTTCAGAATCTTGCGGTCCAGCAGCTTCTGGTAGGCCTCCACGGCCTGGTCAAAGGTGAAGTAGTCGGAAATAAAGTCCTTAATGTTCAGCTCACCGGAGCGCATCCACTCTACCACCTGGGCGTGGGCCTCGCCTTCCTCGCGCTTGCGGGGCATCTGCTGGTAAATGACGCGCCAGTTGTAGTCGGCAGGGCTGAAGTCGATGGTGACCTCCTCCTTTTCGGGCACGCCGTAGCACAGCACTGAGCCACGGTCCTTGATAAGCCCCATGCCCTGGTTTACAATGGCGGGGGAACCGGCCGCGTCCAGCACGTAGTCCACACCGCCGGGGAAGAGCTTGCGCACCTCGGCGCGCACATCGCACTCCTTGCTGTTAATGAGGTGAGTAGCGCCGTAATTCCTGGCCTGCTCCAGTTTTTCGGGCAGGATGTCGCAGGCCACCAGATCCTTTACACCCAGCAGGCTCATAAACTTCAGGTATGTAAGACCCACAGGGCCGCAGCCAAACACTACCACGGAGTCCTGGGGCTGGATACCGAAATAGCGGATGTTGGAGAGCACCTCACGGAAGGTGACGATCATAGTGGCGTCCACGGGGTCCAGATCGTCGTCCAGCACCGTCTGAGCAAAGGCGCAGTCGGGAGCGCCGCCGGGCCAGGGGGCTTTGGGATCGCACACCACAGCGTACTCACTCAACGCGCCCCAGCCGGAGCCCAGCCCAGGCAGGTTTTCCGGGTCAGGATCCACAAAGGGTAGCAGCACCTTGTCGCCCACTTTAAGGCCTTTGACCTTGGAGCCCACCTCCACGACTTCGCCCACGCCCTCATGGCCCAGCATAATGGGGTAGACCGATTCGGGGAAGCCCTTAAAGGTGCGGTGGATGAGCTTGATGTCGGTACCGCACATGCCGCAGGCAATGGTCTTAACCAGCGCCTGATACTCGTTGTACCGGGGCTTGTTGACCTCGTGAACGGTAATCCTGCCATCTCTCTCGACGACCAGCGTTTTCATAAAAAAGGCCCTCCTTTAATGAATATCGTAATATTGGAATGTCACTACATAACAAGATAAAAAACAAAGCAGCATGTATTTACAAGAGAGATCATAACACAAAGCATTTAAAAATGCAACTAAATTGGATGCAAAAATAAAATGAGTTTTATACATATTTCCATGGAAAAGGAAGGAAATAAGCGGTATGATACTGCATATATTATGATACAAAAACGGTTCCTATTACGCTTGTGTGCAGAATCAATAATTTGGACAGTGAAAAAACGTAAATTATGCACCAATTTATAAAAGCTATATTGACAAGTTTAAAATTTGAGCTATACTAAGGGCAACGATATGTTACTACATAGTATCAATGCAACGCAGTCCGGCGCAAACCGGATACCATAAACACAAAGTCGGCCGCGGACAACGGCCGTTTTGTAAGCAAGGCAACCCAATACAAGAAGGAGGAACACCCGAATGAAGAAGAAGAAACTCATTGCAACGGTCCTCTCCGCATCCATGCTGGTCGGACTGCTGGCCGGCTGCGGCAGCAGCACAGATCCGGCTGAAAGCCCCACTGGCGGCGGTGAAACCACCCCGGCTCAGGGCGAGACCACTCCCGCCCAGAACGACGTAGACTATGCCAATTTTGTGATCGATCCCGCCCAGATCCCACAGGAAAAGCTGGACACCACCCTGTACCTGGCCGTCTCTGTCCGCGGTCTGGAGAACCCGTACATCGCCACGATCAACGAGGGCATGAAGCTCTTTGCCGAATATCTGGATTCCATCGGTCAGAAGTATGAGATGCAGGTGCTGGATTCCCAGGGCGACAGCGCCAAGGAAGTCGACAACATGCGCCAGTTTGCGGCCAAGGCCAACGGCAACGCCATTGCCTACGCCGATCCCAACGAGGACACCATTGCCTACTCCCTGGCTGAAGCCATGGCGGAGTCCGGCGGCTATCTGGGCACGGCCTGGAACAAGCCCGCCGATGTGGGCCCCTCCGATCTGGACCCCAACTGGGTGATCCACACCTCCCCCGACAACGTGGTGAACGGCTACAATATCGCCAAGGCCCTGTTCGACTCCATGGGCGGCGAGGGCCAGATCTTCGTGGTGCAGGGCCTGCTGGGCAACACCGCGTCCAACGCCCGTTATGAGGGCCTTCAGAAGGCTCTGGAGGAGTATCCCAACATTGAGGTCGTGGCGGACGACACGGCCAACTGGAACACCGACGAGGCTCTGGCTCTGGTCGAAACCTGGCTGACCCAGTACCCCGACGTGGGCGGCATCTGGTGCGCCAACGACAATATGGCCACTGGAGCCCTGCAGGCGCTGGACGCGGCGGGCCTGAAGGGTAAGGTTGGCGTGTGCGGCATTGACGCCAACACCGATATTGTGGAGGCCATTGCCAACGGCGAGGCCACCGCTACCGTCTCCTCCAATGGATACCTCCAGGGCGGCTATACCCTGGCCATCTGCTACGCGGCCTGGGCCGGCCTGCTGGACCCCGCCGCGCTGCCCGCCGACTTCCGCGAGTTTGCCACCCCCACTGTGCTGATTGACAGCCCCGAGGCCGCAAAGGATTGGCAGAACTACAAGCCGGAGTTTGACTTCAGCCGTCCCTTTGACTGCCGCGTGGCCGGGTGACCGGCCGGAGCACCAATCCTGAATAACGGATAGTCAGAACGGCCGGGGCTGGGATCGTGGTCCCAGCCCCGGCTTCATATTAAGTCTCGCCGTCAGAGATCGCTGCCGTGGTGTGAGGGAGTGGTCCGTCCTAGAGCGAAATTGGAGCGACGATTATGATGAAATTAAATCCTGCGGCGACCATCACGGAAGAGTTCGCCGAACGCATCAAGAGTGAAAACCGCAGCGCAAAAATGATGAAGCTGGCACCGTTGATCGTGCTGGCCTGTCTTGTGGTTGTCTTTCTCATTGTCTGTGGGGCCAGCTTCCTCTCCCCCAAGAATATTATGAATATTCTCAACCAGATGGCCCTGCCCCTGGTAGTGGCCCTGGGACTGACCTTTGTCATTATGCTGGGCAGCATTGATCTGTCCATTGACGGAAGCGTGGGCATGGCGGGCTCCCTGTTTGCCTGCTTTGTCCTCAACAGTGAATTTGCGTACGATCTGGGTTTCCTCAGCGTGGTTATTGCGGTAGGTGTGAGCATGCTCTGCGGTCTGCTCATCGGCCTGTGCCACGTCTACCTCAAAATCCCCTCCTTCATGGCCTCCTTTGCCTTTATGTACATCTGCAAGGGCATCGGTATGGTCTCTTACCAGGGGCATCCTCCCACGATCAAGGACCCCGTTATTACGGCTCTGCCCACCACCACCTTCCTGGGCATCCCCTTTATCACCTGGGTTGCCATTGTGATGTTCCTGCTGTGCTTTTTTATTCAGGAGTATACCGCCTTCGGCCGGCATATTTACGCCGTGGGCACCAATGAGAACATTCCGCGCTCCGTGGGCGTCAGCGTGGAAAAAGTCAAAATCGGCGTGTTTACCCTGGCCGGTTTCCTGTTCGGCGTGGCGGGCGTCATCGGCGCTATCCGCCTGGGCCAGGGCCAGATCGCCATCGGCGACGACAAGATGTTTCCCGCCCAGGCGGCCGTGGTGGTCGGCGGCACTTCGCTGGCCGGCGGCAAGGGCGGCGTGGTCAACACCATTGTTGGCGTGCTGATTATGACGGTGCTGGATAACGGCTTGGTCATGCTGAACGTCAACCCAAACATTCGCACCGGCGTCCAGGGTGTCATCATCCTGGTGGCCGTCATTCTGACTGCGGCCCGCGGCGCCAAGGTCATCAGCAAATAAGGGGGCGGGCAGAATGAGTGAACTGGAACGCAAGAACGGCCCCTCCGCAGTGGCGGAGACCGTGACCAAGGACGGCCGCCGGATTGGAACGGAGGTCCTCTTCAGCGCCAAGGACATCACCAAGACCTTTGGCGGCACCCAGGCCCTGAAGGGAGTGGAGCTTGAGATCCACCCCGGCGAGATCGTGGGCCTGGTGGGCGAGAACGGCGCGGGCAAGTCCACCCTGCTGAAGATCATTATCGGCGCCCAACCCCAGACCTCTGGTACCATGAGCTTCCACGGCGCCCCCTATGAACCCAAGACCCCCATGGACGCCAACAAGGCGGGCGTGGGCATGGTCTTTCAGGAGCAGTCCCTGATTGTTACCCTGAACGTGGCCCAGAACATTTTCTTTGGCCATGAAAAGGACTTCAGGAAGGCCGGCGTCATCAACTGGGCCAAGATGAACCGGGCGGCCGCCGAGGTTCTGGCCGCGGTGGACATCACCAACATCAGCCCCACCAAAAAGGTCAGCGATCTGAACTTTGCCACCCGCCAGATGGTGGAGATCGCCAAGGTTATGAACGTCACCAAGCAGTCCGGCAGCGAACACTGTCTGATCCTGCTGGACGAGCCCACTTCCGTGCTCAACGAGGCTGAGGTGGAAAACCTTTACAAGCAGATGCGCAAGATTGCGGCCCAGGGCCATGCGGTCATCTTTGTCTCCCACCACCTCAACGAGATTCTGGAGGTCACCGACCGCATCTATGTCTATAAGGACGGCACCAGCGTGGGCAGCCTGGACACCAGGGACGCCGACGAGGCCAAGCTGTACGAAATGATGGTGGGCCAGTCCACCACCACGGAGTACTACCATCTGGACCGCCAGACCGCACCCCAGGATGATGTACTTCTGGAGGCCAAAGACCTGGGCCTGCACGGAATCTTCAAGCATGTCAACTTCCGGCTTCACCGGGGAGAGGTGCTGGGCCTGTGCGGCGTGGTGGGCTCCGGCGCGGAAGAGGTGTGCGAGGTGCTCTGCGGCGACGAGAAGCCCTCCTTCGGGGAAATCGCGGTCCGCGGCAGGGCCGTCCGCTTCCGCTCGCCCAAGCAGGCGCTGAGGGAGGGGATCCTTATGATCCCAAAGGAGCGCCTGTTTGAGGGCATCGTCTCTACCCTGTCGGTGGAGGATAACATTGCCCTGTCCAACGCCAAGCAGATGGCCAAGGGCCCCTTTGTTTCGGGCGCAGCGGTGCGCAGGCAGGCCAAGCACTGGATTGGCGAGCTGCGGATCAAGACCCCCGGGCCCCAGGCGCTGCTGCGCCAGCTCTCCGGCGGCAACCAGCAGAAGGTGGTATTCTCCCGGGCCCTGGCCAGCGGTGCGGACATCCTGCTGCTCAACCACCCCACCCGCGGCGTCGACGTGGGCGCCAAGGAGGAGATCTACGCCCTGATCCGCGACATGACGGATGAGGGCAAGGCTGTAATCGTACTGGGCGATACAACAGACGAATGTATCGGCTTGTGTTCCCGCCTGCTCGTCATGAAGGACGGCCTGGTCACCGGCGAATTTGACGCCCCCGCCGACCACAAGCCCTCCCAGGTTGACGTGGTCAGCCTGATGATGTAAGGAGGAATCGAGCTATGAAGACAAAAACTCCCAATGTGTCCGGCAGGAGTGCATGGCTGCGGGACAACATCACAAAATACTTCAGCTTTTCGGCCATCATTATTCTGCTGGTAGCCCTCTCCCTGACCCAGGACAACTTCCTGGGCACCAGCAACCTCAAAAACCTGCTGCGCGACACGGCGCCTCTGATGATTATGTCCGCAGGCATGACAATGGTGCTTCTGTTCGGCTCCATTGACCTGTCCATGGGCGCGGTGTGCTCCGTATCCAACGTGACCTACATCCACCTGATGCTGGCTTTCCAGGACAGCTTCAGCAATCCTTTCCTCACCAGCCTGGCGGCCATGGCGGTCTCTCTGGCGTTTGGCCTGGCCTCCGGTCTGGCGCTGGGCATCATTCACGTCAAGCTGAAGGTACCCTCCTTCATCGCCTCCCTGGGCTTTATGTCCCTATGGCAGTCGGTGGCCCTCCTCATCACGCAGAACCCCGAGTCGGTGCCCAAAGCCCTGTGGGGCACCGTGGAGTGGTACAAGATCGCCTTCGGTGTGGTGGGCCTGCCCCTGATTGTGGCAATCGCCATTATCCTGTTCATCCACTGTGTTACCCGTTACACCCCCAGCGGACGGACCATTTTTGCCATCGGCGGCAACGAGCGCACTGCCCGGGTGGCCGGTATGGGCGTGGATAGGACAAAGATTCTGGTATTTGCCATCAACGGCGTGCTGGCCGCTCTGGCCGGTATCTTCCTGGCGGCCAACCTCCGCTCCAGCGCCCCCACCATCGGCGACCCCTTTACCCTAAAGATTGTGGCGGCCTGCGCCCTGGGCGGCACCTCGCTGGCCGGCGGCAAGGGCAGCGAGCTGGGCACCATCCTGGGCGTGTTTACCGTGGCCATCATTGAAAACGGCATGAACTTTATCGGTGTCAACGCCTACTATCAGAACATTGTCTTTGGTATCTTTGTGTTGGCGGCCATCGCCCTTACGGTGGACCGCAGCATCCGCGGCCAGATCGTCAAGTAAGAAAGAAGGAGTGCCTCTTATGTCCGATGTAAAACCGTTTGTGCTGGACTTTGACCTTGTAAGCGGCTTCTGCACGAGCGGCAAGGTCAAGCCTACCCAGCGCAGAGTGTCCGACATGGTCGCCCAGTTTGCCAATGAGGCGGCGGCCCGGGCCATGGTGGAGGGGGGCGACCCCCTGCTGTATGAGTTCTACGGCCTGGATCTGCCCGAAGACGACTCCGGCGTGCTCCAGTTCGGCACCACCATCCTCTACCCCGGAAAGGTGGGGGAGGAGTATTTCATGACCAAGGGCCACTTTCACACCATCCTGGACACCTCCGAGATCTACTACGGCCTCAGCGGCCACGGCATGATGCTGATGGAGACCCCCGAGGGCCAGGTGGACTGGAAGGAGATCGGCCCCGGCGAGGCCCTCTACGTCCCCGGACGCTGGGCCCACCGCAGCATCAACACCGGCACCGAGCCTCTGGTGATGTTCTTCGTCTACCGGGGGGACGCCGGCCACGACTACGGCACCATCGAGGAGAAGGGCTACCGGAAGCTGGTGGTGGAGCGGGACGGAAGGCCCGCCGTCATCGACAACCCCAAATGGAAGGTGTAGCCCCGCCCTTTGCGGCCGTCCTGTTTGATCTGGACGGCGTCCTGCGCAACACCGAGCCATACCACCGCATGGCCTATGCACAGCTGGCCCGCAGCCTGTCCGGGGGCGCGCCCCCGGACGCCGGAGAGATCGCGGGTAAGTCCAACCTTCAGCTCTATGAGGCTCTGGTGGCCCGCTTCGGCGGGCCGGCCACGGCGGAGGAGCTGTCCCAGCGGCACTTCCGGCTGGTCTGCCAGCTGCTGGAGGAGTACCGGGTGGGGCCGATGCCCGGCCTGGAGGAGGCTCTGTCGGCCCTGCGCCGCCGGGGCATTCCCTTTGGGGTGGTGTCCTCCTCCTGGCGCTGGTACGTGGAGCATTGCCTGCGGGAGTTGGGGATGTATGAGGACGCCGCGGTGATCGTCACCGGCAGCGACGGCCTGCCCCTCAAGCCCGCCCCCGCCCCTTATCAGGCGGCGGCCCGGGTCTTTCGCCCTGCCCCGCCCGGCGCGGTGCTGGCCGTGGAGGACAGCGGCAGCGGCGCCCCCCCCGCCGTGGCGGCGGGTCTGGCCTGCGCGGCGGTATACAACCCCGACTCGGGGGCGCAGGATCTGTCCCCGGCCCGGTGGCGGCTGAACAGCCTGTACGAGCTGCCCGCCCTGCTGGACGGCAACTAAACCAATCCGATTTTTGTTTACATAATTGAAGGAGGTCTTTTCCATGTCCATGCTGCAGCATTCCACCCGCGCCTGGGGCTCCCCCAGCCGCTACATCCAGGGCCGCTATGAGCTGGAGAACATGAAAACCCACACCGAGGTCTACGGCCGCAGGGTGTTCTTCCTCATCGACGTGTTCTTCTTCGCCGACTACAAGAAGCGCTTCGAGGCCCTGTACGCCGGCAGCGACAGCCAGATCCAGTGCGAGCAGTTCGGCGGCCAGTGCACCGAGGAGGAGATCCTCCGCTGCACCGGTCTGGCCAAGGCTCTGAACCCCGACGTGGTGGTGGGCATCGGCGGCGGCAAGACCATGGACACCGCCAAGGCCGTGGCCGACAACTACAACACGGCGGTGATCATCGTCCCCACCACCGCCTCCACTGACGCTCCCGCCATGGGCCTGTCCGTCATCTACACCGCCGCGGGTGAGCACGTGGGCGCCCGCCACTACAAGAAGAACCCCGATCTGGTGCTGCTGGACACCGACATTCTGGCCAAGGCGCCCATCCGCTTCCTGGTGGCCGGCATGGGCGACGCCCTGTCCACCTACCCGGAGTGCCGGGCCAACGTGCAGTCCGCCTCCCCCAACTACGTCAACAGCGGCTATCACCAGACCATCGCCTGCATCGCCGTGTCCAAGGCGTGCCACGAGACCATCCTGACCAAGGGCGTCAGCGCCAAGCTGGCCGCCGAGCAGGGCCTGTGCACCAAGGACGTGGAGGACGTCATCGAGGCCAACACCCTGCTGTCCGGCCTGGGCGTGCAGAACGGCTCCTGCGCGGGCGCTCACTCCATCGCCGAGGGCATCACCGTCCTGGAGCCCTGCGCCAAGCTGCTGCACGGCGAAGTGGTGGCCTTCGGCATCCTGGTGCAGCTCATCGTGGAGGGCGCCCCCGCCGAGGAGCTTGACGAGCTGTACACCTTCTTCGAGGAAGTGGGCCTGCCCACCACCTTTGACGATCTGGGCATTCCCGACGCCACCGAGGCCGACATCAGGAAGGTGGCCGAGACCTCCATGCACTCCTACTGGGACGTGGAGCCCTTCGCCGTCAACCCGCAGATGGTCTTTGACGGCATCATGATGGCCAACACCCTGGGCAAGCGCCGCAAGGGCCTGTAAGCGGGCCGCGGCCGGACGGAAAGGAAGCGCACGCATGAAAGCCATTCAATACACCGCCCCCCGGCAGTTTGCCGTGGTAGATCTGCCCAAGCCGGAGCCCGGCCCCCACCAGGTGGTCATCCGGGTCAAGGCCTGCGGCATCTGCAAGACCGACCTGACCATCCACGACGGAAGCTTTCTGGCCAAGTTCCCCCTGGTGAACGGCCACGAGTTCGCCGGCGTGATCGACTCGGTGGGCAGCGCCGTCACCGAGTGGAAGGTGGGCGACCGGGTCACCGCCGACAACACTGAGCTGTGCGGCTACTGCGAGCCGTGCCGCAGCGACAAGCCCCTGTACTGCGAGAACTTCAACTCCCACGGCTGCAACATGCCCGGCGGCTTTGCCGAGTATGTGCTCATCAACCACGACAAGGTGTTCGCCCTCAGCGACAAGCTGTCCTTTGAGGAGGCCACCTTTACCGAGCCCACCGCCTGCGCGGTCCACGGCGTGGACCGCATCGCCCCCCGCTTCGGCGACTCCATCCTCATGTTCGGCGCAGGCCCCACCGGCATCATCCTGGCCCAGCTGCTCCGCCGGGCGGGGGCGGGCCGCATGGTCATCGCCGATCCCCACGCCGACAAACTGGACATTCTGCGCAAGTACGGCTTTACCGACCTGGTGGTCATGGACAAGGCCGACCCGTCCAAGCACACCGCCGAGATCAAGGCCATCATGCCCAAGGGCTTCGACATTGTCATCGACGCCACCGGGGCCGCCTCGGTGTTCGAGTCCTGCTTCCACTTTGTCCACATGGGCAGCAAGATTGTGGCCTACGGCGTCTGCGCCGCCGACGCCAAGGTACCCGTCAGCCCCTACGACATTTTCAGCCAGGAGTACACCATCCTCGGCTCCTTCGCCCAGACCCACTGCTTTGGCCGGGCGCTGGAGTATCTGGAGAGCGGCGCGGTGCAGGTCAAGGAGTTGATCTCCCACGAGCTGCCGCTGGAGGACTACGGCAAGGGCCTGGACTACATCGTCCAGAAGCAGGCCCGCAAGGTTATCATTCACCCCTGAGAGCGCCTCCTCTCCGTGTGCCGAAAAAAGCCCGCCCGCCCCGGCTTGGGGTGGGCGGGCTTTTATGTTTCTCGCTAGGGCTCCACGTCCAGCATCGCCATGGTGGCGGGCATTTCGTGGGCGGTATTGACCTTCTCCTCGTCGGTGACCAGATCGAAGCAGGAGACGATGATCTTGTCCCCCCAGACGCACGGCTCGCCCGGCTCGTCCAGCTCGCCGTGGAAGCCGTCGGTGTCGGGGGAGCAGGCCATCCGCGTCACCCGGCCGTCGGGGGTGATGCGGGCGATGGCGTTGGCCGAGAAGTCGGCCACGTAGATGTTGCCGTAGGGATCGATGGTCATGCCGTCGGTGGACTTCAGGTTGGCCGGATCACAGGCCCACTTGCGGTTCTCCTTCACCGAGCCGTCGGGGTTGAAGGTGATTTTGTGCACCACCCCGTCGCCGAAGTTGCCGACGTAGAGGTTGCCGTCGTGGTCGAACACGATGCCGTCCACGCCGTACTGGCACTTGGGGTTCTCGGTGATAAAGGTGAGGAAGATGTGGGGATCGGCCAGGGTGTTGGTGCAGTGGATGCCCTCGGCGTCCAGGGGGAAGCGGTAGACACAGCTCATGAGCTTGCCGCTGTCCGTCTTCTGGCGGGTCATGCAGCTCTGGGTGACGTACATGTAGTCCCCCCAGATGCGGATGCCGTTGGGGTGCTCCATGTTGTCAGCCACCACGGTGCACTTCACCACCCCCGCGTCGTTGAGCCGCAGGCGGAGGATGCGCCCGGTGAACACCATGTGGGGCTCTCCGGTCCAGCCCGCGTTGTCCACCAGATAGAGGTCGCCGTCGGGGCCGAACTCGATGCCCATGGCCCGGGCCTCACCGGTGTACTCGTTGCGCGGCACGTCAAACCACTTCTTGATGTTGCGGTCCTTGTCGATTTTCAGCACGCAGCTGGGCATGGACAGATCCGCAAAGTTGGGACAGGACAGAATCAGGTTGCCGTCCCTGTCGATGGCCATGCCGTCGGGGGTGCACACCAGCTCCTCCGGCAGCAGGGTGAACAGCTTGGATGTTTGCATAAAGCGCATTGCCTCCTTTTACGCGGTCAGCTCCTTGAGGAACCGGCAGGCCCGGCCCGCCATCTCGTCCAGCCCGGCCTCCCCGGCCCCGCTGCTGAGATCCCGCCAGACCTTGATATCATAGGGAATGGTACCCCCCATGAGCACGAAGGGCTCCATCACAATGGCCCCCTGGTAGTTCACCTGCTTGAGGGCGGCGGCCATGTCCTTCCAGGGCAGGCGGTTGGTGGAGCCGGCGGGGCGGCGGTTGTTCTCCCCCACGTGGAAATGCCCCAGCCAGGGGCCCGCCTCCAGAATGGCGTCCACCATGCTGTCCTCCTCGATGTTCATGTGGAAGGTATCCAGCAGCACCCGGGCGTTGGGACTGCCCAGGCGCTTGACAAACTCCACGCCCTCTTTGGCGGTGTTGAGCAGGTACTGCTCGAAGCGGTTGACCACCTCGCAGCAGTAGAGCACGCCGCAGTCCTCCGCCACCTTCATGAGCCGGGACATGGACTCCAGGGCAAGCTCCTCCTTGCGGCGCTTCTCGTCCAGGGTGATTCCGTGGTCGGGCAGGGCCTGCCACCCGGCGTAGGACACGCCGTTGAGGATGGCCGCCCCCACCTTGGGCATGCTCTCCAGGATGCGGGTGACATGGCGGATGCCGTTCTCCCGCACCGCCGGATCGTCGCTGGCCAGGTCGTATTTGGCCTCCAGGCCGATGGAATAGGTGATGCCCAGGCCGTTGTGATCGGCGCAGGCCTTCAGCTCCCGCAGCCTGGCGTCGTCGTAATAGCCCCACTCGGCGGAGGCCACCTCGCAGATGTCAAAGCCCAGCCAGGCCAGCTTCTCCATCAGGGGTATGTATGCAATCTCGTCCCAGTTGTGGCTCCAGAAGCCGTAGTGCATTCCAATCGGGTTCATGGCGCGCCTCACTGGCCCCGGGCAGCGCGAATCTTCTCCACAAACTGGCGGGCGGTCTCGGTAATCTTGCCGTAGTCGCCGGTCTTGGCCCCGGCGGTCAGGCTGCCGCCCGCGCCCACGGCCACCGCGCCGGCCGCAATCCACTCGGCCACGTTGTCCAGAGACACGCCGCCGGTGGGCATCAGCTCGGCCTGGGGGATGGGGCCGTGGATGGACTTGAGAATCTTCGGCCCGAACAGCTCGCCGGGGAACACCTTGATGATGTCCGCACCCGCCTCCATGCCGGCCACCACCTCGGCGATGCTCATGGCGCCGGGCATGCAGGCCACGCGGTAGCGGTTGCACAGGCGGACGGTGTCGCCGTTGAAGTAGGGGCTGACCACATACTGGGCGCCGGAGAGGATGGCCATGCGGGCGGTCTCGGGGTCCATGACGGTGCCCGCGCCGATGACAAAGTCGGTGCCGTCATACTCTCTGGCCATCTTCTCAATGATGGCGTTGACGCCGGGGGTGGTGTAGGTCAGCTCGATGCCGGCGCAGCCGCCCTCGATGCAGGCCTCGGCGATGCGCATGGCGTCGTCGGCGTCCTTGGCGCGGACCACGGCCACCAGGCCGCAGGAGCGAAGCTTGGCAAGTACCTGTTCCTTTTTCATGGGAAAAACCTCCTTACGCATTCTTGTGGGACGCCATGTACTCGTAGACGGGCAGCATGGCCTTGTAGCACACCTCAAATGCCTCCTTCACCGGGCCGTAGGCGGCCACGGCTTCGGGGTCGGGCTCCACCGTGCGGTTGAGCTCGAGCATCTGGTCGATGACCTCAAAGCCCTTGAACACCCCCACGCCCACGCCGCCGGTGACCGCGGCGCCCATGGAGGTGGCCTCCTCCAGCAGGACGGGCACCTTGATGCGGGCGTTGTAGACGTCGGCCATCATCTGGCACCAGAGGGCGCCCTTTGCGCCGCCGCCCACCACCAGCAGCTCGTCGATGGGGATGCTCCGGCGGAAGGACTCCAGGATAATGTTCAGGTTGAGGGTGACCCCCTCCAGTACGGCCCGGAAGAGGTCGCAGCGCTGGTTCTCCATTTTCAGCCCCAGCCAGGCGGCCGTGGCATCCGGGTTCCAGCGGGGGGCCCGCTCCCCCAGCAGATAGGGCAGGAAAAGGACGCCGTTGGCGCCTACGGGGCTCTTTGCCGCCTCCGCGTTGATGAGATCGTAGGGGCTGATGCCCTGCACTTTGGCCACGGCGGTCTCATATTTGGCCACCTGGCCCTTGAGCCAGTTGTAGGAACTGCCGCCGGCCTGCATGGTGCCGGTGGGCGAGTACAGCCCGGGGACGATGTGGGCCCAGGTGAAGGTGCGCATCTCCTCGTCAAAGAGGGGCTTCTCGCTGGTGGTGGCCACCCAGGCGGAGGTGCCGATGCAGCTAAAGGTGCGGCCCGGGCTGATGGAGCCGGCGCCCACGTTGGAGCACAGGCCGTCGCCGCCGCCCATGACCACCGGCGTGCCCGCCTTCAGGCCGGTCTGCCCGGCGGCCCAGGGGGTGACCTCCCCGGCCACGGTGGTGGAGGGGACGATCTCAGGCAGCTTGTCGCCGTCGATGCCCGAGGCGTTGACGATCTTGTCCGACCACTGGAGGGTGTTCAGATCAATGCAGGCGTTGGAGGTGGCGTCGGAGGGCTCGGTATAAAACTTCCCCGTCAGGCGCAGGACAATGAAGTCTTTGGCGTTGAGGGCCTTGTAGGTCTTGGCATACACCCCCGGCTCGTTGTCCCGCACCCACATGAGCTTTTGCAGGCCGTAGGAGGCGCTGTTGCGGTGCCCGGCGATGTGGTAGAAGTCCCGCAGGGAGATCTGCTCCCCCAGGGCGGCGGCCTGGGCCTGGGCCCGCTGGTCGGCCCAGATGATGGAGGGCCGCAGGGGGTTGCCCTGCTTATCCACGCACAGGCACCCCATCATCTGGCCGGAGAAGGAGACTGCGGCGATGTCGCCGGGGTCGATGCGGGCCTTGTCAATCAGGTTGCGGCTGGTGACGCAGATGGCCTTCCAGAAATCCTCGGGATCCTGCTCGGCCCAGTTGGTGTTGAAGTAGTGGCAGTCGTAGCGGAACACCTCGCTGGTGATCATTTTCCCCTCGTCGCTGAACAGGGTTGCCTTGTTGCCGGAGGTGCCCAGATCGTGGGCCAGTATGTATTTCATTGCTGTCCTCCCGCCCTACAGGCCCAGATCGTGGATGAGGTTGGCAGTAGCCATGCGCCCCATGTTGCGGGACGCGCCCGCCGTGGAGGCAGCGCAGTGGGAGCCGAGCACCACGTTGTCCAGGGTAAACCAGCGGGCGTCCTTGGGCGGCTCGGAGGAGAAGGCGTCGATGCCCGCGCCGCAGAGGCGG
>OBXQ01000496.1_pt1 | contig 18325 bp, 15 predicted proteins | sample 1476641 | NCBI WGS metagenome assembly OBXQ01 (sample SAMEA2580174, study PRJEB22360) | human gut metagenome | biome: human gut; feature: human-associated habitat; material: faeces | place: Denmark | collected 2008/2010
GGACCAGCAGGCCGCCGCCCGTGTGCGCGCCCCCGGCCAGCCAGCCGTTCTGGTTCACATCGGCGGACAGGAGGGCCTGGCCGTCCTCTTGGGTGAGGGAAAAGACCTCCTCCCGACCGGAGTAGACAAAGAGCTCCCGGCCGCCGGCATCATAGACCAGAGCGGTGCCGCCTGCGGTGCTGACCACAGGATTTGTCATGGAAACGGCCTGATCCACAAAGGCCTGACCGCTGCCCGAATACAGCCGGATGGTGTTGGGGGAGCAGACCAGAAGATCTCCGTCCACGACGGCAAAGGCGTTGGAGGAGTCCCCAACAAAATGAAAGGACTCCGCCTGTCCGCTGTCGTTGCGCGCCAAGGTGCGGTAGGAGAACCAGCGCTTGATGAAGTCAAAATTCAGCTTGTCATAGTTGGCCACCAGGGCGACCGCGCCCACCATCAGGGCCAGTGTCACCAGAAAGGCCAGGAACCGGACAAAACGGTTGGGGCGCTTTTTGGGTTTGGGGGCGGCGTTGGGACGGCTGCCGTTGATATCTTCCATTCTATGCTCCTTCATGGATTTCATGCGGCAGAGGCATAAGCGGCACAGATAAAAGGGGCGCTTGTGCAGGCCCTGCAATAGAATTATTTTTTCGTTCCCAAATAGACTGACGTTATGGCGCAGAGGATGGCGGCGCCGATGGCGAACCACAGTGCAGCAGGCATAGAAATACCTCCAGAGTTCACATAAGGGCAGGAGAGTGAGCTATAGGACGTCCTCCTGATACCACAGTTTGGTCATATAGAGCCCCCCGGCGGGTACAGTAGGCCCGGCGGCGGTGCGGTTGCGGCCTTCCAGAATGGCGGGCACGTCATCGGGGGAGAATTTGCCGTCGGCGGCGTAGACACAAGTGCCCACCATGGCGCGCACCATGTTGTAGAGAAAGCCGTCGGCGCACACCCGGCACTCGATCAGTTCTCCGCTGCGGGAGATATTAAAGTAGTGAACCGTGCGCACGGTGGTGCGGGTTTCGGTGCCGACGCTCCGAACAGCCGCGAAGTCGTGGGTACCCACAAAGTGGGAGGCCGCACGCTGCATCACAGTCTCGTCCAGGTGTTTGGGATAGAACCAGGCGCGGTTGACGTAAAATGCGTTCCGTATGTGGGAATTGTAGATGCGGTAAGTGTACTCCTTTTTCAGGCAGGAGCCGATGGCGTTGAAGCCGTCGGGCACCTCGGTAGCCTTTATCACCACGATGTCATCGGGCAGCCGGGTGTTCACCGCCAGGGGAATCCGGTCGCAGGGGATACGGGAGGAGGTGCGGAAATTGGCGATATAGGTCTCCGCGTGCACGCCGGCGTCAGTGCGGCCCGCGCCGGTACATTTGACCGGGTGGCCCACCACCGAGGCCAGGGAGTGTTCCAGCGTCTCCGCCACGGTGACGGCGTTCTTTTGAACCTGCCAGCCGTGATAGGCCGTCCCCACATACATCAAGCGTAGCGCAATATTTCTCATAAAGCTTTAAAATCCCATTATTTTTTTCTTAAAGTCCAAAGTGCCGCAGCACGCCGATGCCGACACACAGAAGCACCGCGAAGACCAGAGCGGCGATGTCGATGCCCTTTAGCTTGAGCTGGCGCAGGCGGGTGCGGCCCTCTCCGCCGTGGTAGCAGCGGCACTCCATGGCAATGGCAAGCTCGTCGGCCCGGCGGAAGGCAGAAATGAACAGGGGTACCAGCAGGGGCACCAGGGCTTTGGCCTTCTGGAGCAGGTTGCCGGTATCGAAGTCGGCGCCGCGGGCCTTCTGAGCGGACATGATCTTATCCGTCTCCTCGATGAGGGTAGGGATGAAGCGCAAGGCGATGGACATCATCATGGACAGCTCATGCACCGGCACATGGAGGGTTTTCAGCGGTCCCATCAGTTTTTCCAGGCCGTCGGTGAGCAGGATGGGGGAGGTGGTATAGGTCAGCAGGAAGGTGCAGGTGATGAGCATGGCGATGCGTAGCACCATAAACACCGCCGCCCAGATGCCCTCCGGATAGATGGTAAAGATCCAGAAGGAGACCAGCGGCGCTCCCTCGCCCCGGGTGTAGAACAGGTTGAGCAGGCCGGTGATAATGACGATGATCAAAATAGGCTTCATCCCCCGTAGGATGCTCTTGATGCCCACCTTGGACACGGCGATCAGCACCGCCAGCAGGACGAAGAGAACCGCATAGCCCACCACATGCTTGGCCAGAAACAGAGCCACGATATAGGCCACGGTAAAGAGCAGCTTGGTGCGGGGGTCCAGCCGGTGAAGCAGGGTGTTGCCTGGGAAGTACTGGCCCAGGGTAATGTCCTTCAATGCCACTTACACCGCCCCCCTTTCGCCGGAAGCAGACTGCTTCTGCTGACCGGCACGGGCCAGCTTGGCCAGGACGGCGTCTCTGGCCTGCTCCGTGGTGTAGACCGACGGGTCGATGTCCACGCCCATGGCCCGCAGGCGGTGGAACACCCGGGTCATGGCGGGCACGCCCAAGCCCATGGCCTCCAGCTCGTCCCCGTGGGCAAAGACCTCCCGGGGCGCGCCGGAGAAGGGAATCCGGCCGTCGTTGATCACCACCAGCCGGTCCACCGTCCGGGCCACTTCCTCCATGGAGTGGGAAACGATGATGATAGTGGCGTTTTTGGCCGTGTGATAGTCGTGGATGTTGCCCAGGATGGACGCCACGCCAACTGGGTCCAGGCCGGCGGTGGGCTCGTCCAGTATGAGCACGGAGGGCTCCATGGCAATAACGCCGGCGATGGCGACCCGGCGCTTTTGTCCGCCGGACAGCTCGAAGGGGGATTTTTCCAGCATGTCCTCCCGCAACCCAACAAACTGGGCGGCCTCGCGCACCCGGCGGTCGACCTCCCTCTCGTCCAGCCCCATGTTTTTAGGGCCGAAGGCGATATCCTTATAGATGGTCTCCTCAAAGAGCTGGTACTCCGGGTACTGAAACACCAGTCCCACCTGGAAGCGGGTTTGGCGGGTGCGCTCCTTGCTCTCCCAGATATCCCGGCCCTCGAAGAGGACGCGGCCGGAGGTAGGTTTGAGCAGCCCGTTGAGGTGCTGGATGAGGGTGGATTTGCCCGAGCCGGTGTGGCCGATGATGCCCAGGTACTCCCCGCGGTAGGCGGTAAAGTCCACGTCCACCAGGGCCCCGTGTTCAAAGGGGGTGCCGGCGGAATAGATGTGGCTCAGGCGCTCCGTCTGAATGATCGGTTCCAATGGCTTCATTCCTTTATCATTTGGTGCATGCCCGCAGGTCACGCCCGTGTTTGCAGCAGATCAAAGAGCGCCTGGGCACATTCCTCGTCGCTCAGTGCGTCCAGAGGAACGTCCACCCCCGCCTGCCGGAGCTGCCACAGCAGCTCGGTGGTCTCGGGGACAGTGAGGCCCACGGCCTTCAACTCCTCCACCCGCTGAAAGACCTTCCGGGGGGTGCCGTCGGCCACCACCCGGCCCTTGGCCATGACCACCAGCCGGTCGGCCTGGGCGGCCTCGTCCATATGGTGGGTGATGAGCACTACCGTCACGCCGGAGGAGCGGTTGAGCTCACGGATGGTCTTCATGACCTCCGCCCGGCCGATGGGGTCCAGCATGGCGGTGGGCTCGTCCAGCACAATGCAGCGGGGCGCCATAGCGATGACACCGGCAATGGCCACCCGCTGTTTCTGTCCGCCGGAGAGCAGGTGGGGGGCGTGCTCCCGGTACTCGTACATGCCCACGGCCTTGAGGGCGTCGTCCACCCTCCGGCGGATCTCCGCCGGGGGCACCCCCAGATTCTCAAGGGCGAAGGCCACGTCCTCCTCCACCACGTTGGCAACGATCTGGTTGTCCGGGTTCTGGAATACCATGCCCACGGTGCGGCGGATGTCCAGCAGTTTATCCTCGTCGGCGGTGTCGATGCCGTCCACGTAGACTTTGCCGCCGGAGGGCAGCAGGATGGCGTTCAGGTGCTTGGCCAGGGTGGACTTGCCGGAGCCGTTGTGCCCCAGCACAGCCACGAAGGAGCCCTCCTCGATGTCCAGGCTTACCCCGTCCAGCACAAAGGGGTTGACCGCCCCCTCCTCCGCATAGGCGAAGCGGAGCCCCTCTGTTTGAATGATTGCATGGTTCATATAGCACATCACTCCTTATTCGGCGGTCCAGCGGCCCGTGGCCCCGCAGGGGAGGGCCAGGCCGGTGGCAGTTACGGGCAGGCCCAGCTCCTGGCTCTCGGTGCGGCCGCCGTACCGGCGGGCTACCAGAGTCTCCAGCAGGTAGGTCAGTACCGAGGGGGCTAGCCCCGTAGTATAGGAGTTAATGAGGAAAAACAGGGGTTCGTCCGAGAGCACCCCGGCTACCAGCTCCACAAAAGGGAAGAGGTTCTCCTCCAGCTTCCAGATCTCGCCGGAGGGACCCCGGCCGTAGGAGGGGGGGTCCATGATGACTGCATCGTACCGGCGGCCCCGGCGGATCTCCCGCTCCACGAACTTGGCGCAGTCGTCCACGATCCAGCGGATGGGCGCGTCGGACAGGCCGGAGGAGGCCGCGTTCTCCCGCGCCCAGCTCACCATGCCCTTGGCCGCGTCCACGTGGCACACGGCGGCTCCCGCCGCCGCGCAGGCCACCGAGGCCGCGCCGGTGTAGGCAAAGAGGTTGAGCACCCGGATGGGCCGCCCGGCGGAACGGATGCGCTCCATGGCGAAATCCCAGTTGGCCGCCTGCTCCGGAAAGACGCCGGTGTGCTTGAAGTTCATAGGCTTGATGTTGAGGGTCAGCCCCTTGTAACCCAATGTCCAGCGCTGGGGCAGTTCCTTCTTGACCCACTGGCCCCCTCCGGTGGAGGCGCGCTGGTACCGGGCGTCGTGCCTCCGCCATCCGGGATGCCGCCCCTCCGGACGCCAGATGGCCTGAGGATCGGGCCGCACCAACAGATACTTGCCCCAGCGCTCCAGACGCTCGCCGCCGCCGCAGTCCAGCAGCTCATAGTCCTTCCAGTCACTTGAAATCCACATAATATGATCTTCCCACCATAGTTTTTGTCATAATCATCCTATTATATCATTCCCTACTATACCAGTCAACGAAAAGAAACGCAAACAGCAGGGGCGCGGGGTGAAAATTTGAATCGACCCGCGCCCCTATGCGGCGTCTCCTGCAAACTGACCAGGCGCCCCTGTAAGACAGTTCAATCCACGCACCCGCGAGGGGTGCGACAGACATACTCCATGTGGCCGCGGTCCAGCCGCTGATTTCAACCCACGCACCCCGTGAGGGGTGCGACTTATACCGGGGATGCTTGGTGATGTCGTATTTCTCACTATTTCAATCCACGCACCCCGCGAGGGGTGCGACGACAGCGTGTATGCACAATATCTATGGGCAATCGGAATTTCAATCCACGCACCCCGCGAGGGGTGCGACTCATCAGACATGTGGATCTGCTCCATGACTTCGAGATTTCAATCCACGCACCCCGCGAGGGGTGCGACTCATCAGACATGTGGATCTGCTCCATGACTTCGAGATTTCAATCCACGCACCCCGCGAGGGGTGCGACAGGTTGCCGACGGGCCTCCCGGTGATTGTGTCATAATTTCAATCCACGCACCCCGCGAGGGGTGCGACTTTTCGGTGTCTTGACAAAAAACCGCTCTTTGGATTTCAATCCACGCACCCCGCGAGGGGTGCGACGCGGCGGTATGTCTGCACCAATGAGGGGTGGCGATTTCAATCCACGCACCCCGCGAGGGGTGCGACGGTCTGTAATGCGCTCCTCCATCTGCTCAAACTCGATTTCAATCCACGCACCCCGCGAGGGGTGCGACGAGCGGCCATGTTGCACATCTGAGACTGGACGCCATTATTTCAATCCACGCACCCCGCGAGGGGTGCGACATTTGCTCGCAGAGGGCCAGAGCGCCATCCTGGAATTTCAATCCACGCACCCCGCGAGGGGTGCGACTAGCCCGGTACGAGGTTCATAAAGCAAAGCTCTAATTTCAATCCACGCACCCCGCGAGGGGTGCGACCGGCCACATAGATCTTGCCGTCCTCGCCCTCCTCCGGATTTCAATCCACGCACCCCGCGAGGGGTGCGACCAATGTCATCATTGAGCAGGAGCAGGGCCTCCTTACATTTCAATCCACGCACCCCGCGAGGGGTGCGACCGCTTATTATGGATGCTTTTATTGCCAACGCAAATTTCAATCCACGCACCCCGCGAGGGGTGCGACGGACAACGGGTGTGTATTTGGGGATACCCCAAAGATTTCAATCCACGCACCCCGCGAGGGGTGCGACCATCGGCATCCCGGCCGGCCATAATCCCCTTCTCTATTTCAATCCACGCACCCCGCGAGGGGTGCGACGTTATCTGACCGCCACTCTGGACGCTCAGACCTCTATTTCAATCCACGCACCCCGCGAGGGGTGCGACGAATCGGCGTGCGGGTGTTCCAGGCCAGGCGGGCGATTTCAATCCACGCACCCCGCGAGGGGTGCGACCGACTTCCGCTTGGCCTCTGACCGGGCCGTCTATATTTCAATCCACGCACCCCGCGAGGGGTGCGACGTTGCCTTTGTTTCCCCGTGACCGTATTGCCAGGGCTATTTCAATCCACGCACCCCGCGAGGGGTGCGACCGGCCATGTTGCACATCTGAGACTGGACGCCGTTATTTCAATCCACGCACCCCGCGAGGGGTGCGACGCCTGCTTGTCCTGTGGAAGCTCAAGGGGTGGAATCATTTCAATCCACGCACCCCGCGAGGGGTGCGACCATTTGCCATTGGTCAACGGATAATCTTGACATAACCATTTCAATCCACGCACCCCGCGAGGGGTGCGACATTTCGTATCAATAAATATGGGACATTCCAGATTATTTCAATCCACGCACCCCGCGAGGGGTGCGACCCAAGGTGGGAGTCTCTACTGGTGGAGTGCTGAATTTCAATCCACGCACCCCGCGAGGGGTGCGACGGCCGGGAGCTGGCCGACTACATCACCAAATGCCAATTTCAATCCACGCACCCCGCGAGGGGTGCGACGGCATCGGCGTCCCGGCCGGCCATGATCCCCTTCTCCATTTCAATCCACGCACCCCGCGAGGGGTGCGACGCGTGTCCTGTAACCTGGTCTGCCGCACAAAGAAGGATTTCAATCCACGCACCCCGCGAGGGGTGCGACGGTCGGCGGCCAGATAGACGTCCATCTTCTCCTGATTTCAATCCACGCACCCCGCGAGGGGTGCGACCCCTCAATCACCCGCATCAGGGTGCGGTTCTTGACATTTCAATCCACGCACCCCGCGAGGGGTGCGACCAGCGAGGGGTTGACCGCCGGTCGACGGTGATCCAATTTCAATCCACGCACCCCGCGAGGGGTGCGACCAGCGAGGGGTTGACCGCCGGTCGACGGTGATCCAATTTCAATCCACGCACCCCGCGAGGGGTGCGACGGACCACAAGCGGCCCTCCGGATTCTTGTACGTGATTTCAATCCACGCACCCCGCGAGGGGTGCGACCAATCTGCTATGCGCTCCACTGTCCGGGACATGGCACATTTCAATCCACGCACCCCGCGAGGGGTGCGACCCGTGGTTGCACCCATAAAGTGGTATGGGTGCAGGAATTTCAATCCACGCACCCCGCGAGGGGTGCGACTCCGCTCCCGTTTCGCCTTGCCACGCTACGCCCAGATTTCAATCCACGCACCCCGCGAGGGGTGCGACCCTGGGCGGCAATCAGCGCGCCCTGAGCTGCCGTATTTCAATCCACGCACCCCGCGAGGGGTGCGACGGCCAGCACCGGGGCGGCCATATTCGCGGTTACGAAGATTTCAATCCACGCACCCCGCGAGGGGTGCGACTCCGCCGAGAAGGCGGCCATGCTGGAGCTGGTGATTTCAATCCACGCACCCCGCGAGGGGTGCGACTAGGCATGACTGATGACGATGGATGTACTTGGCAGATTTCAATCCACGCACCCCGCGAGGGGTGCGACTACCTTGTTGATGGCCTCCTGCATATCACTGGAATTTCAATCCACGCACCCCGCGAGGGGTGCGACGGAGGCCGGCATCATCGATCAGCCCGACTACTGATTTCAATCCACGCACCCCGCGAGGGGTGCGACTCGCCCCGCGTACTTCGGTGCGCAGTCGGGGCAATTTCAATCCACGCACCCCGCGAGGGGTGCGACCCCTCAATCACCCGCATCAGGGTGCGGTTCTTGACATTTCAATCCACGCACCCCGCGAGGGGTGCGACAGCAAACTTTACCAAAGAGCAGAGAGTTTGCTTGGCTCAATTTGCTTATTTGCACAAGGGGAAGAAGGCTGAGCATACAAAAACAAACGCGCCTATGCTCCATTAAGCTTTCCTTTATGCTTTTTGGGTGCGAACCGGCCGGAGAAGGCGTGTCCTCTTGGACTTCGCACGCTACAAAATCAAAGGTTCGTCTGGAAGGTAGGTCTGCTTAAAGCCAAAGTGCTCGATCTTCTGCTCATAGCGATTTCCCAGGGAATAAAAGCGGAGGCTGTCCCGTTCGGGATCCATGATTGCGCACAGCTTGGCCTGAAGGAGTTTATACTGGGCTGGCTCCAGCTTACACTCAAAGACGGAGTTCTGAACCCGCTGGCCGTAGTTGACGCACTGCCTGGCGATCTGCCGCAGGCGTTTGCGCCCGGCGGCATCCGCTGTATTGACATCGTAGGTAATCAAAACCAGCATAATGGCCTCACTTCCACAAAAAGGGCGGATAGGCGTCCAGATCGCCGCGGAGGCAGCGGGCCAGAAGCAGCGCCTGGAGATAGGGGACCAGTCCCCAAGAGAGCTTTTCCTGGAGATAGGGGTGGGTTAGAGACTCCTTTTTCCGCTCCTGCCAGCGCTTCAGAACGGCTCTGCGGCCGGAGTCACTCAAAAAGACCGCCCCATTCTCCAGAAAGTCAAAGTCCTGCCGCCCCACTATTCGGTTGTTTATCAGGGTTAAAACGAACCGGTCGGCCATACAGGGGCGCAGCTCCTCCATCAGATCCAGGGCCAGAGAGGCCCGGCCGGGGCGATCCCGGTGGAGAAAGCCCACGTAGGAATCCAGCCCCACGCTCTCCAGTGCGGAGGCGCAGTCGTGCGACAGCAGACTGTAGACAAAGGAGAGCAGGGCGTTGACAGGATCCCGCGGCGGACGGCGGCTGCGGCTTTGGTAGGAAAAGAGGGGCTTTTCACCCAAGATCAGCTGGTCGAACTGCCCGAAATAGAGGGTTGCTCCGGCGCCCTCCAGGCCGCGCAGATGCTCGAGAGAGGCGGCCGCGGCGATTTGGGGGAGAAGCTCTTTCAGATGAGACGCGGAGGCTGTCAGGCTGGCGGAATCCAGCCGGAGCCCGTGATCTCTTCGGGTGCGCTCGATGCTCCAGCGGGCGTTATAGACCTTGCCGAAGATCATACTGCGGGCAATGCGGCAACTGGCGGAGAGCTCGTCCGCCGTGCGGTACTGGGCACGCCGGAGCAGGACGTTTCCCGAGGTACTCCCGGCGATCCGGGCCAGAAACCGCCCGCGCGGCGTGCAGAAGGCCAGAGAGATACCGCGCTCGGCGCAGGCGCCCATCAGGGCGGGAGAGGCCCCGGGGTAGGAGAAGGAGACAATGCCGCTCAAGGTATGGAGCGGGTAGCGGGCGGCCTCCTGATGTTCCCGGCTGGCGACCACATTTTCGCCGTCCAGGGACAGATAGATGTCCTCCGAGGTCACGAAGAGGGTGTTCAACAGTTGTCTCATGGCGTTTCCTCCATGGCCCGGTTCAGATAATCGGATACGGACTCCCGCCGGATCAGCTGCGGCAGGCACAGCTCCTTCAGAGAACAGGCGCCGCAGAACTTGCCCGGCCTGGCTTTGGGGGTGTGGCCCCGCCGGAAGAGCTGATGCATCTCCTCTGCGGCGGACTGAACCTGACGGCGCAGCTCCGGAGAGAAGCGCACCGGAGTGCGCCGGCGGGTTTCGCCGTAGTAGAGCGAGCCCTCCGGGACGGGGCAGCACAGCATTTCCTCCAGACACATGGCTTGGGCGCACAGTTGAAGCTCGTCCGCCTGGTGAGGCTTTGGACGGCCGCGCTTGTACTCCACGGGGAAGGGCAGCCAGCGGCCCTCCTCGCCCGCGAGGGGGACGCCCTCCGGCGCGGCGCGAAATTCGACCACGTCGCACTGGCCGGACAGTCCCAGGGCAGGGGAGGCCACCGCCAGACTGCGGAGAACCAGAGTATCGCCCCGCCGCTCCCGAAGGGAGGCGTCGTGGGCGCGGTCATGGAGGAGCTGGCCCTCTATGGTGCGCAGATTTTCCTGCCATTGCTGTTCCAGGTGGATCAGCGCCCACTGGCGGCGGCAGAAGGCAAAGTGCTGAAGGCCGGAGAGGGGGAGAAACTCCTCCTCACGGAAGTTCACCCCATCCGCCGGCAGGTGATTCCGGCGGGGAGGGCGGCCTCGTCCACCGTGACGGAGTAATCCTGATAGGAACGGGCGGGGGCGGGATCACCGGGATCCCTCCGGGTGACATGTACCGCTTCAAAGAGCTTCCAGGCCGGGGCGCAGCCCAGCTCGCTGTCGTGCTGGAAGACAATCAGCTCCCGCACGGCCATCTTGCCCCGTGCGGCGGAGTGGTCGTGCTCGAACATATTGAGGATTGCCTCCCACAGCAGGGACAGATCCTCCTCGGAGAAGCCGGTGGTCTTGCGGGCCAGGTTGGCGGAGACGTAGCCCTCGCAGCGATAGAGGCCATAGGGGATGACATACTTTCTCCCCATCTCAGTGCCCTTTTTCTCCGCGTCGGCCTCGGTGGTGATGGCCACACGGGTGATGGTGATCTCCTGGGGAATGACGGGTTCCACGCTGCGGGCAAAGCCCAACTGCACCGGCCCCCGCACCTGGCCGCAGTTGAGGGCGGCCTTCACAAAGGTGGTCATCACCGCGCCAAAGGTGCGCACATCGTAGAAGTTGGCGCACATCCAGTCCCGGACTTTCCGATCCAGGTCGGGATCGGCCTTTTTCTTTTCCTTGATGGTCTTTTCGTCCACGTCCAGGGCGGCGTAGGCCTCGGCGTCGCTGCGGTTGAGAGGCACGCCGTCCTTGACATAGATGCGGTAGCCGGTGGCGTCCTCCTTCACCGTCTCCACATAGTTGCGGATCTTCCGCTTCAGGCACACGTCGGTGACAATGCCCAGGCCGGTCTCCGGATCCACCCGGGGCATATTGCCCGCGTCCGGATCCCCGTTGGGATTGCCGTTCTCCACGTCGAACAGGATGACAAATTCATAGCGGTTTTTGATAGGATCAGACATGCTCTTTTTCCTCCTTTTTCTGATTGCTCTGATGATAATATCCGATATAGAAACAGTCGGTTTCTTCTGGCATAAAACGCGGAGGAATAGGAGCAGTCAATTTGCCAATCAGAGAGCCTTTTTCCTTCCCCAGTATATTTGCCAGGCCGGGCTTATCACGCAGGAGCTTTTTCATGTGATATTCGCTTAGTGGAAACAATTTTGCGTAGATATTTTTGGGAGTTGTTGCGGCGGAGGTAAAATAGCTATCTTTGATTGTGCGGTTCAATTTCCAATCTGCGGAGGCGAGCTGTATTTGTTCCATTACCGCAAATAACCGGCCTAAAACATAGGGCTGATAATTGCAAGAATCATTTAGTTCCACGGTCAATACCTCCCTTAGCGTGGAATAAATTGGAAGACAACGATAATTTTGCAAGAGACATGCTTTGATGGCGGCAGCTCGGCTTCGTGTAATTTCGTGTTCTGCCCGGATACGCAAAGTAATACCATTCAGTAATGTAGCAGGGTAACGGGTATTCATGAGAATAGAGCGGAGGATCTCACCGGATAGTTCTGGAGGGAGATATTTTTCCAAATTTTGTTTTGCTTCCTTATATGAACTTGGTTCATATTTGGTTTGACTTCGGACAGTGGCATACAGAAGGCGCCAAAGAGGAATGTTGTCAAATTTATTATCATTGGACTGAGCGATCTCCAGGCGGTCATAGTGGGCCTGGATGTGATCCAGGAATCCCTGGAAGGTATTGTGGAGGAAAAAGCGCACTGACAGCCGGGCGGCGTTGGGGGAGAGTCCGAGGATATAGAAATCCATGTTGGGGTCGAGCTTCTCCTCCTGAAAGTCCACGGGTATTCCTTGGCAAAGCTGTGCAGTCATGCCGCGGATCTCCGCGGCGCTGTACGGCGTCGGCGCCCCCAGCAGAGCCCCGCCGAAAAAGGCCTGGTAGGCGTCGCCGCCGCCTCTGGCCCAGCAGACGACGGTGGCGTCCCCGAGCCGGTAGACGTGCTCCCGGTCGGCCAGCAGGTAATTAAGGGCGGCCGTGTAGGCGAAGGCGGCGTATTTGCCGGTAGGGGCGTTGAGGTTCTGCTCCTTGCCGTAGGAACAGAACGCCGGTGCGTTGAAAGAGACCAGAGCTGCGCCGCTGGATTGGGCGCCGGACACATTCTTGATGGCCGGGTGAACGGACTCCACCGGCCCTTCCTCGCCGGTGACGAGGCAGATACCTCTTGGGCTGTCGGTATCGGCGCGATAGCGGCGCTCCCAGGCACGCCGAATCTCGGGATCTTCGTGGATATAGCTTCCATTATAACGGAAGAGCAGATTGGCCCCGGACAGTATGTCCTCCCGATACTCTGCCAGAGCGGGATGCTCCAGTGTATACTCCGGGATCCAGGTGCGGAAGAAGGCCAGCAGGGCCTGAGCGGAGGGGGAAGCGACACCCCCCAAAACAGAGGTATGAAGCGCCTTGCAGGCGGCAAAGCACGCAAGGGAGCGCTGAGGGTTGCCCTTATTGTCTGCGCCCAAAATGTAGCCGGAGTTATCGCACAGAAAATTGGCGGCGATCCCTACTGTGCGTTTGACCGGAGCAGGGAGCGTGAGCACCTGGGGGGCGAGCACAGTCTTTTTCCCTCGGAGCTGCTCCGTCTGAATGGACGTAACCTGCTCCAGCGTCCCGTCTGCGGCGATAGAGAGTGCATAGGAGGCCTTGACCGGCCCCCAGCCGGGGCCGGCAAGCACGCCTGCCTGCACCAGAGTTTCGTAATACTGGGTCAACGCCTGCAAAATCATCCCCGCACCTCCCCGCTGTCCCGGGCGGGCACCTCCAGCACCCCGTCCCGCAGGGTGCCGCGGAAGAACAGGGGGCGGATATCCTCCGGATTTGTATAGTCCATATCCCACAGGATCCAGCCCAGATCGCGCTCTCCCAGCAGCTCCTTCGGGCAGGGGGGTAGCTCCTCACACCAGTGGAAATGGGCGGGAAACTCACGGCAGCCAAAGCAGGGCTGGTGGTAGAACTGCCCCTTTTTGATGCGGCGCTTGACAATGTCCTGAAACTTGCCCGGATTATCTCCGGGGGCGGCCTGACTGGTCATGTCAAAATGGGCCTCAATGACATACCGCACATCCCGCAGCAGCAGGGCGGCCCGCTGCTGAATGTCGTCGGATGTGCACAGATACAGCTCTCCCTTGCCCCGCTCCATCACCGTCCGGGCCGAGCGGGCGGAGAGAGTGGACTTGACCTCGTTGCGCCGCAGGTTGGTGAAGCGGATGGGAGCGCACACATGGATGCGGTCGATGATCCACCTCAGCCCAGGATGCCAGTAGATGGCCTCCACCAGCCCCCGGGCGGCGGAGGGGGTCATGATATCGTAGCTCACCCGTTCTACTTTCATCTCCGGGCGGGTAAAGAGGGCATAATCCCCCCAGACCTCCAGCTGAATGGACATAGGCGTTCACTCCTTTCATAATACATAATATATTGTTTGGACAGGGGAAGCACCGGCAGACGGAGTAGAGAGTGAATGAGACCTCACGTCTGCCCGGCGTTCCATCCTGCGTCTATTCATTTAGACGACTATATTATACATCAGAGTTAGTCATCCGTCAAACTCTTTAAAATACATGTCTATGAATTTTTGTTGACACATGTGATATAATATTTTCTGTCGCAACATGCGTGGATTGAAATATAGAAATGTATATTAATTAGGAGGCACAGGGGAGCGGAGACGGAAGCGTCTCCGCTCCCCTGCTGTTTAGACAAAGAAGGCTTTCCCACAGTCCGCCTCCAGGGACAGCCCGGTTTCCTCTGAATAGAGGGACAGGGTGGCAAGGATAGCGGAGCCATCCTCCAGCCGCTCCAGATCCCCGGCCTGATCCAGGGCGGCGAAGTGCTCTTCGTAGATAGATACGCCGTATTGGCCGAGCCGGCGGAACAGCGTCCGGCTCCGCTCTCCGGCCCGAAGCCGTCCGACCAGCTCCGCGCCCGCGCCCAATGGGATGTAGAACGTCCGGGTGGGGCTGTCGATCATGTGGAAGCGCTCCGCCACGGACTGGAAGGGGAACAGCTCCGTGCGAATCTTGGGCAGAATACCATATATGTCCTGCGCTTCCGCCCCCTTCAGCTCCAGGAGCGTATGGAAGTAGGCCTGGATCGCCTCCTGAGAGGCGATGTCGTCATACTGCTCCAGCACCATGCGGCCCGCGCCGATAGCGGTCTGAAACAGAGGCGGCGGGACGGCTTCCCCCCGGAAAAGGGTGACGATGCTCTCCGAGACGGGGCGCTTTCCCTCCCGGTTGCACCGGCCGGCGGCCTGGAGGATGGAGTCCAGGCCCGCCTCTTCCCGGAACACGGCTGGAAAGTCTACATCCACCCCGGCCTCGATCAGGGAGGTGGAGATCACCCGGCAGGGGAGCCCCTCCTTGAGCCGGCGGCGGATCTCCTCCAGCTTGGCGCGCCGGTGGGCGGGATACATGAGGGTAGAGAGGTGAAAGTTCCCCTCGCCGGAGAGCCGCGTAAAGATCTCCTGGGCGCTCTTGCGGCTGTTGACAACGCAGAGCACCTGCTCGTGCTGCTGGAGCTGTCCGGACAGTGTATCCCAGTCCAGCCGGCCCGCCTGGCGGAAGCACACCCGGCGGAAGGGTTCCGGGGGACACAGCTCCGGCGGACAGAGCTCCACCGCCGGACGGCCGGGCAGGAACTCTGCAAAGAGCGGCCCCAGTGCGGGCTGGGTGGCGGTACAGAGGACGGCGGAAGCGCCGTAATGCTGAACGAGCTGGGCGATGGCGTGGACGCAGGGCCGCAGGCAGGGGAGGGGGAGCAGCTGGGCCTCGTCGAAGAGAATGACGCTTCCGGCCAGGTTGTGGAGCTTGCGGCACTGGGAAGGGCGGTTGGCATAGAGGGATTCGAAGAACTGCACCGCCGTGGTCACCACCACGGGCATGTCCCAGTTCTCCGCGGCCTGGGCCAGGCGGACCGTTTTCGGAGTGGCCTCGGCGTCGATTTCATAGGCGGCGTTGGAGTGGTGCTCCAGCACGTTCTCCGCCCCCAGGATGGTTCGGAACTCCTGGGCGGTCTGCTCGATGATGGAGGTGTAGGGGATCACATAGATGATCCGCCGCAGTCCCCTGGCCCTAGCCTGGGCCAGGGCGAAGGCCAGGGAGGCCACCGTTTTTCCGCCGCCGGTGGGGACGGTGAGGGTAAACAGGCCGGGGGGCTGGGTTTTGCCCATCCGGATACACTGCTCCAGAACGGCGCAGCGGCGGGAGTTCAGCTCTCCCTGAGGGGGAAACCAGCCGGAGATATGGCGCTGGAGCCGCTCCCAAAGGTCATCCAGAGGGGCGGGGTGCTCCGGCCGGGGAGAGCCGTCCATAAAGGCCTCCGTGTCCAGGAAATCCGCGTCCGTCAGACAGGAAAACAGCATCCGGGTAAAGAACATCTGGGACAGCGGCTCCGTGCCGCAGGGGGGAGGGGCGGGGGAGGGAAGGGCGATCTCTTCCGTCCAAGCAGAGCAGTCGGGCAGCCCGCCCCGTTCCGCGCGCTTCATCCGTCCCAAAAAGGTTCCGGCATCCGGGGAGTCCCCCTGAGTGCCTCCGTCCGGGAGGCCGCCGTGGTGCCCCGCCGCCGCAAAGGCGGCCAGAGGCTGCCCCATACGCCAGCAGGCAAAGGCGCCGGCGGTGGCGTGATCCACCTTGGGGCCGCCGGCAAGGCGGCGCTGAAATTCCATGGAGTATTTTCCGAGGTCGTGGCTCAGGCCGGCCAGCCGCCCCAGCTCCTCCGCGCCGAAGGGAGCGGCAAAGAGAGCGCAACGCTCCGCCGTCCCGTTGAGGTGCTCCGCCGCCGTCTGTTTCCGGCCGTCGCCGGCAATGTGGGCCAGATAGGTCATGGGAAAACTACCTCCGTTCTCAAATGTTTCTGAACGTAGAATACCGCCGGATCAGCCCGATAGACCGGACATTTTGCCGTAATGCCAACTATAACTATAGTTGATTTTGCGCAAAACCGCAAGTAGAGAGAAGAAAGAATTGTGCAGATAGCTATGGTCTGGGTGGCGCTTGTGTTATAGCGGGAATTGTGATAAAATAGCTCTGATTCTGTAGAAAAGGGGTGTGCCGTATGAGCGACACCGAACTTCAGTTCCGCACGTCCACCTTTGGCGGGTTTCAGAAGCAGGATGTGCTGAATTATATTGAAACGTCGAACCAGGAGCACCGGGAGAAGCTGGAGGCTGTCCGGCGGGAGCTGGCGGAAGCCGAGGCGGCCAAGGCGGCCCAGGCGGAGGAGATCGCCGCGGCCCAGGCCCAGACGGAGGCCAAGGAGAAGGAGCTCCAGGCCCTGCGGGAGGAGCTGGCCGCCGCCCACAAGGAGGCGGAGGAGCGCAAGCTGGAGATCTCCCTGCTGGAGGAAGAGCTGGAGAAGGCGAAGCAGCGGCTGGGTGATACCGAGGCCCAGCTGAAGGAGAGCGAGGAAAAGCTGGCCAAGGCGGGGCCCGCAGCGGCGGCCTATGAGAAGGTGAAGGACCGCACCGCCGGTATCGAGCTGGAGGCCCACTGCCGCGCCCAGGCGGTTCAGGCGGAGGCGGAGGAGCGCATCCGCAAGACACGGGCCGAGGTGGAGCAGTGGCTGAACCGGGTACAAGGGAATTACGGCCGCCTGCGCGCTGATATGGACGCGGCGGTTTCCAGGGCCTGTGGAGAGCTGGACCAGGTGCGGCAGACGCTGGAGCAGATCTCCGGGGAGCTGGCCCGCCAGGATGAGGGACTGGACAAGCTGACCAAGTCCTGCTGTGCCGAGCTGACCCACCGTGCACCGGACCCACTCCCACTGGATGAGAAATAAGCAAGCCGGCTGACCGAAGCCGCAGCATTTGTGTGGCAGGCTGATGTTGGAAATGCAATCAAATGGGGTGAGGATACGGAAATAGCGGAAGTGAAGGAACGGCAGCCTGTATTGCTCCAACAGCTTCTGAAAATTTGGGAGCAGTCCGTGAGGGCAACGCACCACTTTTTATCCAGCCGTGAAATAGAACAGATCAAGGAATACGTTCCCGAGGCGCTGAATTTGGTTCCAAGGCTTGTCATCGCCAGAGAGGAAAGCGGAGCTCCGGTCGGATTTATGGGAGTAGATGGCGGCCGCCTTGAAATGCTGTTTCTCGTTCCGGACAAACGGGGAAACGGCTTGGGAAGGCTGCTCGTTGAATATGGGATGAAGCATTGTGGGGTTAAGAGCGTGACGGTCAATGAACAGAATCCAGAGGCAAAGGGTTTTTATGAGCACATGGGATTCTGTGTATATAAAAGGACAGACTGCGATGAACAGGGAGCGCCGTATCCCCTTCTATACATGGAGATTTCTCAACGGTGATGATAGGGGCACCGGGACGGGTGGACACAGTTCAGCTTACAGAGAAGACAGATAAGGGAAGAGCCCTTGCGCGGCCGCGCAAGGGCTCTTTTTCAGGGGCAAACGCAGAGAAGCAGGCGGACGACCCACTCAGGGGCCTCGGGGAGCTGGGCGTGGATCATCTGGAACAGGACCTCGGTATTCCCACCATAGGCGCGGAGCTGGTCCAGGGTGAGGGCCAGCCCGCCGGAGGAGGATTGGGCGTCCTGGCCGATGGCAAGGGTGGAGCCGAGCGCGGCGCCTCCGGCGGCGTACTGTCCCACCGCCGCCCCGCCGATGGCGACAGACTGGCTGACGGCGCAGCCGCCCAGTGCCAGCCCCAGGCTGAACGCACCGCCGCCCAGGGCAAGCAGGAGACCGGCGGCCAGTCCGCCCGCGGCGGCGATCCCCACGGCCAGTCCGCCCAGGGTCAGCAGTCCGACACCCAGGCCGCCGATGGACAGCAGGCCGGCGGAAAAACCGCCAATGGCCAGAAAACCGGTGGCCACGTTGCCGATGGCAATGATTCCCTTGGCCCGGCAGAGCCCACGATCCCGCAGGTTGATATGCACCAGCGGCAGGCCGAGGGGGGCGCGGCGGGGGCGGGGGAGCATGAACGGCTC
>OBXQ01000497.1_pt1 | contig 18318 bp, 16 predicted proteins | sample 1476641 | NCBI WGS metagenome assembly OBXQ01 (sample SAMEA2580174, study PRJEB22360) | human gut metagenome | biome: human gut; feature: human-associated habitat; material: faeces | place: Denmark | collected 2008/2010
ACCTTCCGCAAGAGTCGGGCGGGCAGGCGCCCGCCGGGAGGGAGCGGATCAAGATGGCGGAACATTATGTGGGCCTGGGCCTGGGACGGAGCGAGGGAATGGACAAGGCTTCAGGGCGGGCCATGTACGCGGGAGATTACCGGGAGGAAGGGATGCTGGAGCTGGCTCTGGTGCGCTCGCCCGTCAGCCACGGGATTCTGGAGGAGCTGGATTTCTCGGCGCTGCCAAAGGACGTGCTGGTATTTACGGCAAAGGATCTGGCGGTCAACGTGGTGGAGGACGTGATCGAGGACCAGCCGGTGCTGGCGGACCGTCATGTGCGGTTTAAGGGGGAGCCGGTGGCCATTGTGGCGGCGGACACCCGTGAGCGGGCCCGTGAGGCGGCGGCTCTTGCCAAGGTGGTCTGCCGGCCCCTGACGGTGGTGCGGGATGTGGCGGACGCGGCGGACCCGGAATTCCCAGCCCTCCACGAGAAGGGGAACCTGCTGGTGGACTTTGAAAATGAAAAGGGATCGGTGGAACAGGGCTTTGCGGACAGCGCCCTGATTCTGGAGCAGGATTTTGAGACGCCGGTCCAGGACCACGGCTATATGGAGCCGGAGGCCTGCTTTGCCAGGATCGACGGGGAGGGAAGGCTTTTGGCCTACACCTCCACCCAGAACGTGTTCCACGACCATCGGATGATCTGCCGGGCCCTGGGCCTTTCAGGGGACCAGGTGCGGGTGAAGGCGGCCACGGTGGGAGGCGGCTTCGGCGGAAAGGACGGCAACACGGCCCAGATTTTCGCGGCGGCTGTGGCCTGGCTCACCAAGCGGCCCGCAAAACTGGTGTTTGACCGCCGGGAGTCCCTGGAAACCAGCTACAAACGCCATGGGGTGCGCATGCACGTGAAAATGGGATTTTCCCGGGACGGCCGTATCCTGGCCTTCGACGGGACCGGGGACCTGGACACCGGGGCTTACGCCGGGCTGGGACCGGCGGTGCTGGGGTTGTTCACGGAACATTTTGCGGGACCCTATGAGATTCCCAACGTACATATTAAGAGCAGATTGTGGTACACCAACAAACCGGCGGCCCACGCCATGCGGGGGTTCGGAGCGCCGCAGGGGGCCTTTGCCACGGAGACTTTGATCAGCCGGGCGGCGGAGAAGCTGGGGCTGGACCCCATTGAAATCCGCCTGGAAAACGCCCTTGAGACCGGAAAATACGGCGCGCTTGGGCAGAAGATGGAGCACTGCGTGGACTTTAAGGGCGCGCTGGAGCTGATCCGGACCAGCGATCTGTGGAAGAGCCGGGAGACCAACCGGGACCCGTACGTGGGTTACGGGATCGCGGGAGGCCATTTGAGCTGCGGGCTTGGCAAGAACATTCCCGACACGGCCAGCGTGGTGGTGGAGGAGGCGAAGCCGGGATACTACCGCATCCGCGTAGGCTTTGTGGATATCGGCCAGGGCAGCTATACCGCCCTCAAGGCCATGGCGGCGGACGCTTTGGAGACGGACCTTAACCACATTGAGCTCATCATGTCCGACACGGCCGAGACCCTGGACTGCGGCTCCACCGCGGGCTCGCGTTCCACCTTTATCGCCGGAAATGCACTTTTGGCGGCGGTGAGGGAGTTCAGGAGAAAGAGGGCGGAGGAGGGCGGCGCTGCGGGCCAGGCTGCGGAGGAGGCCGCCGCGGACCAGGAGTCGCCCGGTCCTGCCGCGGCCCCGGCGCCCCTGGCTGCCACCGGCCACGCCTCATTCCCCGAGTCCTCCAAGGCGTTTTCCACCGCGGGCTTCCCTCACGCCATGTACACCTTCATCGCCCAGGCGGTGAAGCTGCGGCTGGACCCGGTGACGGGAAATGTGATTCTTCTGGACGTGGCCGCGGCCACCGAGGCCGGGCGAATCATCAATCCGCTGTCCATGGCGGGGCAGATTCAGGGCGGCGTGGCGATGTCCGTCGGTTACGCCCTGGGCGAGAACTGCGTGTTTGAGGACGGAAGGCTGCTGAACGCGGACTTTTCCACCTACCTCATGCCCACGTCCCTGGACGTGCCCCACATCGCCAGCTACCATGTGGACGCCTACGAGCAGGCCGGACCCATGGGAGTCAAGGGCGCGGCGGAGGTTTCCACCGTATCCATCGCCCCGGCCATCGGCGGGGCCATCGAACAGATATCAGGGGCAAGGCTCAACAGCCTTCCCTTCGATATAGATAAAATCTTACAAGCAATGGAGAAAAAGGAGGAGAAACAATGAAAAAGAGTGCAAGAATGCTGGCGGCCGCCATGGCCGCGGTGATGATGCTCACCGCCTGCGGTTCCGGAAGCGCCGGATCCACCACCGCGGCTCCCGCCGGGGACAGCAAGGCAGCGGAGACCCAGGCTGAGGCCGGAACCGAGGCCAAGGAGAGCGGCGCGGCGGAAAGTGAAAAAGCGGGCGCGGATGGCGTGTTAAAGGTGGCCCTGATCCTTCCGGGCAAGAAGGACGACGTGTCCTTTAACCAGGCCATGTTCCAGGGCATGCAGAAATATGTGGACGCCCACGCAGGCGAGATCGATTTAAAGGTTGTTGAGAACGTGTACGAGGTGGCGGACATTGAGCCGGCGCTGATGGATTTTGCGGACCAGGGCTACGACGTGGTGTTCGGCCATGGTTTCCAGTTTATGGAACCCATCGTCAAGGTTGCCCCCAACTATCCGGACACAAAATTCCTGCTGGGAACCGGATACAAGTCGGTTGACAACTCTGCGATTTACGATGTGTCGCTGCAGAGCGGCGGTTATCTGATGGGTGTGATCGCGGCTCTGGCCAGCCAGTCGGGCAAGATCGGCGTGGTAGGCGGCGCGGATGCCTCCGAGATATTCCGTGGACATGAGGGCTTTAAGTTCGGCGCAAAATCCGTGAACCCCGACATTGAGATCCAGGAGGTTTACACCGGAGACTGGACCGATACCGCAGGCGCCAAGGAGGCGGCCGTGGGCATGTATGATTCCGGCGTGGACGTGATCTGGCATTCCGGCGACGGCATCGGCCTGGGCGTTGTGCAGGCGGCCAAGGAGAAGGATATGTACTGCCTGGGCAACGTGGCGGATCAGAACTCCCTGGCGCCCGACAATGTGCTCAGCGGCGTGGTCTATCAGTGGGAAGCCGTTATCTCCGGAATCTTTGACGATATCCGCAGCGGCAGCTTTACCGGCCGTGAGGAAGCGGACCGCTTCTACTGGATCAACGCTGAGGACGGAGGCTTAAGCTACGCTCCCATCAGCGATCCCAAGGGATGGCTGACCGACGAGGACAAGGCGCAGATTGAGGATACCTTCAAGAAGCTTCAGGCCGGCGAGATCGAGATGCCGGAGTTCACTCAGGGCGAGGCGGCGAAGTAGGGCGCTTTTTACCGGCAAACGGGCTGCGGCGGGGCAGACTTGATTTCCCCGCCGCAGTTTCCCTGCGTTTCGATTCAGGAGGTCTGTACAGATGGAAACATTAGCAGTTGAGATGCGTGACATAACCAAAATATTCGGAGGGGTAAAGGCCAACGACAGGATTCAGTTCTGCCTGCGGGCCGGCTCCATACACGGCCTGCTGGGTGAAAACGGCGCGGGCAAGACGACACTGATGAATATCCTGTACGGTCTGTACCGCCAGGAGGAGGGGGAAATCCTCATCCGCGGGCAGAAGCAGGAGATTTCATCGCCAATCAAAGCAATTTCTTTGGGCATCGGCATGGTGCACCAGCACTTTATGCTGGCCCGGTCCCTGACGGTGGTGGAAAATGTGATGCTGGGGCGCAAGTCCCGCAAAGGAATCCTTTTGGACACCCGGGAGACGGCGGAGGAGCTGGTGGCTCTGGCCGAGCGGTACAGGATGAAGGTGGATCCCTATGCAAAGGTCTGGCAGCTGTCCGTGGGAGAGCAGCAGAGGGTGGAGATTCTCACCGCCATCTACCAGGGGGCGGACATCCTGATCCTGGACGAACCCACGGCTGTGCTCACGCCCCAGGAGACCGAGGTGCTCTTTGAGACCCTGCGGCACATGAAGGAGGACGGCAAGTCCATCATCCTGATTACCCATAAATTGGAAGAAATTATTTCGATTGTCGATGAAGTGACGGTCCTTCGGGACGGAAAGCTGATCGGAACCCGCCTGGCCGGACCGGATATGACCAAGGAGGAGCTGACCCGCATGATGGTGGGCCGGGACGTGCTGTTTAACTTTACAGAGCCGGAGCGGTCCCCGGGGGAGGTGCGCCTCTGTCTGGAGGGAGTCTGCGCCAGGAACGACAAGGATTACCCGGCCTTGACGGATTTCTCCCTGGAACTGCGGGAGGGTGAGGTGGTCGGTCTGGCCGGCGTGGACGGCAACGGGCAGAAGGAGCTCTGCGAAGTGATCACGGGGCTTCGGACCGCGGATAAGGGCGTTTTGAAAATGGACGGGGAGTCCATCACCAACCGCCCGCCGGTATTTTACATCAGAAAGGGCATCGCCCATATCCCGGAGGACCGGCACACCACGGGCCTGGCCCTCAAATGGAGCCTGAAAAAGAATCTGGTGTTAAAGGCCTTCGGCCGGGAGCCCTTCTCCCGCCACGGCTTTATCAGTGAAAAGACCATCGACGCATTCTGGGACAAGGCCCGGGCGGAGTACCAGATCAAGGCTTCCTCCGGGGATGAGCAGGCCAGAAGCTTGTCCGGCGGCAACCAGCAGAAGGTGATTTTAGCCAGGGAGCTGTCGGAGCACCCGCGGGTGGTGGTGGCCAACCAGCCCACCAGGGGCCTCGACATCGGCGCTTCCGAGTACGTGCGCCAGAAACTGCTGGACGCCAGAAACGAGGGCTGCGCCGTGCTGCTGGTCAGCGCGGACCTGGAGGAGATCCTGCAGCTCTCGGACCGCATCGCGGTGATTTACGACGGCCGCCTGATGGGCGTTCTGCCCAGGGGCGCGTCGGTGGACGAGATCGGCAGCCTGATGATGGGAAAGCAGAAGGAGGCACACGAACATGGGAAATAAACTGAAATCAGCGGCCGGAGAGGTCTGCGCCGCAGTTCTCACCATCGCCATCGCGCTGGCCATCGGCGCAGTGCTGGTAAAGCTCTCCGGAAATGATCCGGTGGAGGCGTACCAGACCTTGTTCCGGGGCGCCTTTGGCTCCAAGCAGCGAATCTCCGAGGTGTTCGTGAAAATGGTTCCCCTGTGCATGATGGCCTTCGGAACCAGTGTGGCCTTCCGGGCGCAGCTCTGGAACATCGGAGGCAACGGCCAGTTTATTCTGGGAGCCATTGCGGCCATCCTGCCGGGACTTTACCTGAAGCTGCCGCCGGTGATCCTGCTGCCCCTGTCCCTGATCTGCGGCATGCTGGGCGGAGCTTTGTGGGCGGGTCTGGCAGCGGTCTTAAAGATCCGCTTCAGCGCCAACGAGGTGATCACCACACTGATGCTCAACTACATCGCCACCTATTTCCTGGCGTTTCTGGTCCACGGGCCTATGAAGGACCCGGTGGGCGGGGATTTCCCCCAGTCGCCCAATATCGCGGAGGCCCTGCGCCTGCCCCTGTTTTCAGACCGCCTGCGCATCCACGCGGGCATCTTTGTGGGGATTTTGGTGGTGGCCGTGATGTTGTTTTTCTGGAAAACCGTCCTTGGCTACCGCATCGACCTGGCGGGCCAGGGGGAGAAGGTTGCCACTTACTCCGGTATGAGCGTGAAGCGCACCGTGCTGATTACCATGATGATCTCCGGAGCGTTGACCGGCCTGGCAGGCTGGAATGAGATTTACGGCGTGCAGTACCGCCTTTTGGAGGGCGTAGCCAGCGGCTATGGGGATATTGCGGTGGTAATCGCGCTGCTGGGAAGCTTAAACCCGGTGGGTATTGTGATCGCAGGATTTTTCTTCTCCGCCCTGATGGTGGGCGGGGCCACCATGCAGAGGATGACCGACGTCCCCTACTCCATTGTGGATATCATACAGGGCCTGGTGATCGTGTTTATCATCGCCCGGGCCACCCTGAATCTGACGATGGTAAAAAACTGGATTGGAAGGAGGCAGCGCCATGCTTAGCAATATATTTACCGTAGGCTTTCTGGTGAGCCTGTTCGCCAGCACCGTGCGTTTGGCAACGCCCATCCTGCTTCCGGCCCTGGGACAGATTTACACCCAGCGGGCGGGAGTCTTAAACCTGGGCGTGGAGGGAACCATGACCATGGGAGCGGTCACCGGCTTTGCGGCGGCCTTTATGACGGGCAGTCTCTGGGCCGGCGTGCTGGCGGGTATTCTCACCGGCGTGCTCTGGAGCACGGTCATGGCCTGGCTGTCCGTCACCATGCGGGCCAACCAGGTGATCGCGGGCACCGCCTTAAATATTCTGGGCGGAGGCGCGGCAGTTTACATTTACCGGGTAATTTTCGGCATCCAGAGCCTGCCGCCCCAGGTGGAACCCTTTGCGGCGGTGCACGTGCCGGTGCTGTCGTCCATTCCGGTGATCGGACCCATTTTCTTCCAGCACAATATTCTGGTGTACTTAAGCTACCTGATGGCCATCGTCACCTGGTTCATTTTGGAGAAAACCACCTTCGGTTTGAAGATTAAGGCGGTGGGAGAGAATCCAAGGGCCACGGATTCCAAGGGCATCAGCGTGGCAAAGACACGTTACGCGGCGGTGCTCATCGGCGGAGCCTACGCTGGGGCCGCGGGCGCTTTTATGTCCACCGCGTACATGAACCTGTTTACGGAGGACATTATCAGCGGGCGGGGATTTATCGCCGTATCCGTGGTCATTTTCGCCCGGTTCATGCCCTTTCGGGCCATCTGGGGGGCGCTGCTCTTCGGCTTTGCCACGGCGCTTCAGATGCGCCTGCAGGCCCTTGGGATCAATATCGCCAACCAGCTGATGCTGATGCTGCCCTACGTGCTGACCATTCTGGCCCTGGTGACCGCGTCCCGGAAGGCGGAGTTCCCCAGCGCCTACACAGTGCCCTATTCGAGATTGGAGCGATGAGAATGAAGAAAAACAGCCGGCGTTTGGTCTGGATCTGCGCCGCCGTGCTGGTCTGCCTGGGGGTTACGGCCGGTCTGTGCGCCTTTTCACGGGGGCGGGTCAAGCCCTCCCGTGAGGAGGCGGAGCGGACCGTGTGCGCGTTTGCGGAGGATTTAAACTACCATTACAAGGAGCCGGAGCGGCTGTACGATTATCTGACAAAGGATTTCCAGTCCCGGATGAGCCGGGAGGAATTTGTCCGGGCCTTTGTGAAGGAGCGATCCTACCCGTATCTGACGCCGCTGTTCATCAATTACGAGTCCATGGAGCTGGCGGAGGATGGAAGAAGCGGGAAAGCCGTTTTTTCGCAGGCCGCCAGGCTGCCGGGTATGGTTTACGAGCTGCCCTTTGTGTATGAGGACGGGCGGTATAAGGTGATCGCCTTTGAAGATTTTCCGGACGGCAGCTATCTGGAAAAATTTGACAAGCTGACCTATTCCTTGGACAGCTATTTCGATAACATGGGGGAGGGAGAACAATGACAGTGTGCAGAATGATTCAGCCGGAAACGCTGGAGGAAGCCCTGGAGGCGCTGGCGGGAGAGCGGGCCATGGCCTGCGCCGGGGCTACCAATCTGTACGTGGACCGCAGACACGGCAAATACCTGGATTTTGATTATGTGAGCCTGGAACGTTTGAAGGAGCTTCGGGGAATCCGCCGGGAGGCCGACGGATGGCATATCGGCAGCATGACCAGCTTTTCCGAGCTGGAGCGCTGCGAGATCCCCTTTGCCGGAGCGCTGATCGCGGCGGCTTCCCAGGTGGGAGGGCCGCAGATCCGCAACCGGGGAACCGTGGGCGGCAACATCATCTCGGCCTCCCCGGCTGCGGATTCGGTGCCGCCGCTTCTGGCGCTGGACGCTGTGCTCCGCCTGGTGAAGGCGGGCGGCGTTTCGCGGGAGGTGGCGCTTAAGGATTTCTTGAAGGGGCCCGGGCGGACGGATTTAAGGCACGGCGAACTGCTGGCCGAGGTGATTCTGCCCCACAAGAGCGGCCGGTCGGTGTTCTACAAGGCCGGAAAACGCAACGCCCTGGCCATCTCACTGTGCAGCTGCGCGGTGTATATGGGGGAGCGTCAGGGCGCGGTGGGAGAGATCGCCGTGGCCCTGGGTTCGGTGGCCCCAACCGCGGTGCGGGCGCAGAGGGCGGAGAAGGTGTTGGCGGGGGCGCGGCCCTCGGAGATGTGCCGAAACAAGCTGGCGGGGCCGGCCGGAGATGTGTCGGCGGAGGCCGCGTTTCGGGAGCGCCTGCGCGCCGCCCTGATGGAGGACATCGCCCCCATCGCGGATATCCGCGCCACGGCGGAGTACAGAAGGCGCATCGCCTTTCGCATGGTGCTTCACAACGTGACGGAATTGTGGAGGTGTTTTGAGTGATGGAACAGATTACGCTTTATATAAACGGTGAGGAACGGCAGGTGGAAATCGGGCCAATGGACACCCTGCTTCATGTGATCCGTGAGGTCCTGGGTCTGACCGGGACCAAGGAGGGCTGCGGGGAAGGGGATTGCGGCGCTTGCACCGTGCTGGTGGACGGAAAGACCGTGAACTCCTGTATTTACCCGGCCATTCAGGCGGATGGCTGTCAGGTGATGACCATCGAGGGGGTGGAACGGGACCCGGAGCTGGCGAAGATTCAGAAAGCCTTTGTGGACCACGGAGCCGTGCAGTGCGGTTTCTGCTCGCCGGGAATGATCCTGGCCACCTGCGCGCTGCTGCGGGAGAACCCCAATCCCACGGAGGCCCAGATCCGCCGCGGCCTGTCCGGCAATCTGTGCCGCTGCACCGGCTATCAGGCCATGGTGGACGCGGTGGAGTCCCTGACCGGCAGGGAGCGTTAAAGCGGATGGAGAGCCGCCTGGCCCTGCCCGTGCGGCTGCAGGTCCGGGCGCGTAGTTGTACCGTCTGGTTTGAAAACGACTGGAATATTCTGAATATTCTATGAATCCGATTTTGCATTTCTTAGGAATTGTTAAGAAAAACGTTATTGGAATCTATAGGAAAGTATTGTATACTCCTGATACAGTTATATGAATAAAATATGAACACAAGGAGAATACAAAAAGAATGAGAAAATATCAGTTATTTGCAATCAGTGCATGCGCGGCTGTAGCGCTGGGAATCGGAGGCTGCGCGGCCAAGACCGAGGCGGTTACCACCACGCAGGCTGAGACTGTGGAGAGCACCGCTGAGACCACTGCGGATGTGATCGAGACCGTGGACGGAACCATCGAGAGCATGGAGGAGACTCAGGCCGAGGCGCTCCAGTCTATCCGGATCTACGGCACCGTTACCAGAGATGAGAGCGGACGTCTGACCATCGACAACCAGTCCGGCCAGAGCTACAGCGGCGAGATCGTTCTGAATGTCTCCGACGAGGAGACGCTGGTTTTAGACGCGGTGGAAGGGCTGCCGGTAAACATCGAGGACATCAAGGACGGCGACACCATTTACGTGTACATCAGCCAGGCCATGACCATGAGCCTGCCCCCGCAGACCAGCGCCGAGATGATTCTCTGCAACATTCCGGCTGATTTCAAGGTGCCGGATTATGTGACCGTGGATTCCGTGGTGACGGACGCGGCTTCCTCCAAAGCCGAGCTGACCACGGCGGACGGCGCAACGTTTGAGATTCCCTCCGACTGCACCATCCTTCCGTACCTGACGAAGAACATCGTGACCATGGACGATCTCAGCCAGGGAAGAACCTGCCTCATTTGGTCCGACGACCAGGGCGTGGCGAATAAGATTGTGGTATTTGCGGAATAATCAAAGATCCCCCGGGATTTATCTCCCAAGAGATGCGGGCATCCGAATCGCGAGAGCGGCCGGATGCCCGTATTTTACATTTTGGTAAAGATTTTTTGGTGGGTTTGATGGTAGAATTAAGGTATCGTATGAACACTCAAAGGCATTCAGGGAGGACGGGCGTGAAGAACAGGATATTGGTAGTGGAGGACGAGCGGATCATTTCGGATCTGATCTGCATGAATCTGGAAGCGGCGGGCTACGAGACGAGGGCCGTTTACGACGGCAACGAGACGGCCGGGCTTCTGCGGGAACAGGGACAGGAGGCCGCGGACCTGGCCCTGGTGGATATCATGCTGCCGGGGATGGACGGCTTTGCGCTGATGGAACTGTTTCAGGGAAAACACATTCCGGTGATCTACCTGACGGCAAAGGCCGACGTGACGTCCAAGGTGCGGGGGCTAAAGCTGGGAGCGGAGGATTATATTGTCAAGCCCTTTGAGGTGCTGGAGCTGCTGGTCCGCATGGAAAAAGTGCTGGAGCGGACCGGGAAAATGAAGCCGGAGCTCTGTTATGGCGATCTGGTGGTGGACTTAAATATGCACCGCGTCTGGGAAGGGGGAGCCGAGGTGGACCTAAAGCCCATGGAGTTCGGCCTGCTGACGGTGTTCCTGAAAAACCGGAACGTGGTGCTGGGCAGGGACCGGCTGCTGGACCTGGTCTGGGGCAGCGACTTCTACGGGGAGACCAGGACCGTGGACGTCCATGTGGCCAAGCTGCGCAAGAAACTGAAAAGCGCCGGGGCGATCAAGACGATCCCCAAGGCGGGATACATGTTTGAGGACGACGGCCTATGAAACTGAAAACGAAACTGGTGCTGCTGGTATTTTTCATCCTGGCGGTCTCCATGGGCGCCTGCGCGGCCTTTTCTATCGCGCGCCTTAAGGAGTACAGCCTGTCGGTGCAGGTGGAGAGCGAGCGGGAAAAGCTGCGGATCGCAGGGCGGGCCTTCCGGCAGGTGGGAACCCGGGAGGACTTCGGGAACATGGGTGAGATCGCCCGGGACGCGTATTTGAAGTATCAGTTCGGCCGCTGTTACCAGAGCGGCTACGCGCTGATCAAGGACGGCGTGTGCATCGCCAATCAGACCGATTACGAGATCGTAAACCTAAGCGGCCTGAAGGGAGAGTACATGGTTCAGGAGCTGGGCGGAAAACACATCCTGCTGCTGCGCCGGGCGCTGGAATACCCGGAGGGCTTCGAGGTGCTGGCGGCCCGGGACATCTCGGATTCCTGGGAGCTGCTGGAGCGGCAGGCAGGGCTGTATTTGGCTGTGTTCGGCGGCGTTTCCCTGGCAGCGGCCGTGATCTTCGCCCTGTGCCTTGGACGGGCCTTAAAGTCCCTGGAGGAGCTGCGCCAGGCGGCGGCCGCCATCAGCTGCGGGGAGTTGGGCAGCAAGGTGAAGGTGCGAGGGCGGGACGAGATCGCCCAGGTGGGGGAGGCGTTTAACCGTATGTCGGAGCAGGTGGAGGAGCAGGTGGAGAACCTGGAGCTGCTGTTAGGCGCTCTGGCCCACGAGATGAAAACGCCGGTGACTTCCATCATGGGGTACTCGGAAAGCCTGCTAAGCGTGCGTCTTTCGGAGCGGCAGAAAAAGCAGGCGCTGCAAAACATCCACAGCGCAGGCGTGCGCATGGAGCAGATGAGCGCCAAGCTGTTGGCGTTGGTGGGAATGTATGAGAATGAGGCCATCCGGAGGGAAGAGCTGTCCCTGAGAGACCTGCTGGAGCAGGTGCGGGAGGAGACGAGGGCGCTGCCTGCTGCCAGGGACGTGACTCTGCGGGTGGAGCTTCCGGAGGACATGCGGATTCTGGGCGACCGGGAGCTGTTGTGCAGCCTGTTTGTCAATCTGGTTCACAACGGCTGCAAGGCCTCCGACCCGGGCGGGGAGGTGCTTGTGAGCGCCCGCGGGCGGACGGTGACGGTGGAGGACAAGGGCTGCGGAATCCCGGAGAAGGACCTGCCTCATGTGACGGAGGCATTTTATATGGCGGACAAGTCCCGCAGCCGCGGCGAGGGCGGCTCCGGCCTGGGGCTGGCCCTGGGACAGCGCATCGTGCAGCTCCACGGGGGAACCATGGAGATCGAGAGCAAGGTGGGGGAGGGGACGCGGGTGGCGGTTACATTTCCTTAAAAGAGGGAATGGGAGCGCCGGGAAACGGCAGAAATGCGGTTTTTACAACTATTTTACATGCCGGTGATTTCTTTGCGGACCAGGTCTGTTATCATGGGGTCATCAGGAGCGGAAACCGGGCAGGAAGCGGTTTCCGGGAAAGGAGCTATGACAAAGATGGACAAGGAGAATCGTGGGAACTGGAGGCGTTTCTGCCTCCCGGCAGGGCTGGTTTTGTGCGCTGCCGCCATTCTGGCAGCGCAGACAGGCTGTTCTTCGCAGCAGGGGGAGCCGGTGATCGCAGAGCGCACATCCCAGGCGGAACAGCCCCAGGGCGGCAAGGAGATATCCGACGCCGGGGGGGAGACAGAGGGCACAGACGCGGAGGAGCCGGAGAAACGCCTGGCGGAGCAGACGGAGGCGCCGGCCCGCTACGAGACGAAGCTGATCGGTGAAACCATGAGGCTGGAGGCCGACGCTGCGGTGAAGGTGCCGGAGGTGTACGCCGCGCCCGTGCTGCGGGTGGAGCGGGAAATGCCTTATACGGACGAGGATTTCGCCCGGTTTAAGGAAGTGGTGTCCGAGGCAGAGGGAATCCAGTGGAATGAGAACCAATATCCGCCGGAACAGAACACGGACCTCAACAGCTGTACATCAAAGGACGACCGCTACTTCGTGTCCTTCAGCAAGGGGCCCGGCGGCGAGACGCCGCTCATCTGGCTGAACCAGCGCCAGCTCTCCCACGGCAGCGGGGACAGCTTTGATGCCACGGACCTCTCGGATATGACGCTCAGCGCGCAGGAGCGGGAACAGATTGAGGGGGAAATGCAAAAAAAGGCGGAGAAAATCCTGGCCGGCCTGGGCCTGGAGCATTTTGAGCTGAGAAGCAGCCAGTGGCGGGCTCTGTCCAGATCCATGGATTACAAGTGGGTCCCGGACGGCCGGTATGGTTTGAAACTGAGCTACTGCCGGAATGTGGACGGGATACCGGAGCCCTCCGGCGGCGGGGCCGCCTGGGGCATGGGTCCGGCCCTGAGCCAGTACGTGGAATTCGTCTACGCCCAGGACGGGGAGCTGGTGGAGCTTAAGGATATCAACCGGGGAACCGTGGTGAAGGAGCGGGAGGAGGAAGGCTTTTTGCTGCCGTTCTCAGCCGTCACTCAGATTTTTGAACAGTACGCCAAGACATATTTTGAGCAGAGTAAGCCGGGGATTCCCGGCGCGGATGAGGAGAGCCAGCTCCAGGAGACAGAGAGCGGCAAGACCAAGGTTAAAGCCGGGGATAAAAGCCAGCTCCAGGCCGCGGACAGCGGCAAGACCAAGGCCAAAGCCGGTAATGAAGCCCAACTCCAGGCCGCGGACGGCGCTGTGTCGGAATGGGAGACCGAAAGTACCCAGCCCTACATGCTGCTCCCGATATCCCCTGAACCCCGCACCTATATATTGGTGTCGGAGGTCAGGCTGGAGTACCTCCTTACCTATGAGGTTGACCAGGGAAACACCACCGACCGGGGGCGGCTGGAGCCGGTGTGGAGCTTTTATGGGGACGTGGTGATCACGGATCAGAACTGGGATAAACTGGAAAATGACAGTCTCCTGCGGGAGTATGCCAAAAAGCGGAATCTGCTGGTGTCCATAAAAGCCGCAGACGGGCAGGTGGTGGGATTTTAAGATCAAGCGCCGGCGGCCCGTTACATTCAATAAAAATACGGCGCGGGAGTCATTCACACCAACTCCCGCGCCGCATTTTTCCGGTCAGGCGTTCTACCTGTCCGTCAGTTCCCGCACTCAATACTGATCTCATTAAATTTCTTCAAAATATCGTCGATATCCAGGGCCTGTTTTTCCTCCCCTTCCTTGTCGATCACCACGTTGCCCTGGTGCATCATCATCAAACGGTCTCCGTATTCCACGGCATAGCGCAGGTTGTGGGTGACCATGATGGTGGTCAGATTCTTCTCCCGGACCACCTTATCCGTGAGTTCCATGATCGTCTCGGCGGTCTTTGGGTCCAGTGCTGCGGTGTGTTCGTCCAGGATCAGGAATTCGATAGGGGTCATGGTGGACATGAGCAGCGCCATGGCCTGACGCTGGCCGCCGGAGAGCACGCCTACCTTTACCTCCATCTTGTCCTCCAGGCCCAGACCCAGGGTCCGCAGGCTCTCCCGATAAAAATCGATGCGCTGGCGGTTGGTTCCCCTGCGCAGATTGAAGGCCTTGCCCTTGTTGTCGGCCAGGGACATGTTCTCCAGAATGGTCATGCTGGGGCAGGTGCCCATGGCCGGGTTCTGGTACACCCGCCCGATGCGCCGCTGGCGCTTGTACTCCGGCATGCGGGTGATGTCCTGGCCGCTGATCAGGATGCGCCCGTCGTCCAGGGGGATGCTGCCGCAGATCAGGTTCAGCATGGAGGTCTTGCCCGAGCCGTTGCTTCCCACCACGGAGACGAACTGGTGGTCCTTCACGGTCAGGGAGAAGTCGTCGAACAGGCACATTTCATTGACCGTACCGGCGTTGTAGTATTTATTGATGTGCTTCAGCTCAAGCATGGCTCTTCACCTTCTTTCGTCTGTCTGTGCTGGCCAGCAGGATAACCAGGAAGAGGATGGATGTAATCAGCTTCAAATCCGAGGCCGTGATGGGGATGGAGACGATATAGTCCCCCAGGCGGTACTGGCCGCCCAGATTTAAGGCCAGAGATACGCAGGCTTTATAGAGAATGGAACCGGCGATTACAGCGGTGGTGCCCTTTACAAAGCCGAACCGCTTAAACAGCTGGGTTCCGATGATTACGTTTGCCAGGCCGATGACAATGGTGCCGGTGCCCGTGGAGATTTCGAAAAATCCCTTCTGCTGGCAGTACACGCTGCCCGCCAGAGCGGCGAAGCCGTTGGCGATGGCCAGGCCTACGATTTTCACCATGCCCTTGTCCTTGGCCAAAGAAGTCACCAGCACGTCGTTGTCGCCCACCGCCCGCAGCAGATAGCCGGAGCGGGTTTTCAGATAGAGGTCTAAAAGCACCTTGCAGACCGCTACGATGAGCAGAAGGATCAGCGCCACTGTGTAGGGCTTTAAGGCCTCAGGAACCTGTTTTTCCAGAAATTCGTTGGCGAAAATGGTTTCCTGGCTGAATATCGGCAGGTTGGCCTTTCCCGCAATCCGCAGGTTGATGGAGTAGAGGGCGGTCATGACGATGATTCCGGAGAGTAAGTCCCGTACCTTCAGCTTCACATGGATAAGTCCGGTACAGCAGCCCGCCAGCGCGCCCACGAAAAAGGAGATGAACAGGGCGGCGATAGGGGAGATCTTTCCCACAAAGGGAAGCCCGTTTGCGATGCCCGCTGCGGTCAGCGCAGCCCCCAGGGGAAACGTGCCGTCCACGGACAAATCCGGAAAATCCAGGATTTTGTAGGTGATGTATACGCCCAGCGCCATGATGGCGTATACCAGGCCTTCTTCCAAAATACCGAGTAATATGGTTAACATGATCGTCCTCCGTCAAGGTTGTATCTTACTGTGTGCTGATTGTGTCGAACATTTCAGCGGCTTCCCCGGTCAGGCTGTCGGGGAGGGTGACTCCCAGGTTCTCAGCGACCTTGGTGTTGCCGTAGAACGCGGCCTCTTTTAAAATCTCGTATTTAAGCTCGCTGGCCTTGGCCTCGCCCTTTAACACCTGGGCGGCCATCAGTCCGGTCTGCCTGCCAAGCTCAATGTAGTCCAGCCCCATGGCTGCCAGACAGCCGATTTTTACCTGCTCGATCTCGCTGCCGAACACGGGGATGTTTTTGGCGTTGGCTTTATCCAGAATCACGGGCAGGGAAGCCACCACGGTGTTGTCGGTCAGGTTGGTCATGCAGTCCACCTTGCCCAGCAGCGCGTCGGCGGCCAGGGGGATGTCGCTGGAGGCGGAGATGCCGGACTCCACGATCTCAAAGCCGTAGGACGGAGCCAGCGCCTTGTACTCGGCGATGGTGGACTCGGAGTTCACCTCGCTGGTGGTGTACATGATACCGATGGTCTTGGCATCGGGCAGAATCTCGCGGATCATTTTCAGCTGGGCTTCCACCGGCAGTTTGTCGCTAGTGCCGGTGATCTCGCCCACGGGCGTTCCGTCCGCAGTGGCAAGCTCGGCGGCCACCGGATCGGTGACGGCGGTGAAGATTACGGGGATACCGGATTTCTTGGCCACGCCGTACTCGGCCTGAGCCATGGGGGTGGCGATGCCGCACATCAGGTCCACCTGTTTGCCTGCGAAGGTGGTGGCGATCTGGCTGGCCGTGCCGCCGTCCGCCTGGGAGTTCTCATAGAGAATGGTCAGGTTCTTGCCCTCCTCGATTCCCGCTTCCTTTAAGCCCAGGATAAAACCCTCGCGGCAGTTGTCCAGGGAGCCGTGCTCCGCGAACTGTCCGATTCCGATGATGTAGCCGTCCGCCTTGGCCTCCGCCGTTGTCTCTGTCTCTTTCTCGGTCTCAGCCGCGGTGTCCGCCTCCGTGGCGGTCTCGGTCACGGCCGTGGTGTCGGCGGCAGCGGTGGTGGCCTCGTCCGTGGCCTTGGTCACACAGCCGGTCAGCAGGGAAGCTCCCAGAGCGGCGGTTAAGAGAATTGCGATTGACTTTTTCATAATAGTTTCCTCCTCATTCCATGAAATATGTGTATGGTTCGTAATAAAATGCCGTTTGATTTGCAGAGGTAAAGGGGAGCGGAGCGGGCCGGGATGGGTTGTGCGCACAAAAAAAGTCCCAATCACAGCCGATGCTGCGATTGAGACGAATAAAATCCGCGGTGCCACTCAATATTGACTAAACAGTCCACTCTACACATACAAACATATGCGCCGCACGATTAACGGTTGCGGAATCCGTCGGTCCATACAGAGACGTTCGTCCGTTCAGGACCGCCCTCGAAAGTCCATTCAGCCGCCTGTCCTATACCGCAATCCCACCACCTGCGGCTCTCTGTGATAAAACGTCTGGAAGCTTACTCCTCTTTCTCAACGGTTTATTTTATTAACCCATATCCTAATACAGAACCGCCGGTTTGTCAAGAGCCGATTTAAAATAAAATGACTTTTATTGCCCGTGGAAATGTGATAGACTGTAATTGAACAATCAAACAGGAGGAAGCCGACATGAAACGGTTACTTGTAGTTGTGGACATGCAGAATGATTTTATAGACGGCGCTCTGGGGACCAAAGAGGCTCAGGCCATCGTCCCGGCCGTGGTGAAAAAGGCCGAAGCCTACGCGGCCGCGGGGGACGAGGTGGTATTCACGCTGGACACCCATTTCGACGGCTATTTGGATACGGCGGAGGGCAGGAAGCTTCCGGTTCCCCACTGTATCAAGGGCACCGCAGGGTGGGAGCTCTGCGATCCGTTAAAAGCCTTCGAGGGCAGGCGCTTTGAGAAACATACCTTTGGAAGCGATTCGCTGTCCGAGTACGTCCGCGGCGGCGATTACCGGTCTGTGGAGCTGGTCGGGCTCTGTACGGATATCTGTGTGATCTCCAATGCGCTGATTTTAAAGGCCGCCGTGCCCGAGACGCCCATCGCGGTGGACCCGGCCTGCTGCGCCGGTGTCAGCCCGGAGAGCCACGACAACGCAATCGCTGCAATGAAAGTGTGCCAGATCGACATTCTGTAGATCGGTCGACCATCAACATATTTTAGGGGGCTATACTATGAACAAAAAACATTTTGTGATCACAGTTGAACGGCAGTACGGCAGCGGCGGACGCCTGACCGGCAAACGTCTGGCCGAGGAGCTGGGCATCCATTTTTATGATGAGGAGATTCTGAAAATGACCTCTGAGACCAGCGCCATCGGCGAGCAGTATTACCGCCTGGCCGACGAGAAGGCGGGCAACAACCTGCTTTACCGCATCGTCACCGGCATGAAGCCGGACCTGGGCGAGCCTGTGCGGGACGGGGACAATATCACCTCCCCGGAGAACCTGTTCCGCTTCCAGTCCTCGGTGATCCGAAAGCTGGCGGGCCAGGAGAGCTGCATCATCGTGGGACGCTGCGGCAACTACGTGCTGCAGGACCAGCTGGACGACGTGATCCGCATCTTCGTGTACGCGGACACCGTCACCAGAGTGCGCAGGGTCATCGAGGTGGACCAGGTGGACGAGAAGGAAGCGCTGCGGCGCATGAAGCGCATCGACAAGGAGCGCAAGGAGTACCACCGGTATTTTACCGGGCGCGAGTGGATGGACATGGAGAACTACGACCTGCCCATCAACGCCAGCCGCATCGACTACGACCAGATGATCAAACTGATCAAGGACTATCTGGTGCTGCGGGGATACGAGATTTAAAGGCGGCCGGGCGTGAGCGGCGGGGGGGGCGAAGGGCGGAGGGGGGGGGGGCCATTCCCTC
>OBXQ01000498.1_pt1 | contig 18232 bp, 18 predicted proteins | sample 1476641 | NCBI WGS metagenome assembly OBXQ01 (sample SAMEA2580174, study PRJEB22360) | human gut metagenome | biome: human gut; feature: human-associated habitat; material: faeces | place: Denmark | collected 2008/2010
TAAAGATCTATCTATTTTAGACCATTGTACTAAAGAAATTTATGATAATAGTAGTGAACTTTTAGATGCCTTTTTTGCTAATAAGGATAAACAAGATAGATTACATGCAAAAAGTGCAGATATTCAAAGATTAGTTAATACTAATATAGACAGATGCTTAAAAAAAATTAAGGTTCTTGAAAAAACCTTAGAAGAATGTGATAAAAAAGAGGAATTTAAGATTAAAGGTGAGCTTTTAACCTCTTATATTTATAGTATTAAAAAAGGAGATAAATCTGTTGACCTTTTAAATTATTATAGTGAGGATGAAGAATACCTAACTATTTCACTTGATGAAAATAAAACACCATCTGAAAACATTCAATTTTACTTTAAAAAATATAACAAATTAAAAAAAGCTGAAGAATCTGCCCTAGAACAATTAGCTATAAATGAAGATGAGCTTAAATACTTAAATTCAGTTTCCTCAAGCATACAGGTTGCAGATAACTATGAAGACATAGATGCTATAAAAAATGAACTTATAGAAACAGGATATATAAGATTTAGAAGAAATAATAATGGTAAAAAGAAAGAAAAACACTCTAAGCCTTATCACTATGTTTCTTCTGATGGAATAGATATTTATGTTGGTAAAAATAATATCCAAAATGATTATTTAACTTTAAAGTTTGCTGACAAGAATGATACTTGGCTTCATACTAAGGATATACCTGGTTCTCACGTAATTGTTAAAAGTTCAAATATTCCTGACAAAACTTTAGAAGAAGCTGCTAACTTAGCTGTTTTCTATAGTAAAGGAAAAGGTGGCACTAAAATTCCTGTAGACTATACTTTAGTTAAAAATGTAAAGAAACCTTCTGGTTCTAAACCTGGAATGGTAATCTACTCAACTAACAAGACAGTTTATATGGATTCACCAAAGGAAATAACTTTAGAAAAACTTAAGTAATAAAATAAAAGTTACAAATAGATTCTACTAACTTCTGTAATAAACTAATAATTTATACAGTTATCTTTTCATTCTATTTGTAACTTTTTATATATTATATTCTTTTTAAATTACTTCTTTAAATTATTATCTAAATATTGATAGTAGTAACATAAAAGTCTACCATTGTAAAGCTTTCTGTTTTTAGTAGCTTTTCTACCAAACTCTTTTTGAAAATCTGGACATGCTGTTAGAATGTTAAAATCCCAAGTATCTAATTTCTCTTTAACTTCTCCAAAGTGTTTATTTAATTTTGAAACTATTTCTTTTTCCCCTATTCTCTCACCATATGGTGGATTTGTAATCATATATCCATACTTTTTCTTAGTTGAAAAATCAAAAAAGTTTCTTTTTTCTATAGTTATGCAGTCAGTTAATCCTGCTTTTCTTACGTTATTTTTAGCTGTACTTAATACCCAACTATCTATATCATAACCAGTTATATCTAAAGGAATTTTCTTTATAGATTTCTCTGCTCCTTCTCTAACTTGATTCCAAATTTCCTTATCCATTGAAGGCCAAGTTTCAGAAACGAATTTTCTATGTAATCCTGGAGCTATGTTTTTAGCTATCATAGCAGCTTCTATTAGTATTGTTCCTGATCCACAACATGGGTCTATAAGAGTTTGCTCTCCTCTCCACTTTGAAAGTAAAACCATAGCTGCAGCTAGTGTTTCCTTAAGGGGAGCTTGCCCTGAGTGTTCTCTATATCCTCTTTTGTGTAATCCCTCTCCTGAAGTATCTATTGTTAAGGTAACCACATCTTTTAAAAGACCAACCTCTATTTTATAAACTGGACCATCTTCTGTGAACCAATCTTGACCGTAACTTCTGCTCATGCTCTTAACTACGGCTTTTTTTACTATTGACTGGCAGTCTGGAACACTGAAAAGTTTTGACTTAACAGATTTACCAACAACATGCATCTTACCATCTACAGGTATATACTTACTCCAATCAATCTCTACAGTTTTATTAAATAACTCTTCAAAGCTTTCTGCTTTAAACTCAGCCACTTTTATTAAAACTCTATCTGCAGTTCTAAGCCAAAGGTTTGTTATGGCAATATCCATTTCATCCCCTTCAAAATGAACTCTTCCATTTTCAGTTTTTAGGTCTTCATATCCTAACTCTTTTAATTCCTTTGCAACAACAGCCTCTAAGCCAAAAGTTGCAGTGGCTATTAAATTATAATCCATAAAAATTTACTCCTTAGTTTTAATTTTCATATATTTCAACTGAATCAGTTCCATCAATCTCTTTGATTTGAACCTTTATTATTTCATCCTTTGATGTAGGAATATTCTTTCCAACATAGTCAGCTCTTATTGGTAATTCCTTGTGTCCTCTATCTACTAAAACAGCTAACTGTATAAATTCTGGTCTTCCTTGATCCATTATTGCATCAATAGCTGCTCTAGCCGTTCTACAAGTATATAAAACATCATCAACTATAATAACCTTTTTTCCTCTTATATCCACATCTATTTTAGGATCATTTAAATTTGGTGTATCACTAACATTAGTTAAATCATCTCTATATAATGTTATGTCAACACTAGCAACAGGAATTTTAACTCCTTCAAACTTTTCTATAAACTCTGAAAGTCTCTCTGCTAAAGGATATCCTCTTCTCTTAATTCCAACAAGAACTATATCCTCTACCCCTTTATTCTTTTCTATTATCTCATGTGAAAGTCTTGTAAGCGCTCTTCTTATAGCATTTTCATCTAATAAACTTGCCTTAAGATGCATATTCTAACACCCTCCTAATTTCTCTACAATTTTTTCAAAGTACTCTGGCAATTCTGAGTCAAATTCAACATATTCTCCAGTAGTAGGATGAATAAATCCTAATGTTTTAGCATGAAGAACTTGCCCCTCTTGACTTAATTTCTTTTGTTTCTTTAAGCCATAAACAGTATCTCCAAGTAATGGATGCCCTATAAAGGCCATATGAACTCTTATCTGATGTGTTCTTCCTGTTTCTAAAGTACATTTAACAAGGGAACATGAATTAAATACTTTAAGAACTTCATAATGAGTAACTGCTCTCTTTCCATCTTTAACCACAGCATACTTTAATCTATCTCTATGATGTCTTCCTAAAGGCGCATCAATTGTGCCACCTTCTTTTTTAAACCTTCCCTCAACAATAGCATAGTATTCTCTTTTTATGCTATGATCTTTAAATTGTTCTGCTAGTTTTTGATGAGCATTATCATTTTTTGCAACAACTAATATTCCAGAAGTATCTTTATCTATTCTGTGTACTATTCCAGGTCTTATAACCCCGTTTATTCCTGATAAATCATCACAATGGTGTAATAATGCATTAACTAAAGTTCCAGTATAATTTCCCGGTGCAGGATGAACTACCATTCCCTTTGGTTTATTAACTACTATTACATCTTCATCTTCATAAACTATATTTAATGGGATATCCTCAGCTTCAACTTTTAATTCCTCTGGTTCTGGTATTTCTACCTCAACGCAATCTCCAACTGAAAGCTTATATTTTCCCTTTTCTGCTTTTCCATTAATTAAAATTTTTCCATCATCAAAAAGTCCTTGAATAAAGTTTCTTGAAACTCCATCTATTTTAAGAGCCAAAAATTTATCTGCTCTTATTCCTTTTTCTTCTTCAGTTATTTTTATTACTTCTTTACTTAAACTCATAGTTTATTTGCTCCATTCTAAAGTAAATATTTAAAGCTATATCTTAAATATTATATAATAAAATATTAAATTTCAACAATTAATTAAACAAAAAGAAAAATCTCACCTTAATCAAAGTGAGATTTTTTAATAGCTCTTTACTCTTCAGCAAAGAAGCTTTTAATTTCATTTACATCATCAAAATGTGTTTCCACTTCATAGATGTCTTTAAGCTCAGTTTTTTCTTCTTTCTCTTCTTCAAAATCAATCTTTATACCTTGTGGCTCTTCTGTTTCAGTTTCGTCCTCTGGCTTAGTTATGTTAAAATTCTTAATAAAATCTTTCTCTAAATCATCAAAAGTATCTATTTGGAAGTTCATAAAGCTTCTAAACTTAGCTCTAAACTTTGTAAACTCTTGTTTAACTCTGTCATACTCATCATTGATTTGTATAACATCATTATGAGCCTTATCTAATATTCTTTGAGCTGTGTCATTAGCGCTCTTGATTATTACATCGGCTTCCTTTTGAGCATTAGCCTTTGCTTGCTCAGCTGTATTTTGAGCTAATAATAAAGTATTTTGAATTGTATTCTCAATTTTACTATAATGCTCTATCTTATCGTTAGAATTTTCAAGTTTCTCTTTTAAAGCAGTGTTTTCTTTAAAAAGAATCTCATATTCTTCGACTATTTGGTCTAAGAATTCATCTACTTCCTCTGGACAATAACCTCTTAAAACCCTTTTGAACTCCTTGTTGTTAATATCCATTGGGGTTAATTTCATATAATCACACTCCTATGTATACTTAAATACTGTCAATTTTAATCTACCACTCTTCGTTGTCCCAAAAATATTACTTATTTTAAACTTTCCAATACCTTTTATGGTAAGTCTTGAATCTTCTGAAACTTCTTTGCTTTTATCTTTTGTTATTCTATAGTCTAGAAGAACACTTCCTGAATTTATAGCATCTAAAGCTTTACTTCTTGATATGTTCCCCAAGGCTGCAACTATACAATCTAACCTTTTAGAAGTTACTATTATATTTTTTTCTTCATAGCTAGGTTTAGGTATTTCATCTAAATCATAAATTATCTCACATTTACAATTAAGATTTCTTATTTTATTTAAATTATTAATTAAAAAGTCAATTATACTATGATGGACAGCAACATAGCATCCATCATCTCTTAAAATTAAATCACCTATTTTGTTTCTATTTATGCCTAAGGCCATAATAGACCCTAAATAGTCCTTGTGCTCTAATTTTGAAAATTTAGTATTGCATTGAATCCTTAAAAGACTTATTGGAAACAAATCATATTCTTCCTTATTAAAGGCTATTACTCTTCTTTCTCCATCCTCAAAAAATCCAAAACTTTCAACATTTACATCAAATAAATTCATTTCTTGAAGAGTGCTCCATACATCTGGAGTATAAAACTCATCAGTAAATACTGAAATATTTTTTGTCCTAGCTAAATTAAATCTCTCAAAGAGTTTTAATGCTTCAAACTCTTCTAAATTTAATAAATTTATAAAATCTTTTTTATTCATATTATTTTGAAGCCCAGTTGAACATTCCTTTGTTGCTTAATTCACTCTTTAATTCATTGCTTACTTCAACATTTGAAGGTGATACTATAAATACTCCCTTTTCAACTTCTTGAAGTTCTCCACATAATGCATAACAAGCCCCACCAACGAAGTCTATTAATCTTTGAGCTGTTCTAAGCTCTAATGAAGTTGTGTTTATAACAACAATCTTTCTATTTTTTAATGCAGTACAGATTTCAGTTGCATCATCATAAACTAATGGTTTAGTTATCATTAATTTAGCTGTATTAGCTGTATGAATATTTACAACCTTACCATTTTTCTTAGAAGATAATACTGGAGCAAATGATTCTTCTTCCTCCATTACCTCTTCTTCTTCCATTACTTCATCTTCATCTTCGAATTCATCAAACCCTAAAAAACTTTTCATTTTACTAACTACTTTTGACATACACATATCCTCCTAATTCTATTTATATAATCTTTTGCCAAAAATTCCTTGGCCAATTCTAACCATATTGCTTCCTTCTTCAATGGCAACTTCATAGTCACCTGACATTCCCATTGAAAGTATCTCCATTTTTATATTCTTAAACTTTTTCTCTTTTAATTCACAAAAAAGTTTATGAGTTTTACTGAAATACTCCCTACATTCTTCTTCTGTTCCCTTTGGAATTATAGTCATAATACCTAAAACATTAACATTGTTACAAGCTTCTATAGCTTCTATAAGTTCATCTAACTCTTCTTCCAAGATACCATACTTTTGTTCTTCTCTTCCTATGTTAACTTGAATTAAAGTATTGGCAATTTTATTATGTTTACCATATACCTTTTCTTAATTTAATACTATCTAATGATTGTATAAGATGAACTTTATCAACTATATACTTCACCTTATTAGTTTGAAGGTGCCCTATTAAATGCCATTCTACATCTTGATGAAACTCATCAAATTTTCTTATTATTTCTTGAACCTTATTTTCACCAAATTTTCTAATACCAAATTCATAGGCCTCTTCCATTTCTTCAATAGTTCTTGTTTTAGATACAGCAATAAGTTGAACGTTACTTGGAATTTTTTCTGTAAATTTTGTTAAATTTTCTTTTATATCCACTTTTACTGTCTCCTTTAATTATATATTACATTATATTCTTCTTTATAGGAATAGAAAATCCTTCTTTTTTGTACAAATTTTTTACAAAACATAGTTCTTTTACTTTGCATTAGGTTCCATATACTTAGAATTCATATCACTTATATATGCTGGCATAGTAATGTCGTCACTTTTTGTTATTTGAACCTTTATTCCTCTATTCATAAGAGTTTTAATGTAACTTCCATCTCTCATAATTTGATTCTCCATTTTTTCAGGGTCACCTATAGCATTAACATAAAAGGGAGCTGGTATTTTAACTCCATTCATTCTTAAAAACTGTCCTCCACAATATATCTCTGTGTTATATATTATTCTTTGGTTATTTATAGATATTGCCTCTGCTCCTGCAGCCTTGAGTTCATTTATAACTTTTATCATATCATCATCATGAATAGTTCTTAAAAGCCTCATGAAATCATCAACTACTTCTCCACTAAAAGCTTCTCCACCATCCTCTAAGACTATTTTTAAACCTGGTCCCTTAACGTCTTCTAATCCAGAAAGCATTAAATTATTATTTACCTCTTCTATCATATCATTTGAAATTTTATTACTATTCTCATCATTTTTTGAGTAATTATTTATTTTTTTCTGTAATTCCCTATTACTTTCCTTTAACTTTGATATTTCATTATAAAGATTGTTACGTTTATTATATGCCTCTTGATATTCTCTAGCATTTAATACCTTTGTGGTTTCTACTCCATCAAAACTTATGTTCATAGATATTAAAAGCCCAACTATAACAGAAGCTGTAAATATAAAAATAGTAAATTCTCTATTTTTCAAAGCATCACCTCTTTATCGTTCTTTGCTTTTCTCTAATAATATCCTTCGTATAGCTGCAAAGTTATTAAATATTCTGCTACCAAATACTATTACAGCTGCAAAGTATAGTGGTATACCAAGTTTATCACCTAGATATGCTAGTAAAGCTGCTAAAGCTGCATTACCAAAAAATCCTGATATAAAAACATCTGCTTGAAATTCTTTCTTTAAACTAGCCTTTATAGCTCCAAAAACAGAATCTAAACATGCAACTATGGCTATAGATAAATATGGGGAAAACTTATCTGGTATGCTTCCTGGGAATATAACTCCTATTATTATACCTACTAAAAGCCCAATAAATACTATCATTCAATCACCTTCCTAATCAACCTTTTTTAAATACTCAGAAGATAGGTTTTGAGTAGTCTTAGGTACTGTAATTGAATCTTTTTTCTCATATTTATAATCATAATTACCTCCTAATACTCCATAGTCCATTTCCCCTGGAAAATCAATTCCTTTTATTAAGTTATCTTGATTACCAATAACTTTTATTGTCAACTTCTCCTTTGGAGAAATTCTCTCGTTATTTCCTATCCAAATAAAGTTACTAGCATTCTTTATTCCTGTTTGTGGAGTTATTCTAATATCATTAATAGCAATAGCTTCTGCTCCAGAAAAAGATAATAAATTTAATATATGAACAATTTCATTTTCACTTATATATTGAGGATCCTTTGAAGTAAGCAATGGTGATTTAGGTGTTATGGATAAAATTATTCCTGGCCCCTTAACCTCTTCAGTTCCCAAAATCATTCTTGTTTTATCTAATTGCTCTTTTATTTTATTATTTACATCCCCTTTAGAAGCTGCTGCATCCTCCATTTCTTTAAGCCTCTTATTTAAAGAATCATTATTCTTTTGAAGCTCTTCTTTTTCCTTCTTAAGTCCGTCTATTTCTGCCATTATGTCATTTTGGTTATAATTTTCTATTATGTTTTTTTCTTTATTGTTTATTATTTTAAATTGATAGGTTAATAAAAACCCTAACAAAGCACAAACTATACCTATAATAATTTGTGAAGATAACTTCTTCAAAAAGCACTCCTCCTTACTTCTCTTTATATATTACAGGATTCCCATTAAAGCTTATGTTTATATATCCCTTTTCAAAATTTCCTGCCGGATCATTTAATATATTAACCATCTTAGTTAACTTATCACTTAATTCATCTGAATTTCCTAAAAGTATTTGAACCTCACCCTTATTTATAACAATATTATTAAGGTTAGATATATCTACGGAGTTTACCTTTATTTTGCTTTTGTTTAAAGCCTCTCCAATCTCTTTTAAAACCTCAACTTTATCCTTATCTGTACTCATAGGTTCCCCTAAAAATCTATTTTCTACAGTTAACCCAGTTACTGTAGGCAACTGTAGACCTTCAGCTGAATTTTTCTTTTCCATTATTACTAAATTTTCATTTAAAACATAAAAATCAGCACCATCATTAACCATAAATGTAGCATTTCTTTCAACTATATTTATACTTAATTGATCTGGAAGCTTTCTTGATATTTTAACACTTTTTACATATGGGTTACTTAATATTTTTTTCTTCAGAGCGGAAGTATTAAGCAAGAATATATTTTGATTTAAAATATCATTTTCTCCTATTATACTCTCTTTAGTTATAACATTATTATTATTAACATTAACCTTTTTTATATTAAAATAAGGTGTCTTAATTAAAATTAATCCTAATATAACAATAAGTATTATACTAACTAATATAATTTTCTTTCTTGTCTTTTTTCTTTTCTTTTTTTGTATATATTCATTTATGTTCGTATCCATATTACTCCTTATTTCTTTATTTTGCATTTCAATAACAATAATATCATTTTACTAGATTTTTTTCATTAAGTTTTTAAGAAAATATTACTAAAAAAATTACTATTAAAATTCTACATATAATTTAATAAAAAATAAAGGCGTATAAAACGCCTTTAATCAATCTTTTTATTTCTTTGTCTTGATATATTAAGAAGAATTCCCATAGCCATTAAGTTAAACACTAGTGCAGTTCCTCCATAACTTATGAATGGAAGTGGAACTCCTGTAACTGGCATTGAACCTGTTACAACGGCAATATTAATTATGGCTTTTTATTCTATAATAAAAGTAATTTCTACTGCTAATAAAGTTCCATATTCATCTTTAGCACTCATTGCTATTTTTATTCCTCTATAAACAAATATTACAAATAATAATATTACTACTGTACACCCTATTAACCCTAACTCTTCTCCTATTATTGCGAATATAAAGTCATTATGTGGCTCTGGCATGTATAGTGTTTTTTGTCTTGATTGTCCTATTCCAAGTCCAGTAACTCCTCCTGCTCCTAAAGCATAAAAGGATTGTATAAGCTGATATCCATCACCAGCTGGATCTTTCCAAGGATTAATAAAGTTTAAAAGTCTTCTTCTTCTATAATCCTCAAATAAAGTAAAGAATGAACCTGCAAATAAAATTATTGGAGTTATTACTCCAAACATAAATCTTTTTCTTGCACCTGCAACAAAAACCATTATAAATGTAACAAAGCCAGTTACAGCTGCTATACTAAGGTTTTTCTGAGCAAGTATAAGAGCTGCAAATCCTCCCCCTATTACGAAACAAGGAACTATTCCCTTCCAAAACTCCTTAATCTTCTCACCTTTATTGGTAATCATATGAGCTAAGATTATAACTACCGCATATTTCGCAAGTTCTGATGGTTGGAAAGAAAGTGGACCTAACTTTATCCATCTTTGTGCTCCCTTGGTTGCTGGGAATGCATAAACAGCAACCAATAATATAGGAGTTATAATAAGTAGTATTCCTGTTAATTTTTTAAGTTTATGATAATCACATCTTGATATAAATATCATAGCTATGAAACCAACTACTGCAAATAAAGCCTGCTTTTTCAAAAAAGCTGTACTATCATTATAGTTAACCATAGCAAAATATGAACTTGCACTATAAACCATGACCACCCCAATAGCTAATAAAATAACTATTGTATATAAAAGTCCATAATCCAATGGGTTAATATTACTCTTTTTAGTAGTCTTTTTTTTCTTCATTTAAAAACCTCCTATTTTAGGAATTTTCTAAAGTGAAGCAAAAGCAATGAAGCAAAATACTACTGTTATTATAGAAAATACAGAAACTATCTTTGTCTCACTCCAACCTAGTTGCTCAAAATGGTGATGTATAGGAGCCATTTTAAATATTCTCTTACCTGTAAGCTTGAATGAAGCAACCTGTAATATAACTGAAAGTGTTTCTATTACGTAGATAATTCCTATTAACACTAGTATTAAAGGCATTTTTAATATTAATGCCACCATTGCTACAGCTCCTCCTAAAGCAAGAGAACCTGTATCTCCCATAAATACTCTAGCTGGAAATGCATTAAATCTTAAGAAGGCAAGTAATGCACCTGCTAAAGCAACACAGAATATTGCTAAACTTATGTGTCCTAAATTATAACTAATTATCCCTAAAAATGTAGTTACTAAAACAGTAACTGATGTAGCTAATCCATCTAATCCATCTGTTAAGTTTACCGCATTTGTTACCCCTGCAAAGTAGAACATTACAAAAGGTATATAGAATAATCCTAAGTTAATTTGCCCATTTAAGAATGGTATATTAATGCTAGTTCCTATATATTTATAAGCATACCAAGTTAAAAATCCTGATACGATTAATAATAAAATCATTTTTTGTCCTGATGTTAATCCTTCATTTTTCTTCTTGATTATCTTTAGTAAGTCATCTAAAAATCCTACAAAACCAAATCCTACGAAGGAATATAAAGCTATCATAGCCTCATCCGTTGGATTTCCAACCATAATAAACATTGTTATAATAGTTGCAAAAATAAATATTAATCCACCTATAGTTGGAGTTCCTGCTTTTTTTAAATGACTCTTTGGCCCCTCTTCTCTTATGTTTTGTCCAAATTTAAGTTTATGTAGTAGTGGAATTATAATAGGTCCTAATATTGATGCTACTATAAAACTTATTACTATTGCCATTACTATCTTTGGATCTATCATTGACTTTAAAATTTCCATAAAATTCTGCTACTTAAACTATTAAGCAGCTTCACCTCCTTAGTTCCATTTACTTTTCTAATAATGCTTTAGTTATTTCTTCAAATTTTAAACTTCTAGATGCCTTAACTAATATAATATCTCCCTCACATATAATGTTAAGTAAATCATTTATTAGTTCTTCTTTATTTTTATATACAGTGCATCCTTCTCCATATCCTTCTTTAATATTTTCTGAGAAGTCACCAAAACAAAGTACTTTTTCTATTCCATTTTCCTTTGCATATTTACCTATTTCCTCATGAGCTTCCTCTGATTTATGTCCTAGTTCTCTCATTGTTCCTAAAACTGCTATTCTTCTCTTTCCTTCTATGTTTTTCATAACATCTATAGCTGATTTAACAGCTACTGGACTTGAATTATAGCAATCATTTAAAATTGAAAATCCATCTTTTTTTATAAGCTCTAATCTCATTGAAGTAGCTTCAATGTTATTTAAGCCCCTTTTCATTTCTTCAAAGGAAACACCTAACTCTTTTGCTATGGCAATTCCTAACATAAGATTACTTATATTATGTTCTCCTGGCATATCTAAAGAAACCTCTTCTTCTTTTTCTCCATCATAAACTGTAAATTTAGATGAAAGTTCTTCTAAAGCTATATTTTTAGCTCCTATTTCAAAATTTTCTCCAACTCCAGTTTTAACTATTTTATATTCAGCCTCAGGTAAAGCTCCTAAAAAGTCATCATTTCCACAAACAACAAGGGTATTGTTTTTATCAAAGAAAGTTGCTATTTCCATCTTAGCTTTTAATATGTTTTCTCTAGTTTTTAATATTTCTATGTGAGAAATACCTATATTAGTTATAATACCTAAATCAGGTGATGCTATTTCTGCAAGCTCTCTAATTTGTCCAAGGCCTCTCATTCCCATTTCTAAAATAGCAACATCATATGTGCTATCTAATTCTAATATCATTAGAGGTAATCCTATTTCATTATTAAAATTTCCCTTTGTTTTAAAAACTTTATATTTATCACTTAAAACAGCAGCCACTAAATCCTTAGTAGAAGTCTTTCCAGCTGAACCAGTAATACCAACAACCTTTAATCCTAATTTTTCTCTATAAAATTTAGCTAAATCCATTAAGGCTCTTCCAGTATTCTCAACCTTAATTAAAGCTACATCTTCTTTTAATTCATTTAAGTCACATTTAACTTCATCAACTATAGCAATTTTAGCTCCTTTATTAAAGGCATCTAAAACATAGTTATTTCCATTAAAATTTTCACCTTTTAAGGCAATAAACATAGTTCCTTCTTCAATTTTTCTTGTATCTGTTGATACAGCCTTTATTTCTTTCACATCAGCTTCTTTTAATAAAGCTCCCTTAGTAGCTTTTACAATCTCTTGTAAATTTAACTCTAGCATTTTTTAACACCTCTACTTGCCTTCTAAAATATCATATACAACTTCTCTTTCATCAAAGTGTATTGTTTCATCTTTTAGTATTTGATATGTTTCATGTCCTTTACCAGCTATAACAATAACATCTCCCTCTAAAGCCATATTCATTGCTTTTCTTATAGCTTCTTTTCTATTAACTTCAATAACAAAATTATCATAATTAAGTGGTTTTACTATGTCATTAATTATATCAATTGGCTCTTCGCTTCTTGGATTATCTGAAGTAATTATTGCAATATCTGATAATTCACATCCTATTTTACCCATTTGAGGACGCTTAACCTTATCTCTATCTCCTCCACAACCAAATACAGAAATCATTCTATTTTTAGTAAAGGCTTTTACTGTAGTTAAAACATTTTCTAATCCATCTGGTGTGTGTGCATAATCTATTATTATGCTATAAGGTAAATTTTTCTCCTTTGCTACTAACTCACATCTTCCTGGTATAACAACATCACTTAATCCCTCTTTAATTTTATCCATTGGAATATTTAAGTTATGTGCACATATTATACAACCTAATGAGTTATATATATTATATTCTCCAGGAATATTTATATAAAACTCTTCTACACTCTCTAAATTCACCTTAAATTCTGAACCATTTGAGTGACTTTTAATCTTAAAAGCCTTAAAGTCTGACTCTTTTTCAATTGAAAAAGTAGAAACCTTAGTCTTTACTTCTCTTTCTTCTATATCCTTAACTATATTAGCTCCATATGGATCATCTAAGTTTATGATACTATGATTACTTCTTTCAAAAAGCTTAAATTTCGCATTATAATAGTTTTCAAAGGTTTTATGAAAATCTAAATGATCTCTAGTTAAATTAGTGAAAATTCCTTCTTCAAATTGAATTCCATATACTCTATCTAACTCTAGAGAGTGTGATGAAACTTCCATAACGCAATATTCTACTCCAGCATCAACCATATTTTTAAATAGCTCATGAAGCTCGTAAGATTCTGGTGTAGTTCTTACTGCGTCTACTTTTTTATTTCCTATATAATTTGCTATGGTTCCTATTAAACCTGTCATTAATCCAGATTTTTCTAAGATAGATTTAATAATAAAAGCAGAGGTAGTCTTACCATTAGTTCCTGTTATCCCTATTATTTTAAGCTTATCCTTTGGATTTCCAAAATAATTTGAAGACATTATTGCTAAAGCTTTTCTAGTGTCTCTAACCTTTATTATTGTTATGTCTTCTTGAACACTTACGTCATCTTGAACTATTAATACCTTAGCTCCTTTTTTAACAGCATCAATAACGAAGGAATGTCCATCTACCTTAAATCCCTTTATACAAACAAAGGCATCTCCTTGTTCTATTTTTCTGTTATCATATCTTATATTTTTTACTTTTGACTCTTCATTACCTTTTATAACTTCATAATCTAAGCCCTTTAATAAACTTTTAAGAATCATTTTTCTCACTCCTTAAATACTATGCACTAAACAAGCGTTAAATTCACAAAATACTAGCATGTGAAATTACTCACATGCTAGTTTTTAACTATCATTATTTCTTATCTAAATTAAATTCTATTGTTGTACCACTTTTAACTACATCACCTTGAGATATACTTTGTTCCTTAATAACTCCCTCTCCTGTAAATGTACCTTTCAAACCAATTTTATTTAAAATTTCCTTTGCTTTGTCCGTTGAAAGTCCATTAAAATCTGGTACTACAACATCTTTATTATAATTTGAAGTAGTTTTAGTGTAAAGTTTAATTTCATTTCCTTCTTTGATTGTATATCCTGGTTTAGGATTCATATCAACTACAGAATTTCCGCCATCTTCTACAGAATATTTTATATTATTTTGATCTAAAATAGATTTAGCTTTATCTAAGCTCATACCCCTAACTTCTGGTACAATCTCTTCTTTCACTTTATTTTTATCTATTTTTGAATTATCTAATTCCATATAATTAAATATATCACTGAATAAATCATGAGCTAATGGTGCTGCTACTAATCCACCAAAGTATTCTCCCTTTGGATTGTCTACAGATATTAAAACTGAAATTTGTGGATTATTATATGGAGCAAATCCCGCAAAAGATGCCACATATCCTGCACCATATCCCCCACTAGCCTTAACCTTTTCAGCTGTACCAGTTTTACCTGCTATTCCATAGCCTTCTATATAAGCTCTCTTAGGAGATCCAAAGTGAACAGTTCTTTCTAGTGCTTCTGAAACCCTCATAGCTGTTTTCTGATCTATTATATTATCAATCTTTTTAGGCTCAAAAGTTTTATCTACTACCCTTGCCCCACTCTTATCTTCGTGGCTTATTTCCTTCATTATATGAGGTTGTATCCATGTTCCTCCATTGGCAATTGTATTCATAGCTGCCATCATTTGAACTGAACTAGCACTATCAGTTTGACCAAATGATATGGTTGCAAGCTCTACTGGCCCTATTCTATCATTTGGCATTACTATACCTGTTGTTTCTCCTGGCAAATCTATTCCTGTCTGCTTACCAAATCCAAACTTTTCTATATATTTATTTAATTTTTCTTTTCCAAGTTTTTGACCTATATCCATAAATCCAACGTTGCAAGAGTTTTCCAATATTTGGTCAAAAGTTTCAGTTCCATGCCCTCCTGGCTTCCAACATTTTATATAAGTTCCAGATACATTTTTTCCACCTGGACAAAAATAAGTTTCATTTCCACCTGCTATCCCTTCTTGTACTGCAGCTGAAGCTGTTACCATTTTAAATATAGATCCTGGCTCAAAGGTATTTGATACAGCATCATTTTTCCACATATTTTCCATCTTTTCAGTTTTATCTTTACCAGGGAAATTTTCATAACCCTTATAAGGTTCATTAGGATTATAGTCTGGTTTATTAGCCATAGCTAATATTTCTCCATTTTTAGGATTCATAACTATTATACTAACCCCATCTGCTTTATATTCTTTTTTCCCTTCTTCTGCAACCTTTTCTGCAAAATACTGTATAGTTTCGTCAACAGTTAATGTAACATCTTTACCATCAACAGGATTTGCAAATTCAGAACTTGAATAAGGTATACCGCTACTATTTCTTGCAACTTCTGATATTCTCATTCCTGGTAATCCTGATAATTCCGCATTATATTCACGCTCTATACCACCTTGACCTATACCATCTGCATCAACTCGTCCTAATACTTGTGCTAAGAAATTATTATCTGGGTAATATCTCTTTGTATCTTGTGAAACTATTACTCCTCTTATCTTTAAATTCTTGACACTATCAGCTTTATCTTTTTCTATCTTTCTGATTAAAGTAACAGATGTCGCTGGCAATCCTGATGGTAAAGTAGTATTTATCTTATCATATACCTCTTCTTTAGGCATGTCTAAAGCAGTACCTAACTCCCCTGCAATTTTATTAAGTTTTTCTTTTTTAGTATCATCTGTATCATCTTTAGTAAATGTATCTTCTCTTAGCGTTTTAAGATCTAAATCTACCCTATAAACATTAGCACTAACAGCTAATTGAGCTCCATTTCTATCTAATATCTCTCCTCTTTTAGCTCCTATTTTTATTTCATGTTTCCATTGTTCTTCTGCCATGGCACCGTATTCTTTGTGCTTAAAAATCATTACATATGATAATCTTAAGGTTAATACTCCTAGTAACCCCCATACTACTATCATAGTCCAATACGTTCTTCCAAATCTAAGTGACTTTGTTATTTTATAATCTTTAAATCCTTTGTTCTTCTTTTTCACCCTTAGCCCTCCGTAGTAAGTTAAATAAAATGAGTTTTATTTTTAAAATTCACTTTATGAAAATTTAAGATTCTACCCAATTTATCATCTTATCTATTAAAATTAAATTGATAAATTTGTAGTCCCTATAAAAAATTATGGATGTACTCTTAAAATTATAATAAAAGTACATCCTAATTTATTCCCCTATTGCTTACCTTCAGTAGCTTGGCCTTCGCCTAACTTAATCATATTTTCCTTAGTTGGTAATATCATTTTTAATTTATTTTTAGCAATGTCCTCTATTTTATCTAAAGAACTTGCCTTTAATATTTGAACTTTCAAAGCTTCATTTTCTGTTATAACAGAATTTATTTCTTTATTTAATGAGTCCAATTGTTGCTGAGTTTTATAAACTTTTACATCTCTGCTTATTGTTATCCCACCAACAACTAATATTAGAAGTACTATTTGATATACACTTTTTCTTATTTTTTTATCTTTTTGCTTTTTTCTTCTTTGTTGTTCGATTTTTTTCTTTTTCTTGTCATAGGTTTCTGTACTTGGTATAGTTTGTTCTTTTCTTTGTGGTTTAAGTGCTGAACTACCATTATAATCAAACTCTTTTACAATCATCTACAATCCCTCTCCAATTATTTTTTATTCCCCTTACTTAAAAATCTAATAAAGCTTTCTAAATATATCATCTTATAATTTTTCTATTATTCTTAACTTAGCACTTCTACTTCTTGGATTAAATTCTAACTCTTCCTTGCTAGCCTCTATAGGTTTTCTGCTTATAAGCTTAACTTCTGGTTTTCTATTACAAACACATACAGGAAATTCACTTGGGCATGTGCATGGATTAGCTAATTCTTTAAATGTATTTTTAACAATTCTATCTTCTAATGAGTGGAATGTTATTATTGCCATTCTTCCACCTTTATTAAGTTTCTTAACTCCATCTAAAATAGTTTTACTTATAATTTCAAGTTCCTTATTAACTTCTATTCTTATAGCTTGGAATGTTCTTTTAGCTGGATGTGGTCCTTCTCTTCTAGCCTTTGCTGGAATTGCGGCTTTAATTATCTCAACTAATTCCAAAGTAGTTTCTATATTTTTCTCTTCTCTATTTTTAACTATGAAACTAGCTATTCTTTTAGCAAATTTTTCTTCTCCATATTCTTTAATTATTCTATATAATTCCTCTTCTGAATATGTATTAACTATTTCATATGCTGAGAATTCATTTTCTCTATTCATTCTCATATCTAAAGGAGCATCTTGCATATAACTAAATCCTCTTTCTCCATTATCTAATTGATAAGAAGAAACTCCTAAGTCCATAAGGATACCATCTACTCCATCTATGCCTAAATCTGTTAATACATCATATATAGCATAGAAATTACTATGAACATATGTAACATTTTTATAGTCTTTCAATCTTTCTCCAGCAGCTTTTAAAGCATCTTTGTCTTGATCGAATCCTATTAATCTACCATCACTTGATAGTCTTTTTACTATTTCACTTGAATGACCTGCACCACCTAATGTACAGTCTACATATATACCATCTTCTTTTATATTTAAAGCATTTATGCACTCATCTAGCAAAACCGAAACGTGTTTAAATTCCATATAAATACTCCTTAAATTTTTAATTACTTATCATCATTTGATTTTCTCAATCATATTATATACTGTATAATATAGCTTAATAGCTTTAATTTATCATGCTTAATTTTATTAATAAACATTTTTAAACGTATTTATTATAAACATTATGTA
>OBXQ01000501.1_pt1 | contig 18153 bp, 9 predicted proteins | sample 1476641 | NCBI WGS metagenome assembly OBXQ01 (sample SAMEA2580174, study PRJEB22360) | human gut metagenome | biome: human gut; feature: human-associated habitat; material: faeces | place: Denmark | collected 2008/2010
ACGCCCGCCTGCCGCGGGGGCGGGGTGCGGCACCTGCTTCCCCGCCAAAGGCAGGGCCGTCCTGGACATGGGCTGGAAGCTCTACGACCAGACCGACAAAGAGGCGTTCGGGAGCAGCCTCCCGGACGGAGGCCGTCTCCCTGACGGAATGAAGGAAGGACAGACCCTGACTGTGGCGGGCGTCACCATCAAGGAGGGCAAGACCACCGCCCCCAAGCATCACACGGAGGATTCCCTGCTGGCGGCGATGGAGACGGCGGGGGCCCAGGATAGGCTGGCTCCCGCCCCCCCGCCGCCCCGACGACGCCGAGCGCCGGGGCCTCGGCACCCCCGCCACCCGCGCCGCGATTCTCGAAAAGCTGGTGTCCACCGGCTTTGTGGAGCGCAAGAAAGCGAAAAAGGCGGTGAACCTCCTGCCGACACAGATCGGCGTCTCCCTCGTCACCGTCCTGCCCGAACAGCTCCAATCCCCCCAGCTCACCGCCGAGTGGGAGCACCGCTTAAAGGAGATCGAGGGCGGCGCGCTCGACCCCGGCGACTTTCTGGACGGCATCGCCGCCATGCTCCGGGAGCTGGTGCAGACCTATGAGGCCGTGGAGGGCGTGGAGGTGCTGTTCCCGTCCGACCGGGAGCGCGTCGGCACCTGCCCCCGCTGCGGCGGGGCCGTCACCGAGAGCAAAAAGGGCTTCTTCTGCGAGAACCGGGAGTGCCGCTTCGCGCTGTGGAAGGACAACCGTTTTTTCGCCGCCAAGAAAAAGGTGTTGACCAAGGCGGTCGCCGCCGCGCTCTTAAAGGACGGGCGGGCGCGGCTCACCGGCTGCTTCAGCGAAAAGACCGGCAAGACCTACGACGCCACCGTGGTGCTGGACGACGACGGCGGCAAGTACGTCAACTTCCGGCTGGAGTTTGACGCGGGAGGCAGAAAATGAGCGGGGACATCCGCCGCATGGACGAGGGGCAGCTTCGGCGGGTGAAGAAGCTCATTCGGGGCCTGTGCGCCAACTGCGACGGCGGCGACTGCCTCCTGCTGGACGACGGCGAGGCGCACGTCTGCCCCCAGCTCATCACCTACTCGCTGCTGTGCCGCTACTTCCGCGCCGCCGTCCTCCCCGCCGACCGGGAGCTGTACGCCGACATCATGGAGCGGGACGCCCGGAAGCGGTGCGCCGACTGCGGCGCGCCCTTCGTCCCCACCGGGAGCCGGGGCGTGTTCTGCCCCCGGTGTGCCGTCCTGCGGGAGCGCCGCCGCAAGGCCGAGTGGGCGCGGCGGAATCGGGGCCGGGAGTAGACGTTTAGGCCCTCTGAACCCCTTGATTTATGGGGCTTTCCAGCGGCGGAACCGGGGGTGCCCGACCCATTTCCCATGAACCCCCGAAAACGCGGTTTAGGCGTCTACATCACCGCCCCGCGCGGGACGGAGCATACTGTCTTGCGCGGGGCTATTTTTTGCTGAGAAAGGAGTGTCCAAAATGGCGGAAACAAAAAAGCCTACCAATCGGGAGCGCCTGCAAGAGATCACGGCGGGCATCGAACAGGGCATCAAGGAGCTGTTCGAGAGCGGGCGCTACGCGGCGTATCTGCGCACCATGTCCCGCTTTCACCGCTACTCGGTGAACAATCAGATGCTCATCCACATGCAGAAACCGGACGCCACTCTGGTGGCCGGTTTCAACAAGTGGCGCAGCCAGTTTGAACGCCACGTCAAGAAGGGCGAGAAGGGCATCCAAATCATCGCCCCGACGCCCTTCAAGAAACGGGTCGAGGAACAGAAGCTCGACCCGGACACCAAGCTGCCGGTGCTGGACAGGAACGGCAAGGTGGTTATGGAGGAAAAAGAGGTCGAGATTCCCATGTTCCGGCCCGTGTCGGTGTTTGATGTAAGCCAGACCGAGGGCAAGCCCCTCCCGCAGCTCGCCGCCGATCTCCACGGCGACGTGAAGCAGTACGAGGTATTCATGGAGGCCCTGCGCCGTTCCTCCCCGGTGCCGATGGAGATCAGGCCCATCCAGGAGGATATGGACGGGTATTTCAGCTTCGACGAACAGCGCATCGCCATCCGGGAGGGCATGAGCGAGGTGCAGACCGTTTCCGCCGCCGTCCATGAGATCGCCCATGCCAAGCTCCACAACTATAAGCAGGAGCGCCAGGAGGCGGCAAAGGGCGACGATACCAAAAATCCGCCCGCAGAAAAAGACGAAGAAGAATATGAGGAGATAGAGCTGTTCGGCAAACCGGGCCTGTTCTCTAATGGGCGGGTTTCCCACAATGAACTTCCTGACGGGCTGTTCTGCTATGATTTGCGTGGCTCAGATGATGACTACGGCGATCCTGTTACGGTAGAGGAGCGAGTGGCGGTCAATCACGCAGGCTCCGTAATCCTTGCGGCACCGCTGGAATTGCCGGAAGAAGGTTTCCTGCGGCTGACCGAGGAAAACGGACTGGACTTTACCGGCGAGGATATGACCCTCTCACAGTTTTTGCAGGCACAGAAAAAAGACAGGAGCACCGAGGAAGTGGAGGCGGAAAGCGTCTCCTATGCCGTCTGCCAGTATTACGGCATCCAGACCGGCGAGAACAGCTTCGGCTACATCGCCGGATGGAGCAAGGGGAAGGAGCTGCCGGAGCTGCGGGCCTCCTTAGAAACCATCACCAAGACAGCCTCCGGCCTCATCACCGACATCGACAAGCATTTCCGCGACATCTGCAAGGAGCGGGGCATCGACCTGACGGCCCCGGAGCAGGCCGCGCCTGAGCGGGCCGCGCCCGTGGAGGACACCCCGGAGCGGTTTGCCGCAGACCTCTACGACTACATGACCGGCCTGCATGACGCGGGCCTCATCGACCAGCCCTTCACCCTCGACCCCAGGGACAAGGCGGTGCCGGACATCGCGGACGAGTACCACCGGGGCCTGTTCTCCGACACCCGCGACTGGCTGGAAAACGCCTCCAAGCTGACCGGCGCGCCCTCGGCGGCGGATTTGCTGGAGCGGCTTTCTAAGCTGGAACAGGCGCGGGACGCGGCGCTCATCTTCAAGATGCACGCCAATCCCCGCTCCACCGGCAAGGCGGACACCTTCTTTGTTCAAGCATATGAGAAGGCCGACCTCGGCCTCATCCCCCGCGAGGTGGTGTATATCGGCCCCACCGATGAGTGCCGGGGGCTGCTGCACCGCATGGAGGACGGAAGCGCCAAGCTGGGCGACCTGCGGGACTTAGACCGGGTGCGGGCGGGACAGCCGCCCCGACAGGATGGATTCCTGGTGGGCGGCAAGGCCACCGGGCCGATGACCGAACAGGACGCCCTCCTGCTCATGGCAAACCTGGATAAGCGCCTGTTCGGGATGGTGACAATGGAGACGCTGGAGGCGGCGGAGAAAGCGGGCTGCCGCTTCACGGACGGCGCTCTGTCCCCGCTCCCGGAGCCGGAGGCCGTCTATGCGCTGGACGATGCCATGTATCTGCATATCCAAGAGAGCGGAGACGGCTTCGACTACACCCTCTATGCCAAGGACACCCTGCAAATGCTGGACGGCGGGCAGTTCGACGCCCCCGGCCTCTCCCTGGACGACGCCTGCGAGGAAATCTTCGTTTTGCACGACCTGACCCCGGAGGTGATAGAGCGCCTGCCCGCCGCCGTCATGGACGTGATCGACCCGCCGCCCAAGCTGCCCGGTGCCGAGCCGCCCCAAGGCCCGCCCTATGATGTGACGGCCTACACAGACCGCCAGTGGAAGGAGATCACGGCGGGCTGGAAATCCGGCGTGGACACCGCAAAATATGCAAACCCCGCCTTTGACGCCATGCAGATGAACCGCATTCGCGTGGGGCTGGAAAAGGACTTGCCCGCCTCCCTCTACAACAAACCGAACCTCTCATGGGAGCAGATGGACATTGTGATGAAGCTCATGGAGCAGGGCCATGACGTGATGGAGCTGAATGTGGGCGGCAGGCCGGTGGACTTCACCGACCCGGCCCTCTCCCTGTCCGACATGAAGGGGCTGCTGCGGCAGATGGAGTACGACGCCATTCCGAAGATGCTCTACACCCCGGAACAGTGGGCGGAGATCCGCCGGGGTATGGAGGCGGGGCTGGATGTGAAGCAATACGCCGACCCGAAGCTGGCCCCGGAGGATATGGCGAAGCAGCGGGACGCGCTGGAGCGCGGCCTTGTCACCCTCTCCGGGGGGCAGGCCAACGACCCGACCCAGCCGGGGTACGAACAGTGGAGCGAACCGGCCTCTCCCGAAAACGCCCCGGAGCACCCCGGCGTCCCCTCCGACGACGTTTCCGCCTACCTCCCGGAGCTGACGCTGGACGAGTACCCCATGCCCGACCCGGCGCTGACCGTGGACGATCTGGAGAAGTGCGGCTACCGGGACGGCGATATGCTCCCCCTGTCCAAAGACCGGGCGCTGGAGCTGTTCGAGCAAGACCTGACGATCTACACGGTGGCGGAGGACGGCGAGGCGGCTATGGCCTTTGACCGGGAGGACATCGAGGCGCACGGCGGCCTGCTGGCCGTACCCCGCGAGGAATGGGAGGACGCCCCGGACTTTTCCGCCGCTGTGGAGGACAGGCTGAAGCACCAGGAGCAGCGAGAGGCGGCGTTCCTGCAATCCCCCAAGGACACCTTTGCCGTCTATCAGCCCAAGGAGGGCGGCGAGCTTCAGGGCCTCCGGGAGCGGTCGTTGAGCGAACTGGAAGCCCATGGCCGCAAGGTGGAGCGTGAGAATTACGACCTTGTTTACACCAGCCGCTTCCCCAAATACAGCGGCTTGAGGGACAGGCTGGAAGGGATTTTCAGCAACGGCCTCCCGGCTGACTGCCAGCGCCCCGACCTCGCCACCGGCGACATCATTGTCATCAAGCAGAGCGGCGTGGTATCGTGTCATTACTGCGACAGCCTCGACTTCGTGGAGCTGCCCGGTTTCTTTCCTGCGGACAATCCGCTGAAAAACGCGGAGATGGCCGTGGAGGACGACTACGGCATGATCGACGGCATCATCAACAACGGCCCGAAACAGCCCACCGTCGCGGAGCTGGAGGCCAAGGTGAAGGAGGGACAGCAGATTTCTCTCACCGACCTCGCAAGCGCCGTCCAGCGGGAGCGGCAGAAGCAGTCCGTGGTGGAGCGGCTGAAACAGCAGCCGCCCCAGCGGGACAAGAAAAAGGAAGCGCCGAAAAGGAGCGCGGAAAGGGAGCTTTGATTATGGAGAACTTTACCTTTGAAGAAATGAACCTGATGTGCATTTACAACAGCGCCGGGACGCGGGAGGGCCTGATCGCCGCCCTCACCGAGATGCGCGGCTACCTGGGCGCGGACGAGGCGGAGCTTTTGGCGCTGACCGACAGCGCCCTCCAAAAGCTCGACGCCCTGACCGACGCCGACTACGCCGCCCTCGACCTGTTCCCGGACTTTGACAGGGAGGACGCTGCCTATGCCGAGTAAAGCCCAGCTCTACGCACAGATGGCCGACCACGCGGCGACGCAGATCACCGGCAGCTACCAGGAGTGGACGGCCTTTCTTACCACCGCCGCCCGCCTCTACAAGTACCCCTACGACGAGCAGTTGATGATTTTCGCCCAGCGCCCGGACGCCACCGCCTGCGCGGAGTACGACCTGTGGAATGAGAAAATGCGCCGGTACGTCCGGCGCGGCTCCAGAGGCATCGCCCTCATCGACACCACCGGGGGCCAGCCGAGGCTTCGGTATGTGTTCGACATCTCCGACACGGGCGGCGGGGAGAACTCCCGCCGCCCCTTCCTCTGGCAGTACCGCCCGGAGGAACACCGGGACACCGTGACGGCGGCGCTGGAAAATCACTTCGACGTTACCGGCGAGAACGGCCTCCCCGACCAGTTGGAGCGCATCGCCGCCCAGCTTGCGCAGGAGTATTGGGACGACCACCAGCGGGACATCCTCGCCATCGTTGACGGCAGCTTTTTGGAGGGCTATGATGAACTCAACGTGGGAGTGCAGTTCCGCAACGCCGCCACCGTCAGCATCTCCTACGCACTCATGTCCCGCTGCGGGCTTGACCCGGACGACTACTATGAACACGAGGATTTTTTCAGCGTCTTTGACTTCAACACCTCCGCCGCCGTCGCCGCGCTGGGCACGGCGGTGAGCGAGAGCAATCAGACGGTGCTGCGGCAGATCGGGATCGCCATTCAAAATTATGAGCGCGCGAAAAGCGCGGAAAGGAGCGCCACACATGGAGAACAACCTGACCTACACCAAGAGCGGGGACTACCTCATCCCCGACCTGACGCTGGGCGAGACGCCGGAGGCCAAGCCCCTGGGCAAGTACGGGAGGATGCGCCGGGAGTATCTGAAGGAGCATCGCCCGGTACTGTGGAACACCCTGCTCCTGAGCGGGAAGCTGTTCCCGCACCTGCGGGAGATCGACGAGACGGCCAGCAGCCGTCTGGAGCGGATGATGCCGGAGCTGAAGAAGTCGGCGGGCGTGACGGAGGAACTCAAGGCCAGCGACCCCATGAAGTGGGTGGGCCTGATGAACACCCTCAAGGCTCAGGCGGAGGAAATCCTGCTCTCGGAGCTGATTTACAACTGACGCCCCAAGAGCCGGAGGAAACGCCTGCGGCGCAACTGTCCCTGTTCCCCTCGGAGCGGGAGCAAATACAGTCCATCCAGGAAGGGTCGAGCGTGAAAACGCCCGACCCTTCTTCCGTCTCCAAGGAGGACATCGACGCGGAGCTGCGGCGCGGCACCGGCACGGCGGACGGCAAGCTGCGCGTACACGCTTTTTACCAGCAGGAGCGCGACGCAAAAGAGGCCGTCGCTTTTCTAAAACATGAGTACGGCTATTATAGGCACAGCCACACCTTTGTGGATGGTGGGCAAGGCTTCGTGGAATATACCTCCGACAAAGGTATGATTCTCCGCCGCTATGAGCCGGAACAGGAAATCAAGCTCACATGGAACGCCATAGACAAGCGCCTGCGGGAGCTTGTCACAGCCCGCCGGTATCTGACCACCGAGGAACTGGCCTCTCTCATTACCCAGGCTGACATTGACGCCCTTTTGGTACAGGATTGGAATGTGCCTGGGCGAAAACAGCAAATTCTAAAGTGGTTTCAGCAGGGCCTTACGGACGAGCAGTTAGAGGGAGCACTTCGCTCCGTCTACAATCTCTCCCCGGACATCGTTCCGCCGAGAACAGGGGGCCTCGTTGATTTAGCCGATGGCGCTTCCGGCTATGCCTATTATGTCGCCGCCGGTGTGCGGATCGAAAACCGGCAGAACGGCGGCTGGCGGGAAGTGGGCTATGGGGAAATGGCACAACATATTCGGGCGCTCATTGACACGGGCCAGTACCTGACCCCGGAGGAACAGGCCGCTCTGGTGGAGCAGCCCGCACCCGTGCCGGAGGCCCCCGCGCCCGCCGCGCCCCGGCAAGCCGCGCCGCCCGACCCGCAAGCTGCCATCGACAACGCCCTGCGGGAGTGGAACGGCGACCCGGACAGCAGGCGGCGCGTCGCCGCCCACATGGAAACCCATGCCCGCGACAAGGAGACGGCGGCTTTCCTCCGGGCCGAGTACGGCGACGACCTGCCCGCTTTCCCCGTCACCGGCGAGGGCATGGCTCAGGATATGCCGTGGCCGAAGGTGCAGCGCCGCCTCGCCCAGCTCATCCAGCAGGGCGCGTTCCTACCCTCTGTTGACCATGAAGCGGAGCCGCCGCAGTCCCATGTTCTCGAACCGTATGTACGATATAAGCCGGTAGTGATTGCCGCCGTTTCAGAGGACACGGCCTACCGTAACGCCTGCGGCCATTTTGATCGTGAAGATGCCGGGATAGAGTGTAACGCCGCTGTGCGCCGTGCGGTGCTTAACGCTGGCGACATGGAGCTTATCCGCCTGTTCTCGGATATGCCGGAGTTTCGCCGCCGACTGCATCAAGAAGTTTTTGATGAAACTTATCCGCAGCTACATGAGCTTCTGCGTCCGCTCTCGCAGGAGGATATAGACGAGGCTCTGCGCTCATGGAATGGGGATATGGACAGCAAGCGGGCAGTTGTCCGCTATATGGCAGACCGGGGCCGCGATAAAGAAACGGCCGAATGGCTCTCCCATGAATACGGTGGCGGCGATAACAAAAGCCTCTTTATCATTCGGGCCGGTAGCCCCGAAGCGATGGAGCTGCCGTGGCCGAAGGTGCAGCACCGCCTCGCCCAGCTCATCCAGCAGGGCGCGTTTCTGACCGGCGAGGAACAGGAGGCCCCGGAGCCGGAGCGCCCTTTGGGGCCGTCCCCCACTGTCCGGGAGATTTTCGAGCATTACCTTCCCATTGTTAAAGAATTGGTTTTGTCGGATGTGCCGTATCAAAACGCCTGCAAGAACTCCGACCGTCAGAACGCCTATCTGGAGGGCGGGGAGGCCGTCAAACGGGCCGTTTCCTCCATAGGGGACGCCAATTTCCTCCGGCTGTACTACGATCTGACCGGCTTTCACAACAACCTGCACCAACGGGTGCTGGACGAAACCTACCCCATGCTGGCCCAGGCCCCCGGCATCGCCCAGCAGGGACGGCCCGCCGACGCGCCCGCCCAGGAGAGTGATGCCGCCGCATACCGGCTGTTGAGCCGTCTGCGCTCCGACTGCGACTATTTTTTAGGGGAAGGACAAGGAGCGGAAAAGCATCTGTGGGCGGGCAGCGTGAAAGCGCAGATCGCCAAGATGCGGGAGCTGTACGATTCCCTCCCCGAAAAACCCGAATGGCTGACGGTGGAGGCCATCGACGCATACGAAAGACGGATGACGGGTTTGGAGCAGGCCCCGCCCGCCCCGGCGCGCGACCCCGACGCGCCGCCCTACAAGGTGGGCGACACCGTGTATCTGGACGACACGGCCTTTGAGATTACCGCCTTGCGGGACAGCGAGGTGCAGCTTCTTGACCCGTCGCTGTCCTATCCCATCTTCCGGGCCGAGAGCCGGGAGAGCTTCGAGCGCATGTTGTGGCGGGACGACCGCAACCGCCCCGTCACGGATTTTCTGGCGGCGAGCATGGAGGGCGTCAACGACGACCTGCGGGACGTGCTGGTGAACGGCCTCTTGACCCAGCCGGACAAAGAGGCCATCGTCAATCTGTTCCGCAAGGGCGCGGGAAACAGCGCCGTGGCCTCCTATCTGGCGTTGTCCCTCGCGGGGCGGACCGAGACGATGGAGCTGGAAACCGGCGACACGGTGGACTACTTCACCTCCACTTTTGGCATCGAGGCGGAGATTCAAGACAAGTTCCGCTCCAAGCTCTCCGCCTCCTGGCGGGACACCGCGCCCATCCTGCGCGCCCTGTGCCGGGAATGGGAGCACAGCCGCTATCGGGTGGAGGAAACCTCGGACGCCTTCGAGGAACCCTTCATCCTCCGTGACACCATGACGGGCGAGTATTACGACATTGACGATGTTTACCAGACCTTTGAGACGGAGGAAGAAGTACGGGCGCTGGCGGCGCAGCTCAACACCGGCGCGGCCCCGGAACCGCCCGCCCCGCTGGAGGGGATTCCCGCCTATCAGGTGGGCGACGAGGTGGCGCTTCCTTACGGAGACAGAGAATTGACCGGCACGGTGGGCTATGTGGGGGAAAACGACGTGCGCATCGACACCGGCCCCTACTCCTGGAGCCATGAGAGCGTCAACCGGGAGCAGTTCGAGGACGGCTTGCGGCAGGACGGGCGCAACGCGGCGCTGTTCACCCCGGAGGACGAGGCACCGGCCACCGAGAATTTCCGTATCACTGACGACGCCCTGGGCGTGGGGAACGCCAGGGAAAAGTACCGCCGCAACGTGGAGGCCATCCGCACCTTGAAACAGATCGAGGACGCGGGCCGCACCGCCACCGCAGCCGAGCAGGAAACCCTCTCCCGGTATGTCGGCTGGGGCGGCCTCCCGGATGCTTTTGACCAGGACAAGGAGGCGTGGGCCGCCGAATATGCGGAGCTGAAGGACTTGCTGACCCCGGAGGAATACGCCTCCGCGCGGGCATCCACCCTCAACGCCCACTATACCAGTCCCACCGTCGCCAGGGCCATCTACGAGGTCGTGGGAAACCTGGGCTTCCATAGCGGCAACATCTTAGAGCCGTCCTGCGGCGTGGGCAACTTCTTCGGGCTTCTCCCGGAGGGCATGGCGGCGAGCAAGCTCTACGGCGTGGAGCTGGACAGCATCAGCGGGCGCATCGCGGGGCAGCTCTACCCCAAGGCCAGCATCGCCGTGCGGGGCTTTGAAAAAACCAACTTCCCGGACGGCTTCTTCGACGTGGCCATCGGCAACGTCCCCTTCGGCGGCTACAAGGTGGTGGACAGCCGGTACGATAAGCACAACTTCTTCATTCACGACTACTTTCTGGCAAAGGCCATCGACAAGGTGCGACCGGGCGGCGTCCTCGCCTTCATCACGTCAAACGGCGTCAGCGGCGGTACGATGGACAAGAAAGACCGCCGCGCGCGGGAGTATCTGGCGGAACGCTGCGACCTTTTGGGCGCGATCCGCCTCCCGAACAACGCTTTCGCCGCCAACGCCGGGACGGACATGACCACCGACATCCTGTTCCTGCAAAAGCTGGACGCGCCCCGGCAGCTCGGCGCACAGCCGCCCCTGTGGGTGCAGACCGACACGCTTCTGGAGCAAGACCACACCAACGGCCAGGGCGAGACGCGCCATAACTTCGTCACCGTCAACCGCTATTTCCAGCAGCACCCGGAGATGGTGCTGGGGGAGCTGAAAATCGTGTCCGGCCCCTTCGGGCCGCAGCTTACCTGTCAGCCCCTGCCCGACGCCGACCTCGCCCAGCAGCTTTCCCAGGCGGTGGGCCATATCCACGGCCAGATCACCGAGGCCGAGCTGCCCGACTTGGGCGAGGGGGAGGAAATCGACAGCTCCATCCCCGCCGACCCGAATGTGAAGAACTACTCCTATACCGTCGTGGACGGCGAGGTGTACTACCGGGAGAACTCCCGCATGGTACGCCCGGAGCTGAACGCCACCGCTAAGGCGCGGGTGAAGGGCATGGTGGAGCTGCGGGACTGTATGCGGGAACTCATAGACCTCCAGATGGACGAGTGCCCCGACGAGGCCATCATCCGGCAGCAGGCCAAGCTGGAGGTGCTGTATGACGCTTTCACTTCCCGGTACGGCCTTCTCAACGACAGGGGCAACGCCCTGGCTTTCGCGGACGATTCTTCCTACTATCTGCTCTGCTCCCTGGAGGTGCTGGACGAGGACGGCAGGCTGGAACGCAAGGCCGACATGTTTTCCAAGCGCACCATCAAGAAGCACGAGGCCGTCACCAGCGTGGACACCGCTTCCGAGGCCCTTGCCGTCTCCATCGCGGAGAAAGCGCGGGTGGATATGCCCTACATGGAACAGCTCTCCGGTAAGACCGAGGACGAGCTGGCCGGGGAGCTGAAGGGCGTCATCTTCCGTTTGCCGGAGCCGGTGGGCGAGGACGGCAGTCCGCGCTATGCCGCCGCCGACGAATACCTCTCCGGCAACATCCGGGAGAAGCTGGCGCGGGCGCGGCAGGCGGCGGAGCAAGCCCCCGCGCTGTTCCAGGCCAACGTGGAGGCGCTGGAACAGGCCCTCCCCAAAGACCTGGACGCCTCCGAGATCGACGTGCGCCTGGGCGCGACCTGGGTGGACAAACGCTACATCCAGCAGTTCATGTACGAGACGTTTCGGACGCCTGGGTATGTGCGCAGTAAAGTACACGTCAACTTTTCCGCTTTCACCGCCGAGTGGAATGTCAGCGGCAAGAATGAAATCCCCTGGAACGACATCGCCGCCTTTACCACCTTTGGCACGGAGCGGGCCAGCGCCTACCGCATTTTGGAGGACAGCTTAAACCTCCGTGACGTGCGCATCTACGACACCATCACCGACCCGGACGGCAAGGAGCGCCGTGTTCTCAACCGGGATGAAACCACTCTGGCCCAGCAGAAGCAGCAGGCCGTCAAGGACGCTTTCCGGGACTGGATTTGGAAAGACCCCGACAGGCGGCAAACCCTTGTCCGCAAGTACAACGACCTCTACAACTCCACCCGGCCCCGCGAGTACGACGGGCGGCACATCACCTTCGGCGGCATCAACCCCGAAATCCAGCTTCGGGAGCATCAGCTCAATGCCATCGCTCATGTCCTCTACGGTGACAACGTGCTCCTGGCCCATGAAGTGGGCGCGGGCAAGACTTTCGAGATGGTTGCCGCCGCGATGGAATCAAAGCGATTGGGGCTCTGTCAGAAATCCCTCTTTGCCGTGCCGAACCACCTCATTGAACAGTGGGCGTCGGAGTTTTTACGCCTCTATCCCTCCGCCAACATCCTTGTCGCCCGAAAGAAAGACTTTGAATCCCGCAACCGCAAGAAGTTCTGCGCCAAGATCGCCACCGGCGACTATGACGCCGTTATCATGGGCCACTCGCAGTTCGAGCGCCTGCCCGTGTCCTATGAGCGCCGGGAGCGGCTGTTGCAGCAGCAGCTATGGGAGATCGAGGAAGGCATCGAGGAACTGCGGGCCAGCGGCGCGGAGCGGTACAGCATCAAGCAGTTGGAGCGCACCAAGCGGTCGCTGGAGGCGCGGCTGGATAAGCTCCACGACGGGACGCGCAAGGACGACGTTGTGACCTTTGAACAGCTCGGCGTTGACCGGCTGTTCATCGACGAGGCCCACAACTACAAGAATCTGTTCCTCTATACCAAGATGCGCAACGTGGCGGGCCTCTCCACCACCGACGCGCAGAAGTCCAGCGACATGCTGCTCAAGTGCCGCTACATCGACGAGGTGACGGACGGCAGGGGCGTGGTATTCGCCACCGGCACACCCGTCTCCAACTCAATGACCGAACTCTACACCATGCAGCGATACCTTCAGCACGACCTTCTCGGCAAGCAGGCGCTCACCCACTTCGACAACTGGGCCTCCATCTTCGGGGAGACGGTGACGGCCATCGAGCTGGCCCCGGAGGGGACGGGCTACCGGGCGCGGACGCGCTTCGCCCGCTTCTTCAACCTCCCGGAACTCATGGCTATGTTCAAGGAGGCGGCGGACATCAAGACCGCCGACCAGCTCAATCTCCCGGTGCCGGAGGTGGAGTACCACACCGAGGTGGCCGAACCCACCGAGCACCAGCAGACGCTTGTGCAGGAGCTGTCCGAGCGCGCCGCCATTGTCCACAGCGGACAGGTTGACCCCCGCGTGGACAACATGCTGAAAATTACCAGCGACGGGCGCAAGCTGGGCCTCGACCAGCGCCTCATCAACCCCATGCTCCCCGACGATCCCCGAAGCAAGCTCAATATGTGCGTGGGGAACATCCTGCGCATCTATCAGGAGGGGCAGGCCGACAAGCTGGCCCAGCTTGTGTTCTGTGACATCTCCACCCCCAAGGCAAAGGCCGCCGCCAACCAGGAGCGCGCCGCGCGCATCGCGGGCGACAAGACGGCGGGCGGCGCGGAGCTTCACGCCCTGGGCAACCTCCTAGACGTGGAACCCGACCCGCCCTTTTCGGTCTACGAGGACATCCGCGACAAGCTCATCGCCGGGGGCATCCCCGCCCACCAGATCGCGTTCATCCACGACGCCAACACCGACGCCCGAAAAAAGGAGCTGTTCGCCAAGGTGCGCTCCGGGCAGGTGCGCGTCCTCATGGGCAGCACCTTCAAAATGGGGGCTGGGATGAATGTCCAGGACAGGCTCATCGCCCTGCACGACCTGGACTGCCCGTGGCGTCCCGGCGACCTGGAGCAGCGCAAGGGCCGCATCGTCCGGCAGGGCAACCACAACGAGAAAGTACACATCTACCGCTATGTCACCAACGGCACCTTTGATTCCTACCTCTGGCAGACGGTGGAGAACAAGCAGAAGTTCATCAGCCAGATTATGACGAGCAAATCCCCGGTGCGCTCCTGCGAGGACGTGGACGAGACGGCCCTCTCCTACGCCGAGATCAAGGCCCTGTGCGCGGGCAATCCGCTCATCAAGGAGAAGATGGACTTGGACATCGACGTGTCCCGACTGCGGATTCTGAAAGCCAGCCACCTGAGCCAGCAGTACCGGCTGGAGGACGATATTCTCAAACACTTCCCGGAGCAGATTGAGGCGAACAAGGGCTACATCGCCGGATTCAAGGCGGACATGGAGACGCTGGAGGCCCACCCCCACCCGATGATTCCCGTGTCCCAGGCCGCGACGCCGGAGGCGGGGGCGGAGCGGCCGGACAGCGCCGACGCGCCGGTGGAGGGAGGAACCGAATCCCCCGCCGCGCCGGGAGAGGCCGGTCAGCCCACCGACGCGCCACCCGAAAACACCGCCGTGGCGATGCAAAAGGGCTTCGCCGGTATCGTCATCCGGGGCGACACCCTCACCGACAAGGACAACGCGGGCGCGGCCATCCTCGCCGCCTGCAAGGAGGTCAAGGGCGGCGACCCGGTGGAGATCGGCAGCTACCGGGGCTTCACCATGTCGCTGTCCGTGGAGAACTTCGGCAAAGACTTCATCCTCACCATGAAGGGGAAGATGACCCACCGCGTCACGCTGGGCAAGGACGCGCGGGGCAATCTGAACCGTATGGACAACGCGCTGGCCTCCATGCCGGAACGCCTCGCCGCCGTGGAGGAACGGCTGGAGAACATCCACAAACAGATGGCGGCGGCAAAGGCCGAGCTGGGCAAGCCCTTCCCCCAGGAGGCGGAGCTGGGGGAAAAGAGCGCCCGCCTCGCCGCGCTGAACATCCAGCTCGATATGGACACCGGCAAGCAGGGTCGGCAGGCCAGCCGCCCCTCCGCCAAGCAGGAGCGCCCCTCCGTGCTGGAGAGCCTCAAGCGCCCCCTCCCGCCCAGGGGGGCGGAAAAGAAACCAAAACACCGTGAACAGGAGGTTAGATGATAATGGATAAGACGCCGTTATACAAATACCCCGCCGCCTACGCGCGGGAGAATGGGGAGCTGGAGGCGTACCGCGCCTCCCACAAAGCGAATATCGCCTGTCGGGATGCCATCGACGCCGCCATCCGTGACAACTACCGCGATAACTGCCTCAGCCCGGACGCCGCAAAACAGGTCATCGCCGAGTTCGGCTTTGACCGCACCCTCTATGTGCTGGCGAACACCGTCCGGGAAAAGGATTGGGACGGGCGCATCGACTACCGCAGCAAGGAGTGGGCGCGGACGATTCCGATTTTTGACGACAGCGACGGCTTCGGCGGCAACCGCAACCGGGAATTTGTCGTAGACCAGAGCCACCCCGGTCTGGTGGATTTGTTCGTCAAGCAGGCGCGGCGGGAGTATCTGCTGTCGCTGCCGCTTACCAAAGAGGACATCAAGGCGGAGGCCCATAAAATCCTCGCCCAATTCCAGGACGCGCGGGAGCCGAACAGCCCGGAGGGGACGCACTACATGGCGAAAGTCTCCCCGGACTTCATGGCCCGCGCCAGCTCCAAAGACCAAGGCAGGCTGATGAAAGAGCTGCCCTTCCCGTCGCTCTCCCTCTCCACCCTCAAAGACCGCAAGGGCGTGTTCGCGTTCATCTCCAAGGACGAGGATCGCTTCCATCCCCCGCGCCGGGGGCGGGCCTCCGTCCGGGATAAGCTCCAGAATACCCCCGCCGCCCCCAAGCCGCCGAAGCCCGGTAAAAAGAAAGAGATGGAGCTGTAACGATGGCGAAGCGGAAGCGGGACGTGCCGCTCCTGTTTTGGGTATCGCCGGAGGAAAAGGCGCTCATTGAGCGGAAGATGGCCCAGCTCGGCACGGAGAACCTGAGCGCCTATCTGCGCAAGATGGCGATTGACGGCCTCGTGGTGAAGCTGGAGCTGCCGGAGCTGCGGGAACTGGTTTCCCTCCTGCGCTATTCCAGCAACAACTTAAACCAGCTCACGCGCCGGGTGCATGAGACGGGCCGCGTCTATGACGCCGATCTGGAGGACATGCGCCAACGCTATGACCGGCTGTGGGAGGCCGCGAACAAAATCCTCACCTCGCTGGCGGCGATTCAGTGAACACGCGGGGGGAGGCGCGCCGGACACCGGCCCGTCTCTCCCCGCCTTTTTCACTTCGCCGAAAATTTTCGGCGAAGTGGGAAGCGAAAATAATTAGCCGAAATTTTCGGCGCATTTCCAGACCCGCGTTGAAACAAAAAATTAGCCGCAAATTGCGGCGCATTTCCGCATCCTTGCGGGAGGCGGAAAAATGCTGTATTCTAACAGTAGAAAGAAGGGAGGTCATTCCATGAGACTGATTCTGAAAATCCTCGCCGCGCCCATCGTGGTGGCGCTCACCCTGTTCGTGTGGATTTGCTCCGGCCTGCTCTACGTCTCCGCCTTTGTGTTCGGCCTCGCCGGAACCGTCGTCGCCATCCTGGGCGTGGCGGTGCTCGTCACCTACTCCCCGAAAAACGGGATTATCCTTTTGATAATTGCTTTCCTCGTCAGTCCGATGGGCCTCCCAATGGCAGCGGCGTGGCTGCTGGGCAAGATGCAGGATTTGCGATACGCCATTCAAGACCGGGTATACGGATAACAAAATCATCGCGGGAGCGTGGGGGATGTCCCCACGCTCCTATTCTTTTTAGAGGGGAGGTTTCACCGTGGCGACGACGCGCCTCATGCCCCTGCACACCGGCAAGGGCCGGACGGTGGGGACGGCCATCTCCGACATCCTCGACTATGTGGAGAACCCGCAAAAGACTGATAACGGCAGGCTCATCACCGGCTTCCAATGCGACAGCCGGGTGGCCGACGCCGAGTTCCTTTTTACCAAGCGGCAGTACGCTGCCCTCACCGGCAGGACGCGGGGCGCGGACGACGTGATTGCCTACCATGTGCGCCAGTCCTTTAAGCCGGGGGAGGTCACGCCGGAGGAAGCCAACCGCATCGGCGTGGAGTTCGCCAAGCGTTTCACCAAGGGCAATCACGCCTTTATCGTCTGCACCCATATTGATAAATCCCACGTCCACAATCACATCATCTGGAACTCCACCGCCCTGGACTGCAAGCGGAAATTCCGCAACTTCTGGAACAGCACCAGGGCCGTGCGGCGGCTCTCCGACACCCTCTGCATCGAGAACGGCCTGTCCATCGTGGAGAACCCCAACCGGCACGGGAAGAAGTACAACAAGTGGCTGGGCGACAGGAAGAAGCCCTCCCAGCGGGACGCCCTGCGGGGCTTCATCGACGAGGCGCTGGCAAAGCAGCCCGCCGACTTCGGCGCGCTGCTGAAGCTCTTGCGGGAGGCCGGGTGCGAGGTCAAGGACGGCGGCAAGGTGCCGTCCCTCATGGCCCCCGGCTGGAAAGCCTACGCCCGCATGGACACCTTGGGCGCGGACTACGACGTGGACGTGCTGCGCGCCGTCCTCTCCGGCCAGAAGGCCCACACGCCCCGCAAGAAAGCCGTCCAGCTCACGCCGGAGAAGCGCGTCAATCTGCTGGTGGACATCCAGGAAAAACTCCGCGCCGGGAAGGGCGCAGGCTACGAGCGGTGGGCCAGGAGCTTCAACCTCAAGCAGATGGCGCAGACGCTCAACTACCTCACCGAGCACGGCCTGCTGGAGTACGGCGCGCTCTCTGAAAAGACGGCGGCGGCCACGGCCCGGTTTAACGGGCTGTCCAGGCAGATCAAGGCGGCGGAAAAGCGTCTCGCCGAGATTGCCGTGCTGCGGACGCACATCATCAACTACTCCAAGACCCGCGAGGTCTATGTCGCCTACCGCAAGGCCGGGTACTCCAAAAAGTTCAAGGCCGAGCACGAGGCCGAGCTGCTTCTGCACCAGACGGCGAAGAAAGCCTTTGACGAACTGGGCGTGAAAAAGCTCCCCACCGTCAGGAGCTTGCAGGCCGAGTACGCCGCGCTGCTGGCCGAGAAAAAAGAGGCGTATGGGGACTACCGCAAGGCCCGCGACGAGATGAAGGAGCTGCTGACCGTCAAGGCCAATGTAGACCGGCTCATGGGCTACGACGAGAAAAGCGCCGAGCAGGAGAAAGAGAAATCCCCGGCCCGGTGACGTTTCCCCGCCGTGGTTTTCCCGGAGGGAAAGCGCGGAGCGCCTTTCCCTCTTGTCTGCCGCTTTTGCGCGGGGCGGGGGCCGGGTCAAGAGTGCGGCGGGGCGCGGCACCCGCCGCCGCGCGCGGGCTGTCGGAGTGATG
>OBXQ01000503.1_pt1 | contig 18082 bp, 18 predicted proteins | sample 1476641 | NCBI WGS metagenome assembly OBXQ01 (sample SAMEA2580174, study PRJEB22360) | human gut metagenome | biome: human gut; feature: human-associated habitat; material: faeces | place: Denmark | collected 2008/2010
ATTATCCGCCAGTACATTGAGCAACAGGAAACACCGAGTTAGTTAAAAAACCGCGCCTTATATCCCCGACCTGAAGGGCGGAGTTTTACGGTGCTTTGGATAAATTTTTAACTGAATTAGCAGAAAAAACGTTTAAGCCCGCTAACTGTATGACGGTTGCTGAAATTGATGTACCAGAAAAAGATCTACAGAATTATGTAGGGGAAAATGGCTATTTTTCAATGGTATTCGATTTCAGTATTGCTGATCTAGATATTTATCATCAAAAACCATTCACAACAGCGCCTATTACTGGTGAAAAATTAAAACCTGTCTTTATCAAAAGTCAATTAGACACCCAGCGTGTAGGCTGGGGAGCTCCTTATCTTGAAAATCATGATCAACCGCGTTCATTAAATAAATTTATTCCTAAAGAGGCAATTGACCCCATCAGTGCCAAAATGTTAGCCACTTTTTTATTAACACAACGCGGCACTCCCTTTATTTATCAAGGGCAAGAAATAGGTATGACAAATTGTCCTATGACGCTTGAAGAACATAACGATCTGCATGTAGCCAAATTATATGAATGGGGTAAAAATTTGGGTTATAGCGATGAACAGATGATGGCATATTTTAATGATCGTAGTCGGGATAATTCAAGAACTCCTTTTCAGTGGAATAATAAGAATAATGCGGGCTTTACGGTAGGAAAACCGTGGCTAAAGATAAACCCGAATTATAAAAAAATTAATGCAGAGCAACAACGTCAAGATAAAACTTCTCTTTTTGCTTATTACCAACAACTAATTACATTAAGACGTCACTCAGAAATCAGCGATATTTTAATTTATGGGATATTCACACCACTTACTGCTCCTGATAATGTGATTGCCTTCAAGCGAACTCATCAAGAAAAATCCGTTAATATTTACTGTAATTTTAGTCAGGAAGAAAAAGTATTGTCGGTAAGTATCGAACACCTTTATCTGCATAACAGTCCAATAGTGACAAATAAACAAGGTGATCTTGTTCTCCAGCCCTATCAGGCTGTCATTTTTTCTTAGTATGTTATTTTCTTTGGTCACAAAGAAGGGAAATATTCTTCCTTCTTTGTGATAATGCTTGTTAAGCTTTATTGAAAAAAGATGAAATGTTATTTTTGCTGTTGTAGCCAATCACTAATAAATTTAGCAATAGCTTCTGGCGAATTAATATCTAGCAGTGGGAGGGATGTGTCTAAATCACTATCACTAGCTAGTGCAATCACATGCTCATCCAATAACTCATTAACACTTCGCTCATTGATATGGCGGTAAAGTGCAATTTTAGGGATAGCCTCTGTTTTGAAACCTTCCACTAAAATCATATCGAGTTTACTTGCATCAAAACGAGAAGCGAGATAGTACAAATCCAGCTCAGCTAAATCAGGGGTTTCGGTCATTAATGCCCAACGTTGTTGACTAGCGACTAATGTTTGTTCGGCTCCGGCTTTTCTAAGTTCATAGCTGTCTTTGCCTGGTTTATCGACATCCATATCATGATGGGTATGTTTTATCATACCAACCCGAATATTTCTGTTACGCAACAAAGGAATAAGTTTTTTTAGTAAGGTTGTTTTACCTGTACCACTCCAAGCGGTGATCCCTAATAGCGGTAACTGATTTTGTGTCATCTTATGAGCTCCTATTTTGCTATGTGATTGGCGTTTGCTATATCTTCAGGTGTGTTTAAATTAATAAAGGCTGCGGCCTGATTAGCAAATAAAACCGGTTTAGCGGCGATTTGGCGCATAAATAGCATTAATTTACGGTCACCTTGAGCGAGATAAGCCTCAAGTGTTGGAATAAGACAACGATTTAACAGTGCCAGTGTTGGATGCTCTCGCTGCCCATCGTCGGCATAGACGGCTAAGGCATCCCCTTTGTGACGATAGAGCGTTTCAACCAAGTTGCTAGGAAAATAGGGGACATCACAAGGAACAAACACAACCCAAGGGGTTTGAGCTTGTTTTAATAATGCCAGCATTCCAGCTAAAGGACCGGAAAAATCACTGGTTTCATCGGTGATAACAGGATACTGGCTTTGGCGATAGCGTTCCAGATTACGGTTTGCACTAATCAGAATAGAGGCAACCTGTGGTGATAATTTTTGGGCAATATGGAGGTATAAAGGCAGCCCATGTAAGAGTTGAAGCCCTTTATCAGCGCCTCCCATTCTAGTAGCTTGGCCACCGGCGAGTATACCGCCTGTGATATTCTGGTTTTTCATAGTCAATATTTGTGAATGAGTTTGCGAAAAATTGCGAACAATACTTATCAAGTAAAGACGATATAGTAATAGAAAGCACGAACTTATTCTGGTTACATGTAAAGCAACAGCAATTTTTTTAAAAAAGCGTAATATTTACGCAGATTGACAGAGGTTGTCTTTTTCTCTTAGAGAATACTTGGTACTTTGTTGTTATTTTAATAATAAGGATTTTTTGTATGAAATGTCACCGTCTTAATGAAGTGATGGAATTATTGCACCCAGTATGGGAAGAGCATTCTGATTTAAACTTAGTTCAATTATTACAGAAACTGGCGGATGAAGCAGGTTTTAAAGGTCAACTTGCTGATCTAACTGATGATATTTTGATCTATCATCTAAAAATGCGCAATACCGCACCCACAGATGTTATTCCTGGGCTGAAGAAAGATTATGAAGAAGATTTCAAAACAGCTATTTTACGTGCTCGCGGTGTGATTAAAGATTAATTTCAGGATAGGACATGGCCATATCTGCCTCATTTAATTTTCAAGGATTGTCTCCCGATAGTATTTGGGATGCGCTAATTAATATTGGGTTTTATCCTGATTCAGGGCTGACGGAATTAAACAGCTACGAAAATCGTGTTTTTCAGTTTATGGATGAGCACAAACAACGTTATGTGGTGAAATTTTATCGTCCTCAACGTTGGAGCTATTCACAAATAAAAGAAGAACATGAATTTGTTTTAGCGCTAAAAGAGGCACAGGTTTCTGTCGCAGCGCCTATCGAGGTAAAAGGCGAAACAGTTCATCTTTCTAATGAAGGGTTTTATTTTGCATTATTCCCAAGTATTGGGGGAAGAGCATATGAAACTGATAATCTATTTCAGCTTGAAGAGGTGGGGCGGACATTAGGACGTATCCACCAAATAGGTAGAAAAAAGAGCTATCAATATCGGCCGACACTGTCTGTTGCGGACTATTTGGTCGCGCCAAAATTAGAATTTGAACAAAGTGATTTAGTTCCAACGCAATTAAAATCTCAATTTATTGATGCTATTGATAAAATTATTCATGAAGTGAGTCCTAAATTATCAGACTCAACATGGAAAAAATTACGACTACATGGGGATTGTCATCCCGGCAATATATTGTGGCGTGATGAAGTCGTTATGGTTGATTTTGATGATTCTCATATGGGAAGTGCAATTCAAGATTTTTGGATGTTATTAAGTGGCTCAAAGCAAGATCAGCTTATACAGCTAGATACATTGCTTGAGTCTTATAATGAATATCAAGATTTTGATGTGAGAGAACTATCATTAATTGAACCTCTACGTGCGATGAGAATGGTGCATTATATCGCATGGGTATTAAAGCGCTGGAAGGATCCTGCTTTTCCAAGAACCTTTGTTTGGTTTCAAGAGCAAGACTTTTGGTTTAAACAACTCGCTTTATTTAAAGGGCAAGTGGAGCAATTAAATGAGCCACCTTTACAACTTAGCCCAATGTATTAATTTTTAGGAGATAATACGAAATGAAAAAAATTTGGCTGGCGTTAGCAAGTATGGTGTTAGCATTTGGTGTTTCAGCTGCCGATATTTCTGAAGGTAAGCAGTATACAAATCTTTCTAAGCCTGTTGCAGGTGCTCCACAAGTGGTTGAATTTTTCTCTTTTTATTGCCCTCATTGCTATCAGTTTTCTGAAGTGTATAAGGTCAATAGCACAGTTGAAAAAAATGTACCAGAAAACACCAAAATGGCTCGTTACCACGTTGACTTCTTAGGGCCGTTAGGTAAAGAGATGACCCGTGCATGGGCGGTTGCTATTGCATTAGGTGTTGAAGATCAAGTCTCTCCAGCCTTATTTAAAGGAATACAAGAAACACAATCTATTCGCTCTGTTGATGATATTCGCACTACCTTTATTAATGCAGGGGTAAAAGCGGAAGATTATGATGCAGCAATTAATAGTTTTGTGGTTAACTCATTGGTAAGCCAACAACAAAATGCGGTAACTGATTTCCAAATTAATGGTGTACCGGCAATGGTTATTGATGGTAAATATAAAATGAAAAATGATGGCATTAGTGCTAAATCACCAGAAGAGTATGCAAAAGCTTATTCTGATGTCGTCAATCAATTACTGATGAAAAAATAATTGATAAGTTATTGCTAATTGATAGGTAAGTAGAAATAGCTACCAATGTTAGATAAAAATGGCACCCATTGTTTGTGAGTGCCATTTTTTTATTCTTCATATTTCCTTCATAATATAACTATCCACATTAATTGATGTATATCTAATTAATTCAATATAATTAGTAATGCATCGTAAGTCATTGATTTTTTAATTATGTTAATAAAGTGAAAATAGACGTAATCACTTAATATAGATAGGGTTACAAAAATACTCACAGAGTTATCCACAGGATATTCATGAATAATACAAACAATGTAATGTCAGGGAAATAGTCTGTAATATTACTGTAAATCAATATTAACGAACTGACTCTTTTGGTTCCTTGTTTATGGTTGTGTTGCGCTAATTTTTTTAGGTAAAGAAGCAATAACTTGTTATATTTTAGTTTATTATTTTTCGCTGCTAAGAGTAATTGCTTAGTGTTTGGAAATGTTAAATAGCTAACCTCTTAGAATAATGAAAAATGTAGATTTTATGTTAATAACGGTTCTTTATCATTTAATTTAACTGCTTTATTCTCCCATTTTGCTTATTTGACAATATTCTTTTACTTATGCTAGAACTGGTAATAGTTATATTTATTATCCAACATAAAAAATTCATTCTTATATATTGGATAAATAACAGTAGGAGGCGTGATGCAAAACGAAACAGATCCTGAAAATCTTACTTTACTCGATGAATCTACCTCAACAAGCCTTGTTCCTTATCGTGGAATTAGATTAGCGAATAACCCAATAAATAAATTAATGAGGAAAATTAAACAGAAACTCGCCACGCTAAATGAAATTAATATTGTCACATTAGTCAGTTGGATAGCAACAGTCACTGCCTGTGGTATGTATGTCTCTTATATTCCACAAATAATGGACAATCTTAATGGCATTAAAACTAGCCCATTTCAGCCTTTTGTTGCAGCCATAAACTGTTTATTATGGACTTATTATGGTGTGAAAAGTAAAGAATATCCCGTTGCGATTGCTAATGCTCCCGGTATTCTATTTGGTACTATTGCTTGCCTTACTGCAATTATTTAATTAATTAACTATACCGCATTTTATTACCGTATTTTATTAAAAATAATATAGAGAATATAAATAATCATATATTATTGAGGTGTTTCTATATTATTTTTAGTCATTATTTTGTATAAAACGAATAATATTCATCGTCTTTTTATTAAGATATAAATTGATCTGCTTGATTTATTCGAATCAATGATTGTCGGTGACTAACCGATAATTATATCTGTCTATCGTGATAAGAAGTTTGTCAATAATCTCAGGTAATATTCGTCTATTGCGTTGCAATGTGGCATTCTAGTCATATCAATGAACCTCAGAACAATGATGAACAGATTATGGTCCAGATAGCAGAAAACCCCTTTATCCTTGTAGATGGCTCTTCATACCTTTATCGTGCCTATCATGCTTTTCCTCCGCTAACTAATAGCAAAGGTGAACCCACAGGGGCGATGTATGGTGTGTTAAACATGCTACGCAGCCTAATAATTCAGTATAAGCCTAGTCATGTGGCGGTTGTGTTTGATGCTAAAGGCAAAACATTCCGTGATGAGTTGTATGAGGAATATAAATCTAATCGCCCACCTATGCCAGATGATCTGCGTGAGCAGATTGAGCCTTTGCATGAAATGGTTCAAGCTATGGGCTTACCGTTACTTTCTATTACTGGTGTCGAAGCTGATGATGTGATTGGCACATTGGCATTAAAAGCAGCCAGTGATGGTCGTAATGTGTTAATCAGTACCGGTGATAAAGATATGGCACAGCTAGTTACGCCCAATATCACACTTATCAACACGATGACGAATGTTATTTTAGGCCCCGATGAAGTTAAAGAAAAATATGGGGTGCCACCGGAGTTGATTATCGACTTTCTCGCACTGATGGGTGACTCATCAGATAATATTCCCGGTGTTCCAGGCGTAGGTGAAAAAACAGCATTAGGGCTATTGCAAGGACTTGGTAGCTTAGAGGATATTTATCAACAGCTTGATAAAATAGCCACATTGAGTTTCCGGGGTGCGAAAACACTTGGCGCCAAAATGGTTGAACATGAGAAAGTTGCCAAACTTTCTTATCAATTAGCGACAATTAAAACAGATGTAGCGCTTGATAAAACCTTTGATGACTTAGTGGTTAATGAACCTAATTTAGATAAGTTACTTGAAATGTTTACGCGTTATGAATTTAAACGCTGGATAAGTGACTTACAAAATGGTGGTTGGTTAGCTCAACGCAGTAGCCGTAAAGCGCCAGTCCCCTATAGTGCAGAAGTAGCAACACCAAAAGAACAGCCATCCGCAGACAATTTCCCGGTTATCTCTCAAGAGAACTATGAGTCTATATTGACTCATGAAAGCTTAATGCGCTGGGTTGAGGTACTGAAAAAAGCGCCCGCCTTTGCTTTTGATACTGAAACAGATAGCTTGAATAATATTGATGCACGTTTAATCGGTCTGTCATTTGCGGTAGAGCCAGGCAAGGCCGCTTATATTCCATTGCGTCATGATTATCTAGATGCACCAGAGCAATTACCTGTTGATGAGGTACTAACTGCTTTAAAACCGATTTTAGAAGATAAAACTATCTTAAAAATTGGGCAAAACCTGAAATTCGACCGCGGCATTATGGAAAATGAAGGCATCGAATTAAACGGTATTTATTTTGATACCATGTTGGAGTCTTATGTCTTAAATAGTGTGAGTAGCCGCCATGATATGGATACCTTAGCGGAAAAGCATTTAAATCATAAAACGACGACATTTGAAGAGATTGCTGGTAAAGGTAAGGGGCAACTTACCTTTAATCAGATTGAGGTTGAACAAGCGACCTTATATGCAGCTGAAGATGCTGATATTACCTTGTTACTGCATCAAGCGCTTTATCCTCAAATAGAGGCGATTGCACCGCTAAAACACGTTTATCACGATATTGAGATGCCATTAGTCCCTGTGCTTTCACGCATGGAGCGTAAGGGCGTATTGATTGACGCACAAGTGCTTGCCATGCAATCCCAAGAAATCACTCAACGTTTAGCTGAGATTGAAAAAGAGACATTCGCGTTAGCAGGGCAAGAATTTAATCTCTCTTCACCTAAGCAATTACAAGAGATTTTATTTGAAAAACTCAATCTTCCTATTATCAAGAAAACGCCAAAAGGTGCCCCTTCAACAAATGAAGAAGTGTTAGAAGCGTTAGCGCATAGTCATGAGTTACCTCGTTTAATTTTAGAACATCGTGGATTGGCAAAATTAAAATCGACTTATACGGATAAATTGCCGTTGATGGTCAATAGTAAAACTAAGCGGGTGCATACTTCATATCATCAGGCGGTGACTGCGACAGGACGTTTATCTTCTCGTGATCCTAATCTGCAAAATATTCCAGTAAGAAATGAAGAGGGGCGTCGTATTCGCCAAGCGTTTATTGCCCGTGATGGTTTTAAAATAGTTGCTGCCGACTATTCTCAAATCGAATTACGTATTATGGCGCATTTATCGCAAGATAAAGGTTTGCTTGATGCTTTTGCTCAAGGGAAAGATATTCACCGAGCTACTGCATCTGAAGTGTTTGGTATACCTTTAGACGAAGTCACCTCAGAACAACGTCGTAGTGCGAAAGCGATCAACTTTGGTCTTATTTATGGGATGAGTGCTTTTGGTTTATCTCAACAAATTGGTGTTGAACGAAAAGAAGCACAGCGATATATGGATCTCTATTTTGAACGTTATCCAGGGGTATTAGATTATATGGAGCGTACCCGTAAACAAGCGTCACAGCAAGGCTATGTGGAAACGTTAGATGGACGCCGTTTATATCTGCCAGAGATTAATTCTAAAAATGCGATCCGACGTAAAGCATCAGAGCGTGAAGCGATTAACGCACCTATGCAGGGAACAGCAGCCGATATCATTAAAAAAGCAATGATTGCGGTGGATAATTGGATCTGTCATGAATGCCCTGATGATGTACATATGATTATGCAGGTACACGATGAATTAGTGTTTGAGGTACGAGAGTCATATTTAGAAAAAGCAAATGCGATGATCCATAAGCTCATGGAAAGTAGCATGGAGCTTGCTATTCCACTGAAGGTCGAAGTCGGAGTCGGTAATAACTGGGATGAAGCCCATTAATGACGAGATAACACTTTGTTTATAATAGATATCAGTATGGTTTTTTAACTGATGAATTTAAGCGGGATAGCTATAAGGTTTTCCCGCTTTGCTATATTTAAAGCTAGGGAAGGGGAACAATAGGAATTGTGGGGGGATAAAAAATAAAAAGCCCAGTTGTTTGACTGAGCTTACACTATAAAAGTCATTAGTATTAACAATATCAAAAGTTAAATACATTCCATTAAGCAACTTGGGTGCTATTGAGTTTGCTTAATTTTTTCTGTTTTTTCTCGATACGTTGACGTTTTAACGGCGATAAATGGTCTATAAATAGTTTACCATTGAGGTGATCTAGCTCATGTTGAATACAGCCAGCAAAGAGATCGGCTGCTTCTAGCTCGATTTCATCACCATTTCTATCTAGTGCTTTGACTTTTAAGTAGCGAAAGCGTTGTGTGGGAGCAAAAGAGTCTGGGATAGAAAGACAACCATCCATCATATCCATTATTTCATCTTCAGTACTGATAATTTCTGGGTTAATAAGAACAATGGGTTGATCTCTATTTTCAGAAACATCAATAACGACAATACGTTTAGAGACATTAACCTGAGGAGCCGCTAAGCCAATTCCTCTTTCTGCGTACATGGTTTCAATCATGTCATCGATTAATGTGCGTATTTCGTCATCTACTTTTTCCACAGGTGTAGCAACTTTGCGTAGTCGCTCATCAGGAAAATGCAGTAGCGTTAATACAGCCATGAATACCTCATTTTATCGCTAATTTACAAATTTATTACGGTCTCGCGATAAGCCTATCACAAAATTAGTCTGTATAAACCGCACATTTTGTGTGATTTGTTTTATTTTTAAGCACTTTTTACAGGTGATTTAGATCTCATAAATATGTAATTAAACTACATTTATTGAGCGTTTGAATACATAAACATCAAGCTGAATCGTGTTTGCATGTGAAAAAAAATTACAAAAGGGCTTTTATTAGCCAAAAAAATAGAGTACATTATCTCTTGTAGGGTACAGAGGTAAGATGTTCTATCTTTCAGACCTTTTACTTCACGTAATCGGATTTAGCTGAATATTAGCTGCCCCAGTCGACTTTATTTCGACTGGGGCATTTTTTTATCTAAAATTTGCACGAGTGATTAATGCTAAGAATGGAAGGGGAAGCCATATTTTCCCCTAATAAAGCGGATGGCGAGTTAAGCTTCTGTCTCTGGTTCGTTAGTATCAGTAAACCACTCATTTAACGTATTACGTAATTTATCAATGCCTATTTTTTTCAAAGAAGAAAAACATTCAACACGTATATCACCTGATTTTTCTGACAGTGCATTTTGTACCGCCATTAACTGCTTTTTACGCGCCCCTGATGCTAATTTATCCGCTTTAGTGAGTAAGACAAGAGTCGGAAGCTCTGAATCCACCGCCCAATCAATCATCTGCATATCGAGATCTTTTAATGGATGACGGATATCCATTAAAATAACAACTCCTTTTAAGCACTCTCTTTTTTGCAGGTATTCACCTAAAGAGCGTTGCCATTTGCGTTTCATCTCTTCGGGGACTTGAGCATATCCGTAGCCAGGTAAATCGACTAAACGTCGTCCTTCCTCAATTTGAAACAGATTGATAAGTTGAGTACGACCGGGTGTTTTACTGGTTCTTGCCAATCCATTTTGTTGCGTTAGTGCATTTAATGCACTGGATTTACCCGCATTAGAACGACCCGCAAAGGCAATTTCAATTCCTGTATCTGGTGGTAAATGGCGGATATCAGGTGCACTGATAATGAAATGTGCTTTTTGGTAATTAAATTGGGTCATTATGGTATAAGCCTCTCTGAAATAATGCGCTTCCTCATGCATACTAAGATGAGTTTTGCATAGAGAATCGAAAATCGATTAATTAACTATTCCCTCTATTTTGGCGTAATTTAGCGACTTATAACAGTAATTAAACATGAAAATTTACCCTGTTATGATGTAAATGCGTTTATTGTGCGTAAATAAAGGTAAATGATTGGCACTATTTGCCCCAGCGAATTAAAATCGCTGCATATTAAGTAAGTTGTAGACTATTAAAGTAAAGGATCCCTGCATGTTAAAACGTTTTTTTGTCACTCTCGTTACCGCTTGCACCTTGACAACAACAAGCCTTGCAATGGCTGCAACGGGAGAGACCTTTGTTAAATTAGTCACATCTGAAGGCAATATTGAACTGTCACTGGATAATAAAAAAGCCCCTATCACAACGAAAAATTTTATTCAGTATGTCGAAGATGGTTACTATAACGGGACCACTTTTCATCGAGTGATCCCCGGATTTATGATCCAAGGTGGGGGATTTACGGCAGATTTGCAACAAAAGCAGACACGAGAGCCGATTAAGAATGAGGCTGATAATGGCTTACGTAACTTAAAAGGTACCATTGCAATGGCTCGTACATCAGATAAAGACAGTGCCACAAGCCAATTCTTTATTAATGTTGCTGATAATGCCTTTTTAGATCACGGTCAACGTGATTTTGGTTATGCGGTGTTTGGTAAAGTAGTGAAAGGCATGGATGTTGTCGATAAAATTTCACAAGTGCAAACCCGCAATATTGGTCCTTACCAAAATGTCCCCGTTAAAACCGTGACGATTTTATCCGCTGAGGTGGTTAAAGAATAATGGGTGATTAGGTTAGACACTTCTCTAGCCTAAGTCAGTCAATGAACAGATATCCAGAATGCGTTCTCACATTCTGGATATTGTCGATCAAAAAAATTATTTCTGATCTTTGTTTTTGACATATGATCTTCTATTACCGCGCTTGTTTGCTTTATTTATCTCTTAATTGATGAATAATCACCGTCATTATTGTTATTGCGCAATAAATCAACAGCTTTTCTTACTTACTATTTATATTTTACACCTGTGCTATGATAATCGGCTTCGTTGTATCCAGGTCGGTTGAATAACGAGCTATTTTGTCAGGGATATAACGGTTTCAAAATAGCATTAAAACAGATAATGATAATAAAATCAGTCGGATAAGCTAATATGCTGTTACTTATTGATAATTACGACTCGTTTACCTACAACCTTTACCAGTATTTTTGTGAACTGGGGGCGGAGGTTGTTGTTAAACGTAATGATGAGATTGGGCTTAAAGAGATAGAAAAGATGATGCCATCACATCTTGTCATCTCTCCGGGACCTTGCACGCCAGATGAAGCAGGGATCTCTCTTGAGGCGATACAGCGATTTGCCGGGGAAATACCTATTTTAGGTGTTTGCCTTGGTCATCAGGCGATTGGGCAAGCTTTTGGTGCATCCGTTATCAGAGCCCGTGAAGTGATGCATGGCAAAAATTCATTAATACACCATAATCAGCAAGGGGTGTTTAAAGGGCTTAATCGACCTTTAAGCGTTACCCGTTATCACTCTTTAGTGATTGATGCGACAACCTTGCCTGTCCCTTTTGAGGTTACAGCATGGAGCCAACATGACGGGAATGTTGATGAAATTATGGGGATACGTCATCGTACTTTACCCATTGAAGGTGTGCAATTTCATCCTGAAAGTATTCTGAGTGAACAAGGGCATGAGTTATTAAATAATTTTCTTAAATATTAATTGGATAATGAAAATTTAGCGTCATTATCCAATTTTATATCAAACCTTATTTGATTTTTTATTCATATTTAGTGATTATATTTTCATTGTATAGCTAAATGTCGGTCAGGTGGGGTAATGATAAATCAACGTATTAATAGGGCAACTTACGATCAGGTAATGTTGCCAATTTATTCACCAGCAGATTTTATTCCTGTTAAAGGGCAAGGTAGCCGTGTTTGGGATCAACAGGGAAAATCCTATATTGATTTTGCTGGTGGTATTGCTGTTCTAGCGCTTGGGCATGCGCATCCACTATTGAATAAAGCACTGCAAGAGCAAAGTGAGAAGCTTTGGCATGTAAGTAATGTGTTTACTAATGAGCCGGCATTATGTTTAGCTCAGAAATTAATCCAACATACTTTTGCTGAGCGTGTTTTTTTTGCCAATTCTGGGGCAGAAGCGAATGAAGCCGCACTTAAATTAGCACGACATTACGCTATTACCCGTCATAATCCTTATAAAACTAAGATAATTGCCTTCCACCACGCCTTTCATGGTAGAACATTTTTTACAGTCTCTGTAGGGGGACAACCTAAATATGCGGATGGTTTTGGTCCTAAACCTGCGGATATTATACATGTCCCTTTTAACTCTCTTGATGCTGTAAAAGCCGTGATTGACTCTCATACTTGTGCCGTAATACTGGAGCCTATCCAAGGTGAGGGCGGAGTGACACCGGCGACAGCAGAGTTTATGCATGGCTTACGTACACTATGTGATAAGCATCAAGCGCTATTAATTCTTGATGAAGTACAAACGGGTATGGGGCGAACCGGCAAACTATTTGCTTATATGCACTATGATATACAGCCCGATATTATTACCAGTGCCAAAGCATTAGGTAGTGGTTTTCCTCTCAGTGCGATGTTAACCACCGAGGATATTGCTTCGGTAATGGGTGTAGGAACACATGGTACGACTTATGGGGGGAACCCATTAGCCTGTGCAGTAGGCAATGCTGCTTTTGATTTAATCAACACTCAGGCGGTATTAGAAGGTGTCAGTGAGCGTCATCGTTGGATAGTGGATGAATTGCAGGCGATAAACCAAACTTATGCTGTATTTTCCCAAATTCGTGGACAAGGCTTATTAATTGGCGCGCAGTTAGCACCACTGTATGCAGGTAAAGCAAAAGAGTTACTTGCACTGGCCTCTAAGCATGGCTTAATGATGTTAAATGCCGGGGCTGATGTAATACGCTTTACGCCAGCGTTGATTATTACCCTCGAAGAGTTACAAGAGGGCATGAATGCGTTACGAAAAGCGCTTGCTGAGTTTGTAAAAGCAGAGTGAATTCAAATGTAAAACCCCATCATTGCGATGGGGCTTCATACAAAATAATCACTGTCCATCAGTTAAATGGGCTGTTTTCAATGCAACTTAACGAGTACCGTAAACAACGATAGTTTTACCGTGTGCTGAAATGAGGTTTTGATCTTCCAGCATTTTTAAAATACGGCCTACAGTTTCACGTGAACAACCTACAATTTGACCGATTTCCTGACGTGTAATTTTAATTTGCATGCCATCAGGATGCGTCATTGCATCAGGTTGTTTAGCTAAATTTAATAAAGTTTGTGCAATACGACCTGTTACATCAAGGAAAGCAAGGTTACCTACTTTTTCTGATGTGGTTTGTAATCTATTCGCCATTTGAGCGGAAAGGCGCATCAGAATGTCAGGATTGACCTGAATTAATTGGCGGAATTTTTTATAGGAAATTTCTGCTACTTCACAGGCTGTTTTTGCTCTAACCCATGCACTACGTTCTTGATCTTCTTCAAATAATCCAAGTTCACCGATGAAGTCACCTTGGTTTAGGTAGGAAAGGATCATCTCTTTTCCTTCTTCATCTTTAATAAGAACAGCCACGGAACCTTTAACAATATAATAAAGTGTTTCCGCTTTTTCACCTTGGTGGATCAGCGTGCTCTTGGATGGATATTTGTGAATATGGCAGTGTGACAAAAACCATTCAAGAGTCGGGTCTGTTTGCGGCTTGCCGAGAACCATTCGCGTTATCCTCTGTACGTTAATGCAGCCTTTCAAAACGGATTGACACCCTTTTGATACAGCGTGCTTAAAATCCTATCTTTACCGATTAACTTCCTGAGAATTCGGAAAGTTAATAAGGAATAGATTATAATAAATGAGAAAATAATGCATTGATCTTAACCACTATCATCAAGCAGATATTGTTTTTAACACAGTTAACGCATTAAGTCTCGTTTTACGCAGTCAGCATAATAAACCTATTTGCTAATTGCTAGTTGAATTATGAGAATGTACTCTTTTAGTCTTAGTTGTATTTAGGGGAAAAATAAAATGGAAGCACGTGTTAAATGGGTTGAAGATTTATCTTTTGTTGGCGAATCATCTTCTGGCCATCAAGTCATGATGGATGGTAATTCAGGTGATAAAGCGCCTAGTCCAATGGAAATGGTATTAATTGCTGCGGGTGGTTGTAGTGCTATTGATGTGGTGAGTATCTTACGTAAAGGTCGCCACCAAGTCACTGATTGTGAAGTGAAATTAACATCAAAACGTCGTGAAGAGGCACCTCGTTTATTTACTGATATTAATTTACATTTCATTGTTTCCGGCAAAGCGTTGACAGATAAAATTGTTGAGCGAGCTGTACAATTATCAGCAGAAAAATATTGCTCTGTTTCTTTAATGTTAGGGAAAGCGGCCAATATTACGCACTCTTTTGAAATTAAAGATCCTGAATAAATTTGATATTTTAAAATAAATTTTAATATATAAAATAATATCCCTAAAATACGGGGATATTATTTTCGTCAAAAATAACATATCTATTTTAGCTAATTTTTTCACCATTCAATAATTTCTTCACCAGTGGTGCCATGATTAATTCCATCGCTAAGCCTAATTTCCCTCCTGGAACAACAATAGTATTGATAGTCGACATAAATGAACCATGCAACATTGCCAATAGATAGGGGAAATCGATATCCGTTAAGCCACGAAAGCGAATAACAATAAAACTTTCATCCAGTGTTGGAATAGCTTTAGCTGAGAAGGGATTAGAGGTATCCACCGTAGGAACGCGTTGGAAATTGATATGAGTGCGAGAAAACTGTGGAATGATGTAACTGATATAATCATCCATCGAACGTACCACAGAATCTCTCACCGCTTCTTGAGAGTGCCCGCGCTCTGTGGTGTCTCTAATTAATTTTTGTATCCATTCAAGGTTAACAATAGGCACAACACCGACTAATAGGTCAACGTGTTGAGCGACATTATGTTGATCGGTAACGACACCACCATGCAATCCCTCATAAAATAAAATATCTGTTTTTTCTGGCAATGCTTCCCAAGGCGTAAATGTCCCAGGTAATTGGTTATAAGGGGTTGCTTCATCATAAGAATGAAGGTATTTGCGAAATTGCCCTTGCCCTGTTTGGCTATAGTGACTTAGGGTTGAACTTAATAAATTAAAGTCATTGGCTTCAGGGCCAAAATAGCTGATATGCCGTCCTTGCTCTTTCGCTTTTCTAATGGCCATATCCATTTCAGGGCGTGTATAACGGTGAAAACTATCCCCTTCAATAGAGGCTGCATGGGCGTTGAGTTGCTGAAATATTTTACGAAAAGCTTGGCTGGTTGTAGTAGTACCTGCACCACTTGAACCAGTAACAGCAATAATAGGGTGTTTGATTGACATATCATGTTCCTTTTCAAAATAAGGGCTATACCTTATTGTTAAATGTGATGTGATAGTGCCAACTTAGGTAAGATCAATCAGGGCGAAACTGTGCAGCTGGCATAATGTTGACGCTTTCATGAAGCTCAGACCACACTAACACGGCCTCACCCGAGACGAGTTGTTTTTTTACGTCGGCAACTTTCTGTTCAAGCGTTTTCTCTTGCATACCATAATCAGTCCCTTCTCGTAAAACGAAACTTTCAATCAAGTTATCTAGCGTTTCGGTTGATAGTTCTTGCCAAGGGATGATCATTTTACTTTCTCCAAATAGGTCGATAGCCAGTCGGGGATACGTTTTTCAAGCCACATTACAGGCTTAGAGAGTTTTCCACTAACAAAACCTACATGCCCACCAAATTCTGTTAATTGGTATTCAATATTTTTAGGTAATGTTGTGATATCAGGTATCACTTCTGTAGACATAAAGGGATCGTCTTTGGCGTGAATGATAAGTGTATTTTTTTTGATCTGATTGAGTAAAGGGAGAGCGCTACATTGACGATAATAATCAAGGGCGTCTTTGAAACCGTGAATTTTTGCCGTGATCAGATCATCAAATTGACGTAACTTTTTAATGGATTTAATGGTTAATAGACTAATAGGTAACGATTGGGGATAGCGGATCAATTTGCGAGTCGCATTGCGTTTTAACCCTTTCAGTAAATACCATTGATAGAAGCGCGAAAATCCTCGCTCTATTTTGGTTGAGCAAGGTTCTAACATCAAAGGTGCGGACACAATAACAGCGGCATCTAATACCGCATTTTCACCACTTTCGGCAAGATAATAGGCCAGCATATTGCCTCCTAAAGAGTAACCTACCGCTGCGGTTGGTTGTTCGCCAAATTGCTCTTTTAACCAATTCAGAAAATAGCGGGCATCTTCTGTTTCACCAGAATGATAAATGCGTTTTTGCCGATTGGGTTCGCCACTACAGCCTCGAAAATGCATGACAACACCTAGCCATCCTCGCGCTTTCGCCGCGGCTAGCATGCCATGAACATAAGGGCTATTAAAGTTACCTTCCAAACCATGAAAGATAACTAAACGGGGCTTATGTTGCGCTGTTTTGGGTTCTTCACTCCATGCTAAGTCGACAAAATCATTATCAGGCAAATTAAGCCGTTGCCAATAAGGCGTTAATAGCGGCGTTCTTCGCACTATTCGAGGCAAAAGTGTCTGTAAATGGGGATTCTTAGCCCAAGGTATTGGATCAAAATATTGAGACATAGTTCCGTTTATTAAAATGAATTAATGCTTGTTTGCTAAATAACATACTGCTATTTTCGGTGAAAATAAAACATCTGTCACATCTTTGAGCATTTCACTATGACAAATAGCCTAGTTGTTTCGTTGAGCGTTTTCCTTTTTATTGCAGCCATTACGCCCGGACCTAATAATTTACTATTAACCTCTTCGGGGGCTCATGTTGGTTTAAAACGCTCTTTAACGTTGATGGCAGGCATTATCGTCGGAATGCAATGTGTATTACTTAGCTCTGCGTTTGGTATTGCAACATTATTGATTATTTATCCTGCATTGCATATCGGTTTAAAGATTATTGGTAGCATTTATCTTTGTTGGTTAGCTTGGAAAACAGCAACCGCTTCTTATCAACGATTAGATATTTCAAGTAAAGTGCCCCAAACAGTGACGGCGTTTCAAGGTGGATTATTGCAATTTTTAAATCCAAAAGCTTGGATGATGGGGCTAGGCGCCGTAGGAAGTTTTAGTTTAGCCGGTGATGGTTATTTGGGATCGATTGGTGTAATTAGTGTTGTGATGTTGGTGGTAAATTTTATCGCTGGTATGGTATGGATTTTAGGTGGAACATTTATCAGTCGTTTTTTACAAAGCAGACGAGCATGGTTCTTATTTAATATTATAATGGGGATATTAACCGCCATGTGTATTCCATTGATTTGGATTGAATAAATATAGGCTAAAATAAATGATTTAATTTCTTTTTATTGTTGTAAATAATATTTTTTTTAGTTTAGTTAGTCTCTTGTTTTGTTGTATTGCGTTTAATTAGATAATTTAGCTATGTTGAGTCATTTTCTACGATTATTATTATATCCAAATATATTATTTA